>ERZ772955.1773-NODE-1773-length-12747-cov-12.255752_pt1 | contig 12747 bp, 11 predicted proteins | sample MGYA00511133_ERZ772955 | MGnify/ENA primary metagenome ERZ772955 (study PRJEB29015, sample SAMEA2737914) | human oral metagenome | biome: human oral; feature: human-associated habitat; material: dental | place: China | collected 2149 ... | reverse complement strand
CCGCCACAGCCAGGGGCGGCCCCGGTTTCACTAACCCCTCCACCGCCACAGCCAGGGGCGGCCCCGGTTTCACTAACCCCTCCACCGCCACAGCCAGGGGCGGCCCCGGTTTCACCAACCCCTCCGTCGCCGCAGGCAGGGGCAGGCCGGGTTTCACCAACCCCTTCGCCGCCACAGGCAGGGGCGGCCCCGGTTGCACGGCGCGCCACACTTTCGCCTCCCTGGCAACCACCATGACGGCATGCATCCGATATCTCGCGGCAGATGGCCCGACTCAATGGATTTCCACAGAGGATATGAGTCAGAGTAGATGAGTCGGTGGGGGCACCGTCACCCATGGATGCTCATGTGCACCACGCGTTTGACGGTTGTTTCACGGGGGCCGCTCGCGCGCCCCATTCGCGCTCGGCACGCCCGGAGGGAAGAATGGGGGTATGGCAGATGAACGCGAGTCGAAGGAACTCCAGTCGGGCACGCTCGTCATTGGGTTGGGCCGTTTTGGTTCGGCCGTGGCAGTGACGCAGGATCAGCTCGGGTACGAGATCTTGGCTGTGGAAAAGAATCCCGCGCGCGTACAGGCATTCGCGGGGCGCTTCCCGCTCGTTGAGGCCGACGCAACATCGAAGGACGCGCTGGAGCAGCTGGGGGCGCGCGAGTTTCGCAGCGCTGTCGTCGGCGTCGGATCGTCACTCGAGGCCGCCGTGCTCATTACCGCGAACCTGGTGGACATGGGAATCTCATCCATCTGGGTTAAGGCGACCTCATCGCAACACGGCCGCATCCTGCGGCGCGTCGGCGCCCACCACGTCGTGTACCCCGATCTGGACGCGGGCAAGAGAACAGCGCACCTGGTGGGAGGACGCATGGTCGACTACATCGAGATGGAAAAGGATGGTTTCTCCATCATGAAGCTGCGCCCGCCGCAGGAAGTCCACGGCTTCTCTTTGGAGGAGTTGGACCTGCGCGGCCGCTACGGGGTGAATGTGCTGGCAATTCGTCGGCCAAAACAACGTTTCGAGTACGCGGACGCGTCTACCCGGATCAACTCCGACGACGAGATCATCGTCTCGGGCGACTCGCACCTGCTGGAGTACTTCGCGAACCGCCCGTAGGGAAGCAAACAGACGTGGGCCCCGCGCGATGATTCGCGCGGGGCCCACTGCTTGATGAAGCTCACGAGGCCGGATCAAAGACGTCGGTCGAGCATTGTTTTGGGCGCTCACGCCCTCACGACACGTCCACGCCAAGCTGGCACATCAGTGGTGACGGCGATGAGACCGGTGGTGAGAACTACCGCCACCATGGTTGCCACCATGGTTCCCGCTGTGGTTGCCTCCGTGGTTCCCGCTGTGGTTCCCACCCTGGTTCGCACTATGCTTACCGTGGTTCCCACCCTGGTTCCCGCTGTGGTTACCGTGGTTCCCACTCTGGTTGCCTCCGTGGTTCCCACCATTGTGCGTCCCGTGATCGCCATCGTGTTTGGATCCGTGGCCCGCGCCTTTACCGTTATCGTGGCCGTCGTGACCCGAGTCATGATCGCCGCCCTTATGGGACGACTCTTTATCGCCACCACCAACTTCGATGTGCGGCTCGATCTGCGGATTGACCTCAACGTGATGATCATCGTGCTGACTGTTGTCAATGTTGACGTCACCGCCGGCGTTGATCCCGTTGTTGTCGCCACCGACATTGTTCGTACCGCCCGAGGTTGCACCGTTGGAAAACGGCCCATCGGTATTCCAGTTGCCATCACCGGGAAGCTCAGGATTACGCCGTTGCATGCCGCCGTCTCCGCAGCATCCCCCGCCAGGGGCCTGGCACTGCTCACCGATCTTCTCGACGCCGCGGGTCAGGTCACTGCCCGCAGAGGTCAGGACGGCGAAGATTGCCTGGAGAGCCTCAAGCGCATAGGTGAGCGTCTCCATGATCGGCTCGATCCGACCAACCCACTTGGCGACCCTGCTGGCGACCTGCTCCGCAGCAACCGGAGCCGCCGTGCCCAGTGAGAGGACAACCTCAGCAACCACTTCGAAGCACGTCACGATAATGTCCGAGATCGCGCCAACCACCGCGTCGTGAATGTTATCGACCGAATCGGCGACCTTCGACAGGGCTGCACCAAATGCGCTCGAGGCATCAGAGATCGCGTTGATGGCGCTCACCACGATCGCCTGACGCTCCAGGTAGGCGCGGACGGCCTCGCCCTGCATGCTCGACATGGCGCTGGACGAGCCGCTGTCGAGTTCAGAAGCGATCGATGCCAGGGATGACGAGATCGAATCCCAGCTGGAACTCATCCCATAGACCTGGCCCGAGTCGCCGGTCAGCTGATTGATCCACCCCTTGAGGGGTTCCACATGCTGCATGATCCATTCAACGACCATGCTGCCGATATAGCCAACGGGGTCGGCGACGAAACTACCGATCTCGTCATAGATGCCTTTAGCGGACTCGGCGAGGGAAACGATATCGCCGTTCCTGATGTCGTCGGCTGCGCCGACGATCTGGTCAACGAACCCCAGGCCCTCCGTCGGGGTTGTGTTATCAATACTCCGAGTATGCTCGGGAGCTTCAAGATTCACTTCTTAACTCCTTCGAATACGAAGCGACGCAAGCTACGTTCTTCGTCCTGACGCTGACGATGGAGGAACTTCTCGATGTCCTGGTCGCCGTTGCTATCCTGTCGCTCAAAGAGCGAACGTACATCATCCGGCTTCGAATCGGGGTGAGCCTTCGTAAACTCGTCGATTCGTGCGGTCTGGGCCTTCTGCTGCTCCTCCACGAAGGAACGGTAGCTAGCCTGCTGGTCGTTGCGCTGCTGCGACATGAACGTATCGAAGTCGCGACTCGTTGCCTGGGGGTGCTCCTGCACGTACTGGCGAATCTGCGCTTCTTCTTCCGTGCGCTGGCGCGCCAGGAAGTCGGTCATGGAGTCTTGCTGCTGCTGCTGATTTGACTCAACCAACGACTTGATCTCGGACATGTCCTGGCCGGGGTGGGCGTCGGCGTAGCGGGCGAGCGCCTCGGTCTGGTCGGCATGCTGACGCTCGTAGAAGGTAGCAAGGTCAGTATTCTCGTCGTTGCGCTGTTGCTCCAAGAAGGCGCGCAGCTGATCATCGTCGACGCTCACCTTGTCGTGGCCACCGAGGAGGGCCTCGAAGTCGTCGGCTCCGCCGCCGCCTTTACCGCCGTGCGCGTCCTTTCCGTCCTTGCCGTCGGCACCATTCCCGTCCTTGCCGTCGGCACCGTTCCCGTCCTTGCCGTCGGCGCCCCCATGGTTCTTGTGGTCGCCGGTGATGGAGTCCGTTTCCCCATGCGCTCCGTCGGCCCTGTGGAGACCCGGGGTGGCAGGGATCGCAGGCGAGCCAGTCCCCCCGCTATCAGAAGATCCGCCGCCGGAGCCGGAACCCATCCCGCCACCGCCACCGCCACCGGAGCCGGAACCCATCCCGCCACCGCCACCGGAGCCGGAACCCATCCCGCCACCGCCACCGCCGCCGGAAGAGGTCGCCCCGCCGCCGGAAGAGGTCGACCCGTCGCCGGAAGAAGTCGACCCGCCGGGCGGGTTGTCCCCCGATTCCTTCTTTTCTTTCTTGAACTTGTCCTCGATCTTCGTCTCGAGGTCGTCCATTTCTTGCGCCCACTGGTAAAGGCAGTTCACGAGGCGGGATTCCGCGCCGGCGCAGTCCTCGATCATCTTCTGCAGATTCTTGATCTGTGAACTGACCGGAGGAACGAAGAAGGAGCAGATAATACCGAAGGCGTTGCCACTCACCTGGCCCTGTGTGGCCGCTGCGGTGCTCACGTTCTGGTTGAGCATGTCCGCGCAGCTGCTGACGTCGGATGCGTGCGACCTGATCAGGTCCGTGTCGACACCGAGATCGAAACTCATACCGATCAGCGCCCCAACGAGCCGAGGTTCGCGTCCAGGTTGGTGAGGTAGTCCTTCAAGGTACCTCCGTCATCACCGAAGCGCTCCGTGGTCTGACGGTGAATGTAGTCGCGCATGTTGCGTCCCGCGTCCGCGTAGGCTTCCATGATGGCATCCTCGACGTCGCGAGCGTCGGCATCCTCGAGTGCTTCGTCGTCGATCGATAGCTTCACAAGACGTCCGTCGGGGTCAACCTCAACTTCAACCTCGCGGCGAGAATCGAAACCGGAGGCCTTGGCGTTCTTGATGAGGTCGACGAGCTCGCGCGCGTCTGAAGCCCTCTTCTCCGCTTCGGCCATCTGTTTCCGGAGTGTCTGTCTGATTTCTTCGGGCGTCCGCCCCAGTGCTTCTACCATACGGTTATCCTAACTGATCCCGCTTGCTCTCGTAATACTGTTCATCCTTCGAACGCTCGTTCATCGCCACCCTCCCCAGACCCTGCACACTGTTCAAAGTTCAACGGTCACTGCGGTGTCCGAAGAGGCGCGCGGAGCACGAAGCGCCGGGCCGCAGCGTCACCTCGTCCACGCCTGTCAAACCGTGGCTGGGCGCGCGGCTCCGTCGCCCGGTAGCTCTGCGCCCGCGGCGAGCGAGGAGGGGCGACGACATCGCCGCGGCGGCGGCCCGTCTCCCCGTGTCCGCCCGCGACGGAGACGGACAGGCGGTTCAGCTCGCGTGATAGCGGGGGCTGGTGCCCAGGTGCACGGGGTAGTCGTGCTGGGAGTCGAAGGCGGCGTTCTCGTTCGTGCCGCGATAGACGTAGGAGTCGTCGTTTCTGATCAACAACGGGTTGACGGTGCCATCTATGTAGTCTTCAACATCCTGCCAGCTGGGATCCGAGGCGTAGGTTTTGGACTCGCACGGGTTCTCGTCGGGAAGGCTGCCTGCCTTCGCATTGAGCATCGCCCACGGGTCAATCGCACCGAATCCCGTGTACATGTTCCACTCGCCGTTGCCTCCCACGCCCGTCGTGGTCATCGCTTGCAGGATCTGATTCGACGTCACATCGTCACCAAACCTCTGCCACGCGATGGCCAGAAAACCTGCGACAATGGGCGTCGCGAAGGACGTGCCCTGCGCATCGCGGATGCTCCCATCCGAGCCGGAGCGGAAGTAGCTCCTGCCCAGGGCGGCCGTTTCGATACCGTTGCCCCAGTTGCTGTAGTCGGTCAGTGAGCCGTCGGCGTAGATGGCTCCGACCCCGCAGACGCCCGACCACACGGGAAGCCCATCGCCAGCGTCCTCGGTCGAATCATTCCCCATCGACGCGACGACGATGACCCCCTCGGCCAGGGCGCGGGCCATCGCCCACCGCAGGTCCTGCGATTGGTAGGGGTAGTTGCTGGAGATGGAAATGATGTCCGCGCCGTCGTTGATCGCCTGTTCGATGAGCAACGAGGTGTCGGCGGCCCCTGCGCCATTCCACCCGGGCATTTTGCAATCCGCGCCCGCCTCCTCGTCCCGGTAGGCCAAATCGTAGGTGTAGAGGGTAGCTTTGGGCGCGATACCGAATCGGGAAGACACCAGGATCTGCGCGACGGCAGTCCCGTGATCGAGATCCTCGGCGTTGGAGGACACGGCGCAGGGGGACTTGTTCTCGATGTGCGCTCCCGCCAGCTCCGGCACGTTCGTATTCACGTGCCCATCGATCATCGCGATGATCGTTCCCTCCCCCGTGTAGCCCTGAGAGTGCAGGGAATCGAGGCGGTAGTAGCCGTAGTACTCCTGGTCCGCGCCCGTGAGCGTGGGCCCGACGGCGTTGGCTGGAACGGAGGGAACAGCGAGTAGGCCGCCCGTCAGTGCGAGGATGCTCGCAACCGTGGTCCCAAGGCGCGCACGGCGCCTCGTCAGTATCGTGCTCACGACAGGTCCTCCTCGGGGTCTTCGACGACGCTGGGCCGCCCGCGCAGGTGAGAGAGGATCACCAGGCCGCCAAGCAGCGCAGATCCCAGCACCACCACGGCCGAGACGATGTATGTGCGGATGGTGAGAATGGTGTCGCGCCCCACCAGCCTCGGCGCAGCCTGGGCGGGATGCTGCGGTGCGGGGTGCGCTGCGGGGTTCGGGTGAGGCGGGCCGAACCTCGTGCCGATGTCGTCGAAGGTCAGGGCATCGTAGGGGGAAAGGATTCCCCACCCGAGTTCATCAGTGCGTTGATCTGCGGTTCCGCGCACGGCGGTCACCTCCAAGCGATACTTCCACATATCCGGTGACTCGTTGGGGTACCGGGAGGCCACGAGGGCCGCGAACCCTCCCGCGTAGGCGGTCGCGTACGAGGAGGACGGGAGGGGTGTGTCACCGGAATACCCGCCGACCAGGCAGTCGGCCTGGTCGAACCACGTGGTGTGAATGACGCCGGCGGGAACCGCCGCGTCGACGTGCGCGCCGTGGACCTGCTGGTCGGAGGAGGAGCCGTCCGCGTTGCTGGCGGTCACCGCCAGAACCCCCTCGTAGGCTGCCGGGTAGACGATCTGCTTGTCCTGCTGATCCTGGTAGGTATTGCCCGTCGAGGCCACCACGAGCGAGCGAGACCGCACGGCCTGGATGGCGGCCTCCAGCTGCGGATCGCTTTCGGCGGACGAGTGAGCGACCACGATGATCTGCGCGCCGTGGTCGGAAGCCCATCGGATCGCGCGCGCCACGCGCTGCATGAAGGTCTCTTCACCCTGCTTCGGGTTGGCGTTTCCCCCCTGTTCGAGGCCGGTCTCGACGCGAACGGGAAGAATCTGCGCGTCGGGGGCAACGCCGATGAGCCCCGACCCGACGGAGGAGGGCAGCTGCTGGGCGGCGATCGCCCCCGCGATGGCGGTTCCGTGCTCCCCCACGTCGACGCGCCCATCGGTGTTCTCGCCGCTGAAGTCGACCCCCGGCAACACGACCGTCTTGCCGCTCGCGTTGAAGTGCTGGTTACCGGCGGCGACGCCCGAGTCGACCACGGCGACCGTGACTCCCGAGCCCCGCGACACCTCCCACGCTCGCCGCACCCCAACGTGATCGAGGATCGCGGGCTGAGCCTTGATGTACGTCGGGCTCTCCTGCGGGCACGTCTGGTTCTCCGTTGGCTTAGGAGTCGGGCTGGGCGCCTCGGTAGGCGGAGCGGTGGGCGTGGGGCGCACGCTGGGGGTCGGCACCGGGTCCGCGTGGGCTACGCGGGCACCGAAGGCGGAGGCGTTCCCTGCCTCGTGTGAGGAGGTGGGCACGACCAGGGGTGCGAGCGCGAGGCCGACGGTCAGCGAGGCGCCGACGAGGCCTCGTCCAAACGCCCGCGAACGGACAGTGCCGCCGCTCACGAGAGCCCCACTGAGGCCGCTGCCGCCTTGGGCGTCAGTTCGGCGCCCTGCGGGATGAGATTGCTCCACGCCTGCGGGATGGCTGTCGCGTCGGCCTGCGTCCACCCGAGGAGCTTGATGGAGGTGCTCGGCACGTCTCCGAGGGAGTGGAAGTATCCCAGGTCGGAAACGAAGCCGTAGGCGGCGGCCTCTCCACCCCCGGGGGAAATCGCGACGAGGGCGCCCGAACCGCCGCCGACCGTGACCTTGCGCGTCGTCACCGGCCCTGTCGTGGCGTTCAGGGACTCCGGATCGTAGGAGGCGGCGTCCGCGTCTTTCTTGGGCATCGTGTACAGGCCGATCTTGGGCACCGCGTGATCGGTGGTATCCATCTTCGCGCACACGACCGTCTGAGTGGCCGAGTCTCGCTTGTCGTTCGCCCACTCGGCCTGGGCAAAGTGCTCGTACGGGGGCCAGTCTTCTCCGATGAAGTCGGCGTGGACGGGGGCGATGTCCTTGAACTCCTCGGTCGGGAGCTGCTTGCCGGTCGGCGCGTCCTTGTACAGGCGCGCCGCGGTCGAGTTGAAGACCGCCAGGTTAGCTTCGTCGACGACCAGGTAGGAGTTGAGGACCTGACCGTTGGAATCGATCTGGTCAACGACCATGCCGATCGTCAGCCCCTTGTCCTTGAGGGAACCGGGGAGCTTCGTCGCAGGCTGGCCGGCGTTCGGGATGTCGTGATAGCTCCACGATCTCAGCTGCGTGCCGGACGGGAAGAGCTCAAGCCACTCGGGCTCGACGTCGATCGGGTAGGCGATGATGTTCTGGAACGCGAGCGCCCATTCACTCTCGCGACTGTCGGCGTCGTTGATCAGGTACTTCTTATGCGTGGTTCCGTCAATGAAGTACCTGGTTCCCCCGTGATCGGGGGTCACGAGCGCCGAGGTGGTCTCCGTGAGCTTGAACTGCTCGGAGGGCAGGCTCTTGGCGATCCACGTGTGCGAGGAGTCGTCCAGATCGCACGACAGCCACGTGCTCGCTAGCTGCTTGGCGGCGGGAACGTCTTCGGGGACGTTATCGAGGCCAAGCTGGGGGCCTCGCGGATAGTTCTCGAGGGCAGCAGCACTGGCCTTCGTTGAACCGAGTCCCGATTCCGGCGCGAGGAGCTTAGCCGTCGTGATGTTCTTGATCGGGTGAAGCACGCCGTTCGCCCAGAAGTAGCGGGCGCCGGTGTCCTTGACGTTGATCAGCTCGTAGTTCACCGTGTTCAGGTCCGGATTCGAACTGAAGAAGCGAGTACCCACGCCGATCACGCACATGATGACGGCGACGACGACTCCGAAGATGAGCGGACGAACGGGCGAGGGAGTGTCAACCTCGCGTCCGTTGGGGGTGCCGGATGTGAAAGCGGTGATCAGGCGACTGCGATTGAAGCGCTGGGCTTCAAGGATGTCTTTACTCGACGGCATGACTTAGCCCCACAGGTAGACGGCCAGAGGGATGAGGACAAAGAGCGAGAGCACCGAGAGCGTATCCGCGAGGCGCGCCAGGTGGGGTCGCATGCGAGGCCCGACGACGTTCGTGATGACGAGGACAAGCGCGGCGGCGACCGCCAAGAGCGTCACCCACGGCAGGACCGTCGCGTCCGTCCGGGTCGCGAGGGCGGCGGCAACCAGGATCGCGCTCAGGCCCGTGAGAGCGCCGAGCAGAACCTCCACGCGCGCCCGAATCGAGCGGGTCTGGAGGATGAGGGAAACCGCACCGAGCAGCACAAGCATGAGGGGGAGGAACACGGACCCCTTAGCGGGGGCCGAGAGCATCGACACCGTCAGGAAGATCGCCGCCAGCCCGCCGCCCGAGCGCAGGGCGACGACGAAGACGAAGGAGGTGCTCACCTGGTCGGTAACCCCCTGGGCGGGGATCTGCTCGGTCGTGTTCGCGTCGAGGATGCGGACGGGGATGTGGGCGAGCGCCACCCACGGGGCGAGCTGAAGCAAGACCACGACGAAGGCAAAGAGGACCGCCGAGACACCACGCTGGGAGAGGTTTCCGACGCGCACCATCAGCCCGGTGGCTGCGATCACGGAGCCGAGGAGGAGCGGGGCCGCGATGGAGATCCGGTAGCGCTTGGGCAGCGCGAGTGCGGCAAGAGAGCCGATCAGCAGGCCGACACCAACGCTGATCCAGCCCCCCTTGTCCCACTGGCTCTGGGTCAGCCGCAGCGCGGCGGCGGCCGTCAGAAGCGGAACTGTGTGGGCCAGGGCGATGCCGCTCGGTCCCGGGCTCTTGCGGGCGACGACCACCGAGGTTCCGGTAACGAGCATGGCGGACACGAGGCCGATCGCTCCGTAGAGGTAGTTCTGTGTGCGCAGGGCATCCTTGTCGAGGGAAGCGATCGTGTCGGGGGGCGTGGTCGCCAGGAGGAGCGCCGCGACGAAGATGAGTGCGGCAGCACACAGCGCGGCGAGTGTGCGAGTATCCTCACGCGTCCATGGTGTGGACACCCTTTCGATGACCTGTCCCACGGCCTCGGTCAGATCGTCGTAGACCATGTCCGACGCGCCTTCGCCGAGCGGCTCGAGGGTAAGGGCGGCGCCCGCACGCACCCCCTGACTGGCCAGGGACTTCGATTGGTCGAGGAGGCGACCCGACGCCGTACGCACCGCAAAACCGTCATTCGTGGGCTCGTCGCTGAAGGCTCCGACGGACTCAACCAGTCCCGGGAGAAGCTCAACCAGCGGTACCGACTGGGGGATCGTCACGTCGCTACGATCCACGCCATAGGTGATCGTGAGTGGGATAAGCGCCACGCCACGAGATGCAACCGATGCCATCGAATCCTCCCAAGATGCCGTGTGATGGGGTTAAGCGAGTACACGACACAACCCTGTAAGTCTAGGTTGTCGGTCAGGATTTGTCATGATTTTCGCGTAACATCTAAAAAATTCTCGAAAACATGGTTAGTATTCGTATGTCCCCATGCTCTCACGCATCCCCGCGAGAGAGTCCACTCATACAAAATGGAGGTTCACATGGCAGACCAGAGGGCCGAGGACGGCGCCCTTCCTAGGGGCGTACAGGCTATCGAGTCGACCTACGCCGACCTGCAGGGTCACTTCTCCCGTCTCGAGGGCGACCTGTCAACCATCGGCAGCTCCTGGCAGGGCGCGGCTTCTGTCCAGTTCACGCAGCTGATGCAGCAGTGGCAGGATAATGCCCGCAAGATTAACGAGGCTCTGCAGGAGCTCGCTGACAACCTGCGCGGCACGCACCAGTCCATGGAAGCCAACGAGGCCGATACTAAGAGCACGTTCTCTCAGCTTCTCGGCGGACTGTGATAGAGACGATAGGAGACTGAAATGGATTTCCAGGTACAGTACGGCGCCCTCGATCAGGCCGCCGCTGACATCAACACCGGTGCAGGCAACCTCGATAGCTGCCTGAGCGACCTCGAGCAGACGCTCAACCAGCTGGTCGCGTCGTGGGAAGGCCAGGCTCAGGAAGCCTACCAGGCCGCCCAGCGCAAGTGGAACGAGGGCCTTAACGGCCTGAAGGACGTCCTGCGTAAGACCTCGACCGCCGTTGACTCCGCTCGCACCAACTACCAGCAGACGGACCAGTCCAGCGCTGCCCGCTTCTGATAGCGTCGCTCGGAGAGCATAGAGGGGCCGCCCCAGATGGGGCGGCCCCTTTCCGTCCTTTGGCTGTGTCTGTTGGCCGTGTCTGTTGGCTGTGTCTGTTATCTGTGCCTGTTGGCCGCTCTCGTGGGGGCGGTACCTTTCTATCTTTCGGCCGCGCCTGTTGGCTGTGCCTGTTGGCCGTGTCTGTTGTCTGTGCCTCTTGTCCGCGCTCGTGGGGGCGGTACCCCGGCTTCCACCAGCGCGGCGATCCCTCGGGTGGCACATCGAGGCGCCGCGCCGGCAGATCCTCCTTCGGGTGCCGCAAACGCGACGACCGCCCGACCACACTCCAACGCACCGCGCGGGCAGATCCTCCGGTTCTGCCGTTCCTAACCTGATCGAGCAGGGCTGCGATGCCCACCACGATATGCGCACGCCAGCGCCGCTAGGGCATCCCGCTCTCTTCGGCTGCGCATCCGTATGCCCCTGCTTCGCCCTGAGGCACCAGCTAAGAAGAAGGCAGCGATTCACGCCGAAGTCAAGCGGTCGAAATTCGCAGCGTGGCAGCACGTCCGCACCTGGCTCTCACGCCCAATGACTCGCTTGACACTTCAACAAGGTGATGGATCGCACTGCTTGGCTAGGCACCGTCGGCCCGATGCAGGCGCAGACGAAGAGGACGTGAAACCCAGACCACCCTGGCACGCCGCACCAGCGCCCCCAGTGAAACCCAGACCACCCCCGCATCCACAAACTGCCCCATTTCAAGCCACACTGCCGAGACAGGGGCGGCCCCAGTTACACCACGACGCCAACAGCCCCAGGCAGGGGCGGGCCCGGTTACACCACGGCGCAAGCGACCTGACACAGGCGCGGCCCCATGAAACCCAGACCACCCTGGCATCCCGCACCAGCGCCCCCAGTGAAACCCAGACCACCCCAGCATGCCACACCAGCACCGCCCGTGAGACCCCGACCACCCCCGCATCCACAAACTGCCCCATTTCAAGCCACACTACCGAGGCACGGGCGGTCCCAGTTACACCACGGCGCAAACAGCCCCAGGCACGAGCGGCCCCGTGAAACCCAGACCACCCCCGCATGCCGCACCAGCGCCCCCAGTGAAACCCAGACCACCCTGGCACGCCGCACCAGCGCCCCCAGTGAAACCCCAACCACCCCCGCATCCACAAACTGCCCCATTTCAAGCCACACTACCGAGGCACGGGCGGGCCCGGTTACACCACGGCGCGAGCGACCTGACACAGGGGCGGCCCCATGAAACCCAGACCACCCTGGCATGCCGCACCAGCGCCGCCCGTGAAACCCAGACCACCCTGGCATGCCGCACCAGCGCCCCCAGTGAAACCCAGACCACCCCCGCATCCACAAACTGCCCCATTTCGAGCCACACTACCGAGGCACGGGCGGCTCCGGTTGCATCCCCAGGCGAGGGTCAAGCGCAGGGGCAGCCCGAGGGTGTGGGCCGACACACGCAACTCACCGCCGCACCCGCCGTGCCGGCCGAGTCCGCCGCGGGATCAGTGGGCGGTGTCAGCATCGGCGTAGACGATGGTCGCTCGCCGCTCCCCCATGAGGATCTCGGTGCCGGCGGGGACCTCCACCGCTTGTCCGCCGGTCAGGGCGGTGATCCGCCCATCTGGGGTGCGGATCTGTGTGCCATTCGCCGAGAACGAGTCCTCAATCCACGCGCCGTTTGCGGTGGGGCCAACGCGCATGTGCGTGCGCGACAGGGACACCGTCGTGTCGGGCACCACAACTGAGCGGGAGCCCTCCACCGATGCGGGCGCTCGGCCGAGGGTCAGTGGCGCATCAATGAGCTCGCGCTGCCCGGAATCAAAGATGATCCACAGCAGCGGCCGCACCGTGGGAGCGGCGGGTGCCCCCCACTGGGACCGGCCGGGCA
>ERZ772955.1772-NODE-1772-length-12747-cov-27.942168_pt1 | contig 12747 bp, 9 predicted proteins | sample MGYA00511133_ERZ772955 | MGnify/ENA primary metagenome ERZ772955 (study PRJEB29015, sample SAMEA2737914) | human oral metagenome | biome: human oral; feature: human-associated habitat; material: dental | place: China | collected 2149 ... | reverse complement strand
GTTTTATCAATTTACGTTACCTTTGCACAAAGCATATAAACAAAAACGTAATATCTATCAGGCAATGAAGCATTCTATCGGAAGAATACTGGCAGCTGGAGCAGTGGCTGCAGGACTGGCGGTACTGACAGGCTGTACAGGAGAACAGTTCCACGTGACGGGTTCCGTCGCAAATGCCAAGGACTCTGTGCTCTATTTTGAACACAACGGACTGGACGGATTCTCGACCGTCGACTCTGTCAAGCTCGATGAAAAGGGGAATTTCTCGTTTGCAGGTGACAAGATGGACAATCCCGAGTTCTACCGGCTGCGTATAGGAGGACAGATCATCAACATCGGCATCGATTCGACGGAGACGGTCGATGTGAAAGCCTCCTATCCACAGATGGCTACCGATTACACCGTGAAAGGATCTTACGAGAATGAAAAGATAAAGGAACTGGCTCTGAAACAGATCGGCCTGCAGGCGCGTTGCCAGACGATTCTTGCCGAACGTCCCGAACTGGCCGACTCGATCATCAACGTGATGCTGACCGACTACAAGCGGGACGTGTCACGAAACTATATCTTCAAGGAGCCGATGCGTGCTTACAGCTATTTTGCCCTCTTCCAGTACATTGTCGTCGGCAACCAGGCCCGTCTGATCTTCGATCCTGCCAAGGATGCGAACGACAACAAGGTGTTCGGTGCCGTTGCAACGAGCTGGGACACCTATTATCCCGGTACCGAACGTACGCAGAACCTGCACAACATCACGATCAAGGGCATGAAAGACGAACGCATCGTAAAGGCACAGAACAGACCGGTGGAACTGGAGGCCAAGGAGCTGGGGGTGATAGACCTTCCGCTGCGTGACAACCATGGCATCGAACGGCATCTGACAGACCTGAAGGGTCGGGTTGTACTGCTCGACTTCCATGTCTTTGCCGCCAAGGGGTCGACGGAATACATCATGAAGATGCGTGACCTCTATAACAAGTACCACGACCGCGGACTGGAAATCTACATGGTCTCGTTGGACAACAACGCACATTTCTGGAAGGAGCAGGTGGCCAGTCTCCCCTGGATCAACGTCTATGACGACACGGGCATCAGCCAGGCATATACTGCTCCGGCACAGGCGTTCCCGATCATCTATCTTATCGACCGCGGCAACAATATCGTGAAGAATCCTTCGCAGATCAGGAATCTTGACGAGGAGATAGCGAAACTGCTGTAAAGGCCGTCCGCCTCCTGTGCAGAAGGAAGTGCAGGGATGATCGTGAGGAGGCTTCCTGTACTTTCTGATAAATCTGTCCGTAGTCTTATTGCAGAGGGATGGAGGTGACAAGGATTGCCCTCGCTTCCCCTTTGTCCAACAGGGATATGTGGTGCAGGAGGATTTGCTTAACACCATTGGTGTTGGTGGTGTTTACCATGGGTGTCAAGACTCAGCATGGACTGTGTCAGCTATTGGAGCTTCAGGGGAATACCATTGTTTAACTTTTATCCATAGCAAATACGCTTGTGATGGATCGGCTATGAATTCATTTTCCTGTCACTACTGTCACTCTTTGCGCATCTATAACATTCTAATACACAATGTGTTCATGAAGAATGTTAAAAGTGACGGCAAATCAAAAATAAACTGGGCACAGCGATTACAAGGCTATGCAACCTTACATAGATATTACAGCCGACATCAAGGTAAATGCCATGAGTAAATTCAATCAATTATAACACCGAAACAATATGAGCCAAGAAATAAATAAAGCAGAGAAACAAGATTTATCTCTCGTTGTTCGAGCCATCGGTACTGACCTTGAACATACACAAATACGCTTAATAGCTTCTGCAAATGCAGATATGCTTTTCCACTATTGGAAAGTAGGGCATTTTATTCTCTACCTCCAAAAGAAAGAAGGTTGGGGAAGCAAAGTCATAGACAATCTTTCCAAGGCGATACGTTCTAAATATCCTGATAAGAAAGGCTATTCCACTCGTAACCTTATCTATATGTGCCAATTCGTCAAAGCCTATCCTATGGAGATTCTATTAGAAATGGGTAAGGTTGAAAAACAGCTTAATAGCCCTTCGGTTGATAATATATTACAACTAACAAGCGAACTCAATCAATTTACGCAAGAACCTCTTGCGCAAATTCAAGCTACAGATAATCAAGGAAATATAATTACGCAAGAACCTCCTGCACGATTAGGAGAGATTTCTGAAACACTGTCTGTCATCTACCAGCACGACATAAATCAGATAGAAGAAATTTTTAAGCAGTCTGCCGTAGTTCGCACTAATTGGGCGAGCCATGTAATTCTGCTTAATAGCAAGCTGCCTTTGGGTGAACGCTATTGGTACATCACGCAGGCGGTTGCCAACGGATGGAGCAGTAATGTTCTGCAAATGCAGATTGAAACAAACCTTTTCGCTCGGCAGATTACGGCAAAGAAAGTGAGTAACTTTTCGGCACGATTACCCAAACCGCAAAGCGACCTTGCCAACTATCTGATGAAGGACCCTTATATATTTGACATGATGGGACAGACAGATAAAATGGCAGAACGAGACATTGAGCGGCAATTAGTTTCTCATATCACCAAGTATCTTCTGGAAATAGGTAGTGGCTTTGCTTTTGTTGCACAGCAGAAGCATTTTGAGGTAGGCGATTCTGATTTCTATGCCGACCTCATCCTCTATAATATCCAACTACACGCATACGTAGTTATCGAACTTAAAGCCACACCTTTCAAGCCCGAATATATGGAGCAATTGAACTTCTATATCAATGTCGTGGATGATACTCTCCGTGGCGAACACGACAACAAGACCATCGGTTTGCTACTCTGCAATGGTGGCGACAAAGTCGTGGTTCAGTATGCCCTCTCGGGCTACGACCAACCAATTGGTGTGAGTGATTACCAACTATCAAAGGCTATCCCCGACAATCTGAAATCTATTCTGCCTACGGTGGAGGAAGTAGAGGAAGAATTGAATAAGATTGTAGATAAAAACATATAAAATGATGTTTCAGTTGTTATACAGACCTTTTACCATGGTTCGGATTACGATGTGTAAACACATATAACTAATACTCATATTATGAATAGTTTAACATTATCAATAACTACTATAGGCGATTTGCTACTTCGCAAAACCATAACGAATTGCGAGGATCCTATCAAGGATGTAGAGCTATGTGTGCCTCTTTATCAGCGTCCATACAAATGGACAGCTCGGAATGCCATACAATTGCTCGATGATATTATTGATGCCAAGAATAGTAATAAGGAAAGATACAGGGTTGGTACGCTTATCCTTCACAAAACAAAGGAAAAGGGACAATATGATATTGTTGATGGACAGCAACGCATCATTACTTTCTCTCTTCTTCTGACGGCATTAGGAGAAAATAGTATCGAGTTTTTGAAACAAAAGATATATGACAATACGTACAATGACCATAATATCGCCAACAACTATAATGCACTTTTCCGTAGGGTTGGATTAAAGTCGGAAGACAATGATTCGGCAGTTGAACATCAACGGGAGATGGAGCATCTTAAGGATTATATTGAGAACAGGTGTGAGTTGATTGTTGTGATAACCACCGATGTGTCTGAAGCTTTTCAGTTCTTTGACTCTCAAAATGCACGAGGTAAAGCTCTTTATCCTCATGATTTGTTGAAAGCATACCATCTACGCGAGATGAATAACATCAGCGAGGATGAAACAGAAAGAATAGTAAAGGATTGGGAACAGGTTTCACAAAGAGATTTAGCTGATTTCTTTGGTAATTACCTATATCGTATCAAAGAATGGGTAGCAGGCAACAAAGCTAATATCTTGAATGAGCATAACATCCATATGTTCAAAGGTGTTACTCGTTCAGCAAGAACGCCTTATGCCCAATTCTACAAGAGTGCCTATTGCTATGCAGATATGGTCAATTCTTCTGCAATGCCTTTTGTCTCAGGTACTCGGAATGTAAATGCGTTCCAATTAGACACACCGATAATTGCCGGTAAGCCGTTCTTTGAATATACAAAGCACTATTATAATATACTAAAAGATATTCAGAATAACAATAAGTATGAGGGATTCTATATCAATGACAATGTAATAGTTAAAACATTAGACCGGCACTTCAAAAAAGGAATAGGTAATGGTATAACACGTCTGATGTTTGACACCTCTGTTCTGCTTTACGTTGACAGATTCTGTCCAGAGACATATCCGACAAAAGAAGATATTGACTTGTTTGAACAATTTGTCATATACGCATTCATTTGGGCTTATTCCTTGAGAGCACAATATACTAATCTTGGTTGGCTTTCTGCACAAAACTACATTATGGGGTGGAGTGAAAAGATCAATACATTTAATATGTATAAACTGATTGCTAAGCAAGATACACCGACTTCATTACTGAGTGCTTTGGCAGACAAGCTTAACCCGCTTTCAAATGATGACATTAAAGATGGTTGGGCGCAGGAATGCTACGAGTGTAGTGGCGATGGTGAAACATTGAAGAATCTAAAGGACGAGAAAGATGGTGTGTATGAAAACTATCTGTATTTCTTCCAAACAAATGGTTTCTATAAAAATTGAAGACAATGAAAGATTTGAATAATATTCTTGAAGAGTGCTCTATTCATGACATCTATTTCTCAAAAAGAGAGGCTTCTATATTATACAAGATACCTATCTATCAGCGTAATTATGCCTGGGGACGTGAAGAAATATACGCCTTGATAAAGGATGTATATGATTCGTTGGAAAAGTCTGTTTACTATATTGGTACTCTTGTCACATACAAGCGAGATGATAATATTTATGAAGTTATTGATGGACAACAGCGATTGACAACTATCTATATTATCCTAAAGGCATTGGACATAAAGGATATTCCAAATACTCTTACTTATTCTGCAAGAAAAGTTTCGGCAGCGACAATAAAAAAAATGCCTGTGTTTGGTGATGAAAACGATATGGGTATTCTTAATGGCTTCCATTATGCAAAGGAAGCACTCAACGAGATTGTCGGTGACAAGAATGCTGATATCGAATCTTTTAAGTCTTTTTTCTTGGACAAGGTGCATATCATCCATTATCGTGTGCCGAAAGACGTAGATTTGAATCACTATTTTGAAGTTATGAACTCTCGCGGTGAGCAGTTAGAAAAGCACGAAATAGTAAAAGCCAAACTCTGTGAGCAACTAATTGGCAATGAAGAAGCTATGGAGAAGTTTAGTCGTATATGGGAGGCTTGTAGTGACATGAGTTTCTATATTCAGCAGAAGCTCCCTGGGATGACAAGTGTCTTTGGTAAAACAATGGGCAGTTTTGATATAGAATCTTTCAACGACTTTCCGAATTCTAATGTGGCTTCATCTTTATCATTGGGGATGAAAACTATTTCAGATCTTTTAAATACACCTATAAAAAAGATAGAAAAGAAGGAAGAAGATGATATAAACGATCGTTTCCAGCCCATAATAGACTTTCCGAATTTTCTGTTAATTGTACTGAAAATTACGAGAGCGTGGAACGAGGATGATTTTAATCCTCTGAGTTTCACGCTTGATGATAAAGAATTAATTAAGGAGTTTGACAAAGTAAATCTTACTCCTGAGTTTGTTAAGGACTTCGCATACAATCTCCTTTTGGCTAAATACTTTCTTGATAACTTTGTAATACATCACACAAATGGCGAAGATAGAGCCATTGAGAATCCATGGAAGTTGCAATATTTTTACAAGAAAGGCAGTAAGGCCGCTTATCTAAAGGATTTGTATGAGGACAATAAAGCACAACAAAATGAGGTTATTCAATTATTGTCTATGTTTGAAGTCGCTTTCACGCCTAAGCAAAGAAAAAACTATCTGTTCTATTGTTTATACCACTTGTTTGAGGATTGTGACCTTAATAATTATGTGGAATTCTTAAGAAAACTGGCTGATAAGTATTTCTTTGATGTGTATCTCGATGCAAGTAAACTCAACGATATAAATCAACCGAAGCCAAATAGTTTTGATGAGACTATTTTTAATAATGGTGAATTGAATGTTGAATTAGAAGAAGTGAATCGGGACTTCAATCGTATCTACCCCATCGGCTCATGCAATATACCTTTGTATGTATTTAATTATACAGATTATAAGCTTTGGAAGAAATATGTTGTTGAACTGCGAGGTAACAAAGCAAAGAAGAATTCTCGTAATCGAATAGATTTTTTCAACTCATTGGGTTGTAGTGATTTTGAGTTGGATACTTTCAATAACTTCTATTTCTCTCGAACAAGAAAAAGTCTGGAGCATTATTATCCGCAAGCTAAGGCTGGAGACAATATGCCAATTAGTACGCAAGATATAAACTGTTATGGTAATTTTGCCATGATAGGATCTGATGCAAACAGTTCTGGATCAAACTGGAATCCAATTGATAAAAAGAATCGCTATCTTGATACAAAGTCCAATCAGGTGAGCGTTGCTTCCTTAAAGTTCAGAATTATGTTACAGATATGCCAAGACAATTACAATAACGGTATTAAAGACAAAGAAAAGGAACGTCCATTTGGCTTAGAATGGGACGTAGAAGACATGGTCCGTCATCAAAAAAATATGTTAGAGATAATTATGAATAACTCTGAATGAAATTCAATATAACACCTTTATGCCGTGCCGATAGCATTGTCATAGATATATTTGCGTATAGTTTCGGTTATCTATCTTTGCGACAGTCAGATTCCTGTCACTAATGTCACTCTTTGTGCAACTATAACCCGTCTGATACACAATGTGTTCATGAAGAATGTTAAAAGTGACGGCAAATCAAAAATAAACTTTTGTTGTAAATAGTCGTCGGTTTTTATCCTTATTGTCAACATCCTACCACTTATAATTTTAGAGGAACTTTTTTTATAGATCGAATGAGTTTAGCCCCAACAAAATATCTACTGATTCGAAAAAGGCCTGCACAGGGTGTGAAACCCTGGCAGGCCTTTTGCCTTTTTGTGTTCCGGCCGGTTTCTGACCGGCTGTTGTTTACTTCTTCAGCTTCAGGTCATAGTTCATGTCCTTCGAGTTGACAGCCGGCTCCTCGAAGTCGGAGTTGACAAGACGGAGCGTCGAGTCGTTCACGACGAGGAAGTTGGTCTTGTTGTCCTTGCCCAGCTCGAACTGATAGTAAGTGTTGCTCTTGCCCTTTACGTCCTTCTTGACAATCTGGTACTTGCCTGTATAGTTGTAAGTGGTATCAGCCTCGGTGTCCGACTTCATGTAAGACTCTGACACGCTGAAACCGTTTGTAGAATCCTGTGCGAGTGCGACACGGTACTTGATGCCGGCAACGTCGGCAGCAGGGGTCATGCCCTCGTAAACAGCTGAGTCAGCTGCTACGGAAGAGTCCTGTGTACTGTCCTTGCTCTCGTTGTTTGCAGTAGTCTTGCCATTGTTGCAGGCTACCATAGCTGCGCAGGCAGCTACCATTAACATGATTTTTTTCATAATTATACTGTTTTAGCTTGTAAATGCTTATTTAACTCCCGAGGTGCAAAGATATTACATTTGAAATTAAAAACAAGAATGTTTTAACCTTTATTTTGTCTTTATTGCATCGGTTTTATTTTATCTTTATCGCCATGGCCCGGAGCTGCTGGTTGCCTTTCTGGTCGGTCAGGCGGATCATGAAATGGTAGTCGCCGGGGTCGATGTCCTTCGGAATCTGTATGTCCTGGCTGGCATCGTAGGCCTTCAAGCCATGTGGAATCTTATAGTCCTGATTGTAGATCCAGGGCTTCACCGCCTTCTTCTTAGGGTCCAGGCTGCACGATGAGGCCTGCGTACCGTGGGTGTGATGGTCGAAATTGTTGTGTATCTCGATGTTGTAGTTGCCCAGTTCTTCGTTGTCGGTAAAGCGGTAACGGAAAGGAATCTTGTCCCCACGGTTGTACACCTGGCAGTCTACCGGGTTGGCGGTGATGCCCTCATCGGTGATGACAGGCATATCATCTGCTATGTCATCGTTGCCGCAGGCGGCCGTGAGGAACAGTGCTGCTGCGGCTGCCAGACTGAATAGAATCTTCTTCATCATTTGTTCGTTTATTGCGTAGGAAGCTGCCGGGGGGCAGTTGTTTATGGGCTGGAGCGGAGGCAGATGAGGATGCGCCAGGCAGCCGGCTGGTCCGTCTGACGCATCTTCCTACGCTGTGTGGTTGTTTTCTTGTCGGTTACTTGATCGTGAAGCCTTCGATCTCTTCTGTCGTCTCACGACCCTCTGCATCCTTCACAGTGAAGTGGATGTGGTACTTTCCGGCCTTGCATTCAGCGGGAATCGTCACCTCCTTTTTGAAGGTCAGCTTGCCCGTTTTCCCATTGAGATCGTCCACTTCTATTTCCTTCTCTTTGTCACCGTGGAACTCGATTTCAATCTCTTTCACTTTGGCGACCGTCTCTATGTCGGCCGTGAAAGTGACCTTTCCGTTCACCGTACTCTCCATCTTGTCTACCTTGAGATTGGCTATCTTCGGTGCTTTGGGGTCGACGGCTTTCTTTTTCAACGTGATTTCCGCACTGACAAAGTCAATCTTTTTCTCCTCGTTCTTGACGATGATGAAGCACTGGTACTTGCCCTCGGCGAGTGTCTCGGGGAGGTCGATGTGCTCGTGGAACGTGGTGTTCAGCACGCCGACGTACTTGCTGTCGGTGTAGGTCTTCTTGATGACATTCTTCCCGTCTTTGGTGAGTACGACTTCAACGGACTGTATCTTTGAGCCTGATTTGATGTCGCATTCCAGGTGAAGGTCATCGCCGATCGTGCCTGTCTTGCTGTTCTTGTGGCCGAACTCCACATTCTTGAACTCGATGTTGCTCTGTAACAGATCGTCATCATCGTTACTGCACGACGTAAATGCCAGTGCAATCACACTCAGGAGTGCCATAGCACCCGTAAAAAGTAGCTTTTTCATTGTTTGATTTGTTTTTTGAAGGCTTCCGCCTTGGTTTGAATATAAGTTCACTGTTCGTTTCGTTTTGTCTGGGCTGTGAGGATATCACAGTGACAGGAGCGATGTGCCCCGTCCACCATGATGATTCCCCGACAGTCTCAGGTTGGTTTGTAAGATTAAGTGTTATATCTTGTTCCACTTCCGGGAATCGTATGCTTCAGAACTCGAAAGTCGCCATCAACGCCACGTTGCGTCCCGGTTCCGGCACGTCGATGAGCCGGTAGAAACTCGTGTGGTCGTAGTATTTGCGGTTGAGGAGGTTCTCCGCATTGAGGGTCAGGCGCAGGTTCTTGTCTCCGAAGGCAAAGTCTTTTCCTGCATTGAGGTTGATGGTGTAGTAACCTGATGTCGGCTTCTCCGGCGGAACGATGCGGTTCTGTCTGCCGGTAACGTGTAGGTTGAGTGCCAGGAAGCCTTCATTACCGGCTTTCTTCCGGCAGAATCCGTATTTCAGGGTGGCATCTGCCGACCAGGGGGTCGAGAAGGGGAGCGTGTACCCTTTCTTTTCTCCAGACAGCTGTTCGGCATAGAGATATTCACCTTTCAGTTCTGCATCCAGAGAGGGGAGTATCTTCCAGTCTGTCTGCAGCTCGAAGCCCCAGCGGATGACACGGCTCTGCGTGTAATAATACCACTGCAGGCCCTCGTAGTAGTCGGGAGTCGGATTCATGTAGATGTAGTTCGGGAAATAATTGAGGTACGGGTCGAACTGAACCGTCACCCTGTCATTCCCCCAGTGGATGCCTGCGTCCAGCTGGTAGGATTCTTCCGGGTTCAGACCAGGATTCCCTTTTTCGTATCTGAAGATGTGGTAATTGACACCGTCAGTGCCCAGTTCCTTCGGAATCGGGACACGGAAGCTCTTTCCGACGTTCGCCTTCAGAATCCACTGGCCGACAGAATAGTTCACGCCGGCCGACCACGTGAGGCTGTTGAACGAACGGCGGAGATCCTCCGAACGTTCCTTGAAGACGGAGTCGGTGGCACTGACGGGCGTTTTGAACCAGTCTCTGTAGCTGTGGATGCTTGTCCTGACGTGGTCGTACCGTACGCCGGCATTCAGTATCAGATCTTTCCTGACCGTGAACCGGTCGAAAGCGTATGTACCGAATGATGCCGTCTCAAAGTCCGGCATGATAAAGCCCCAGCCTGAACGGCGGTTGTGCTGGTACTCACTGTTGAAGCCTGCGGTGAGTGTATGCCTGCTTCCCAGAGACAGCCGTGCAATGAGGTTGGCTGTATAGGTGTCCTTCTTGAATTCACGTTCCAGGCTGTTGGGCGGAACCGGCATATAGCCATGCGACACCGGTTCGGAAAGTTCCTTGCGATGGTTGTTCTGATAGGCGAGGTCGGCTTCCAAAGCAAGACTTCCCTGTTCGTAGACCGTATGGCTCATGACCCTCAGATGGTTCACACTCTGGTAAGGAAGGTCGATGTCCCGGCGCGACCTGTCGTAGTCGATGTCCGACAGTCTCACCTCCAGTCCGTGTGCGTTGGCAAAGAAGCCGCTCTTGCTGTACGTATCCGACAGCTTCAGTTCTGTATGGAAGTTGTGGCTTCTGTAACCGAACGTCATGCTCCCGTCGTGTTCAAAGCCGGCCGTGTTGCGGAGCCGGTGGTTATGCAGCGGAATGTCGTAAGAATAATACTGGATGCTGCCTGTGGGCACTTTGTAGTCGGCATAGTCGATGAATGTCCCGTTGGCTTTCCAATAGAAATGGTTTCCGGCACCCTGCAGACGGGCTGACAGACCGACCGACTCGTTGTTGCTGCGCATGAACAGCGATGCGCTTCCCTGGAACTTCGCAGTCGGGATGTAGTTGCCGTACAGGCTGATGACCCCTCCGATGGCATCCGATCCGTAAAGCAGAGCGGCCGGTCCTTTGGTCACTTCGATACGGTCGATGGCAAACTGGTCTATTTCCAGACCGTGGTCGTCGCCCCACTGCTGCCCTTCGTGTTTGATGCCGTCCTCTGTTACAACCATGCGGTTGAAGCCCAGGCCGCGTATCGTCGGCTTCGACTGCCCGGAGCCGATGCTCATCGCTTTTACGCCGGGGATGCCGCTAAGCGTCTGCATGAGACTGCCTGCGAAGTTGTTCTGCAGAAACTGCCTGTCAATGCTGATGGTATTGACGGACGAACGCATTTGAAGGTCTTTCTGCCTGTTGCCCAGTACGGTTACGTCCTGCATGACAATACTGCTGTCGACATCATTCCCTTTCAGCTGGGGAACTGCTGCTGACAGATGATTGCCTGCGCTGGCAACCGCACACACAGACGAAAGAACAAAAGCCCAAATAGCCTTATTCATTACCATGTGTTTATGAATTCTTGATGAAATGATGGGTCTGTATGCTTGTCACAGGCACATAGACGGCTGTGCAACAAGCTGATGGCATGGTGCAGCATCATGGTTCCATGGTGTGGGAACGGCATGGTCTTCCTTTCTATAAGGACACACTACACCCCCATGACTCCTTTGACTGCATCAGCGTCAGACGATTCCTCAATATGGGAATTGTCTTCTAAAAGTCGGCAGGAGGAGCACGGAGACTCGTGACTTCAACCTCCGGACGCCGATAAGGTGTAATGGCGGAAAGGAAGAGAAAGCCGAAGAAGATGACAGCTACCGCATCCAGCCGGATGTCCGTAGCTCTCATGTAATTGAAAAAGGCAAAATGACAGATGGCACAGCTGCCGGCATTGTGGCTCTGGCTGTGCTGTCCGGAAGTCTGATGGCCGGTGGAAAGCTCCGTCTCCACCTGGCATACGTGTACAGACTTGACAACCATCGGCAGCATGAAAAGTGCCAACAGCAGCCACGCTATAAGCGTATGTCTTGTTTTCCGGTTCTGCCTGGTCATTTACAAAATCCTTTTTACTTTTTGGCAAAGATATTTATTATTTTCCCACAAAGCAAATAATGGGGCTGCTTTTTGATATTATTAACACAAGCGGGTACAGCCTTTCCCGTCCCGCAGTCCTCAGCCTTTCCCGGGACAGAACATAGGGCCGCACCGGATACTGACACTGTTGTTTCCGTCCTTTGTCCGTATCGTTGCCGACAGGATTATGCCCCGGAATGATACGGCCGGCAGCCCGGCACAGCGTAGAGACTTGCAACATCGGCAGGATTCCTCCGCCATCAATGCAGTCATCAACGGATATAAACCAGGAAAGTCCGGCCGGGCAATGCTCCCCGAGGGGGACAGCTGTCGGCCGGACTTTTTGCTTCCAATTCAATACGGTCTCTTTCCCGTCACTTTAGGGAGCGTGCGGAAAAGATGACAGAGACGCTTTTCACGATTGCAGGAAACACTCCATATTCTTTATCGCAGTACGAAACCGTAAGAAACGAAGAGGGAGGTCTTGTCCTTGTACAGGTCTCCGCGGTAATTGTTGTGGCGGATGCCGAAACCGATTTCCGACATCACGCCGTTCTTCCTGTCAGCTTTCAGGTAGATACCGCCTTGACAGTACATATAGCCTCTGTCGTGCCCGCCGCCGATCGTGTGGCCGACGATGAGGCGAGGCTGCACGTTTATCATCGTGAGGATGCGGAATGCGTCATAGCTTACCTGTCCGCCAAGCGTCGCAAGGTAGTCGTAGGTCTTGATACCTTGTATCTTTGCCAGGGTGATGGCGTCTTCTACCCTCGCTCCTACCGACAGTTTGGGTGTAAGGTCATAAGTTGCAGAGACGTTGGGCGTGACGATCTTGTAGTTCTTTCCGGCAAGTCCCAGGTCAGT
>ERZ772955.1763-NODE-1763-length-12794-cov-8.963812_pt1 | contig 12794 bp, 7 predicted proteins | sample MGYA00511133_ERZ772955 | MGnify/ENA primary metagenome ERZ772955 (study PRJEB29015, sample SAMEA2737914) | human oral metagenome | biome: human oral; feature: human-associated habitat; material: dental | place: China | collected 2149 ... | reverse complement strand
AAGGGATAACGTTTGTTCTTGTTGTTACGGCGGTCATCAATCAGGGTGAGACTCCGGATAAGGCTGGGCAGTTCCATTATTGTCATGTATAGTTTGATGGGACGAAGCTAAACGGAATCCCTGACCTCGAAAAGCGATTATGCGTCAGCCCTCATCTTTTCGTCGAGCCTACGTTCAAAAGAAGCGTCCCCCGGGTTACGGATTACGTATCCATAAGCCCGGAGGACGCTTTGTCTATCGGCGACTTCGGAAGTGTCGCCTGCTTTTATACGGACGTCTCAAAAATTGATGTTGATCCCCCCCATAAATCCGAACCGCTGCATCGGATAGCCGTACCAAAGATCCTGTCCACGCGAGAGGATGTTTGTGAACTTGAGATAGGCGCCGAACATGTCGTTGAGGTTGTAAGCGGCGGTGAAGTTGAGGTCGTGCAGGTCGCTCATCTTGATATTGTCGCCGTGGAAGAGGGTGACGCGGCGGGCGCCGAGGTAATAGTCCAACGTAAGCGAGAGGGGCGTGATCGGCCGCACGGTGAGGTCGGCGTTGACCTCCACAGCGGGGCAGCCGTAGGGCTTCATGTTCGACATACCGGCGCCGGAGAGCCACGAGTTGCCCTCCCCTTTGCGGAAGGTGCCGCGGTTGTAGACGGCCTTGACGGAAAAGTCGACCGTCTGGCGGTAGGCGTACTTGAGCGCAGCGCCGAGGCGCATCCATGTGGCGTCGGGCTGGAAGGCTACGTGATAATTGCCGAAGTCGTAAGGCTCACCGAGATAGTCCGAGGGGACGAAGAAGGCGGCGCTCTTGATCACCGCATAGCCAGCGAAGGCGTCGAGCCAGAGGCCGGGGACAATGCCCGACCGAACGCCCAACTCGGCGTCGAGCCATGTGCGCGAGGGCCGCACCTTGAGCGTGTGATCCACATAGCGGTTGCGGTCAGCAATTGAGGCCGCGTCGTTCATGCCGATGTTACCGTCGGCGCGCCCGTAGAGCAACGTGCGGTCGGCCAACTTGGCCTCGAAGCGGATGGCTGGCCCAGCGAAGAATTTGGCAGAGTCGCCCGTGACAAGCCCCAGATTGATGCCAAGGCGGAGGTTGAATAGCTCGTCGAAATAGCGGTAGTAGGGCGTGAGGGTGATCTGGGCATGGCTGCGATAGCCGTTGAAATCGACGGCGTTGCGGACGGTCGCGGGGTAGACGTAATTGAAGAGGTGAGCGATGGCGTCGAGTCCGAAGTAGCGGTCGTCGATGTTGGCCAGGAGGCCGAGGTTGAGGGAGAAGCGATTCTCCTGCAGGCCGTCGATCTGCGCGGTGTGGCCATAGCGCTGCACGAAGCGGAGGTAAGAGAGGTCGAGGCGATAGCTGAGATCGGTGGTGTCGTTCGATTGCAGTCCGAAGTAGGCATCGAACGTTTGGTTGCGTTGGTTACGGTCGCGGTCGGCGGGATAGATGACAGCGGGCGCCATGCTCCAAGGGCCGAGGCGATAGATGGAGTCGAGCGGGAAACCGTAATAGTTGAAGGTGTTGTAGCGGTATTGCCCGCCGAGGCGGAAGGTGAGCGGGGCGAAGCGATGGGCGTAATGGACAGCGCCGCGGATGTCGGTGTACTTGGCGCGCTGCTTCTGGCCTCCCCAGTCGTTGTATCGCACGTTGCCGTGGGTGGATCGGAGGGAGAGGAGGGCGTTGAGGCGGTCGGTCGCATTGTCAAGGAAGTGGTAGCCGACGTCGCCGTCCATGTTGAGGTGCGTACCGATGCCGTAGTGGAAGTAGCCGCGGTTGCGGTTATAGGGGATGTCGGTCATGACGCGTCCTGAAGGCAGGGTGATGATCTCTCGGTCAGGGTCGGCCGTGGTGGTGAAGCGAGAGTACTCGATCTTGTGCTTAGTCACCTGCGGGTCTTTCACTTCAGGCAGCCGATTGACCTTGTCCGCGTCCTGCACACCGGGGTCATACTCACGTTCGAGGGTCAGTTCGCGGCGCAGTTTCTCGTCCGTGTTTTCGCGATCGTCCTGAGCCCGAAGGCCGAGGCTACAGCTGAGCAGCAGGACTGCTGCAGCGCAGATCCGTATCCGATTGTCTGTTCTCATCTTCTTATGGGGTAGTAATCAGTAGTCAGAAAGTTATTTGTGGGGAGTGAGCGGTAGCAGAGGGGGCGGGGACTCATTTCAATGCAGCCAGTCGCTTATCGATCATGGCCATGACGTCGTCCTTGTTGCCTCCCTTGTAGTTCTTCTGCAAGCTGGTGAGGTATTGGCGCGCTTGGAATTTGTCGCCTTTGCGAGCATACACATCGGAGAGGAGGATGAAGCCGCGGGCCAGCCAGTAGCTGTGGGGCGTACCCTGCTCAATGAACCCGAGCATCTCCTTTTCGGCCTTGTCGATCTCGTTGCGATCGAAGTAACGCTGGGCCAAGAGGTACTTGGATTCGGCGCCATAGACCGTACGCGTATCCTTACTCAGCGTGACGAGGTCGGCCTGCGCCTTGGCGTCTTCCTTGAGGTCGATGTACGACTTCATGCGCAGGAAACGCGCTTCGGCCGCTATCTCGGGACTAATCTTCTCGTTCTTCAGCAGCTCATCGGCCATCTTGACCGCATCGGCCGACTGCTTCGTGCGACGTGCGCAACGCAAGGCACCCAGTCGGGCCCCGTCACGCACTTCGGCAGTCGTGGCGATTGCAGCCAGTCGCTTGAAGCTCTCCAGCGCCGCCGCATAGTCCTTGTTCATGTACTCGATCTCGCCCTTACGCGTCAGGGCATCCTCGCCGAACTTGGTGTCGCCGCTACGGATCACGGCCTCGTAATACTTTTTGGCCTCCTCGTAGTTCTTCGCGTCGTAAGCGATCTGCGCTAAGTAGTAGTTGGCGCGCGCACTGAAGGCACCCTTGGGGAATTGGCGCAGGTAGTTACGCAGACTCTGCTCTGCCTCGCTCTCGCCGCGCAGGAAACGCTTCTCGGCCGCGAAATAGGTGAGCGAATCCTGCTCACTGACCTCGAATCGGGCGGCCATGTCACCGAGTGAACGCACATAAGTGGCGTAACCCGCCACATCGTTCATGTCGACATACACGGCCTTGAGATCCTGCACCGCCGTGCGAGCTTCCTCGCTGCCGGGGTAGTCGGAGATAACCTTCTTATAGGCTTTGATGGACTGCTCGGGGCGGTTGCTATTGAAATAGAGCAGGCCTAACTGCAATCCGGCCTTGCGGGCCAGCGTATGGAGTGGATACTTCTGCTGCAGTTGCGTGAAGGCAGCCGCAGCGCGATCCTCGTCCTCCAGCATGACGTACGAGCGACCCATCTCGAAAAGTGCAGCGGCCGCGTGGGGCGACTCGGGGTATTCACGAACTACGCGCTCCATGACCGTGATCTTTCCCTGGTAATTCTTCTGTAGCCCGAGCAGGAAGCCCTTGCGATAGAGGGCATAGTCGCCGCTGGAGGGTTGAAGTGCGGCGGCGCGGGTGTAGTTTTCGTCAGCGGCCTCAAACTGTCGGGCGTGGAAGAGGCAGTCGCCCACGCGATTGTAAGCGTCGGCATAGGAGACGCTCTCCTTGCGCGGCTCGAGACTGATGTATCGGCGGAACTCGGCGAGGGCGTCGTTGTAGCGCTGTTGTTTGAAGAGGCAGTAGCCCAGATTGTAGTATGCGAGAGGGTAAGCCTCAGCCGAGCGGTCGGTGGCGTTGCTGAGGTAGGAACGGTAATCGGCTGCGGCGTTGTTGAAATCGTCCTGGCGATAGTAGGTCTCGCCGCGCCAGTAGTACGCCTGACTGTAGGCGTCGGCGTCGTAGACCCCGGGGGTGATGGCCTCGTCAAAGCGGCGAATGGCCTCCGACGGGCGGCGCGCGGTGAAGGCCTCGACGCCCATACGGAAGAGGATGTTCTGCTTGGCGGCAAGGATTTTCCGACCCGGTCGGCGGATTTTGTCGATCGAGGCGAGTGCGGCGTCGTAGTTCTTGGTGGTGAGGTAGACCTCCGCGAGGTAGTCGCTGACCTTGTCAGCATACTTGGAGTCGGGGAAGCGATTGAGGAAGTCCTCGAAGATGGTGACCGACTCGCCGAAGCCTGAGAAGGACGTTTCGTGGATAAGGAGGGCGTAGTTGTACATCGCGGTCTCTTGCACCTTCGGGTCGAAGGTCAGCGTGGCGGCCTGTTCGAAAGACATACGCGCACGGTTGCGGTCGCCGGTTTGCAGGTAGCACTGTCCGAGGTAAAGGCAGGCGTTCTGCATCAGCTCGTCCTCTTCGCCCACCACCTCGGCGAAGGCTTGGATGGCCTCGGGGTAATCGCCTCGGTTATAGCGGCAGACGCCTAGGATATAGAGGTCGCCCCGGACGAAGGAGTCGGCCCGTTCGACGTACTTATCGAGCATCTTGATCGCCGTGGCCTCGTCGCCCTCCCGATAGGCTACGTCGCCCAACAGGCGGTAGGCCTCGGCGCTGTTCCGACTGTTCGGATATGCGCTCAGGAGGGCCTTGCCTTCCGACTTGACGCGGTCGTAACGCTCATCCACATAGTGGATCTGCATCAGGTAATAGAGCGACTGCTCGCGGTAGGCGGGCTCGGATTTGAGTTGCTCGAAGCGCGGCTCGGCCTGCTTGAGTTTGTCCTCTGCGTAGTTGATGTAAGCCAGGTAATAGGTGGCCGGCACGCGGTATTTGCGACCCACCTCCTCAATGCGGGCGAAGTAATTGCGCGCCGTGCGTAGGTCGTGCAGCTGGAGCAGGGAGTAGGCCAACCGATAGGCATAATCCTCCTGCTGATCGGTGCCGAGGAGGTCTATTTCGGACGTGTTAAACCATTGGATAGCCGTCCCATAATCCTCGTGAGCGAAGTAATACGAGCCCAGGAGGAAGGCGGCTTCATTGGCGTGGCGGGAGTCGGGGTAGAGGCTGAGGTAGCGCTCCATGACGGCGGCGGCGTCCTCGCGCCCCTGCTCAGAGGCCACCACGGCCAACATGTAGTCGGCCTCTTGGATCAGATCGCGATCGTGGGAGATGGCTTTGAAGGCCATCAACTTGTCCGAGCAACCGGGGAAGTTGCGCAATTCGAAAAACGCTTTTCCTTCTTGAAACAGCCTGTCCGTCCGCTCGAAGCGGTACGTGCGCTGCCCGTATGCCATCAGGCAGCTCGCCATCAAACACAGCGATACGACGATTTTTTTCATATTCAATTTGTCCTCTTAATGGCTTGATGAGACCCATTTTAGCGGCCTCTTTCGATGATGGGCGCAAAGGTAGGCGCGAAAATGAGAATCGGAAGGCGCCCCGGGAGGGTCTTGGATGTGCCTTTCGTACCCTCGGAACAAGCGCAGCCGTGTGCCTGAGACAGGCCCTGAGCCAATGTGCGCCGCCCCCCGTAGCGCTATATATAAAAGGTACGCGCGCGAGACAAGGGCACGAAAACCGACCTCCGATCTGGGGCCACGTCCGGAAAGTGCCCCCCCAAAGAAATGTGCCCCAACAGGCTCCAGAAGCCAGTTTCCCCACCCGATCCTCACAACCATTCCGCCTTTCTGACGATGGGGGTTAAGATGGAATGAGAATCCTATAAAAGACGAAAAAGCGGGGGCGACGTACCGTCCAAACCGGGCCCGGGAGGCAATTTCTCTACTTTTGCGCCGTACGAAACTCCTAATGACCCCCACACAGAAGATGAAAACGACCTATTTGCTCCTGCTCTCCTTCGTGTTGCTGCTGTCCGGCTGCGAAATCACCTCGTCCGACCTGACCGAGGTGGACGAAAATGGCAACCGCGTGAACAACAAAGAAATCCGCATAGGCGCCTCACTGCTCGACGTCGGCATGACGGCCTACACCATCGACACCGTATGCACCGAGCTGATCCTCACGCGCCAAAAAGGCGGCGCGGTAAGAATCAGCGGCTTCCGCAAAGGCACCGTCATCTACGACGAGAACGGCGCCATCGACTCCATCGCTTGGGACTGGCGCCGCCCGGAGATCAATTACGGCTACGACTACCGCTACGTCTGGGACGATCTGGAATACCGCATCCTCTCCCTGCAGGACAACGGCTTCGTGGAGGACATGGAGATCTGGCGCCGCGGCAAGGATGGCGAGCGCGACCGCCTCGTGGCCCAGCTCAGCTATTCCTACGACTACGCGGGTTATGTAAGCCGGATCGAGATCCCGAACCTTCAGGCCACGATCCGCTTCAAGTACCACTATCGCGACCAGTCGAACTACGCCAACAGCATCACCATCACCGAAGTGCAACGCACCGACACCAGCACCTACACCCTGCGGCTGGCGCCCGAAAAGCTCCGCAATACGGGGTACGTCTGCAACGTCCTGCGTGCCGTGGGCGCGCCGCTGACGAACCAGTACGCGCTCAACCCCGACCTCTACTATCTCGGCATCTACGGAACGCCCGTCAAGCTGCTTCCCGATGCCATCATCGAACGTAACATCTACCGCGACGGTGAGGGCGACCTTCACAGCGTCTATTCGCGCGTAGGCTCGGACTACTATTTCTACGAAGACAACGCCATGCTCACCCGCAGCCGACAGCCCTAAGCCGTCGATCCCCATTACAACGTCAAGCCGCCCACAGCCAGTAGCTCGTGGACGGCTTTTTTTTGCCCGCCAATTCCAGTCATCCGCCCCCACCGGAAAACACTACGCAAGCCCCAACTCATACCCAGCCTTCGTCGGAAAACACTGCATAAGCCCCAACCCATACCCCGCCAACTTCGGAAAACACTACGCCAGCCCTATCCTGTACCCGGCCAACTTCCCCGCCCCCGGTGGGGGCTTGATTTTCTTTTGCCCTCTTTTCTTTCATCAAGGAAAGAAAAGAGGATAGAAAAAAGGTAGAAAAAGACTTTCCAAGAGTAGCCCTTGTCGCTCGGTTGCTCCCGTCAGATTTCGTTTTGGGAGCACACGTCGCTCGGTTGCCCTCGTCGGATTCCATTTGGAGAGCACCTGTCGCTCAGCCGCTTCTATCGGATTTCATTTTAGGAGCAGTCATCGTTCAGCCGCTCTCGTCAGATTCCATTTTGAGAACACCCGTCGCTCAGTCGCCCCCGTCAGATTCTATTTTAGGGGCACTAGTCGCTCGGTTGCTCCCGTAGGATTTCATTTTAGGAGCACCCGTCGCTCAGCCGCTTCTGTCGGATTTCATTTTGGGAACACCTGTCACTCAGTCGCTCTCATCAGATTTTATTTTGGGAACCCGTGGCGTTCAGCAGCCTTCGTAGGAATGTATTTCGAAGACCTCGTTTTCAATTTACATCCCATTGAAGGCATCAACGGCTGTGTGTTTCTACAATTACGCCTCATTGAATACTTCAATAGAGGTGTGATTGTGAAATTACACCCCATTGAGCACTTCAATGAGGGTGTGATCGTAATTTTACGCCTCATTGAACACCTCAATGGCTATGTGTTTACGGAATAGGTTGTCAAAATGGTTTCTAACGGGGGCGAATGGGTGATTGGGGTTAGTGAAATGTTTTACGATACGAGCAAATAGGCGACACGGGTTCGTAAAATGTTTTACGGTATGGGCGAATGAGCGGCACGGGTTCGCGAAATGTTTTACGGTGTGAGCGGATGGGCGGCACGGGTTCGTGAAATGTTTTTTGATGGGGGCTACGGGGTGGCAGGTGCTACTCTCGAAAAGTCTTTCCCGACCTTCTCTCTATCCTCTTTTCTTTCCTTGATGAAAGAAAAGAGGGCAAAAGAAAATCAAGGTGCCAGGGGCACCTGCCAAGTTTGCCGGGTACGGGATGGGGCTGGCGTTGTGTTTTCCGAAGTTGGCCGGGTACAGAAAGGGGCGGGCGTTGTGTTTTCCGAAATTGGCCGGGTACGGGAAGGAGCGGGCGTTGTGTTTTCCGAAGGTGGCCGAGTACGGGATGGGGCTGGCGTTGTGTTTTCCAACTGGGGCGGACGGGCAAAAAAAAATCCCCGCCAAACGTCTTGACGGGGGCAACTTACGGGTGGTGGCGAACGACGGAATGGATTACGTGGGCGACTCTGCCTCGGGGGCTTTCCGATCGAAAATGGAGAGGAGGATGTAAAGCAAAATGGTGGCCGAAATGCCGGTCAGCATGGGCATTGCCAAGGTGAGCACAACGGCCGAAATGAGCAACAGGTACCGCCGCTCGTTGCCTTGCCACGCCATCGATTTGACCTTGAGCGAGAACATGGGGAGCTCGGACACCAGGAGCAACGATCCGGCCAAGGCGAGCACGGACAGGCCGATCACCCACAGCGTGAGGTCGGCGGCTACGGCCGCGGGGTGCTGCTCGGCTATCCGGGCAAGTGAGGCCAGCAACGACGACCAAAAGATGGCGTGCGCGGGCACGGGTAAGCCGATGAAGGAGGTCGTCTGGCGGGCGTCGTTGTTGAATTTGGCCAGTCGGAGGGCCGACCCGACGGGTATGGCCAGGACGGCTATCGTGGCGAGGATCGACAACGGGAGGGGCAGCGTGGCGTCTGGCCCCAAGAGGCTAAGGTCGACGAACAGGCGGTGGAGCATGGCCGCGGGGGCGAGGCCGAAACTGACTACGTCGGCCAGTGAATCGAGGTCCTTGCCGATGGGCGAGGCGGCGTGGAGGAGGCGGGCGGCGAGGCCGTCCACGAAGTCGAACGCGACGGCGGCAAAGAGGAGCGCCACGGCCGTCATCAGTCGTCCGTCGAGGGCGGCCGCTGTGGCGATGCAACCGCAGATCAGGTTGCAGCAAGTGAGCGCGTTAGGGAGGTGACGAAGGAGGTTCGGCATAGCGCTATCGGTAGATGATTTTGCCCAGTCGGGCGATCGGTGTTTGGTTGGCCCGCACCTTCTGGCCGAGGCGGACGAGTACGTCGGTACCCACCGGCAGGAAGGTGTCCACGCGCGACCCGAATTTGATGAAGCCCATCTGGTCGTCGACCTTGCACTGCTCTCCGGGCTGGGCGTAGGTGACGATGCGGCGGGCCAGGGCGCCAGCCACCTGGCGGGTGAGCACCTCGACGCCGTAAGAGGTGGTTATGACGATCGTGGAGCGCTCGTTGTCGGTGCTACTTTTGGGTAGGTAGGCCGCCTGAAAGCGCCCCTTCTGATGCGAGACGTGCTTGACGACGCCATTGACCGGATACCAGTTGGCGTGGACATTAAAGACGGACATGAAGATGGAAACTTGGAGCCTGCGGTCGTGGAAATACTCATTCTCCGCCACCTCTTCGATGGCAACGACCGTTCCGTCGGCTGGGGCGATCACGAGGCCCTCCGAGTCGTACGGAAAGCGGCGGTGTGGGCTGCGGAAGAAGTTCAATACGAGGGCAAAAAAGACGACCGACGAGGCGGTGAAGAGGTAAAAAAAGAACCCTTTGTCGATCGTATAGTAGATCAAGAGATCAACGACAAACAAAAGGGTAAATAACGTCAGCAATAAGCCTGTTCCTTCGCGGTGAACTTTCATCCTTATCTTGTTAAGCGGGGCAAAAATAGAATATTCATTGAGATACGGCCAGCCGAAAGTCGGTCGAGGGATAGGTCGCACGGGGCGCCTGAGGGGCGTCGGCCACCCGTTTGACCGAGCGATGGCGGGGCATTCGGCTCATGCGCTCACCTCCTCCGTTTCGCCCAGCTCCACGTACCAGAGGTAGCCCCGAACGTTGGCGTAACCCATAGCGTCCAGAAGGGCCATGTAGTCGCGGATCTGTCGGGCGTAGCGCGCGGACTTGTGGAGGCCGAATTTGTAGTCTACGATGACGGCGCACGGCTCCTCGTCATCGGTGGCGAGCATGACGCGGTCGGGGCGGCGCGATCGACCGTCGCCGGAGAGGATCTCGGCCTCGGTGAGGACCGTCATCGAGCCGTCAAACCACGCTCGGACGGCGGGAAGGTCGAGCAGGGTGCGCAGGCGCTTCTCCAACTCATCGGCCGACCGGCGACCGATCTCGCCCGCGGAGACCTTGGCGGCTACGGCCGCGGGAAGGTCGTCCACGGTGCGGATATGGCTGAGCAGGTCATGCATGAGCACGCCGTAATCGCGTTGCGTATCGTCGAACGACCGGCCGGAGAGGCTCAGGTACATGCGCGCATCGGGGCGGACGGAGGGCAGTGTGCGGACGATCGACGCGGTGTCGGCGGGTAGCTCATCCGTGCACCTAGCCTCGCAATCGATCCAAGTGCCCCACTCGAAGAGACCGTCCTCCGCACGGAATCCGTCGGCTAAGGGGAGCAGCGGATCGCCTTCGGCCGTTTGGGTGAGGCGAGAGGTGAGGGCTTCGCGGAGGATGTCAGCGATCGATGCGGCGGCGTCCTTCTTGGCGTCCTTCTTGGAAGGGGCGGCCGGAGTGAAGAGGATCAGCTCTTCCTTGGCGCGAGTGAGGGCGACGTAGAAGGTGTTTAGGGCGTCGATGTAGGCGTGCAGCTTTTCGTGATAGTACTCCTCGGAGAAGATCGTGCGGCTAAGCTCAGCCTTGTAATTGACAGGCACGGCGCCGATGGCGTCAAACGGTGCGACGCATGGCCGACACCAGAGGATGGTCTCCGACTTTGCGTCCAACCCCCAATCGCTGAAGGGCAAGACGACGACATCGAAGCCGAGGCCTTTGGCCTTGTGGATGGTCATGACGCGGAGCGCATCCTGTGTCTCAGGCATAGCGATCTGGGTCCGGCTGCCCGTGTCTTTCCACCACGAGAGGAAGCGGTCGACGTCCGACCCTTCGCGCTCGGCATAGTCTGCTATGAGGTCGAGAAAGGACTGCACGAAGATTAGCTCGTCCTCTGGGAAGTCGCTCCCGAAGCGGCGGCAGATGGCCTCGACCGCCTCATAGATCGAGCGATGGCCCGCAAGGAGCGGATCGCGGGCCTCGGCACCGTCCACGTCGAGCTCGGCACAAACGAGCGACGGGTCGGCGCCCTCCCCCATGCGCTTGATACGCATGGCCGAGAGCAGGAGGCCGGCGGAGCGCTGCAGCGTAGAGTCGTCCGGGCGGTTCATGTAGCGCAACATGCCCACGATGAAGCGCACGGCCGACGCGCCATCGAGTTGTAGCCCGTCGTCCGAGAGGATTCGGAGGGCCGCCTCCGGGTGCTGCCGACCGTACGTCAGCAACGCGCCCGTGACAAGAGCTGCCTCGGCGCGCGTACGAGTCAGCACGGCGATGTCTCCCCACGACCGGCCGTGGCGCCGCAGCTCACTGACGACGTCCACCAGACGCGCCATCGCCTGTTCCTGCCACTCCTCCTTCTTACCCGTATGCTCAAGCAGCTCCACGCGCACGTGCCCGGTATTGGCCGCTCGACCTTCGGGCAGCGCCTGCCGACTGTGCGCGTAGGCCCGGAGGATGCGCCCGCCATAGAGCGCACAACGCTCCGGCGGCAGCGTAGACTCGGCCAGCCCCACGTTGTATCGCTCCTGCAGCCGCGCGGGGAAGAAGGTGAAAAGCGCGTTGTTGAACTCCACCACGCGACCGAGGCTGCGCCAGTTCTCGGCCAGCGTACGCTCTGTGACGCCGGTCGGGAAATCGAGGCCGATGCGCTCGTCGAGCAGGGTCCAGTCAGAATTGCGGAAGCGATAGATGCTCTGCTTCACGTCGCCCACGATCAGGTCGTCGTAGCCCGCGCCGAGACTGTCGGCCACCAAAGGGCGGAAGTTGCGCCATTGCAGCGCACTGGTGTCTTGAAACTCGTCGATGAGATAATGCCGGATGCGCGTGCCGGTCTTCTCGTAAATGAAGGGGACATCGCTGCCGTCGATGATGCGCGTGAGCAGTTCGGCGGTGTCGGCGATGAGCATGCGGTTCTTCTCGTCGCTCCGACGGCGAATCTCGCGGGCGATGTCGCCCAAGATGCCCAACGTGTAGAAGTTGGCAGCGATGGCTTGGGCCGTGAGATAGTCTCGCATGCGCGTGTCATAGAATCGGATCACCGCCTTGACGCAGTCGTTCAGGCCGTCGGCGTAGGCCTGCTCGATGGCCGCATTCTTCCCCGAGACCCACTCTGCGAGATTGTCCGGCAACTGGCAGAACCGTTTGCCCGGCTCCTCGTCGATGACGCCCGATTGCAGCTTATTGAAAAACATCAGGCCCGATTTGTCCTTCCATTTGAAGCTCTCCGGCTTCAGCCCGTAGCGCGCCATGATGGCCAGCCCTCGTTCGCCCAGCTCGCGCGCCTCGCTTTTGATGGCGTTCATGGTGGCGTAAAGCATGTCGCTGTAGGCCGTCATCTTCTTACGGTCCACCGTGGGCGCCGTCTCGTCAGCATCGTCCGCGCTGCGCAGCGCCTTGTAGTGTTCATTGAAGAGCTGCCGCCCGAGCGTCTTCATGTCGCGGCTCAAGACCCACGTTTCGCCCCGCTCCACCTTCTGCTCGCTGAAGCGCAGCAGCCACCGGAAAAGCTCCGAGTCGCCCCCCTCACGGTCTAGGCCAGCCAGCAAACTGTCCACCGCCTCGTCGAGCACCGGCTCGGCATCCAGCTCCACGACATAGTTGCCCTGCAAGCCGATCTCACGCACAAAGGCGCGCAGGGTCTGCTGAAAAAAGTGATCGATCGTGCTCACGTTGAACGCCGCATAATCATGCAGCATGCGCACCAGCAACGTCCGAGCCCGCGTCCGCACGTCGGCCTCCGTCGCCCCCCCGAGATGCGCCCGGAGCATTTCCAGATGGCCCGACCGCCCGCCCGAAGCCAGGGCGTAGAGGTCGCGGACGATACGGTCTTTCATCTCCGCCGTCGCCTTATTGGTAAACGTCACGGCCAGGATGTGGCGATACGTCGCCTCGCCCTCTTGGCCCTTGCCGCCGAAAAGCATTTTGAGGTACTCCCCCGTCAGCGTGTGCGTCTTGC
>ERZ772955.1762-NODE-1762-length-12796-cov-2.699631_pt1 | contig 12796 bp, 9 predicted proteins | sample MGYA00511133_ERZ772955 | MGnify/ENA primary metagenome ERZ772955 (study PRJEB29015, sample SAMEA2737914) | human oral metagenome | biome: human oral; feature: human-associated habitat; material: dental | place: China | collected 2149 ... | reverse complement strand
TGTCATGGCTTGACCAAGGACGTGGAGGCCCACTGCTCCATCATCTCTCAAAGGTTGTGACGCTACCTCTAACAACCTCGGAGGATTTACCCGTAAAGCGCTTAGGTCTCTATGACTTTCACTTCGCTGCTGACCTCAGGGAGATTTTCCTGAACACCTCTCGGTAGCCAAGGTATGTATACCCCTAGTATCGTCTCTTTAGGGAGACGATAAAATCACCCCCTCAATACGCTGTGGTATTGAGGGGGTGGTCTTTTGGGGGAAGAGAAGAGCTATCCCATCGGATTCCTCGTAGGGCGATGTGGGGAAGAGGGCTTAGTCTTCATCGAAGGCCTCGGTAATCGGATGACCGATGCAACCCGAGGGGTACTGGGTCTTCAGTAGAGCAGCCAGCGTGGCAGCTATGTCCGTGATATAGGTCTCACGATAGAGATGCCCAGGACGGATGCCATGCCCCATGAAGATCAGAGGGATGTGCGTGTCGTAGGGCGACCATACTCCGTGGGTCGTACCCTGAGGGAGAGCGCCGTTGGAGCGTGAGTACCATCCTGGATCGGGCACGAGGAAGATATCCCCGCTACGCCCCTTGCGGTAGCCGTTGATGATACGAGTCTTGATCGCCTCGGGGATGGTAGCCGTAGCCACCTCTTCAGCGGGCACAGCGTAAGCCGTCCCTGGTAGGCGATCACGGAGGGCCTTGCTGACGGCACGAAGGAGGCCCATACGGTCGATGCCGAGCGAGTCGATGCGGTCGTTGTTGAAGAAAGCTTGATAGTTCAGATAGGCCTGCAGTACCTTGACATCCTTCCCGATGAAGGCACGAGCAGCGGAATCAATGATATGACGGGCTTGGTCACTACGATAGGCCTGACCTGGGATCTTATGATCACGGTTGAAGGTCAGGTTGTGTGCAGCAGCGTGGTCTGCCGTCAAGACGAAGAGGTAACCATCACGGCCGAACTTCCCATCGAGGTAGCTCAGGAAGTCTGCCAGATCCTTGTCCAGACGCAGGTAGGTATCCTCGGTCTCCACAGCGAAGGTGCCATAGCGGTGGCCGACATAGTCCGTAGCCGAGTGGCTCATAGCTAGGAAGTCCGTCTCATCGAGGCGAGCACCTAGGCTTTCGCCTTCGATCGCAGCCTTAGCCATCTCGAAGGTGAGGGTATTCCCGAAGGGGGTGGTACGAATGACCCCAGGACCATTCTTCTTAGAGAGCTCCGCGGTATTGAGGGGGAGCGTAGCGGGGAACTTCCCTTCCTTGTCCCAAGGCTGCTCATACTCCGTAGCATCGGCCGTACTCTCCAGATAGGTATTCATCGGATAGAGCGTGCTCCAGCCGTCCTTGAGGAGCTCAGCGACACGACCACGGGCATTGAAGCGCTTGACCCAGTCGGGGAGCTCGGAGCGGTAGTAGGTGCTGGTGATGAAGTTACCCGTCTTGTCGTCGAGCCAATAGGCACCGTTGGTCGTATGACCTGCGGGCAGGATCGAAGCACGGTCCTTGATAGCCACTCCGATGGTGCGGGAGCGGAAGTTCGTAGCGATACGTAGCTCATCGGCGATGGTCGTGGTGAGCAGGTTGCGAGGGGACATCTGTCCGCTGAAGCCATTAGGGGCACCAACGGAGGCAACGGTCGTATCCTGCGTGCAGTAGATGGGCTTGCCATCCTTGAAGAAGTCATTACCTGCGATACCATGGATGGAGGGTACACTCCCTGTGTGCACCGAGCTGTGACCGATGGCGGTGTAGGCTGGCAGGTAATTGATACGTGTATTCTCGCAGTTGAAGCCCTGCGTCATCAGACGCTTGAAGCCCCCCTCGACGAAGCGATGCTGATAGCGGTAGAGGTAATCCCAAGTCATCTGGTCTACCATCATCGTCACGACGATGCGTGGACGTCCGTGGCGTGGGGCTGCTATGGCACTGCCTGCTGTCACTAGGGCGAGCATGCCAAGTGCGAGCGAACGGAAATACTTGTTTGGTTTCATAAGTGTATTGTTTGATAGAGGATCTATTGTCTTTGGTTAGGCTTGAAGGCGAAGCTCCACTAGGCTCCAGCGATGGCGCACCTCGCTCATGACGAAGGTGAGGCCAAGCTCTTCACCTCGGGTACGCAAGAGAGGAATATCTTCCTCATAGAAGCCACTCAGCACGAGGCTAGCACCAGGGAGCATGACAGCACGGTAGCGGGGCATATCCTCCAGCAGGATGTTGCGGGTGATATTCGCTAGGATCAGATCATAGCCTGCCTTCCCCTCGAGGGCCGAGGCATCGCCACAGATGATCTCATCGATGGAGAGGGAGGAGAGGGTCGCATTCTCTTGGACGTTGGCATAGGCCCAAGGGTCGATGTCGATCGCCGTGAGATGTCGAGCTCCACGCTTGAGGGCGATGAGCCCGAGGATCCCTGTACCGCAGCCCATGTCGAGCACACGCTGTCCCTCGACCGAATGCGAGAGGATCCACTCGCCGACGAGTGAGGTCGTCTCATGGTTGCCTGTGCCGAAGGCCATCTTGGGATTGATGATGATCTCCATCCCCACCTCGGGCTGTGAGGCGTGGAAGGGTGCTCGGATGAGGCACGCACCTTCGCCGAGGAGGATGGGCTGGAAGTAGTTCTTCTCCCACTCCTCATTCCAGTTGATGTCGGGGAGTTCCTCGAGGTCGAGGGTGTAGGCAAAGCCCGCTACGGGGAAGGAGTCAAGTACCTCCTTCGTGCTCGTAGCATCATACTGCTCACGAGGGACAAAGGCTCGGATGAGGCTGGGCTCTTGCTCGAAGCTATCGAAGCCCACCGTACCGAGCTCAGAGATGAGCCAGTCGGCTAGGTCTTCTTCGCTAAGACCCGAGCCCGTGCTATCGTATCGGTAGCTGATGGTCAGCTGTAGGTAGTGCATAGGATCTAATGCTATGAGGGAATTAACCAAGGACTTCACAGAGCACTTCGTCCATGGCCGAAGCTGTTCGGTCAAAGTCCTCCTGAGTATGTGCCATGGAGAGGAAGATACATTCAAATTGAGAGGGCGGCAGATAGATCCCCCGCTCGATCATCCCACGGAAGTAGCGGGCATAGGTAGCCGTGTCGGCCTCCTTAGCCTCAGCGTTGGAGCGCACCCCCCCAGAGCGGAAGAAGATCGTAGAGAGCGAGCCAACTCGATTGTAGCTTAGGCGGTCGGCGTAGCGGTCGAGTATGGGGCGGATGGTCGCCTCGAAGGCTTGTCCCTTCTCCTCCAGTCGGGTGTAGAAGTCGGGCTCGGCTAGGGTATGGAGCATGGTGATCCCTGCTGCCAATGCTAGGGGATTACCCGAGAGCGTCCCCGCCTGATATACATCGCCCAGCGGAGCTAAGCGCTCCATGATATCGGCCCTGCCACCGAAGGCTCCCACGGGGAGACCACCACCGATGATCTTCCCCAGACAGGTCAGGTCGGGGCGCACACCATAGAGCTCCTGAGCGCCCCCACGTGCAGCACGGAAGCCACTGATCACCTCGTCAAAGATCAGCAGGACATCCTCCAGCTCGGTCAGTCGTCTTAGTTCCTCGAGGAAGCTAGGGGCGGGAGGGATCAGCCCCATATTGCCCATGATCGGCTCGAGGATGACGGCAGCCACCTGCCCCCGATATTCCTCGAGGAGTCGGCGGACACTCTCGATATCGTTGTAGGTAGCCACGAGCGTATCCTCGATGATATGCTCGGTGACTCCAGCGCTGGAGCTCTGGCCGAAGGTAGCCAGCCCTGAGCCTGCGGAGATGAGGAAGGTATCGGCATGGCCGTGGTAACAGCCTTCGAACTTGATGATCTTATCTCGCCCCGTATAGCCTCGGGCTAGTCGCACGGCGCTCATCGTCGCCTCCGTGCCCGAATTGACCATACGCACCCGCTCAACCGAGGGGAAGAACTTCGTACAGATCAGTTCGGCCATCTCGACCTCACGGGCATTACAAGCCCCGTAGCTCGTCCCCTTCTCCAGCTCCTGCCGTATGGCTTCCTGAATAGGAGGGAAGGCGTGACCTAGAAGGAGCGGGCCCCACGAACTAATGTAGTCGATGTACTCATTGCCGTCGGCATCGAAGACGTGGGCACCACGTCCATGGTCTATATACAGCGGGGTGAGCCCGACGGCACGGAAGGCACGCACGGGGCTATTGACACCGCCAGGGATATAGCGGGAGGCTCGCTCGAAGAGAGCCTTAGAGGTATCGGTTCTTCTCATGTGGTAGCTATTGGGCGAAGGCACTCGTGAGGTAGCTTCGCCCGTTCTATTAGTTTCTCTTTTACAAAGTTATACCAAAAAGCCGAAGCACCCTCGCCCATCCCTCCTCCTTCCTCGGAGCAAGGGGGAAGGAAGCCACCCCAAGATAGCCCCGAAATAAAACCTACTGTGGGTCGCCTCGACGACCTACGATAGGTCGGTCGACCGACCCACCGTAAGTTTTTTCGGCGACCTACCATAGGTCGCAAAAGTCACCCATTCATGGGTCGCCCGGGTGACCCATGAATGGGTCGGTCGAGGACCCCATGAATGGGTCCCTTCTCCACCCTATGATCACCCCCTCCCCAAGGGTGCGTATCTTTGTCCTCCCGAGGCATAGCTCCGCCTCCCCGAGCTGAGCCAAGGCGAGCGCAACATATCCACCCTTGGGGCGGTTCTCTTTACACTAAGACACAGACATATAGAATAGATGAGACTACTTGCATTAGACATTGATGGGACGCTGATCACCAAGGAGCATGTACTGACCGACACCGTACGTGAGGCCCTGCTCCGAGTCCAGCACGACTATGACACCCGCCTGATCCTCGCTTCGGGTCGCCCTACCCCTGCCCTCCGACAGTTTGCCGAGGCACTTCAGCTAGCCGACAATAAGGGCTACCTCATGCCCTTCAACGGCGGGAAGATCATCGACGCTGCGACGGGTCACGTGCTCAGCTCACAGCTCCTCGACGAGGATCTCATCCCCGAGGTCTATGCGCTGACACAGGAGTTCGGCGTGAACATCCTGACCTACACCGAAGAGTGTATCCTCAGCGAGCAGGAGAACGACCCCTACGCTGAGAAGGAGGTCGTCCTCACGGGTATGCCCCTTCGGAAGGTAAGTAGCTTCGTCGGCGCTGTCGATGAGCGTCTTCCTAAGTGCCTTGCCGTAGGCCCGCTGGAGAAGCTTATTCCCCTCGAAGCAGCGATCAAGGAGCGTCTCGGCGATCGTGTAGGGGCATTCCGCTCCAGCGACTACTTCCTCGAGATCGTCCCCCTCGGGGTGAATAAGGGCAGTTCGCTCTCTCGCCTCCTCGATGTCCTCGGTAGGACGCCTGCCGACCTCACCGCAGGACCTCATCGCCATCGGTGACAACTACAATGACCTAGAGATGATCCAGCTGGCTGGTATGGGGGTCGCCATGGGTAATGCCCCCGAAGATATCCGTCAGCAAGCGAACTTCGTCACCAAGACCAACAACGAAGACGGCGTCGCTTACGCCCTCGACCGCCTCTTCTTCGGCAAGTAGCCGCCTCCCCTCCCCCCAAAATACCGCCCGGGCTCAGCCTCTCTATCGAGACGCTGAGCCCGGGCTATATTCGTATAGGAGTCAAATAGTCTCTCTTGCTAATATCTCAAAGATATACCCCCTCGATCATCCCTTACGGAGTCTTCTCTCCAGAGGCTCTTTTTCAATAGAGCACAGAGCATTGCATAGTGACTAATCTTCTTCACTTAGTATCTTTGTAGAGTAAAAGGGAGACGTGCCAAGTACGCCCTCTACAGGACATCGATTATATGGCAAAGACAAACGCAGAGAGTAAGATAACGAAGCCCATAGAAGAGACGCTGTGGAAGAGTGCAAACAGGCTCTGTGACGCTATAGAATCCTCGGATATAAGCACGTGGTACTAGAAAGTCTACGAGTTGCAATCAAACGGCATACCTCAGCCACTCCCTCCACGTAAGAAAAAGACTCTGCCACCTAGTGAAGAACCCGATTTATTCTCAGGACAGTATGACCCAGCATAGCCCCTCTAACGAATCTACTGTTATGACCACAGTACAGCCATCCGACTCAGAAGCACGTATCTACAAGCTACTCAATATCGGGGAGAACGAAGAAATAGAGTTTAAGCACGCTAAGGGAGGATTCCCCAAAGAGCTGTGGCCTACTTACTCTGCCTTTGCCAATACTCATGGCGGGATGATCGTGTTGGGGGTTAAGGAAGACACTAATGGGTGCTTAAGCCTCAGCAGGCTCAGCCGGGAGGAAGTGGAGAAACTGAAGATGACCTTCTGGTCTTTAGTCCAAAGCCGAGAGACCATTAGCCATTGTCTACAGACGAATGATGATGTGCAGATCGTAGACGTGCAAGGCTCGTTTGTCCTGACGATACACGTGCCACCAGCCTTGCGAGAGCAACGTCCCGTCTATTATAAGCGTGTTGCTGACGAAGGCACATACCGACGCAATGACTCTGGAGATTTTCTCTGCACCGCAGCAGAGGTACGCCGTATGATGGCAGATGCTGACTTGTCTCGTCCTGCGGATGGTCGCATCCTGAAAGGGTTCACTTGGGAGGATATCGATCTACCTTCCTTCGAGCAGTATCGCAGACTTTTTGCTACGGTGCGACCAGATCATCCTTGGATTACAGAGGACAATGAGGGGCTGATGCGTAAGCTCGGTGCTTATCGTAAGGACAGAGAAACGGGAGAAGAGGGCTTTACACTAGCCGGCTTACTCATGTTTGGCACTTCCGAGGCAATTAAAGATTGTGCTCCGCACTTCTTCCCTGATTATAAGGAGTATGAGCCCAATGCAGATCGGTGGAGTAATCGCATCTGTCCTGACGGCACCTGGGAAGCCAACCTATTCCAATTCTATCGCAGAGTGTTACCGAGGCTACAAGAGGCCTTGCCTACACCCTTTCACTTGGAAGATGGACAGCGGCAAGATCATACCTTGGCACACGTAGCCCTTCGAGAAGCCTTCGCTAATCTTTGTGTGCATGCTGACTATAGCGAGGAGGCTTCCCTTAAGATAGATAAGTACCCTAACCAGATTGTCTTCTCCAATCCTGGCGTTCTACTCATTACGCGTGACCAGTTCTTTCGCGGAGGAGAGAGTGTTTGTCGCAATACCTCACTTCAGCAGATGTTCATGATGATGGGTGCAGTAGAAAAGGCAGGCAGTGGTGTGGACAAGATCTTACGTGGATGGCAAGCCTTGCACTGGAAGACACCTTATCCAGAGGAACGCTTCCGACCGAACAAGGTAGAGCTGGTGATGCCTCTGGAGCTACTCTTCGATCCGCAAGTGCTTAAGGAGCTCAAGCATAGTCTAGGCGAGACTTTTGACTCCATGGATGAGTACGATCGCATTCTTCTAATTATAGCTTTTACCGAAGGTGTAGTCAATCACCAAGTGCTGAGCAAAAAGCTCCCTCTGCATAGGACAGACATTACAGATAAACTGCAGAAGCTGTGTCAAGCAGGGGTGCTTATTGCAGAAGGCCATGGAAGAGGCTGTGTCTATAGACTCAAGGCATTAAGGTTGCAAGCTAATGGAGCAAAGGTTGCAAGCTCAGAGGAGGAAAGGTTGCAAGCTAATGGAGCAAAGGTTGCAAGCTCAGAAGAAGAAAGGTTGCAAGCTATCCCTAAAAAGCTAAGCATCCAAAAGCGAGAGCAACTAATCTTGGCTTATTGTGGTGATGTCTGGAGAACAGTCCAGGATATAACAATCTATTTAGGGCGCAAGAAAGATTACCTGCGTAACAAGGTTCTCCCACAGCTCACGGAGTCTGGTAAATTAGAGATGCGGTTCCCGGACACGCCTAACCACCCCAATCAACAGTACAAAGCAAAGAAGCACGAATAGTTATCTACCCCTTCACTGAATTCACCTTAGAGTCAGCTATTACCGAGCTCTTGGTACAGCAAGGCTATAGGTATTGCCTGGGGAGCAAGCTGGAATAGAGAAAGCGAGGGAGGGGGGCTTCTTTTCGATGGTGTACTTGTTGGGGTCGGGGGTGAGGTGTTCTTAGAGGATACGAAGGCGCTCCAGATTCCTGAGATCTTTGGACATAGCTGTTTGGGGTGTACCACCCCGCCCTACTGTCAACTTTCTTCAGTATACCATGAGTACACTCTACCTTGCCGTAGCCATGCACCTAGTGGCCGGTGTACTGCTTGCGACGGGCGTCGATGCCGAGGAAGATGAAGAGGAGGAAGGTGAAGCCCCAGAGCGAAGAGCCCCCGTAACTGAAGAAGGGTAAGGGGATCCCAATCACGGGGACGAGCCCCAGCACCATCCCGACATTGATGAAGAGATGGAAGAGGAAGATCGAGGCCACACAATAGCCATAGACCCGCCCAAACTTCGTCACTTGGCGCTCGGCGAGTGCGACGATGCGTAGGATGAAGATAGCGTAGGCGATGAGGAGAGCCGAGGAGCCGATGAAGCCCGATTCTTCGCCTACGGTGCAGAAGATGAAGTCCGTCTCTTGCTCGGGGACATAGTTGAGCTTGGTCTGCGTCCCCTTGAGGAAGCCCTTCCCCGTCAAGCCCCCCGAGCCGATGGCGATCTTCGACTGGTCGACATTGTACCCCTTGCCCTTGAGGTCGCTCTCGATGCCGAGGGCGATCTTGATACGCACCTGCTGGTGAGGCTGGAGAATATCATTGAAGACATAGTTCACCGAGAAGAAGAAGCCCAGCGAACCTAAGGCGAAGACTGCCAAGAGAAGGTAGCGAAGGAGGTATTCCCTCAATGCTAGGTAGGCGAAGTAGCCGGCCAGGAGTAGGACTAGCGTAAGGGCTACATAGACGAGGTTGAAGCTCACGAAGAAGTTCACCACCCCTGCGATGAGGTAGACCCCTACGACGATGCCCGCTCCGTAGAGGAGGTAGCGCCAGCGGTTGCGCCAATCATAGGTATAGACGCCAAAGAGGGCTGCGGAGAAGACGAGGATGGCATTGCAGACGAAGAAGAAGTCTGCATCTGTACGCTCCCACCACAGCGTTTCTTCCAGCACCAGCGCCGAGATGAAGTAGACCGCCGCCGAAGCACTGAGCCCCATGAAGAGCCCCGAGAAGCCCTCTCGATAGAGCGCTAGGAAGAGGGCAAGGAAGACAAGGGCAGAGCCCGTCTCCTGCTGCAGTAGGATCAGCAGGATGGGGAAGAAGATAATCCCGAAGATCTTGAGGTAGCTACGGATGGAGTCGATCTTGAACTCGTACTGATTGCATAGCCAGGCCAGGGTAAGGGCCGTAGCTACCTTAGCGAACTCTGCCGGCTGTAGGCGCACGGGGCCCAGCACGAGCCACGAGCGTGAGCCCTTGATGTCAGGGGCGATGACGATGGTCACCATCAGCAGGAGCATCATCGCCCCATAGAAGAGCGGTGCCCCCACCTCGTAGATATCGGTATTGAGTGAGAGGACAGCGAAGCCCAGGAGTACACCAAGCCCGATCCAAAGCAGTTGCATCATCGGGCGCCCCCCAGGACTAAGAAGCTCCTCCGTCTCGAAGTTGTACGACGCCCCGCAGATGGAGAGCCATCCGAAGAAGACTAGGAGCAGATACATCAGGATCGTCACCCAGTCAATGCTCCTGATGAAGGAGGGGGAGGAAGAGGGCTGTCGCATGCGTGAGGCGGCTAGGGGTAGAGGTTAGATATCATTGATATAGGAGATCGTCCGATGCTCCATCGAAGAGGCAATAGCTTCGCCTGAGCCCGAGAGCTTACCGCCACGCAGGTAATACTCCATCATCACCCGACCAATGGGCACGCCGAACTGCGCCCCGAAGCCCCCGTTCTCGACATAGACCGACACAGTGATCTTGGGCTGGGTGCGTGGGGCGAAGCCGATGAAGGCTGAGTGGTCCTTACCATGAGGATTCTCCGCCGTACCCGTCTTACCACAGACTTCGATCTCCCCTGGGGCGAAGTTCGCCCCTCGGCATGTACCGCCCGTCACTGCCCCAGCCATACCAGCGACGATGTACTCCCAGTGCTCCCGAGAGATGCCCGTGGGCTGATGGTTACGGTACATGGTATCCAGGGGCATTCCCTTGATCGAATGGACGACGTGCGGACGGACGTAGTAGCCTCGGTTGGCGATGATTGCAGCCAGGTTAGCTATCTGTAGAGGGGTAGCGAGGACTTCCCCCTGTCCGATGGCGATCGAGATGATGGAACTAGCGTTCCAGCGCCCTTTATAGACCTTGTCATAGACCCCACTATTCGGGATATAGCCACGCTTCTCGCCGACGAGGTCGACACCGAGGCGGTAGCCATAGCCGAGGGACACAATACGTTGCTTCCAGTGCTCTAGAGCGACGGCTGCCGAGGGGTAGCGCTTACGGTCGTCGAGCATGAAGTGTAGGCCCCAGCAGAAGTAGGCATTACACGACGTGGCAAGGGCAGGGACGAGGGAGATGGGGCTAGGATGGCTGTGGCACTTCGGGCGATTGCCTAGGGGCGGATAGCCGTGGTAGCACGAGAGTGCCATGGAGGGGTTGATGGAGCCTTCCTCGAGGAAGATCGCTCCTTGGGCGGGCTTGAAGGTAGAGCCTGGGGGATAGTTCCCCTGGATCGCACGATTGAGTAGAGGCTTACCGAAGGTCTCCTCAAGCATGCGGTGGTTCTCCCCCTTACTCTTACCAGCGAGGAGCTCAGGGTCGTAGTTGGGAGCTGTGACTAGGGCTAGGATCTCACCTGTCTCAGGCTCGATGGCGACGATAGCCCCACGCTTACCCCGCATCATCCGTTCGCCTAGTTCCTGCAGGCCAGCATCGATGGAGAGGGTGAGGTCTCGTCCTGCTACAGGAGCCCTATCATGTGCTCCTGCATCGAGACGCCCCTGGATACGGCCCCTAGCATCCCGGTAGAAGATCTCTTCACCCTTCACGCCCCGGAGCACCTCCTCATAGGTACGCTCTACACCACTGCGCCCGACGAAGTCGCCTCGCATGATCGAGCTATCTCGCTGGAGGTCACTGGTGCTTGCCTCGGAGAGATAGCCTAGCAGATGGGCAGCATGATGATAGTTATACTGGCGGATGGTGCGGGAGCGGACAGAGAAGCCGGGGAACTTATACAGCTGTTCCTCGAAGCGCCCTACCTCCTCGGGCTCAAGCTGGGAGAGGAAGACCTGGGGGGTATAGGGATTGTAGCCACGATTGACTCTTCGGTCACGGACGGCTTCGAGCTTCTGGACAATCTCCTCACGAGGAAGGCCCAGCGTCGAGGCTAGTAGTGTGGTGTCGAGCTTGCCCTTAGCCTCATGATTGACGATCATTAGGTCATAGATCGGACGATTAGCTACAAGGAGCTCGCCCTTGCGGTCGAAGATGACCCCACGGGCCGGTATGGTGGTGAGGATGTAATAGGCATTGTTCTCTGCCCGCTGCTTATAGTCATTGCTGACGATCTGCAGGGAGAAGAGTCGAGCGATGAAGATACCGACGATGGCGAAGGTGAGCCCGATGATCAGCCAGCGTCTACGGAAGAGCTCGTCGTTGACCATAGGGAGTGATTACTTGGCACGTGCCCCCTCTCCTGTGCCGAAGAAGAAGAGCGTCATCACCGAGAGGACCCAGGAGAAAGCATAGCCTGCCCCGAAGCTAAGGAGCAGATGCCAGCTCACTAGCCCCATCCCTGCCTCGAGGCTATAGAGGAGCACATGGTGTATCAGCAGAAGGAGGGTGAGGAGTAGTACCGCCCCGCCCCGTAGCGTGGGGAAGAGAGGTAGGAGATGCTCGGGTGTATTCTTCTCCGTCAGTAGGTATAGGATGGGCTGACGCAGGAAGGCGGTCAGGGTCAGAGCCGAGGCATGCAAGCCAGGCGTCAGGCCGAAGAAGTCGATCAAGAAGCCTAAGACGAAGCCCACGACACAGAGCACACTCCTACTCGTACCTACCGGTAGCAGGAGGAGGAGAAAAGGATAAAGATAAGGAGTGGCTACACGGAAGAGGGCGATGGGACTCAAGACCCACACCTGCAGCGCTACGAAGAGCACCGAGAAGAGAGCAAAGCGCAGATAGGGACTATTCATCTTTGGGGCTTATCGAGTCTTCGAGGGCTCGCACCTCCCGTGCGGGCCTTTCTCGGATGATGTAGACATAGCGGAGGCTCTGGAAGTCGGTAGCTAGACGCACCTGATAGTTGGCGAAGGTACCTGCACTGCCCTTGACCCGTACGGGGATCGTATCGGATACCGTCCCCACCATCATCCCTTCGGGGAAGAGGTAGGAGTAGCCACTCGTGGTGATCGTATCCCCCAGATGGGGCTGGGCATGTGGGGGCACATTGCTCAGCATCGCATGGTTGGCGTTGGGGTTGGAGGTAGCGGTAAGTGTCCCGCTTACTTCCTGCCCGAGGAGGGTGCAGGAGAGGCGTATCTTGGGATTGAGCACAGGGATCACTAGCGAATAGTGATCGGAGACGGTCATCACCGCCCCCACGACCCCCGAAGCGCTCATCACCCCCATATCAGGCTCGACACCATCCCGGCGTCCTTTGTTGATCGTATAGTAGATATCGCCTTGAGGGGAGATCCGATTGACCACCCGAGCAATGATCACCGAGGTAGGGTCTACAGGGAGACTGTCGGTAGCATGCAGGTGCGGGAGGCGACCATGTGCCTCCGCATCCTGCATCTGCCGAGAGAGAAGGGTATAGGCTGCTCGGAGTCGAGCGTTCTCCCGAAGGAGCTCTTCGTTCTTGGGCCTGAGGTCGATGTAGCTCCACGCCTCGGTCATCAGTTCGCCTACCCGACCGAAGATACTACTGGTGGCATACCAACCGA
>ERZ772955.1761-NODE-1761-length-12798-cov-5.898846_pt1 | contig 12798 bp, 10 predicted proteins | sample MGYA00511133_ERZ772955 | MGnify/ENA primary metagenome ERZ772955 (study PRJEB29015, sample SAMEA2737914) | human oral metagenome | biome: human oral; feature: human-associated habitat; material: dental | place: China | collected 2149 ... | reverse complement strand
CCAATCATACGGCTTGTAACGGTTTCGTTCCACCAGCCGAACGTAGCCACACTGAAGTCGTAAAGACCGCCTACAAGACCTGCAAGCAACAATGGCTTCGCCTGACTGCCACCTTTCTCGCCGCTCACAAGTACCTGTGTCGTAGCCGTAGCTTCAGGGAAGGGGTATTTGCCGTGCTGTTCCTTAACGAAATACTTACGGAACGGGATTAAGAAAAGAATACCCAAGATGCCGCCCAACGCTGCTGCAATGAATATTTGGAAGAAGTCGGCTTGCAATTCGAGCATATAAATGGCAGGCATAACGAAGATGCCGCCTGCAACGACTGCGCCCGAGCAAGCTCCGATGCTCTGAATAATGACGTTTTCGCCCAGCGCATTCTTGCGTTTGGTAGCCGACGACATACCAATGGCAATGATGGCAATCGGTATGGCAGCCTCGAATACCTGTCCGACTTTAAGTCCTAAGTAGGCAGCAGCTGCCGAAAACAGCACCACCATTACCAATCCCCAAGTTACAGACCACGTACTTACTTCTGGATAAACCTTGTTCGGGCTCATCACGGGTTGATATTCCTCGCCCTCTTTCAGTTCACGAAAGGCGTTCTCAGGAAGTTCAATGTTTTGTTTTTCTTTATTTTCCATATCCTTAGTTGTATGTTATTCTAAAGGTAAAGTTTTGTTTCGATTTTGCAAATTTTAGTTTAATGCAGTCGCAAAGATAAGTAAAAAATAGCAAAGGTTGCATTAGTTGTCAATAAAAAATGCAATAATTATTGAGCTGTGTCTTTGTTTTTGCGTTTTTTTATGTAAGTTTGTGGTATGAAAGAAATAGAACCGATAGCTTATTTTCGTTCTCCATTCACCACGAAGTTTGGTATTCCACGCCAGAGTGGATTGGTAAGCGAACTGCGAGGACGCATTGTTTTTGAACCGAAATTCAACAGTGAAGATGCCTTGCGTGGCTTGGAAGGTTTCGATTATGTTTGGTTGATATGGGGTTTCTCGGCGAACGAACCTGTTGGCGGCAAGAAGTGGAATGAGGACGACAGCCTTATGGTGCGTCCGCCACGTTTGGGAGGCAACGAAAAAGTTGGAGTCTTTGCTTCACGTTCGCCTTTCCGACCGAATGGCTTGGGCTTGTCGTCGGTGCGCATAGTAAATATTGGCAAAGATGGTGTCATAGAAGTTTCGGGAGCAGACCTTATGGACGGAACGCCTATCTACGATGTCAAGCCTTATTTGCCATACGCCGATGCACACATAGAAGCACGTGGTGGATATACCGATTCAAGCATTTGGCAATCTTTAGATGTAGAATTGCCCAATAACATAGGCAAATTCTTCAATCACGACGAAATAAAGGCATTATCGGAAGTGCTTGCTCAAGACCCACGTCCACACTATCAGCACGATGCCAATCGTGTTTACGGCATGGCGTTTGGAAACAAAGATGTCCGCTTTCGGATAGAAAACGGACGTTGTATAGTTCTGGAAGTGATAGTGTAACCACTTCTTTGTGTTGCGCTATTCGTTATTTCACCTCTATTTTCTCTACATGTGGCTTCGCGACAGTAGGCGCAATAGGTGTAACGTCGGGTGCAGTGTTGCCGTCGTCTGGGTTGGAAGGCACAGTTACAGGAGACGCTTCTTCGTCTTGTTTTTGTTCTTTGTTCCTGCTGCTATGCTTGTTTCGTTTCCCCCGAATGCTGTTCAGCACTTTCTCTGCTTGCTTCGCTTCCTCTTTATCTAACGAATCCTTGTCAAGCGTACCAAGTGCAATCGTATCGAGCTTAACTGTATTTTTCTCAGCCAAATTAGAGTCTGGCTCTATCGAAGTAAGCGTATATTTAGGGTCGTGCATGTGGTTGAAATAGTAGAAAAAGCCATAACCTACAAGAAATACGGTGCCGATAACGATGAATACTACCAACCCACGACTAATGGTAGGTTCGTTGCAGTCGTCGTGTAAAGGTGCACCGCAATTAGGACATTGCTGTTCGTTTTCATTCACTTCCGTGTGGCAGTTCTTACATTTCATATTGTTCCTATTCTTTTATTCATTCTTTTTAAGTTCTCTTTCTGTTATACTAAAGTCTATGCAAAGTTGAATATTGCTCGTTTAGATAGTCGGAAACATCGCAAAGGTACGTTAATTTGCAGATTAATCAAAATAAAATGGAAGTTTTTAGGCATGTTCTTAAAATTTATGTATTGGATAAACGCCTAACAGTATCATTGTTTCTGTCTTGTTGTAGTTTGTGGAATATAAAACAAAACCGCCCTTCCTCTGTACGAGTAGGGCGGTCAATGCTTTAGAATATATGAGGACTCTATGTGTTATAGAGGTCAAAGGAGGCATAGAGCTTACCTATAATCATTAATTGTGGAATACCAATCCTTCTCCGAAGTCGTCGATGATGACAGGCTTTTCCCGACTTACGGTTTCTGCAAGGATAGCTTTACTGAGGTCGTTCAGCACGTAGTGTTGTATAGCTCGCTTCACAGGGCGGGCACCAAACTCTGGGTCGTAGCCTACCTTGGTAAGATAATCTACTGCGCTGTCGGTCCATTTCAATGTAAATCCTTGTGGTGCAAGCATTGCTTCCACACGCTTAAGCTGCAAGGTTACAATCTGTGCTATCTCGCTTTGCGTGAGTGGGAGGAACATTATCGTTTCGTCGATGCGGTTCAGGAACTCCGGACGAATGGTCTGTTTCAGCATATCCATCACGGTGTTGCGTGCATTGTCGATAATCTCCTGTCGGTTGTTGTCCGTGAGTTTGGCAAATTCCTGCTGGATATATTGCGACCCAAGGTTAGACGTCATGATGATAATGGTATTCTTGAAGTTTACCACACGTCCCTTATTATCGGTCAGCCGACCGTCGTCGAGCACTTGCAGCAGAATGTTGAACACGTCGGGGTGTGCCTTTTCTATTTCATCGAACAAAACCACAGAGTACGGCTTGCGTCGAACAGCCTCGGTCAATTGTCCACCTTCATCGTAACCGACGTACCCCGGAGGTGCTCCGATGAGGCGCGATACGCTGAACTTTTCCTGATACTCGCTCATGTCTATACGCGTCATCATCGTCTCGTCGTTGAACAAGTATTCTGCCAATGCCTTTGCCAATTCGGTTTTACCAGTACCCGTTGTGCCGAGGAAGATGAAAGATGCGATAGGTTTCTTGGGGTCTTGCAAGCCTGCACGAGAACGTCTGACAGCATTGGCAACGGCACTGATAGCCTCGTCTTGTCCGATGACACGCTTGTGCAGCTCTTCCTCGAGGTGTAGCAGCTTGTCGCGTTCGCTTTGCAACATTCTTGTAACAGGAATTCCTGTCCATCGGCTTACCACCTCTGCAATGTCTTCGGCAGTAACCTCCTCTCTTATCATGGCTTCGCCGCCTTGCGTTGCTTGCAGCTGTTTCTGTATGTTCTTTATATCGTCTTCCAACGCTTTCAACCGTGAATAACGAATTTCAGCCACACGTTCGTAGTTGCCTTCGCGCTCTGCCCTGTCGGCTTCGAACTTCAAATGCTCAATCTCTTCCTTGTCTTGCTGTATTTTGTTCACCAAGTTTTTCTCGCCTTCCCACTTGGCCTTGAAACTCGTTTCCTGATCTTTCAGTTCGGCGATCTCCTTGTCCAACTGTGCAATCTTGTCGGTATCGTTTTCGCGCTTTATGGCTTCGCGTTCTATTTCCAGCTGTTTGAGCCGGCGCGTAATCTCGTCTAACTCTTCAGGAACCGAATCGCGCTCCATGCGAAGCTTTGCCGCGGCTTCGTCCATCAGGTCTATAGCCTTGTCGGGCAGAAATCTGTCAGAGATGTAACGTTCGGATAGTTTGACGGCAGCAATGCAGGCATCGTCCTGAATACGCACTTTATGGTGGTTCTCGTAGCGTTCTTTCAATCCACGAAGTATTGAAATAGCGTCTATCTCGCTCGGTTCGTCTACCATGACGGTCTGGAAACGGCGTTCGAGCGCCTTGTCTTTCTCGAAGTACTTCTGATATTCGTTGAGCGTTGTTGCACCGATGGCACGCAGTTCGCCTCGTGCAAGGGCAGGTTTTAGTATGTTGGCAGCGTCCATTGCGCCCTCTCCGCCACCTGCTCCAACGAGCGTGTGGATTTCGTCGATGAAGAGAATGATGTTGCCTTCAGCGTTGGTTACCTCTTTGACGACACCTTTCAGTCGTTCCTCGAACTCGCCTTTGTACTTCGCGCCTGCTACCAACGCACCCATATCCAACGAGTAGAGTTGCTTGTCTTTCAGGTTTTCTGGCACGTCGCCACGTACAATACGTTCTGCCAAACCTTCTACAATGGCAGTCTTACCCGTACCCGGTTCGCCGATAAGTATAGGATTGTTCTTCGTTCTTCGTGAAAGAATTTGCAATACGCGGCGTATTTCCTCGTCGCGGCCTATTACTGGGTCGAGCTTTCCTGACCGAGCGTATTCAACCAAGTTACGTGCGTACTTTGATAAAGCCTGATAGTTCTCGTCGCCACTTTGGTTTTGTACTTTCGAACCTTGTCTTAGTTCCTTAATTGCTGCCCTCATTATTTCTTCGGTACAGCCTGCATCTTTTAGAATACGGCTTGCTGAAGAATTCACTTTTAGCAGAGCAAGCAACAAAGGCTCTATGCTCACGAACTCGTCGCCCATTTTCTGCGACTCGTCCATCGTTGTCTGTATTACTTTGTTGGCATCGGGAGAAAGATAAGGTTCGCCTCCTGACACCTTGGGCAAGTGGGTAATCTCGCTTTGCACTGCACTTTCTACTATTTGCAGATTAATGCCTGACTTATGGAAGAGGTAGTTCACTACGTCTTTTCCTTTCTCCATTATGCCGGCAAGAATGTGCAATGGCTCGATTACTTGTTGCCCATTACGGCTTGCCAAGTCTATTGCGGCTTGGATAGCCTCTTGTGCTTTAATTGTAAATTTGTCTAATGTCATTGCTTTTTCCTTTTGTTTTTATGTTTATTCTTATAATATCAAATAATATTCCTAATTAAAAGGCTCTGCCAAATTGTCAGAATATCGAGGTCCTGTTGTTTATTTTGCCGCTATTTCTTTGTATTTTGAGATATTATTTATAATTTTACCGTCGGAAGATAGCCTCTTGTTGGAGGAACCGAAAGACTTTTAAAGGAATGCGACTTATGAATAAAGGTAAATCAACTTGTAAGTTTTTGAAAGATATTCGCCGGAGAATTGCCGATGCAAACGGTATTCGTTACGCTCCGAAAGAGTGCAATTATGAAGGCGAATGCAAGGGAACGTGCCCTGCATGCGAAGCAGAAGTGCGCTATTTAGAGGGTGAACTCAAACGAAAGCAACGCAATGGCTTTGCCGTAAAGGTGGGTGGAATTGCAGCAGGCTTGTGCGCAATGGTCATTCCTGCGCAAGTTGGAGCGCAGAATATAAATAAGGACAGCGTTAAAAACCCTATTCCACAAGTTAATGCTTTAGACAGTATTGCTGTAAAAGACCTTTCTGAAGGAGCAGAAGATGCGATTGTGGTGCGTGCCCGTTTGATATTTGACGATGATAAAGAACCTATACCAGGAGCTTCAATAATTCTTCAGGGCACAACCAAAGGGACGATAAGCGACATAGATGGTTATTTTGCAGTGAAAGTGCCTCGAGAAACAAATTTGAGAATATCGTATATTGGGTGTGAAAATAAGATTGTTAAGGCTAAAGACTTATTAGAAAATAATAATAGAACCATTGTTTTAAAAGACGATGAGAGCGTCATACAAGGCGAAATGCCCGCTGTAGGCGGAATAACAACAAGTCCACGCGATGATGTTTATAACCGTACAACACCCAAATACACGTCGCACAAGAAGAAATGCAAGAAGTAAAGGCACCCATAATCGGTATCGATAGCCACCGTTTAACCACCGATGGTGAGGGCGTAACTACTCTTGTGGCTTTCCACGGCTGTCCGTTGTATTGCAAATACTGTTTAAATCCGCAATGCTTGTCGCCCAATGGTGTGTTGAGAACCATTACACCGAGCGAACTTTACAGCGAGGTGGAGATAGACGACCTTTATTTCGTGGCAACTGGTGGAGGCATTTGCTTTGGCGGTGGCGAGCCTTTATTGCGCAGCGAGTTCATCGTTGAGTTTGCAAAAATAATGAATCCCGAGTGGAGCATCATATTGGAAACATCGTTGAACGTGCCTTTGAAGCAGTTGGAAATGGTTGCACCGCTTGTCAGGGAATTCATTGTCGATGTCAAAGATATGGACGAACAAACCTACAAAGCCTACACCATGCAAAGCAATGTTATAGTTATGAGCAATTTAAAGTGGCTTGCAGAAAACGGATATGCAGAGAAAACACTCGTTCGTTTACCCCTTATACCTTATTATAATACGGAGATTGCACAAGACGAAAGCAAACAACGAGTAGAAGATATGGGCTTCCATCGTTTCGATAAGTTTAGATATAGTGTGAAACATGTGTGCAACGAACAATGCAGCAACAGCATAGGGGCATGATTTATCGTGTTCCTAATACCCTTTATTACAAGGTAACAGATTTCCCAAAGTGGCAATGTGGATATGCGAAAGATGATAAACCATACCCCTATTGCTTGCAGAATGGAATGTGAAAAATAGCATTAATTTTGTAAAGATAGTCCTGCCAAAAGATAATAGCTGCGTTTTGGTGTTTTAAAAGGGGCTGTTTCGCAAGGTAAAACAGCCGTTTTCACCTCGCAAAACAACCTCTTTTAGACAGTCTTTGCTATTTGCTTGATTCTTAGTTTATTATAATCTGAAGTTTGTTTGTCAATATCTTGTGGTAGATAAACGATGTAATAAATTTAAGGATAATCTTCAATTGAGCCATCTAAAAATATCTTTACGATAAATATAGAACTGTATTTCATAAGAAAAAGGCATGATTATTTATTACTTTTTTTATAACTTTGCGACTGAATTAAAGTAATAGTGAATATTAATAAACACCTTTAGAGGGTATTTGAAGATGAGAAATGGCAAAAGCAAGACCTTTTATTAAATGGGTGGGTGGTAAAAGCCAACTTATCGAACAATTAGATGCACAACTTCCGGCTGACTTTAGCAGATGGAAGAATGTTACCTATATTGAACCTTTCGTAGGTGGTGGAGCTATGCTTTTCTACATGTTGCAACGGTATCCAAATATCAAGCATGCTGTAATTAATGATATTAACTCAGATTTAACGACTTGTTATCAGGTTGTTCGCGATACCCCCGAAGAGCTTATAAAATCGCTTGGGCAGGTAGAAACCGCTTATTTATCGCTTGATACCGAAGAAGAACGCAAGGCGTTCTTTATGGCTGCGCGTGCTCGATACAATCAAAAAAATCTGGATTCGATAGAGAATACAACTATGTTTTTCTTTTTGAATCGCACTTGTTTCAATGGTCTTTACAGGGTAAATAAGAAAGGTTTGTTTAATGTTCCCTTTGGGAAATACGCCAATCCAATTATTTGCGATCCTGATACCATACGCAAAGACAGTACTTTACTTCAGCGTGTAGAGATTTTGACAGGCGATTTTGAAGCAACATTTACCCATGCTCATGGCGATACATTATTTTATTTCGATCCTCCCTATCGCCCGTTGAGCGATACTTCGAGTTTTAATAATTATACCAAAGAGGCATTCAATGATGATGCGCAAGCTCGTCTGAAGGAATTTTGCGATAGGATTGATGCAGCTGGCTATAAGTTCATGCTCAGTAATTCTGATTGTAAAGGAAAGGACGAAACCGACAATTTCTTCGATGTTCTTTATGGTGCATATAAGATTGAGCGGGTCTGGGCTGCCCGAAGCATTAACTCTAATTCGCAGAAAAGAGGTAAACTGACAGAGATATTGGTGCATAACTATTTAAATACCAAGGCTAATGCTTATGCAGACAACTTTATGTTAGAACCTGAATATGTGGCGGAAAGAGATGCGACAAACAACTTGTAATCTTGCAAGTGTTTCTAATTTCATTGATTTGATTAAGTAATCAAAGCTGTTTCAGAAGGTTTGGCTGATAAACTCTTGTCTTGTTTAGCGTATAGGGATATAAACAAAAACATAATAACCGCCTCGAAAAGATTTGTCGAGGCGGTTATTGTGTTTTAATCTCTTTGTTTTCTTAGTTTAATTGCTTTGGTTCTTTTTTGCTTTTCGTTTAGTTCCCTTAATCCAAAGGTAAACTCCGAGCACAATGAACGCAAGCAATATAAGCGTCATTTGCCAGGCGTATTTCTCTGGTTCAACCCAAAACTCTTTGAAAAAGTTGATGCGTCCGAGTATTTCCACGGGTGTCCAGAACACGATAACAGTAGCAATAGACATGCGAATGTTGGCTCCCCACGATGCCAAATGCAGCTGTCGTTTAAACATAAACAGCGAACCTATGAAGCAACCGAAGCCCACAAGGAAGGTTACAGGGTGGTGATCGCCCAAGAAACTCTTATCGTAGCAGAACATCAGTAGCAGATACAGTCCCCAAAGCATCATGATTGTTTCCATAAAAGTAACGATGCTGGTGTGGCGTGTCATGGGTTGTGCACAGATGGTGCGTTGTTTTTTGCCGAAACATTTGCGCTGAATCCATGTTATAAAGTCGCAACCGTTGCGTGTTGAGAATATATACATCACCATAATAGCTGCCCACATACCGAACGAAGCAGGCATAATCAAGTATTCGGGTTTGGTAACAACAACATTATTCTCTATTTCCGGTGGCACACCATAGCGACGGGCGTAGTACATAAACAAAAATTCCACCCACCCTGTCCAAAACAGCAAGCCACCGATGAAGCCCCAAAGGGTTTGCCGTGTGTCTCCTTTCACGAACACACCCACTATAACCATTATCAAGCCAACAAGCCCTAACATAAAGCCTGCAGTATGAACGGCACTTTCAGACATTGTCTTTTCCATGATAATCATAAGTGCATGCCCTAACGGCATTGAGAGAAGAACAAGCAGGAAAGAAGCGATTGTGCGCCAAGGGTATAACTTTTTAGTTTCCATTTCGATAGTTTTAAATGTTTGTTTTGAAATTATTATATATTGGGGACTATGTTAAGAGAAACGTAAATACAGTTTGAAATATTGTGAATATTTGCTTAATTCGGTTTTTTTTCTTTTCTTTGCAAGGAGAATAGATAACAACAGGCAATGAATAATATGAAGAAAATACTCCTTTTACAAGTACTTTTATTGTTTGTAGCAGGCAGTTTTGCACAGCGTCCCGACTACAAGAAGATGTCGCCGTTGGTGCGTGAAGCTGCCACCGATGCTATTCGGCAAAGCAGGCAGGTAAATTCGGTCAGCCCGAAGAAGTTTCAGCCCACTATCACTGCATTTGCAAAGTTTAGCAGCAATGCCGAAAATACGATAGAGAAGTACGGCTGTCGGCAGCTTGCAAAGGTAGACGATATATATATATTGTCTATTCCCTTGAACCAATTGGCAGGTCTTTCAAACGAAAGGAACGTATTGCGAATAGAAGCAGGCAATGGCAACAGGGTGCAAATGGACACTACCGTAACAATGGTGAATGCCTTGCCGGTTTACAGCGGACAAGGCTTGCCACAGGCATACACGGGTAAGGGTGTCGTGGTAGGAGTGCAAGACATTGGCTTCGACCTGACTCACCCAACCTTTTACAATGCCGATATGACGGAATACCGCATCAAAGCCCTTTGGGACCAACTGTCGAAAGACACGCAGGGCAGCACGTTGCCAGTGGGGCGCGACTACCGTGGTACGACAGAACTATTGCAGATAGGGCACCCTTTAGACGGTCTTACACAGACGCACGGCACACATACGGCAGGAATAGCAGCCGGAAGTGGGGCAGAAGGAGCGGGCAAGACAAGCCCATATCGCGGCATAGCCTACGAAGCAGATATTGTTATGGTGGCAAATGCTGCAGGCGATAATATCGAACTCATCGACAAGGAAGACTATTACAAGTACACCTACGCTACTGATGCGTTGGGCTTTAAGTATATTTTCGACTATGCCGACAGCCAAGGCAAGCCCTGTGTGATTAACTTTAGCGAGGGTGGGCATCAGGATTTCCACGGTTACGACCAACTATACTACGAAATGCTCGACAAGATGACAGGTGCAGGGCATATCATCGTTGCTTCAGCAGGCAACGATGCCGATTGGATAAACTATGTGCACAAGCCCAAAGGCATTCCGAATATAGAATCGTTGTTGTGGGGAAACCGCGAAAGTGCCTACTTTACGGCTAAGACCGACAAGCCGTTCGTATTCCGAATGAAAGTTCCCGCCAACAGTCCTACCGCCCAAGTCGTTGAAATACCAATGGAGAAAGTGCTTGCTTGCAAAGACTCCTTGCTGATAGATTCCGTTAAGATAGGCAGTCAGATGTACGAATGGCGTGTTCTTGGCTATCCGTCAAGCTATAAAGCGGAAGATGTGGTTTACGATATTCGCCTTGCAAGTCGCCCTAATTTAGGATACGATGTGCCTGTTTCGATAGAATTTGCAAGTAGCGAAGCAACGATAGACCTTTATCGCATAAGGGGGTTCCTGCCACCACACGACCAAAATCCGATGTTAAAGATGGGCGATAATAGTTACAGCATTCACTCGCCGTCGAGTGCGCCAAGCGTTATTTCGGTAGGAGCAACGGCTTACAGACGAGGCTTTCTGAACTATTTAGGCGAATGGAAAGACTACGACAAAGGCACTGACGGACGGCGGACATCGTTCTCCGGTGTCGGTCCGACCATAGATGGGCGAACCAAACCCGATGTGATGGCACCGGGACAGAACGTCGTTTCGGCTTACAGCAGTTATTTCATAATGAATCCGAAGAATGCAGGAGCACCGTTGGCTTCAGATGTAAAGCACTTTGAACACAATGGCAGAACCTATGCTTGGAACGCCAACAGCGGCACATCAATGTCGTCGCCGGTTGTCGCTGGTGCCATTGCCTTGTGGCTTCAGGCGTACCCTCGCCTTACACCGCAGGATTGCTTGGAGGTGTTTCGCAAGACGTGCACGCGTTACGACACGGCACTGACCTATCCGAACAATTGGTATGGCTATGGCGAAATAAATGTATATGAAGGTCTGAAAGAGGTTTTGCAAATGGCTGCAGCAGGCATTACGCAACACGAAAGTACTCAGCCATCTGAGAGCGACAAGCGCATTTACCATCTTGACGGACGCTATGCGGGCACTTCCGAAGCCAATTTGCCACGTGGCATATACATTCGCAATCATCAGAAGTTTGTAAAGCGTTAAGCAACGCAAAAATCCTTTTATTCCTTTGCTGGTACGACGTTGTTTCAGCAAGATAAAAAGCGTCTTTTTCACGCACCGATTTTTTTCTCCTGACAAGTGTTGCCATGGAAGAGACAGAAACAACATATGCCAGGAAGATTTATCAATGGAAATTCTGGAAGCAGAAGAAAGAAGAATGAATAAAAACAAAGAAAGAACTTACACATTTTTTAAGACACTACTTTTTGTTCGGCTGTTATCTTAATATGGCATACATATTGTAAGTTTGTTGAAGATTAATAATGACAACAAAATAAAGAGAAGAGATTATGAAATTTGAAAAAGGAAAAATTTTCAATGCCAACGAATTGGTAGATTATACTGACGGTGGCGTAGTAAGCAAAGAGTTCATTCATAACAATGCTGGTAGCGTTACACTTTTTAGCTTCGACGCGGGGCAGGGACTTTCGCAACACACTGCACCTTTCGATGCGTTTATTCAAGTTATAGATGGAGAGATGGTACTCAATGTGGAAGGTACAGACAACCACATTAAGGCTGGAGAGAGCTTCATCATTCCAGCTGGTGCGCTCCATTCTGTGAAAGCAGAGCAACGCTTTAAGATGATAATTACAATGGTGAGAGGATAAAAACAGACTATTATTCTCAACAAAGACTTTATGGCAGAAGACATTTGCAAGACTATCCTTTCAAGATGGTCTTGTTTTTGCATTAACTGATATGAATTATTCCTTTCGTCCATATTGTTGTTATGCAGTTTAGCCGAAATCGATTATTATACCGTTTATCTACCATTTTTATATACTTTTCAAAGCCTCTCGAAGGGCGTTATAAAAACAGATATCTAATTCGTGCGTGACAGATATCTGAAACGAGCGTGTTAGATATCTAATTTGTGGGTTTGAGATATCTAATCTTTTATGTGGTGAAGACACTTCGTTACGTCTTACTACTTATATCCTACAGACTTGGTGTTATATTTAATTCTTTCTGTCTTACTTACTTAATACCCAAGTCTTAAGAACAACAGCCTGATTGCAAGTTTCGTCCTTGGCTCCATACAGCAATGTTACGTTGCCTGTTTTAAGAAGCTTTTTAACATGTTGTGCAAAATTTGCTGCATCTGGGTTGTTGTCTAATTCTATACGATACTTTCTCTCGAATTCGGGAAAGTTCTCTTCCTTGTGTCCGAACCATTCACGAAGCTCTGTTGAAGGTGCTACAGTCTTGTCCCACTCATCGAGACTCGCCTTTACTTTTGAAATTCCTCGTGGCCACAAACGGTCGATGAGGAGCCGATAACCATCATCTTTCTCTGGTGAAAGATAAATACGCTTAATCCTTAATTCATTCATTTGTTTCATTTATTTCATTATCCTCTTCTAACCTAAGATGCTGACGTCTCTTCTTAGGCTTCTTTGTGTCTTTGTTTTTCTTGTTACGATTCTTACGTGGTCTGTAGTAGCCCGTCCAGAGACACCATGCAAT
>ERZ772955.1759-NODE-1759-length-12804-cov-4.049102_pt1 | contig 12804 bp, 8 predicted proteins | sample MGYA00511133_ERZ772955 | MGnify/ENA primary metagenome ERZ772955 (study PRJEB29015, sample SAMEA2737914) | human oral metagenome | biome: human oral; feature: human-associated habitat; material: dental | place: China | collected 2149 ... | reverse complement strand
GGCTCAAAACGAGGTATTTGTTTCTAGCCCAGAGTTGTTGGCACTGGGATTTTTGGTTAGTTTGTTCCATGTTTCTCCTTGCTATCTATCCGTTTCCAGGAAATATGGAAACAAAGTTGTACCTTAAAAATGAGCGAATTAATGACTTCACATGACTGACTGTATGAATCTTTTTCTTCTTCTAAAAATTTCCTGACACTTAGGAAACAAAGTAATAATTCTCTTTTAGTTCTCGGAAACGGTCAAAACCTAGAATACCCTCATTTTGTAATCTGCCTAAAACAACGCTCGGATGAATATCGATTTCCTCCGCAAAACGTATGATATCTGACTTATCAAAATTTCCTTTTCCTACAAAAGCTTGATAATCTTCTGGTCTAATCAAGAAATCTTTTGCAAACCGGTCTGCCTGTTCCTCAGAACGAAGATAGGTTTCACTGTTTCCTTCATCAGATGAAAAATCATTCTCCAGAATGTGTCCAATCTCATGAAATAGTGAGAACCAGAAAATGTCTGACGCTTTGTTTCGATCCGTCAGTAAAAGCAAGGCACTACCATTACTGAATTTTTTAGTCGCTCCATTCAGATTAGCATTTGGTAACGCAGGTAGACCAACTAAAACAATACCACAGTCTAACAAGATATCGTACAAGCGTTGAGGAAAGGCTTCTGGGTCCTGTCTGGTCAACTCTCTCAAGGCAGGCAAGCTTCTCTCTAGCTTTCTACGATTGAGCTTGGTAGTTGTTGTATCACGTGCTTTTTTAGATGCCAACTCCAGCATGATATTAGAGTTTACTATACTTTTAGTTGTAAACTCACGCGTATTCCGATAGCTGACTAAATGGTTAAAAGATATAAGGTTTTCTAAACTTGCCACACCTAAAATCTTGCGAAGCTCAATAATCTTTTCCTTCAAGCTATAGCGTTTGTCTGGAACGTAGCCTTCTTCCTTAAAATACTTGAAATCTATCATCTCACAGATTTCTTTCTCGCTACCTTCTTCTAGCTCTTTCTGTTCTACAATCTCTGCAACTTTTACATCATAAGCATTTTGAAGATTGAGCCAAGTCTGCATAGAAACTCCGCTTAGCTTGGCTAACTTATGAGCCGTTTCCTTACTAATGGACTCCTCTGCATTGACCAGCTTGCTGATAGTCTTTGCGGAAACTCCTAGACGCTCCGCAAATTCTTTCTGCGTTACGTTATAATCTTCAATCAACTCTTCAACATACTGACCTGGATGAAAAGCAATCAGATCTTTGTATTCAACAATTTTATTACTCATAGTGATTGCTGACCTCCTCTATTTTTAGGATTTCGATTTCAATAGGACTAGGAAATACCTTTTCTAAATCCTCTTCACGAAATTCCACAATCAACCGATAGGAACTCTTTCTTCCATCTATATCCAAAGCAAACTGTCCTTGTCTCTTTCCCTTGAGTTGGTGAAAGTGATATTTAGGAAAAGCTGTCACACTAGCCAAAGAATCCGCCGCTTCCAAAAAGTTGATCAACTGATGCAACTTTACAGTAAGCTTATCCGAAAAATCCTTCTTCGCCTGCCTCAGCTCTGTGCACTGCTTTTTAACAGTTTTATTTGTATAGATAAGCTTCATATATCCCTTTCCGTTAAACTAAATTACCTTTTAGGTAATTTAATTATATCATCTTTAGACAATAAAAACCAGCCAAAAGTTGATTTGGCTGGGATTGTTTTAACCACAAATTCTAAAAGTTCAAAAATTCTCTTGACTCTATTTACTCCTTTTTTCTTAACACAAATTTAATTTCTTCTAATCTAGCTTTTAAAGTGTTATTTGATAACCTCAAATCTAAAGTTTGATATTTTTTAGACTGTTCAAAAATTTCATTATAAACACTTGAAGTACATTCTAACTGACTTTGATAATTCATGATACTTTTTAAATTGTTCTTAAAATCTTTCAATTTATTTTTATAATATGGAGAACGAATATTAAGTTTATCCAACTGGCTTTTCATCGTATCAGAATCTAGTATAAGTTTTTGTAACGACAGCCTTGATTCTAAATTGCTTTCAATATTAATAAATTCATTTAATAAAAAATCTAAACTAGGTAAAGATCTTTCAACATATTCTGAAATACTAAAATCAGGCCTAATACTATTATGAGCATATTTATGCCTTGCTTTTATTAACGAATCATGTATCTTAGTGAAATCACCATCAGTGTTAAATAACAAGAAAATTAATTTTTTGTCATTAGTCTGAATATACTTATCTAAAACATCTTTTTTTATGTCTTCAAACCGCGACCTAGGGCTGTATTTATTTCTACGGAAACTATTTTTCAAAAATTTCTCTAAATGCTTATTATCATTTGAGGACTCAACAGTCAAAATTGAAAAAACTAATTCTTTTACTAGTTGTTCTGAAAAAGTATAGTATTCAATCATCAAATTTAATTCACTCGATTCATATATAGTCTTCAAATCTGTATAGTCAATTTCAATTTCTTTTGCAAAATTCCGATGTTTCTCTGGATCATCTGCAAGACTTCCATCTATTTTCTGTACTCTCTCCAGTGTTTCCTTTAATCTTAATAAACGATTTTTAAATTCATTATAATCAATCATTATATTTACTTTTCTAGCATTCCTTCAAAAATCTCAAATCTCTTTTTAATTGATGATACACTCCCAGTACTTGTAGAAAATGGATTATGCGATTCATCTAATAGATAACCATCGAATAACTGTCCCATATGATTGATATACTTCTCATTAAAATTATCAGGAAGTTTATATCCACCAAATACCGTAACCCCTAACAGAGATTCCAAAATACCAAAATTTAGAATACCTTCAATATCTCGATTCGCGTTCACTCTTCTAAATAATTTTTTTGCTTCGAAAAATTCTAACAACTGATCTAAGGAACTAAATAATTTGCTAATTACTTCTTCTGAAATACTTTCTGATTTCTTTTGTTCCCCATATTCATCTAGTATATTTTTAATACCTTGTTTGCTAGATTTAAATTTCCCGTAGTATATATCTGACATTGCTAGAATTCTAAGGAACGCTTCTACATGAAGATCTTTTTTAATCTGAGTTGAAGTAAACAATGATAGGTAATTTTCTGATCGACTTACAGCGCTATACAATGACTCTATAAATGGACCATAAGCTAACGACTTTCTTATTTGCATGCCATTTAATTTTTCTGAACCAGTATTAATTCTTTCAAAAATTAAATATTTTGAACTAAAATCACCTGGGTTCAGCTGTTTAAACTCTACTAGAGATATAGTACTTCTACGAATTTTTCGTTGGTACTCCTCTGGTAGTTCCTTAAAGGATTTTCCAGCAATTTCAGGAAAAACATTCTTTCTTGATAATCGACTTTTTATATTTTTTTTATCGCTTTTAATACCTGTCCATGGGTGCCCCTCTATAAAGTTATATAATGTAGTTAAACGTTGATAACCATCAATAATCTCGTATCTATTATCATCTACTTCCAAAAGGAAAAGAGGGGGTATGGGAAGACCTAGTATAATCGATTCAATCAGCCTAGAACTCTTAAGCGATGTCCAAACAAACTTCCTTTGCATTTCAGGTTTCTCAATTTCATTATGTTTGAACATATCAACTAGTTCACCAAATGAACGATTACTTACCCAGTGCTTTATTCTAAATCCTTCAGGAACAACATCTTGTTCCTCATCATCTAAATCAGCAAAAGCTTCTTCTACATCTTCTAAAATTTCATCTGAAATTTCTAAGCCATTACTTTTAACTTGACTGTAAAAATCATCTACACTAGAAGCATTAATTGAGCCGTCATAGCCCTCTAATTCCTCTGTATTCACTGCAGTAATTTCATTGTCTGCAAAAAAATAAAAGAAAAACATAAGCACTCCTTAAAATATCTTAATCTGTATAATTTTCCACCTTCACCTGTCCATTCATCAACATTGGCAAGAGCCAATCGCGAAGTTGGGTGAGTTGTTCATTTTCTTGTTGTTTTTTAGTTATTTCTTTAATGATATTATTAGAAAAATCATAAAATCTATCTAAAATATCATTTGAAGGGATAACTACTTTTATATTTTTAATCATATCCTGTGAGAGATTATCTCTTGCAGAACCTGTACTCAACTTAACAAGATACTGATACAAGTCCTCAATTACATTTTTGAGATAATAACGCATCCTAATATCTGTTAACATAATAGCACATATTGCCTGGTTTGTTGATGCTTCAAAAGTTAAGAAGCTAACTTTTCCTGCCGTTGCTCCATACATAGCAACTAGAATTGTCCCACTAGGGAATAACTTCGCACTAGAATTATTTAACCCTTCTTCTGTAATAAAATTAGAAGTACTTGTAATAACAGTTTGCTCTAACTCTCCACTATTTATCCATGGTATTTCACCATTTGAATAGTATGAAACATTTGTAGATTTTGGGGTCCCACCAGAACCAGTTTGAGCTATATCTTCTACTTTTGCCACTCCCCACCCCTCTGGGATTTCGCGTTTGAGTTCTGGGTTATAGACCATCTTTCCACCTGATGATTTGTAGGGTTTGCCATTCTGGTCTGGGAAATCAAACTGAACAAACCAGTAGTCATAGAGGGTTTTAGCCATGGCTTCCAACTCTTGGTTGATTTGGTTGTTGATTTGGATTTTTTGGTCAATATTTAATAAAATTCTTATCCTGTTATGTAACTCTTTATTAAATTGAGGAACAGGAAACTCTCGTAGCCCTTTTAAAGGTAGAAATTTTTGTACTGCTCCATTCAAATATCTCTTTATATATTGTTGTGCATAGCTTGACTGTAAATGATAATAAAGCCATTCTGCTTTTTCCTTGTTACCACATGAAAAAACTCCAATATTCTTTATTGCATAATCAATTGTATCAGATGTTTCAAAATACAAAGAACCTACTGTACCTATCATACTGAATAAAATGTCATATTGTTTAACTTTACTTCTTTTATTGATATTTACAAAATCTTCTTCAGAAATATAATATGCAGAATTTAAATCTAATGCATTTGATAGGATATTTTTAGAAGTTACTAATTTATATCCAGTTTCTGTAACTTTAGGAGTATCGTGTGTACCATCAAATACTGAAACGCAATATTCTTCAGCTTTAATCCACTCACTCATACTTGATCCCCTTCATTTGCTCTTCAATCTCCTTTTCCATTGCATGCGATTGCTGGAAAAGATCTGAGAGTTTGCTTCGAATAGCGGTTATCTTAGCTTCAAACTCTTCTGCTGTGATATCCACATAGTCGATCTTGATGTCAAAGTATTGACCTGCGCTGAGAGAGTAGTTTTTCTCCTTGATATCCTCATAAGAGACAGTGACAGAAAAGTCCTCGACGGCTTCTTTCTTGATAAAGGTCTCGACGATCTTCTGCTCTTCTTCAGGAGAGAGCACGGTCTTTTGGTTCTTGCCTTCCTTGACCTTGGTTCCGAGATTTGAGGCATCGATGAGGACGACATCACCCTTGTTTTTCTTATCGATAAAGAGGATAGAGACGTTGGTACCTGTCGTCGCAAAGATATTGGACGGCATGGAAACGACACCTGCAAGCATTTGATTATCCACCAAGTGTTGACGGATGGTCTTGTCAATCCCTGACTGGGCTGTGATAAATCCTGTCGGTAAGACAACAGCTGCTTGACCGTCTGGCTTCAAGGAGTAGATGATATGCTGAACAAAGAGCTCATAAATCGCCATCTTGTCCTTAGACTTGGCAGGAACCTTTGGCACACCTGCAAAGAATCGCTCGCTGGCTTCTGGCAAACTTTCCACTTGATCACGCCACTCTGAAAAATCCAGCTTGAAAGGAGGGTTAGACACGATATAGTCCATCTTTTCAGGATGGCGGTTGGCAATGATGGTATTCCCCTGTACGATATTATGAATGGAGTGTTGCAGTCCGTTCAAGATGAGGTTGAGACGGAGGAGATTGGATGATTTTTGCGAGATATCCTGACTATAGACAGTGGCCTTATCCACACCGATACGACTAGCCAGGTTCATCAGCAAAGTTCCAGAACCAGCAGAAGGGTCATAGATGCGCACGTTTGATGGTTGATCATTCCCCACAAGGATATCAGCGATAATCTTAGCCACAGAGTGAGGCGTGTAGTACTCAGCGTACTTGCCACCGCCGTCTTTGTTGTAGTCCTTGATCATGTACTCAAAGAGGGTAGAGAAAAAGTCGAAACCTTGTGAGAAAATGGTCTCATCAAACTTAACACGCGCAAGGAGATTGATTATGGATTTTGCGACCTCGTTGCGCTTACTGCTATCTGAGATGGTATCGGTAATCAGACGCTCGTCAAAAAGACGAATAGCCGTATCTCCGTCCGTATGCACAGAGAAGATATCGTTATTGTCAATGGCTATCTGGTTGAGGGTATTCTCAAAAGTTTCGTAAAATGTCGGCTCATTTTGCTTGCGATGGAGGGTTTCGATCAACTGGTCTGGCTTGAGCCAGGCTGTGTTAGTACCGATATCCTCCAAAAGCCAGTCGTAGTCTTCCTCGCTCATAGCCAGCAGGTCTTCATAGGTGTTGGACTCATCTAGGATCTTGGCTTGATACAAAAACTTGTCGTTTAAAAATTTGTAGAGGAAGGACTGGGTGAGGAGTTTGTACTCACCCGCTTCTCCTCCTAGTCCTGCATGAGTAAAGACTGCTTTCAAATCATCTACCAAGCCTTGGACTTGGATTTTGTATGTTTCATTCATTAATGTTGGTATTCCTCTTCATATCCTTCAAATAGTGATTCGACGATATAATTAAAATCCTCTCTTGTCAAACTACTTGCAGATTGGTTGATTTTCATTTCAATCCGAGCTTCTTCTCGAATCATCTTCTTAAGAAAGTCCTCGTTATCGAGTACTCCTTGATTTTGACCGATTTTACGGTCTAGTCTGACTTTAGAACCCTTGATGACATGGTAAATAGCAGGAAACTCGCTTACCGTTGTTGAGTTGGTCACATGCTTGTAGGAACGAGCTGCCATCTCATCTCCATTAAAGTTCATGGTTAAGCGTCTCATACGAGAATGATAGTCCTCCACGGACTTAAAGAGTTCTTCATAGTCTTTTTGGGTTTCTTTGATATTCTCCATGGTAAAGCCTTCTTGTCCATGGATCAGGTGTTTTTTCATGATGCGCTGGAATTCTTCGTAGAGAGAAACCCACTCAGGATCCTTTTCATCACGTTGTTTTTTAATGCCACTTGCCACTCGACGTTTCAAATCTTCCAGGTCATTGGCTGCTAGACGAAGTTCTTCTTCTGCAATCTTGACAAAGCTAAAGCTAGTTTCAGACATAGCCAAGTTTAGAAGGGTTCTGCTTGAAAACTCATCTGGTTTGTCAATCAAGGACAAGGTTAGTAAGCGTCTGGAGAGGATATTGAGCAAGGTTGCTATCTGAACGATATCAATCTCTTGAAGCAGATGTTCATAGCCTAGTAAACGAGCGACATTGTAGTACTGCTTGATAGACTCTAGGGCCTTACGAAGGTCATTTAACTGCTTTCTATCCTTAATATCATTGATAACTTGAGAAAAGTATTCCAGATTTCCCGTCGGATAATCGATGAGAATCTGCTCGGTCTTACTTAACTCTTGGGCAATCTCATCCGCTGGAACAAAGAGAGAACCAAAGACATCTTCGCCATTTTCTCCAGTTAGAGTAATGTCGTATTCTTGATTTAGCTCTTCTAGATAGGCGCGGTTGGTCTTGTCGAACTCCTCGGAAATATCCGCAAAGTCGATGACATAGCCAAAGAGGTAGTCCTTGTAGGGACGATTGACACGAGTTAAAGTTTGTAAAAGATTGTGAGCCTTGATTTTACGCCCTAGGTAGAGACGTTTGAGACGAGGGGCATCAAAACCTGTCAAGAGCATGGAGTAGACGATGATAAGGTCAATCTTACCTTCCTTGTAGGCATCTACCTTGTCCTTCTTCTCTTCCTTGTCTCCCTCATCATGGAGGATGAGAGCGGAAGTTAACTTGGTTGTTCCATCTTTTCGTCGTTCTTCTAACTGCTTTTCAAGCTCACGCGCCTGCTTGGACGAATCACAGACAATCATGCCACCAATAGTCTGATCATCAAAGACCAGATTACGCGCACGATTAAAGTCCTCGACGATAAAATCTAGCATGGGTTCCACATAGTGAGGATGGGCAAAGATATCTTCCTTGGACAGGTCACCACGTTGGATCTCTTCGTTGATGGTTCTGAGATTGTCCTTATAGGAGGTCTCGATATCCTCTCGCATCAGGCGTAGTGTAAAGCCGTCATCGATAGACTGGTTGTAATAGTATTTGTGGATGTAATCTCCAAAGATATCACGCGTGGTCGCATGATTTTCCTTGGTCTTGCCATCTTTCTTGTAGGTGATGAGGGGGGTTCCAGTCAAGGCAATCTTAATGGCCTTGGTATCTGCCTGATAGAGATTTGGCAGGTAGGACCCTCGTTCATTATAAGAACGGTGGGCTTCATCGATAAAGTAGACATTTTGACGATTGAGATTATAGCCAGAGCGGTCTGTCAGATCTGAATCATCCTTAAACTTCTGGATATTGACCACAGCGACATCATAGCCGTCTTGTTTTTGATTGAGTTCTTGTGGGTTATTGATGCGCTTAACTTTGAGGCCTCGTTTGGTGAATTCCTTAAAGGCTTGGTCTGCCAAGTCCAAACGATCGACGACAAAGTAAAACTGAGGAACGATTCCCTCTTTTGAGAAATAGTTGGTTAGATAGCGAATATTGAAGAAGGCCAAGGCAGTCTTACCTGAACCTTGGGTATGCCAGATAATCCCTTTCTTGACACCTTTTGCAATTGTTTCTTCGATAGCACGTGTTGCAAAATACTGGGGATAGCGCATGACGTGCTTCTGCAATTGCATCTGACCGTCCTTGCTTTCTTCTACATAGACAAGACCAAAACGAAGCATAAAGAGCAAACGTTCCTTCTGGTACAAAGAAGACAGGAAGGCATTGCAAGGTGTATCAGGGTTTAGGTTTGTTGTAAACTCTGGCTGGGATTTGAGGGCAAAGCGCTTCATATCTTCTAGGACAAAGTCGATTTGGTCCTCGGATAGAGGGGAAAGGGAATGAAGAAAATCTTCTACTCTTTCTTCCTTGAAAGCATTAAATTTAGTTTTTGAATAGGCGTTTGAGCCGTAATAAGAACCCTGTTTTTGCTGACCTTGTCCACTGATATACGCTAAGTTATCAGATAAGGATATCAACTGGGTGATATTGTTAAAACGACGGAACTTACGGTTTTCAAAACGATATCTGGTTCTGTCCTGCTCTGACTGAATTCCAGTCTTGCCATCACGAATCGCATTGGGCTGTTTCACTTCGATATAAGAAAGAGGCAGACCATTGACAAAAATAACGATATCCGGACGAAATTCATCCTGACCATTTTGACAAGTAACTTCAAGCGCCAGATGGAAAGTATTGGCTTCAGGATGCTCCCAGTCAATATAAATGGCATCTTCCTGACCTTGCAAACGTTTAAAGAACGAACGCCCCAAATCGTTTTGATCTAGTTCCAACTTGATATTGGCTAGTTCTCTTTCAAAGTCATCTTCTGTCAAGTAGTTGTTAAATTTTAAAAATTGCTCCTTAAAAACAGATACAAGGATGTTGGTATCTGGATCTCTTTCTGCAATTTCCTTCCCATTGCGAGGAAGATAGGTATAGCCCATACGCATGAGATGTAGAGCTGCTGGGATTTGTACCCTGGTTAGTTCAGAAAAATCTTTTCTCTTTGCCATAAAAAACCTTTCTTAAGCTTTGTAAGAATAGTTTATTCTAAACGCTTCATTCTATTCAACTGTTTCAACTATTAAAAATTTATTTTCTCTATTATTATATCATGTTTCAGATGGATTTTTCCATACGCTCCTACTCCAACCGGCTCTTAACCTTCTTCTTAGTCAAGGTACGATCGTTTTTATTGGAGAGAGCTTTGATACGAGCTTCGAGAAGGATTTTCCGCCCGGTCTCTGTTCGTGTATAGACGAGGTGATAACGTCCGATAGTTGGCCTCAGAAAGTCGAGGAATTTCTGTGCTTCTTCCTTGCGCTTGTCAAAAAGACTTGGCACGACATAGTAAGGTGACTGACCTTGTCGGACTTTCTCTGCCTTCAAGAGATAGCGCTGGTTATCCACTGGAGCAAAGAACTCTCCCACAGTCTGCGCAAACAGCTCCTTGTCCCTCATGCTTCCTCCCTTGAGATAGGCAAAAACCATATAGTTGTCCTTGTCCTCCTCTACCTGAACACGGGATTGATCGTCCGTTAGATGCCCCAAATCTAGCAGAGCCTTTCGGATCTGCTCACCAAGGAATTGCATACGCCTATAGGGGCTTTTATAGAGGAGATAGCGTGATGTAGCAAAAGCTAGAAAGAGGAGACAGGCTGCCGTAAGCCACCAAACTCTAATCAGTCTCAATCTAAACAACAAGAGCAATAAATCCACTGCTAGGAGCAACAAAGACATGCAAACCCATTTTAATGCATCAAACTGGAGCATGATTGGAATCTTCTGTTGTTGAGCAGCGACTTCAGTGACAATCTCAAATCGATCTGCCACTACGAGAGCATCTTGCCATTTTTTGCGCAAGCCTGCTCGATCCTTGGAGAGACTCTTAACTCGCTCATTATACTCGCTGATTTGCTTTTTCCTAAAGGGGGGCTTGGGAAAATCCAAACGATCCAAACCGGTCTCAATACTCTCCTGATTATAGGCCAAGCCAAGAAAATGCTCCATACGACGAGACAAGGTCTGCAGATCCTGATTGCTCTCTGGTCTAGGCTCCTCACCAGGAAGAGTGATAAGTGCTTGCGCTTGAACGGCTACCAGATGCCAGATGTTACTGGTCTTTTCTGGATGTCCCGGCCAGATACGAATGGCACGGCCACGCATCTGGTTACTTAGCATAAAGCTCCCCACAAAGCTTCCGAGTATTAGGGAATTAACACAAGGAGCATCCCAACCCTCTCCGAGGAGAGATTTGGTTCCGACTAGGACTTGAATCTGCCCTCGTTGAAAAAGCTCCGTCACTGCCGCTACGATTCCCTTAGATGAACTCGGAAAAACGACTTGCACATAATGCTTTTGATCCAAGTGACCAATAGACGAAAAACTGAGACGAACCTGAGGCAAGAGTTCCTTCAACTCTGCTGCCACATCGGTAGGCAAAATAACGACACTACCTGACAAGACAGCCAAAGATACAGGGATCTCTTGCTCCTGAGCTTTTCGACGAATGCTTTCAAAATAAGGGAGAACCCCCAACTGAGAAATGGTCGCCTGATCATCTCCCAGATAGGTGGCAAAATCCTTGCGAATATAATCAGCTAGTACTAACTGTCTCAGTTCCTGACCTAGACTTTCATACTCCGTCAAAAAGATATCGGCAACGGCAGACAACTTCCCCAGAGATTGGGTTAAAAGTTGGTCAGAAGCCTTAGACTTAACCAGATAAACCTGACGTTTTTCCACCAACCCACGAGCCTTCAACTCAGCCTCTAACTTTTTCTTATATCCATCTGGATCCTCATACCAATCTGGTGTCTGATAGAGTATGCTCTGCAACAGCGTCTCCAGCCAGTAGGAGGTCAATGCTGGAAGCTTCTGGGTTCCCAGTAAATTTTGCAAAGAGGGAGGAATCGTTAACCCCTGAGAATGCATATAAATCAACATAGCAGACAAGTACTTGGGATCTTCTAAGAGCAAATCAGATGAAATATCCCCTTTGAGGACCTTAGACCCTGCTACAAATGTTTGAAAATAAGGATCGACTATAAGGTGATGAATATAGTCCCACTTAGTCTCCTCAAACTGTTTGAGACGTTCCGACTCTTCAGCTGTTAGTGAACACATATAGACAAAATCCTGATGAGGGCAAAGAGTGTCTTCCTTGACTAATTCGGGTACTGTTATTTCTTGGTCGATTTCCCCACACATACGGATATAGCGTTCCCAGAGTTCTGGCTCGCTGTCATATGGTGGTGTGGCTGTCAGGGAGATGACTTGCAGCTGTTCATACTGCTTGCGAAAGGCTTCCAGACTTTTCCACCATTCATTGCGCAGATGGTGGCATTCATCCAAGCAAAGAGTCGCAACTTTCTGAGCTCTTAGACTTGCAAGCAAATCAAACCCCACAAAATCCTCTGCTTCTCCATCTTCTTGTGATTGCAATTGGTTCATGGCGCTATGAAAAGCCTGATAGGTCACAATCGTTAATGCTTTCATCTCCTTTAAGTTTTGGGAAACGAGATCTGAAATCTTCTGTTCGTTCTCTAAAAAGGCTGTTTGAATCCTGTCCACCCATTGTTCACGAATGGTGACAGTCGGAACTAAAACAAGGGCTGGGTTGCCAAAACGAGCGATTAGCTCGATACCAATGGTGGTCTTGCCGGACCCTGGTGCCGCCACTAGGTGAACATGACCGTCTGCTTGATAGTCCTGAAAACGATCCAAGACCTGTTTTTGATATTGGCGCCAGCTTCCTTTAAAGTTTAATCCTAACATGATACCCCTCATTCTATACCGTCTTTTTCTTATTCTCATTTTACCACACTTATTTCTCCAGTCAGATAATCCAGATAGTTTTTCTCTATAAAATATGGTATAGTAGAATCATACTATCTATCAGGAGTTTACATGTCACAGGATAAGCAAATGAAAGCTGTTTCTCCCCTTCTACAGCAAGTCATCAATATCTCATCTATCGTCGGGGGAGTCGGCAC
>ERZ772955.1758-NODE-1758-length-12813-cov-3.427496_pt1 | contig 12813 bp, 9 predicted proteins | sample MGYA00511133_ERZ772955 | MGnify/ENA primary metagenome ERZ772955 (study PRJEB29015, sample SAMEA2737914) | human oral metagenome | biome: human oral; feature: human-associated habitat; material: dental | place: China | collected 2149 ... | reverse complement strand
GAACGCATTTGAGAACGAAAAAGACCCCACCTATTACGGTGATATTTACTCTTTCTTAGTACGCGCAGGCGGTCGCCCGATGCGTCAAGACGTGAAGGGGCTTGTTGCCATCGTTCAGGGCGAATCAGTGTAACGTACCATGCAGCTTAAATACTTAGTAATACATTGCACAGCTACCCCCGAGGGGCGTGAGGTGTCAGCTGACGAGATTCGTCGTTGGCACACTGCTCCGAAGGCAGCGGGAGGTCGAGGTTGGAATCAGGTCGGTTATACCGATATGATACACCTCGACGGCAAGGTGGAACGCTTGGTGCGTAACAACGAGGACATGCAGGTGGACGCCTTTGAGATAACCAACGGCGCAAAAGGGTACAATGCCATTGCCCGCCACGTTGTCTACGTCGGCGGCGTCGATGCCACCGGTAAGGCAAAGGACACCCGCACGGAAGCGCAGCGCAATGCGCTGGCAGCATACGTGCGCGATTTCCACGCCCGTTTTCCGCAGGTACGCATCATCGGGCACAACGAAATTGCCCCCAAGGCTTGCCCATCGTTCAACGTGCAGGCGTGGCTGAAGGCAATAGGAATTCGTCAAATTTAAATGAATGACAACGCAATGAATACGCTCCTACAGATACTGCAATGGGCTATACCTTCAGGCGGTATAGGTGCTGCCATTGCGTGGCTCGTAAATCGTAAGGCGGTGTCAGCAAAGGCGGCAAAAGCCGTACACGACACCTACAAGGCGATGTATGAGGATATATCAAATTTATTAGTAGAAAACCAAAAGAAGAATGAAAAGACAATCAATTCATTGCAGGAAGAGCTTGACAAGGCACGTGCCGAAAGCGCACGCATCAAACGGTCGCTCGACCGCCTTTCTCGCGCTATCGAGGCTATTCAGTATTGCCCTCATCGCGGTACTTGCCCTATCAGCCACGAGTTGCAGGTCGAAGCAGACGGTATTGCAAGAAGTAAGTCAAAGCGACTCCCTCCGTCAAGAAAACAGCTTCCTACAAAGCAGCTCGCTACAGATGCTGACAACGACGGAAGCGCAGAAGATAGCGGCGGACACGGCGATGCTGACGCTGCCGATGCAGAGCTTGCTGAACCTGCCCGATAGTGCCGTCTTCCGACGGCAAAGCGGACGCTTGACAATAGAAGCCTACCATAAAGATGGTAACGTATATATCAGGGGTTCAACCCTGCCCATTGATAGGGAGGTAAGGCAGACAACGATATTAGCACGGCGCGCAAGCACTACGCAGGAAAACAAGGCGGTGCGAAGTGTCGGCAAGGTCTCGAAAACCAAAATAGTGAAGCCACCTCCCACCTATCAAAAGCTGCTGCAACTTGTCGGCGTATTGGTATTATTGGGTGCATTGGTGCTCGCAGGTATTAAATTATTTAGTTGGTACAATAAAAAATTGATAAAATGAAAGAAACAAATGACGGCTATATTATGCTGCTTGACGCCATATTCTTTAATGGCAAGAAAATAGGCAACATTGCCGAGGACGGTATAGATTGGGGCGGCGACGCTGCCGAATACATCAAGCTGTATGCAGCACAGGTGCGCAACAGCCCCGTGAAGAAGATACGCAAGAAGGCGGCATCAAACGTTCTAAAATTCAACCTTATCGAGTTGCTTCCTGAAAACTGCGTGGCAGTGATGGGTGGCACGGTAACGGAAGACGGCTGGGAAGCTCCATCAGAAAGCGTAGTGTTGGAAGGTGCTGTGAAGATTATTTCGGGCACTGGGCAGACGGTAGAAATCGCCAAGGCATCGCTTGAGGGTATGGTGCGCGGCAAGCTCGGCGGCGACGACCCGCTGCACATCGAATGCGAGCTTGAGGTGCTGACATCGGGCGACGACAGTGCGCCATTCAAAATCGTTGAGACCAAGCCCTTTATTGAGGCGAAGCCAACGGAACTCAACTTCAAGAAGGCGGGTGAGACAAAGGTGGTGGACATCTCTGCCAGTGGCGCATTCTCTATGAGTGCTGCACCTGCAGGCTTCACAGCCGAGGCAAAGGGTGGACGCGTGCTCATTACCGCAGCCAACAACACGGGTGCGCAGCGCACGGGCAAGATAACCTTCCAGCTGAAGGCTGACCCAAGCAAGAAGGTAGATGTGAACCTCACACAGCAAGGCTGATGAAAACGAACAAAGTAGAGGTGGAAGCGTCGGAAGCCCTGTTGGACATCGGCGTTTCCATTCCACTTTTTCAGTGGAAAATTCCTTTTAGGAAGAAGCCCGTCAGCTTGCGCCTTACAATGCGCCGCCCTTGCTTTGGTAATCAAATACGCATAGCGCGGAAATTCCTTGGCATGGGTGTCAGCTACGAAGAGATGGAAGCCTTCACGAAAGATGAGCAACTGCAATTCATTGCCCGGCACGGCAAGACGGTCGCCCAAATGGTGGCACTCACCATCTGCCGCGGCAAGCTGTCAGGCATCTTTGCACCGCTGCTGGCTTGGTTATTGCTTTGGCTGGTGGACGACACTTTCTTATTGTTAGCCAACCTTCATTTCATTCCGCTAATAGGCACGCAGCATTTTACGAATATTATCAAATCCTTAGAATGGAGCAACCCGCTCCGACCAAGGTTGAGCCAAAAAAAGAAGGGGAGTTAAAGGGCTACTTTGAAAGCTCCCATAGCCCCTTTGGATTCGTATGGCAGATAGCCGAAGCAACAGGTTGGACAGTAGACTATATCATGTGGGGTGTAAACTACCAAACACTGCTGATGATGCTTGCCGACGCACCACGCTACATAGATGCAGAGCAAGCAAGTGTAATAAAAAATAAAGAAACAAATAAGCAGCCTAAAAGCGTAATTGGCTTTTTTCAAAGCAAATTAAACGACGATGGACAATAGTGTAAGAATGGAGTATTTGTGGGAGGGCGACCTTATCGATAAAACGAAAGCCGCCGCCAAGGAAACGGGCAAGCTCGCCACTGCGGCAGAGCGGGCAGCTGCGTCCATCACCGAAAAGATACTCCAGCAGAAGGAGGTGGTGAAGCAGGTGGAAACCGACCTAAAGAACCTCCGCAAGCAATACGAGAAGACGGCACCGGGCAAAGCGCAGAATGACATCATGCTCGATATACGCGCCTGTAAAGTGGTGCTGGAAGAAGAAAAGGGCGCACTTATCGCCTTGGAAGCAGAGCACAAAAAGAACGCTACATCAGTAAATAAGCTGTCAAAGGAATATCGCACCCTTGTTCAAGACATGGCACGCATGCGCCTTGCTGGAGAACAGCAGACGGAACAGTATCAGCAAATGGCTAAGCGGGCAGCCGAACTTTACGACACCTTGCATGACGTTCGCAATGAAGCCAAGGCACTTGCTTCCGATGATGCCAACTGGGAGGCATTGGCATCGGGGCTTAGCGGTCTTAGCGGTGCAGTTACTGCGGGTACAGGCATTATGTCGCTGTTCGTAGGCGAGAATGAGGAACTCGCCCGCGTTCAGACGCGCCTGCAAGCGGTAATGGCAATAACAATGGGCATTCAGCAGGTGTTCAATGCTTTAAATAAGGATTCGGCGTTCCGCTTGAAATTAGTATCAAAAGCTACCGATATGTGGACGGCTGCCAATACCAGCCTTGCCACATCGCTTGGTATTTCCACTGCTGCCGCTAAAGTGTTGATGGGTACATTGACACTTGGCGTGTCGGTACTCATCGGTGGGCTTATCGCCTTATGGTATAAGTACAGCTCCGAAGCGAAAAAGGCAGCTGCCGTACAGAATGAAACGGCGGAAGCGATAAAGGAAGGTGCACGTGCGGCGGCGGTGCAAAAGGCAAAGCTCGACATTCTTTATAAAGCGACACAGGATAACACAAAAGCCCTGAAAGACAGAAAGGCTGCAGTAAGGAATTTGCAGGCTGCCTACCCAGTGTACTTTGGGCAGATGAAAACGGAAGCTATCCTTGCCGGAAAGGCGGCGACAGCTTACCGCCAGTTGGCAGCTGACATCATGAAGGCTGCCATGGCGCGTGCCTACGAAAAGCGCATCGAAAAAATCGCGGAAAAGCAGGCAGATTTGGAGCTGGAAAAGGAAGATACGAAAAAATACTTAAACGCCAATAAAAAGAAATACGACAAAGCGCAGAAAAATAGGAAAGACGAAAAGGACTACACCAAGAAAGTTACTGGTGGTGTTTTTGCTGCCACGCCTGAAAGTGCCGCTGCACAACAATTTGCCAATGGCATTTCCGACCCCGTGATAACAGCCTACGAGGGGCGAAATAAAAGATTGAAAGTCATCGCCAAGGAAATGGGCAAGAATGCAAAAGACATCGAAGCCCTGACGGAAAAGGTTGTCGAATATTCCCCCGAAAGAAATAAAGTAGAAAACAAGGGCTACGAAGAGCCGAAAGTTAAGAAGAAGAAACAAAAGAAAGAGAAAAAAGAAGATTTGTCAAGCGAGTTGAACGAACTCAACGAGCTTGAAAAGGCAGCGCAACGGAAAATAGCCGAAACAAAAGTGGCACTTATGAAGGAGGGCTACGACAAAGAGCGTGCCGCTGCGCTGCTCCAATTTGAAGAAGAAAAGCAGCGCATCAATGAAGAGGAAGCCAAGCGCAAGGAACTGGTGAAGAAGCTGCGCAAAGGCGGTGTGGCTGTCAGTGCCGAAAAGGAGGCGCAGATAAGTGCCGATGCTGCCAAACAGCGCATACAGGCTGCACAGATGTATAGCGACAAATACGCTGCCATCGCCGAAAAAGAGAAGAAAGAATATGACGATAAGGTAAAGGAAGAGAAGAAGAAGGAAGAAGAAGCCTTGGATGCCTTACTGTCAAAGCATCAGGACTACAATGCCCAGCGAATGGCTGTTGAGACGAACTACACGAAGGAGCTGGCAACGCTGTTGGCACGACGAAACAAGGATAACGCCAATATCATAGATGCCGCCTTGGTGCAGCTTGAAAAGGACAAAACGCAGGCACTGAAAGAAATTGACAATAAAGAGCTGGACGAGATGAAGAGCAGCGCGAGCATCTTCGTCGAGATGTTCGAAGACCCGGCAGAAAAAAGTATTAAGCAGATAAACCGGGTGATTGCCAAGCTCGCCGACCTGAAGGCGTATATGGACGCAATGGCGAAAGGTGAGCTTACCGCCGATGGAGCAGCCGTCATCAAGGACAAGAAAGGCAATACCAAGCGTACCATCACACAGAATGACATTGCGCAAATGGGCATAACGCCCGAACAGCTGAAGCGGCTCCAGCAGTCGCCCGAAGCCCTGAAGGCTTTCATGGAGCAATGGCAGAAGCTAAAACAAGAAAGCCTGAAAAAGAACCCTTTCAAGGCGTTGGCAGCAGCTATAAAAGACTTGTTGGACGACAAGAACAAGGGCGACAAAAGCGACAAAGAGAAGAAGATAAAGCGCCTTGCCGAGGCATCGGCAGAAGTTGCCAGCGAAGTGGGAAAGATAGCCGGTGGACTATCAAAGATGTTTGAAGAAATGGGCAACGACAGCATGGCAGAAGCCATGGGTACGGTGGAAGATGTTATGAATGGCGTTTCCAACATTGCCAAAGGCTTTGCCAATGGTGGTGTAGTGGGCGGTGTCATGGCAGCTGTAAGCGAAGCTATTGGTATTATAGGCAAGGCTTTTTCTGCCAGCGCACGCCACAGGGCAGCCCTCGATGCCATCATGAAGGAGCGTATCGCTCAACAGCAGACGTACAACTTGCTGCTGATGCAGGAAGCCTTACTGTACGAACGGGGTACGACGGCTTTCGGCACTGACCGCTACGGCAAGGCAACGAATGCCATACATGTAATGAAACAGGCAGCCGAAGAGTTCGAAAAGGCGTGGAAGAAAGCCAACGATATAAAGGTGGTAACAGGACACAAGAAGACAGGTCTGTTTGGCTGGGGCAAAGGCAAGGACACTTACAGTAGCTTGCTGTCCGAATACCCGAAGCTGCTCGATGCTAACGGTAAATTCAACATATCGCTTGCCGAAAGCATTTTAAAAACGCGGAAGATGAGCGACGCAAGCAAGGAAGCCCTGCAACACCTTATCGACCTTGCCAAGCAGCAGGAAGAAGCGTTCAAGGAAATACGCAACTACCTCACGGACATCTTCGGCGAATTGGGCAATACAATTACCAATGCGCTGGTGGACGCTTTTAGAAGCGGTACAGATGCAGGCAAGGCAATGGTGGAGAGCGTCGGGCGCATGCTCGAAAAATTAGGTGCTGATATGGTGTATTCTGCCGTGTTGCAAAAGTACTTTCTGAAAGCGCAAAAGGACATGGAGAAATACGCCACTGACGAGCACCTTTCGGAAGAAGAGCGCTTTGCCGCTTATGCTCGCATATTGGACAGGCTCACCGCTGATGTGGCTGCAGACAGTGGCAAGGCTGCATCGCTGCTGGAGTACTTTAAAAAGAAGGCAAAGGAGTATGGCATCGACATCTTTGGTGGTGCAGCACAGCAAGGGCGTGCTGGCAGCCTTGAGACAATGACACAGGCACAGGGCACGAAGCTGGAGGGGTTGATGACATCGGCACAGATACATCTTGCATCAATGGACATAAAGCTCGAAGATGCCGTAAAGCAGATGCAGGCATCTACACGCCACCTTGAAAGGATAGAACGCTACACGAAGCATTGTGAGCGACTGGAAGATATTGCCGACGATATAAAGGTGTTGGCACGTGATGGTATTAAAGTTAAATAAAATGGATATACTCGAAAATCAAGTATTGCTAAATGGAAAGGACATTTGGACGGAGTACCACGTATTCCTGCGCGAAGAAAAGGCGGGCGAGCAGAAGAACCTTGAAGCCCTGCTGACACCCGCCAAGATGAAGGCGCACGTGGCGGTAGCCTTCCGCGAAGAGGACGGCGAGAAGTATTCCAGCCGACTGTTGCCAAAAAGTGAAGCCCGCGACATAAAGCTGCACTTCGCCATCATGGCGGACAGCAAGGCGCAATTCCTACAGCGTTACCGCCGCTTCATTCAGGCATTGAAGAATGGAAATGACGGGTGGCTTGTATGGACGTTCCCGACATTGGGGCTTGAAATGCGTACCTTCCTTTCGGAATTTACGCCCTTTGATGCCCTTACCAACCTTTGGGTGGAAGAAGCGCACTGTGGCGCACTGCATGCCACGTTCCGCGAGCCGAAGCCCAGCTTTTAACAGGCATTTAAACACCCTTTAAATAGTGTTCAAACGATGATAGAAATTTATACAAAAGAAGATATGGTACGCTGCATAGCCGATAGTGCAAATGGTAGGCAAGATAAGCAGCTGCAAGGCGATAACACCTTATCGCTGACGTTCACGCTGTACGAATACGTGCAGCTGGACGTAAACGACTATGTGGACTTCTGTGGCGAACGCTATTGGTTGATGGAACGTTTCAAACCCCGCATGAAGAGCACGAAGGAATGGGAGTACAACCTGACGCTGTATGGCATTGAAAGCCTTGTAAAACGCTTTTTGGTTATCAACTATACCGACGGCGAAAACACCCCCGTATTTACGCTTACTGCCCCCGCTATGGAGCACGCCAGGATAATACTGACGTCGATAAATAACGCCATCGGCAAGCAATTATTCAGGCTTGGCGAGGTAAAGCAGACGGAGAACCTTGTTATAGACTACAAGGGAACTTACTGCAATGATGCTTTGGATATGCTCGCCAAGGCGGCGAAGACGGAATTTTGGTTTGAGAACGGTACGACGCTCAACATATCAAAGGCACAATATGGAGAGCCTTTAACGTTGGGCTACCAAAAGGGGCTTATATCGTTGGAGCGTGATAAAGCCGACAACGTAAAGTTCTATTCGCGCCTCTTTCCTATAGGCAGCACAAAGAACATTGACCGAGACAAATACGGGCACACCCGTCTGCAATTACCGGGTGGACAGAAGTACGTCGATAAAGACGTAGACAAATACGGCGTGGTACATCACTTCGAAGAAGCTGCCTTTGCCGATATTTACCCGCGCCGAATTGGTACGGTGTCGGCAGTACGCTCACAGGAGCGCACAGGCAAAGATGGGAAGCCGTTTACCATCTATTACTTCAAGGATAAGGAGCTTAACTTCAACCCTAACGATTACAAAATAGGGGGTTACGTGATGCGTGTTGCCTTTCAGGAGGGTAGTGAGCTTGCCGGACAGGGTACGAGTGAGGAGCATTATTTTGAGGTGAACTACGACGATACGGCAAAGGAATTTGAAATTATCACCATCTTTCCCAACGACACGATGCAAGTGCCGGGTGGTGTTCTTGTGCCGAAGGTGGACGACAAATACATATTATCACACTTGCGCATCCCCGACGAATACTACCCACTTGCCGAAAAAGAATTTTTGGAAGCGGTAAAGAAATTCAACGAAGAGAATTTTATCGACAACTCGGTATATAAAGCTGACACCGACCACGTATGGGTGGAGCAGCAGCGCGCCGACCTTTTCCTTGGCAGGCGCATACGGCTTGAAAGCGCAGAGTATTTTGCCCCCGTTGGCTACCGTATGAGCCGTATTACCCGCCTTTCACGGCAGGTAGACCTGCCGTCGCTCGTAAGCATCGAAATGAGCGACGCCGTGGCAAAAGGCAAGATTGCGGCAATGGAAGGCAGCATTAACGACGTAAGGCACTATATAGGAGAGGTTGCAAATGATATTCCTGATATTATAGGCAGTGGCGACGATACGCTACCTGGCGAACACAATGTATTTTCTGCCAAGCGAGCACTTAAGGAATTTCTTAACAAGAATACACCCGATACGGCGCAGGAAATTATCACCTTCTTAAAAGGTATTGCATTCAAGAATGGCGCAGCCATCGACGGCACGGGTAATGCCATATTGAAGGCTATCCAAACATTGGGATTTGAACGCACCATTAACGGCTTTGGTGTTTGGCTCGATGAAAAGGGTCGAGCACACGGACAGATTGATTACCTCGAGGTGATTGGCAAGGCTATCTTTCGTTCGCTCCAAATTGACGAGTATAAGCACATCGGCGGCAACATTGTGCTTTCAGGTGCAAATGCCATTATAGAAAAGGTTGTGCCTGTGCCGGGTGGCTGGAAATGCTACCTACACACCGACGATGGCGACAAGGCTATTACCAACGACTGGTTGCCGGGCGACCAAGCTCTTTGCCAAACGTTCAATATAAAGGCAGGCGTCTATGAGAACGTCAGTAACACGTATTATTGGCGTTGCGTGTCTGCGGTTGCGCAGAAGACGGCAAGCGAAGAAGCGTATATCGTTATCACCGCAGACGAAGCCTATTGCGACAAAAACGTTAAAAATGACGTACCAAAGGCTGGCGACAACGTCGTGCTGTGCGGGCACAACACGCTGTGGGATATTGCCCACGGTATAGACCCACTACTGCACCGCAACCGTATGAACGTTACGATGATTACCACCTCAAAAGAGGAGGGAGGAACTATCGAAGTGTATCGCAGCATTCACGACTTTTCGCTGAATAAAGGTAACGCCATATTCCATCTGTCGAGCGATAAAATTTACATGAATAGCCGCCACTTCGAGTGGGTAAGCTCCGACGGTGAGCGCATTCCCAACGTTCTGTACCGTGGCGACTGGACACCGGGCACAGTGGCAGCGAAATATGAAGCGTGGTACCACAGTGGGGGCACGTGGCTTTCGCTCGTCAATGATAATGCCGACGAACCAACGGGGCATTCGCCGAAGTGGAAGCAGTATGCAGCTAAAGGAAAAGACGGCGGCACAGGGCTGCGCGTCGAGGGTTTTTCTTCTGCTGGCAGCGCAGCCTATACGGAAGGGCAGACGGCGTGGAAAGCCACCTTTGAAGTTCACGTATGGGAAAACGACGTGGAAATAACAACGAAGCTGCCATCTACGCGCTTTGTATGGGAGCGAACGAGCGAATATGAAGCTGGCGATGCTGCATGGAAAGACAGGCACAGCAACGATGGCTATAAAATAAACGTAACGTATGACGACTTAATGGGCGACACTTCTTTTGTGTGTAAATTCCTTAATTCGTCCGGAAATAAAATATTAACAAGTGTAACTTTTTAAATATAAAAACAATGGCAGATATATTAGCACAAAAAACATTTACAGTAAAAAAGTTGGTGAATGGCAAGACCCTTACCTTCGTCCTCAAGACGGACAAGGCACTGACACAGATTTTTTCACGTGATAGCAAAACATTTGCGCCTGACTATGCAGCATCGGCACTTACCTTGACACCAATGCTGTTGGTAAGCGGGAAGAACGGAGACCAGACAGCGCACCTTAGCGATTTGAATTGGCGGGTAATTAAGCAGGACGGCACGGCAGCGACGCAGACATTAACAGCTGGCACTGGGCTTGCCAAAAAGTTAGCAGCCAACCTTACCGACTGCACAGGCTTAAAAATCACGTGTGAAGCCACCTACACCGACCCCGTTTCAAGGGCAACAGCGCAAGTGGTTGCATCGGTAGAAATAACGAAGATGGAGAATGCCGGCGCAAATATCCTTGCAAGTCTTTATATGCCCGATGGCGATACCTTCGACAATGCCGGTAAGGCTTTGAAGATACATTGCGACCTTATGCGTGGCGGCGATATTGACACCTCTAACGTATCTTACATGTGGTATCAGCTACGCAACGGCGTGTGGGTAAAACTCGAAACCGCCAATGCCAATGGCATCAGCGGCTTTACGAGTAACGAAATAACAGTACCAGCCTCGGCTGTCGTAAATGTCGGCATCTTCAAGTGCGTGATAAAAGATACCGATGCTGCCAGCGCAACGGCAAATAAGGAAGTGTTTGCCATCGGCACGCTTTATGATGGTTCAGACCCCTACGAAATCGACGTTTTCCAACCCAATGGCGATAACGTTGCCGAAGGGGGCAGCTTGCTACACTGGTTTAAGATACGTCAAGGTGCTTCCTATATTACTGATGCAGTGATACTGGGGGCGCATAATATGCGCGTGTGGCGTTTTGCCGCTAACAACGCCATTGATACGACGTGGGGCACAAGCGGCTACAAAGCCTGCACGAAAGATGCACCTAACGCACGCTATGCACTTGATATAGCCTACTCCGACTTGTTGAGTGCAAGCCAAGCATTTTGCGTAGAGCTGTATTAAAAATGTAAGGGCGTTAGAATTACGCCCTTACCCCCTCTTTAATAAATAAAAGTAGTAGTAATAATGGCAGAAATAATAGCACAACGCACATTTACTGTTCGCCGAGCACCAAAAGATGGGAAGCCCGGAGACCCCGGCGATAAAGGGGAAGATGCACTTACACTTGTTGTAACGCCAAATACCTTTGTATTTCAAACCAATAACAAAGGTGTCATCGAAAATTTGGCGAAAAATAAGGGTAAAATCCGAATGTTTCTCGGACAAACGGAAGTTGTGCCCAGCAGTATAGATATTACTCCATACAATTGCTACGCAAGAATAGTAGGCGACAACACGCTATACTTTGACGGCGTTAGTCCTAACCAATGGAGCGGAAAGGTGGAGGTTACTGCCACCTACAAAGGGCAAACACGCACTGCTATTGTTGAGTTTATGGTGAGTGCTCAGAAGTGGAATGAAGCCAAGTTCCTTGCCAATGAGCAGCAATTTCAAAGCATCATCTCACAAAACAAAGCAGACAAACAAGGGTTTGAAAGACGTATGTCTGCCATTGAGCAAGATGCCGAGAATATTCGTCTGTCGGTCAGCAAGCAGACCTTCAGCGGCGTGAACATGCTCAAGGGCGCGAGCCTGCGTCCTTTGAACTTATTGTTACTACAAAGAGCTCAATACGTAACAATAGGAAACTATGCGAGTGTAGCACACCTTGACAATCCTTATCTTGCCATTGTGCGCCACGGTGCGCCACAGAACGAATGGAACGGTTGCAAGTTTCCTGTTATAAAGGCATTGGGCGGTCGTACCTACACACTGTCAATGTTCACTCGTATATACGGAAGCGAACAGCCATATATTGAAATCAAGCGAAGTCGCTCTAAGGATATGACTGCTCCGAAGACGAGCTATCCTAACATTCCTTCTTCCTATGGCATTTGGAAACAATATTCCTATTCTTTCGATATGGAAGATGGATACAACTATGTACAGATATTTATAGGTTACACAAGAGATGGCGAAGCTTATTTGTCTGAAATACAACTGGAAGAAGGAACAAAAGCAACAGCATGGAAGGACCCTGACATCGTGGACAGCGTTGAGCGTACTGGCATCGACCTGACCAATGGCACGGTATCTGTCGAAGCTGCCAATTTTGAAATCAAGCATAATGGTGAAAAACCTTTCGTCGTGAGCAAGGGAAAAGCCTTATTAGGCGGTTGGGTGTTTGATAAGGGGAAACTATTCTCCCAATGCGGAGATATAAATGGAAGTCCAAGTACGGATTACGGCAACACAAATTTCAATCCAGACATAATTCTTGACCCAGTCAATGGATATATGTCAGGCGTTGGCTCTTTCAGAAAGAAAATGCTTGTAATAACACCTCAAAACATCACTAAATATGCGAAAGTAGATCCCGATATTGGTTACGTATTTGTTGCTGGAAAAGTCTCCGCTATTACTTTATTTAAAGGCTCGTTCAACCGTACTATATTTATAACATTGCCCGGTGTTGCGGGCGATGCTGATTTTGAAATAGCTCGAACGTTAATAGGCGAAACCATAGCTATATACAACCAAACCACCAGCTATATAAATATTTGGGGAAGTGGTACGACCATCTCTGTTTACCCTAATAACTTTGCCGCCCTTGAAGTAAAATTGTCGGTTAATCCTCGTACAGGGAAAGAAAGC
>ERZ772955.1756-NODE-1756-length-12833-cov-3.699562_pt1 | contig 12833 bp, 6 predicted proteins | sample MGYA00511133_ERZ772955 | MGnify/ENA primary metagenome ERZ772955 (study PRJEB29015, sample SAMEA2737914) | human oral metagenome | biome: human oral; feature: human-associated habitat; material: dental | place: China | collected 2149 ... | reverse complement strand
ATAAACATAATAACTCAACAACTCATAAACTAAACAACTCAACAACTCAACAACTCATAAACTCCCAAACTCAATAACTCATAAACTCATAAACTCATAAACTCACCAACTAAAAAACTCACAACTCATAAACTCACAACTCATAAACTCACACAACTCATAAACTCACCAACTAAAGAACTCACCAACTCATAAACTCATAAACTCAAAAACTCAAAAACTCAAAAACTCAAAAACTCAAAAACTCAAAAACTCAAATTATGGCTAAACAAGAAATAAAATACGAAGAGGCTGTGGCACAACTAGAAGCTATTGTTCGCCGAATGGAAACAGGCGAACTCAACCTCGACTCGCTTGCCGATGAACTGAAAAAGGCTCAGAAATTGATCAAGATGTGCAAAGACAAATTGACTAAGACCGATGAGGAAATAAAGAAAATGCTAGAAGAAGAGGGTTAGCCTCCTTTTATGGCTCTAAGTACATGGTTGTTTTTACTCGCTTTCAACTGCTTATGAATATTAGCGTTGAAGTCGTCTTGGCTTTTAACCCCTCTGAACGAAGATAAGAAAGAGAGAATAGTCAAGATGACTTCTATATAACAATTGAGATGATATAATTCATGCAGTCGTTTTTATCCATACTTCCACTTGTTATCATCATCAGCCTTTTTTCCCTCGGATGGTGGTACTCCTCTCCAAAGCAGAAAGGCAAACGGGGTGAACAGAGAGTAAATGACATCCTTTCCCATTTACCGAAAGAATACCATATATTGTGTGACATTGTGTTGAAAACAAAAAAAGGCACAACACAAATCGACCACATCGTTGTTAGCAAGTATGGCATCATTGCTATCGAAACCAAGAACTATCGAGGCAATATATACGGAGATGACAACCGCAAGGAATGGACGCAGCTTATAGTAACCAAAGTTACTTTTGCGAAAAAATGGTGGAAAACATATACCTACGTCACAAAGAAGCATTTTTATAACCCAGTTAAGCAATCTGCAGGTCATGCTCTCAAAATTAAAGAGCTGCTAACCGCTTATCCACATGTTAAAATAGTTCCTATTGTCGTGTTTACTGGCGAGGCCGTGTTGAATAACGTCAAGAGTAACCATCATGTCATTTACGAAGACAAACTCTTGGAGGTGATAAGTGGATATAAAGCGACATACCTGACAGATAATGATGTTCAAACCATACTTACAATACTCAATGAAAACAATATAAGAGAGAGCGTAAGCGACAGACAACATATTAAGAACATACAGGCGACAGCAAGAGAAGTCAATGAAACTATCAAACAGGGTGTCTGTCCAAGGTGTGGAGGCCATCTTATAGAGCGACGAGGTAAATACGGCACTTTCTATGGTTGCTCAAATTATCCACAATGTAGGTTCACTGTAAGACAGAGGTATAAATGATTTCAATGTCTTAATTTGCTTACCTGTTATTGAAGTCAAGATGTCTTCAAACTCAACAGCTAAAAAACACACAATCTCGCAGAGTTAAATACTTACGACATATTTTACAAAACGCAATCTGTTCGCCACTCCTTCTAGCGAAAACAAACGGCCAAAAGCATGCTATTTAGCAGGATTTTCGGTCTTCCGCATTTATCTTTTTGTCTATTTTTGAGCACAACACAAGCAAAATGCACCATTTTGCCTTTCTAGATTGTCGCCGACTCGCAAATTTGCGCCACCTCAAAAACGACTTTTAATGGTCAAAACATCACTTTTTTAAGCGGGTTTTTCCACTAAGTATGTCTTTCTTTTACCATTCACAGCACCCAAAAAGCCAACATACAAGATGCAAGAATATACATTCCATCTTGCGTTTTGCAGCATTCCGCCTTGCGTTTTGTAGCATTTTACCTTGCATTTAGTAGCAAAACGCCTTGCGTTTTGCTGCATTTCGCACTGCGTTTTGCTGCATTTTACCTTGCGTTTTGCCGCTAAATGCGTTGCAATTTGCTGCAAATAGCACTTTTTTTGTTGTTAATTGCCCACCATTCTGTATAAATACGCATTTATGCACCGCAAAATGGTTTGCTAACATTATACAGGCTAATGCCAATTTTAGCCCCAAAGAACCTCCGCGAGAATTGAAAATTTGCCACAGAATGGGCAATTGGTGAACGGCGAGGGCACTCTCGATGTTAAAATTTACACCGAAAACTTTACGCTCTCCCCAAAATACAAGATGTGTTTAACAATAAACAAGGCAAAGATAAGCATAAGGCATTTCGCGTTATGCAATACAAATCTTAGCAATACCTATGCCCGATGTAGGTTAAAACGCCACTGATTAACGCGTGCAGCAACCAATAAAAGACATTATGCCAACAAGTTGCAAGCCAGCAAACCCGCTAACGTAAGCACCACAAAGAGTGCCACAACACCCGCGCAACCCTTTCGTTGCGGTTCGCCAAGATAATCGTTGGTGCTAGAAGGTTCAGGCCTATGTGCGTTAGTGCCGTAAACACCCCTCCTGCGCTTTGGAGCATCCTTCTGCATCAGTTGGTTATACTTGTTCCAAAGTTTAAGGTATGTGGGGTCTGTTTCGCCCTTCACCATCTTCATATAGTTCAGTCGGCCGCGCAAAACCGCATACAAGGTGAGGTATTCACCATGCCCCCTAGTCTTACCATGTTGCTCACGATAAGCGCGCAAGGCTGCTTTGGCAGTCTCCCAATAGCCATATCGCTCCCACATATACAACAAGCTACGTATCTGCCGTGCATATTCGCGCGCCACGTTCACCTTATTGCTCACCACAACGCCCGTAACCTGCTGTCTTCGTCCACGTCGTTGCAAGCGCGTTTTGCGGTCGTTCAGCCTAAATCCGTACTTCTCAACAATGCCAGAAACCTGCAAATAAAAACTTCCCGTTGGGCGCAGCACATCCTTGTCGCTGCTAAACGACATGTCATCGGCATAGCGCGAGTAGGTTGCCCCTATGCGTTGGGCGGCGGCAGCCAGTTCTTCGTCCATCTTTTTGCACACCATATTCGAGAGTGTTGGCGAAGTGGGAAATCCCTGCGGCAACACATCGCCCACGGGTTCGGCAGCAGTGCAGAGCCCCGAAAGCAGGCGTGCGGCCTCTGCAGAGCACTTTAAAGGCTCTGCCAACAAAACGTCTTCCACCATTTGCCTAGTAATGGAGGGGAAAAAGTCCTTGATGTCGATGTTCAGGATGTAGCGTTTGCCCAGATGCTGTTGGGCATTTTGCACCACCGAACGCCCCTTTACAAAGCCGTAACACCAAGTTGTGGGTTGGTAATACTGTTGCAACAAGGCATTGAATCCCTTTAACATGTACAACAAACTCTGATGGGGAGCCACGATAGCACGCGTTCCGCCGTGCTTTTTGTGCATGCGGTAGCGTTTTGCTCGGCGGTTGTCTTTACTAGTATCTGCAAAGCAAAGCATCTGGTTTCGCCTGAAACCAGAAGGCTCACCAATGTTGCTGGCCAAGGTATTAAGTACATTGGTCAGTTCGTCGGCCGAGTATATGTATTGCAATTGGTTGCCAATTAGTGCTTTTAGGTTTACATCTCTATGATTTCGAGCCATGCTATCTAGGGTTATATATTAAAAATATAGGAATGCCGTAGAAGTTTACTTTATGGTAAAACCCATTTACCATAAACGATACTTTGTATCAAACTCTGACGAATACATCAGAAACTACCTCTAAATTTCTTCGGCTATTCCTATACGTTGGCAAAGATAAACATTTCTTTTTATACTACAAGCGTTACATTATATGGTTTATGATTTATTTACATTTTGGCATATACGCTGCAATTTCACTTCACAAAAAAGGCACAAATGATGTAAGCAGAATTGGAGACCTTGATTAGCAGCATGATATTGGCTTATGCAAAGGCACTTACACCTCTTTCTTTCGCCTGCAAATGCAGTTTTTTATGCGCACACACAATAATGCGCAACGAGAGTCGTTATATAATAACGTATACGTACACATATAAAAAACATCATTAATGATTGAATACATCAAGGGCGACTTGGCCGAACTTACCCCGGCTATGGCTGTTATTGAAGCGGCTGGAGTGGGCTATGCGCTCAACATTTCACTAACTACTTATAGTGGCATTCAAGGCAAAAAGGAGGTGAAACTCTATGTGCACGAGGCTATTATGACAGGTGGACGCGACGATAACTATACGCTCTATGGCTTTGCCAATAAGCAGGAACGTTCGCTCTATCGATTATTGATTACCGTTTCGGGGGTCGGTGCTAATACCGCACGTATGATTCTCTCATCACTGACACCTGCAGAACTTTGCAATGTCATTGCCAATGGTGACGAGAAGATGTTGAAGACAGTAAAGGGTATCGGACTCCGTACGGCACAACGTATCATCGTTGACTTGAAGGACAAGATCATGCAGAGCGGTATTGCTGACGAACTACATGTTAGCAGCCAGCCTAACACTCCAGCTGTCAACACTGCTATCAAAGACGAAGCTGTCAGTGCATTGACAATGCTTGGCTTCTCTCCTGCCCCATCTGCTAAGGTTGTTGTAAGTATTCTCACAGAACAGCCAGACCTGCCAGTAGAGCAGGTTGTGAAGATGGCGTTGAAGATGATTAAGTAAAAAGCCTCACCCCCATCCCCTCTCCGAATGGAGAGGGGCGTGATTACCGCCTACAACTGCACTTTGCTGTATGTTAAGGCTTATCATCGGTTAGAACTATCCACCGACTCCAACACATCCCCTCCCTCGGAGGGGCTTGGGGAGGTATCTAATCAACTATTCTTCTTGAAAAGAAAGCATTACATATCTATCCTTATCATCACACTTCTCGGCAGTATCGGACTGTTGAGTTGGGGACGCTCGGCACTTAGTTTTGCACCGATTGCGAAACTGGTCTACACGGTGGCACCACCAGATACGGTGAAAAAAGCGAAGCCTATTGAAGTGGAGATTGACGAGGAGACCATCCCTGACTCTTTGCTACATCCTCGTTGGAAGGTGCAGCGCACAACACCTGTCACTTACGATGACCTCAGGGAGAACTCTACCGACCTTATCCGACCAGAGAATATGCGACAGACAGTGGAGTATAACGACTCTCTCGATCGCTATATCATTGGTTATAAGATTGGCAAGACCTACGTGATGGCGCCTATTATGATGACACCAGAGGAGTATCGGAAGTGGACGGAGAAGCGTAGCTTTACAGATTACTATCGCTCAAAGAACCAAGAGATACTTAGGGAGAAGGGTAAGGATAAGTTTGACTTTACTGATATGCACTTCTCATTGGGTCCTGCTGAAAAGATATTCGGTCCTGGTGGTGTACGTATTAAGACACAGGGTTCGGCTGAACTGAAGTTCGGTGCAAACATCAAGAACATTGATAACCCATCACTGCCTATCCGTAATCGTAAGACAACGGCAATGGACTTTGATGAGAAAATAAATGTCAACGTGAATGGTAAGGTGGGTGATAAGGTGAACATGAACCTTAACTACAACACTGATGCTACCTTCGACTTTGATGCACAGAACTTCAAACTAAGATATGAAGGAAAGGAAGACGAGATTATCAAACTCGTTGAGGGCGGTAATGTTACCTTCCCTTCAAACAACTCCCTCGTACAAGGAGCATCAGCACTCTTCGGTATACGTACTGACATGCAGTTTGGTAAACTGAAGTTACAGACCGTATTGTCACAAAAGAAGAGTTCTAACAAGAGCGTTAGTTCACGTGGTGGCAAACAGCTTACACCATTTGAGATTGATGCTGCTGACTATGAAGAGAATCATCACTTCTTCCTTTCACAATATTTCCGCGACAACTATGACGCGGCTATGAAGTCATTGCCTAACCTCAAGACAGGTGTAACAATTAATCGTGTGGAGGTGTGGGTGACAAATAAGACTGGAACAACCAGTAACACACGAAACATTGTTGCACTGACCGACCTCGGTGAAAACAAGAAGATTAGCCGTACTGATCTGTGGGGAACTGGTAACGGACCCGTACCAACAAACAATGCCAATACAGAGTACACCACTATTACACAGACCTACCCTGCTGCTCGTAACATAGACCAAGTGACGAGTATTCTTGATGGTGCAGGTCTTGTGGGTGGTAACGACTACGAAAAGTTGGCAAATGCCCGACTGCTCAATAGTTCTGAATACACGATCAACAATGCCTTGGGTTATATCTCACTGAAAAGCGGTCTACAGACTGACCAAGTATTGGCGATTGCCTACGAATATACCTATGGTGGTGTAACCTATCAGGTGGGTGAGTTTGCCAGCGACCGTACCAATATCAATGAGGCTCTCTTTGTCAAGTCATTGAAGAACACCAGCAACAACCCTAAGCAGGGAAACTGGGACTTGATGATGAAGAACGTCTATTATCTTGCTTCCAACATTGAGCGTGACAAGTTCCGCCTTGACGTGAAGTATCAGAGTGATACGACAGGTGTATACATTTCATATATCCCCGAGCCACAGGTAAAGAGTCAGACGCTCATAAAACTTCTGAATGCTGACCGATTGGATAACAATAACAATCCACATTCCAATGGTTATTTTGATTACGTTGAAGGTTATACTATCAGCAACGGACGTGTATTCTTCCCTATGGCTGAACCTTTCGGCAACGGACTTCGGAAAGCATTGACGGATAAGGGTGTTACTACAGCTATTGCGAATAAATACGTTTTCGAACAACTTTACGATTCTACGAAGACTATCGCTAAACAGATTGCCGAGAAAGATAAGTTCGTCCTTGTTGGACAGTATCGTGGTTCGGCAGCAAACGTTATCTCCCTTGGAGCCTATAATGTTCCACAGGGTTCGGTAATAGTAACTGCAGGTGGTGTGACCTTGAATGAGGGTTCTGATTATAGTGTTGATTACAGTGCTGGTGAGGTGACAATCCTGAATCAGAGTATTATCGATGCAGGTACAGCAGTCAATGTATCGCTGGAAAGCCAGAGTGCTTACCAACAGGAACGCAAGACAATGATTGGCGTAAACTGGGAGTACGACTTCTCAAAGGACTTCCAGATTGGTGGTACGTTCATGCATCTCTCTGAACAACCGTTGACAACAAAGGTCAATATGGGTTCAGAACCACTCAACAACACCATTTGGGGACTGAATATCAACTGGAAGAAGGAGAGTCAGTGGCTCACGAATATGCTCAATCGGATTCCATTCCTACACGTAACACAGCCTTCTTATATCACTTTCTCTGCAGAGTTCGCACAGTTGTTGGCAGGTCAAAGCAAGGGAACACAGGACAATGCTTCTTATCTTGATGACTTTGAGGGGGCAAAGACAACAATCGACGTAAGTCAGCCTACCTCTTGGATTATCTCCAGTGTGCCATCAGACTTCCCTGAATATTCAGACAAGACAACCCTTCGCAGTGGCTTCAACCGAAGTCTGTTGGCATGGTACACTATCGATCCACTCTTCACTCGTCGTAGTAGTTCGCTGACTCCAGGACACATTAAGAGTGACCTTGAACAGCTCTCTAATCACTATGTACGTGAGATTCCAGTTACCGAATTGTTCCCAATTCGGGACCGAAACTACAGTGGTTCTACCTCTACATTGAATATTCTGAACCTCGCTTACTATCCTTCTGAGCGTGGACCTTATAACTTCAATCCGAATATTGACGTTAACGGACACCTCACGACTCCTACTGGAACATGGGGAGGTATGATGCGTAAGTTGGACACTAACGACTTCCAAACTGCTAACATCGAATATATAGAGTTCTGGATGCTCGACCCATTCATCTACTCCAACCGACTACCAAATGCAAACCAGTATGGTGGTGACTTCTACATCAACCTTGGTGAGGTGTCAGAGGACGTTCTGAAAGATGGTAAGAAATTCTATGAGAGTGGTATGCCAGTAGATGGTAGCCACTCATGGACAACCACACAATGGGGTAAAATACCAACTCAAAGTACGATTACATACGCCTTTGCAACTTCAAAGGGTAGTCGTGCGAAGCAGGATGTCGGCTTTAATGGATTGACTGATGAGGAAGAACAGCAGTTTGCTTCTTACCAGAACTTTCTTACTGCAGCCCGTGCTAATACTAATCAGGCTATCTTCGACTCAATATGGGCAGACCCTGCCAATGATGACTACCACTACTTCCGTGGTTCTGACTGGGATGCAAAGAAGGCTTCTATCCTTGAACGATATAAGCGCATCAACAACCCACAGGGTAACTCACCAGACAATGACAACAACAACGAGCGTTACGATACCTCGTATAAAACAACGCCTGATGTAGAGGATATCAATCAGGATTACACGCTGAACGAATATGAGAAATACTACCAGTATCATATTAGTATTCGTCCACAAGACCTTGTCGTAGGTCAGAACTTCATTGTTGATAAACGTGTAGCCTCAGCACCACTGCGTAAGGGTGGTTCTGAACCTGTCACATGGTATCAGTTCCGTATTCCTTTAGAGGAGTTCCAGAAGCGTGTGGGTAATATCAGCGACTTTACCAGCATCCGCTTTATGCGTATGTTCCTCACTGGTTTTGCAAAGCCTATCGTACTCCGCTTTGGTACCTTCGACCTTGTAAGCGGTAAGTGGCGCCAATATCAGCAAAACCTTACCAACTCTGCCAGCAATACTGGTACTATGTCGGTAAGTGCGGTGAGCCTTGAAGAGAACAATGACAAGGTTCCTGTAAACTATGTATTACCTCCAGGTATTCGTCGTGGACAAGACCCTAACCAGCCACAGTTGGTTGAGGAGAACGAACAGGCACTCTCAATGGTTGTCAACAATCTTGGAACAGGTGAGTCAAAGGCTGTCTATAAGAATACAACCCTCGACCTTCGCCAGTACAAACGTTTGCAGATGTTCGTACACGCCAACGCCTTTGAGCAAAACACGACTAATCTTACGGATAACCAGTTGGCTGTGTTTATCCGCTTGGGTTCTGATTACAAGAACAACTACTACGAGTATGAAATTCCTTTGAAGCTGTCAGCTCCAGGCCACTATGACATGTACACTGGTCAAGAACGTCGTATCGTATGGCCTGAGGAGAACATGCTTGACATTCCATTGAAGCTCCTCACCTCCGTGAAGAAGCAACGTAATCAGGCACGTGGTACAGGAACAGCAAGCTATAATCGTGCTTTCTCAGTCTATGACACTGACCATCCTGCTAATAAGGTTACTGTGATGGGTAACCCAACTCTTGGTGAAGTAAAGACGATGATTATTGGTGTTCGCAACCTTTCCAGCAGTCAGAAGAGTGGAGAGGTATGGGTGAATGAACTACGTCTTCGAGAGTTTAACAACGAAGGTGGATGGGCAGCAAGAGGTCAGCTCAACCTACAGCTGTCAGACTTCGGTACTGTGGATGTTAATGCCAGCCATAGCACTGATGGCTTTGGTGGTTTGGAGCAGGGTGTTAACGAGCGACAGCAGGAGTCCAAAACGGATGTTTCTGTTACCACAAGTCTTGAATTAGGAAAATTCTTCCCTGACAAGGCTAAAGTCTCAGCACCATTATATTACAGTATCACCAAGAGCGAGAGTCGTCCTAAATACAACCCTCTCGACACGGATATGGAATTGAAGGATGCTCTTGATGGTACTGCTAACCGTCAAGAGCGTGACTCCATCGAGTCTATTGCCGTTACGAAACGACTGACAACGAACTTCTCTTTGTCGAATGTACGTGTTGGTATTCAGACGAAGAACCACCCTATGCCATACGACCCAGCCAACTTCTCATTCTCTTATAGCCATTCTCATTCTCATACATCAGGTGAGACAACGGTCTATGAGAATGAAGACAACTGGCGTGGTGCATTGAACTATAACTGGACACCAGTATATAAGTCTTGGGAACCTTTCAAGCATCTTATCAAGAGTAGGTCGAAATGGTTTGAAATTCTCAAACGCTTCGGACTAAACTGGCTCCCACAGAACGTTACCTTCAATTCTGAAATGGTGCGCAACTACTACGAGTTGCAAGAGCGTGATATGGAATCAACAGAGAACAGTCTGCTACCTCTTACCTTCAGCGAGCAGTTCCTTTGGAATCGTGACTTCGCTCTACGGTGGGACTTGACACGCAATCTCCACATGAACTTCCAGAGTGCGACACATGCTGAGATTGAAGAACCTTACACACCTATCAATAAAGACCTCTATGCCGACCGTTATCAGGCATGGAAAGACTCGGTATGGACAAGTATTAAGCACTTCGGTACTCCACTCGACTACCAACAGAATTTCACGCTTTCTTATCAGCTTCCACTCAATCTGATACCTATCTTTGATTGGGTAAATGCTGATGCGAATTATACTGCATCTTACACTTGGGTGCGTGGAACGAGTCTTGATAATGGTACTTCGCTCGGTAATACCATCACAAGTAACCGTGCTTTGAACATCAATAGCAGCTTCAACTTTGAACGTCTCTATAACCATATTCCTTTCTTAAAGAAAACGAACGAACGCTTCAACCGCACCCGTCCAACTCGTCCTAAACTGACAGCAGAACAGAAGAAGGCTGAGAGGGAAAAGAAAGAAAAAGAAAGAAAGGAGAAAGGTCAAGATGACGACAAAAAGAAAGCACTGCCTAAGAACCTGAAGAGCTTTGAAAAGGAAATCGTTATCAATGCCGATTCTGCTATCCTTGTTTCACATGGCAAGAATACAAAACGCCTTATCATCTCGGCTAAAGACGAAAGAGGAAAGGCTATCAAGATTAAATATCGTAAGGTAGGTGATACACAGTTGAAAGTCTTTAATCGTACAGACTCTGCCATCCGCATGAAGCTTACCGTAACGCCTAAAGAACCACTCGATAATAAGGGTTGGTATAAGACAGCACAATGTGTGGCACGTGCGCTGATGATGGTACGTTCGGCAAGTATTTCTTATCGTGACCAATATGCAATGGCACTGCCTGGATTTATGTCAACGGTGGGTGATGCCTTTGGACAGACACGTGGAACAGGTGCCTTATCACCAGGTCTTGACTTCGCTTTCGGTCTTATTGATGATGACTATATCGGTAAGGCACGTGACAACAATTGGTTGCTTATGAACGATAGCGTGGCTACACCTGCTGTAACGAATCGCACAGAAGACTTACAGATTCGCATGACACTTGAACCTTTCAAGGACTTCAAGATAGACCTTACTGCCAGTCGTATGCAGACTACCTCACGAAGTATCCAGTATATGTACACGGGTACGCCTACAACACAGAGCGGTTCACTCACGATGACAACCCTCTCATTAGGTACAGCCTTCGAAAGTCAGGGCAATGCCAACAACGGCTATCATAGTCCAACGTTTAATCGTTTCGTGCAGTCACTTGATAGTTATCGCAATCGTGTGGAGGCACAATATAACAATGCAACCTACCCTGCTTCGTTTGGTGGCGGACATTTCACTCCTACTGTTGGTTCTGTTAATAAATATAGTGCAGATGTTATGGTTCCTGCTTTCCTCAATGCATACACCAGCATGAGTGGAAACGGACTCAACATCTTCCCTTCTCTGCGCAGTTTATTACCTAACTGGTCTATCCGTTACAGTGGTCTTTCACGCTTGCCATTCTTTGAACAGTTCTTCAAGAGTGTTAACATCAATCATGCTTACCGCAGTATCTTTGCTATCGGTTCTTATCAGAGCTATAGCACATGGCAAGAATACATGAACGGACTTGGTTTCATTACCGATGCAACTACGGGTAACCCTATCCCAAGTTCTATGTATAACATCTCACAGGTGAGTATCAACGAAGCATTCTCTCCTCTGTTAGGTGTTGATGTAACTCTTCAGAACAACCTCACTGCACGCTTGGAATATCGCCAGACACGTGTGTTATCACTCTCGATGACCAGTGTGCAGTTGAATGAAGCCTCATCAAAAGACTGGGTTATCGGTATTGGTTATAGAATCAACGACTTCAATCTTTTCAACAATGGTACACGACGTGTAGCTAAAGGTAAGAAGAAGACAACAGAAAGTTCACAGCAGGATAATAGTTCTTCTCGCCAGAACAGCGGATTGAACCGTGACCTCAACCTACGCCTTGACATGAGCTACCGCCAACAGGCTTCGCTCACACGTGATATTGCTTCACTCACATCGGCAGCTTCAAGTGGTAACACTGCGTTCAAGTTCTCTTTCTTGAGCGACTACACCTTGAGCCGTCTGGTTACTGCCAGCCTCTACTACGACTTGCAGATCAATACTCCACTCCTCTCGTCAGGCAGCTACCCTACTACTACCCACGACTTCGGTGTAAGCCTTAGACTTAGCCTGACAAGATAAACAAAGAAAATAAAAGATGTTAGGAAACAACACAAAAGTAAGAAGTATTGAACATCGTGATCTAATAACCGATTTGGATAAAAAGACAACTTTAGGAGGTGTGTCAAAACCCATTTTTTAGAGGTTTCAACTTTTAATTTGTAACAAAGTTACTCTGATTAATATAAGAACAAGCCATATCTACCTTAAATATAGGGGGAATATGGCTTTTTTATTATCGTTGTTTCAAACTGTTACATTTAGGAATGGGTGTTTTAGTTTTGACACACCCTCTAGAGTAGCAAACAATCTGCTCTCTTCATTTCTCTTCTTCTCTTAGCAGACTTCTGCTTACAAGAGATGATTTTTCTCCTGATTTATTTGCTCCTTTTACTAATTCTTCTTACCTTTGCGGCCGTGAAACAATTAGCAATGACATATCAGACCAATCCAGCACAGCAAAGAAACTTTGATTTCTTTGCCTTTTTTAGTGCTTTATA
>ERZ772955.1755-NODE-1755-length-12842-cov-3.536326_pt1 | contig 12842 bp, 9 predicted proteins | sample MGYA00511133_ERZ772955 | MGnify/ENA primary metagenome ERZ772955 (study PRJEB29015, sample SAMEA2737914) | human oral metagenome | biome: human oral; feature: human-associated habitat; material: dental | place: China | collected 2149 ... | reverse complement strand
CAACCAAACTTAAAAATAAGAAGAAATGTAGTCAACCAAAAACATTAAACTACAGCTTTTTGAGGACGATCACGCGGACAGGTCGTGTCTCAACACGCAGAGACCGCCATCTCAGCACGTAGATACGCGAATCTCAGCCCGTAGAGACAGAGGTCTCAATCCGTAGAGACACCGCCTGCGTGCTTTGAAAAGGGAAGCGCAATAATGAGCAGACTGCCACACAAAGGCAAAACACCGAAAGATAAGGTCTTGCGCTCGCCGCGCTTAAGGATCAGAAACAGTCTAAAGTTCGGAAACGGCATTGATTAGCTTGGTGCGAATAGACTTTCTATTCTCTTTTTGACATGCAGCAAGATCGCCGTGAATGCTTCTATTCTCAGTGTGAATCTTGCGGGTAGAATCTTTGATTCTCTTAAAACAAATCCGCAAGGCCGGTTTATGGGCATTGCGGATATAAAAGTTGTGCCGCTTGGCAGTTGACCGAACAGTAATAATATATAATGTGTGGAGCGTTAGATGCGTGTAGTCTTCGACTGCAAATAATAGTCTAAGATCGTCATTGCCGCCATCGCTTCTACGATAGGCACAGCACGCGGCACGACGCAAGGGTCGTGGCGTCCGCGGGCCTGCAACAGAATAGGCTGCGCTTGTAGATTTACGGTCGATTGAGGGTGGAGTAGCGTGGCGACCGGCTTAAAGGCTACGCGAAAATAAATCGTTTGGCCATTGGAAATGCCTCCTTGAATGCCACCGCTGTGATTCGTTTGCGTGGTGATACCGCCTTGACCGTCGGGCTTAAAAGCATCGTTCAGTTCACTGCCTCGGCCGGAAGCTGCCGCAAATCCTTCGCCATACTCAAAACCTTTGGCTGCATTGATGCTCAACATCGCTGCACCCAATGCCGCGTGAAGTTTTCCGAAAACCGGCTCACCCAGTCCTGCCGGACAGCCACGGATGAGGCCCGTAACGACACCCCCAACCGTATCTCCCTCCGCCTTGACGCGCCGAATGAGTTCGGCCATCTCTTCCGCTTTTTCCGCGTCCGGACATCGCACCGCGTTAGTCTCCGCAGCCGCCACATCGTAATGACGATAGTCGTAGGGTAAGGCTATAGAGCCAATTTGCGAAGTGTAAGCCTCGACGGAGATGCCCGCCTCGCGCAGAGCTAATTTAGCCAAAGCGCCGCCGACCACCCGCACGGCCGTTTCACGTGCTGAAGCTCGCCCGCCGCCTCGGTAGTCGTAGAGGCCATACTTTTGCCGATATGTATAATCCGCGTGAGAAGGGCGAAAGGCCTCGCTCATCTCTGCATAGTCTTGCGAACGCTGCGCCTCATTGCGAATCATAAAGCCTATGGGGCAGCCCGTAGAGCGTCCCTCAAAAATACCCGAGAGCAGTTGCACTCGATCCGCCTCTTGGCGCGCCGTCGTCAAGTCGCTCTGGCCCGGTCTGCGGCGTGCCATTTCGCCGGCGATAAAGTCTTCGTCGACAAAAATGCCCGCGGGGAAGCCATCAACGATACCGCCGATAGCTTCCCCGTGGCTTTCTCCAAAGGAAGTGAGCCGAAAGAGATGGCCGAAAGTATTCATTGATTAATTAATGATGATCGCAGTGGTCACCGCAATGATCGCCGCAATGGTCACCGCAACCTTCTTCGCCGCAGCCGCATCCGCATCCGCCTTCACCGCTAAGCATACTTAAGAAGCCTGCCAACTCCTCTTTCGTCGTTTCGCGTGTCTCTACGACTTTTCCCGTAAAGTGGAGCGAGCAGCCGGCGAGCGGATGGTTTAAGTCAACGATTACCGTATCGTCCGTGACGTTTAAAATTGTGCCGTTGAAGCGCTCGCCATTGTCGTTTTCAAAGGGGACGATATTGCCGGCAAAGATGTTTTCCTTGTCGAAATGTCCATCGACAGTAAACATATCTTTAGGCAACTTGCGCAAGTTCTCTTCTTCGTAAGGGCCGTAAGCCTCTTCTTGCGTCAACGTAAAATCGAAAGCCTCATCAGTCTTGAGGTCAATCACTTTCGTTTCAAAAGCGTCGAGCGCGAAGTTAAGTCCGGTGATAAAACGGAAAGGGCGTTCTGCCGTAGCTTCTTCTACGGGTTGTGCTTTACCTTCGCGGTCTGTTGCCGTGAGGTGGTAAGTCAGCGTAATGGTTTTGTTATTTGCCATAATTAGAGGGTTGTTGTTTTGTATGTTTTGCGCGTCAGTCGGCCGGTTTGCGCATCTTGTGTACGAAGTGAGTCGCTGCCGCGCGTCTTTTTATTATCTGTTTTGCCGAATGTTTTTTATCCGCGGCGCAATCGGAGTTGGTTGTGGAGCAGATTAAAGCCTTCGCTCCGCTGCTTAAAGTCTTGCAAGAGCGCCTGCGGGTCAAAGGCGTGATCATCCTCTTCCGGCGCTAAGAGTCTGAAACTTAGGGTAACCTCCCCATTGTCCAGTTGCGCTCTGAAGAAGTGCTGCAATTGCCCTTTTATCTTGTTCATATCCTTGAGCACCATCGTGTTTTCCACTGGTACGACAATGTTTGTCGCATTCACCATTTGCGGCTCCATACGCTTCATTCGAGCGGCCGTTGCCGTCTCTTCCGCGGGCAGTTTGTTGGCAAAGCGCATCCAGACATAGCGCACATCCGAGAGTTCAAAGGCTTTGTTGCCGAAGTGTTCTTCCGGTTCTTGCGCTTGTGGTCCTTGGCGCTGCTCCTGTAGTTTGCGGATGGCCTGCTCTCTGACTGATAGCGTTTCCGGGAGCTTCTTGTATGGCGCTGTTGACATTGGCGCCTGCTCCGGATCCGGCTTTGGCGCGCCGTAAGTCGGTTTCTGTTCGGCTACGGAAGAGGGTGCCGGTGCTGTCGCACTACTTGGCGCGGATTGAGGTTGCGATACTGTAGCCTGAGGCGTGGTGCGCCTTGACGCTTCAGGCTTTTGAAAAACCGGTTGCAAGTTTGTTTTGGTGCCTTGGCCCGCCGTCGACACGGCGGCATTGGCGAGTTGGGCCAATTCGATCAGCGTCAGTTCTACGCGTAAGCGCTTATTGCCGCTATCTTTATATTGTAGTTCGCAGTCGCTCGTTAATCGCAGCGCCTTATATAGAAAAGGTAGGGCGCAGCGACCTGCTTGCTCGCCGTATTGCTGCCTTACGTCTTCGGCCACCTCTAAGAGCGGGAGTGTAATGGTATCGCGACTAACCAGCAAATCGCGGAAGTGGGCCGCCAAACCACTGATAAAATGATTGGCTGCAAAGCCCTTGTTGAGAATCTCATTGAGCGTAAGGAGTACCTCGGGCACTTTCCCCGCCAGCAGCAGATCCGTTACGCGGAAATAGTAGTCGTAGTCGAGCAAGTCTAAGTCTTCGATAACCTTAGCATAGGTCAGATTGCCCTCCGCAAAGCCGGCGACTTGGTCGAATATAGATAGAGCGTCGCGCATACCGCCATCGGCCTTCTGCGCAATGACGTTGAGCGCCTCCTCCTCATATTGAATGTGCTGATCCTCGGCTACGCGCTTGAGATGATGGACAATGTCGTTCACCTCCATACGATTGAAATCGTAAATCTGGCATCGGCTTAAAATCGTAGGTAGAAGTTTCTGCTTTTCCGTCGTCGCTAAGATAAAGATGGCGTGTGCAGGCGGCTCTTCGAGCGTCTTTAGAAACGCGTTGGCTGCCGCCGTACTGAGCATGTGTACCTCATCGATGATGAATACCTTGTAGCGCCCCATTTGCGGCAAGATGTTGACTTGCTCGATCAAGGCGCGGATATCTTCCGCACTGTTGTTGGAGGCCGCATCCAGTTCGTGGACGTTCAAACTTCGGCCCGCCTGAAACGCTTGGCAACTTTCGCATTCCCCGCAAGCCTCCCCGCCGGGGCCGGGGTGCAGGCAGTTGATCGTCTTGGCAAAAATACGTGCGCAAGTCGTCTTACCTACGCCGCGCGGACCGCAGAATAAATAAGCGTGTGCCAGTTTTCCGGCCGCGATGGCGTTTTTCAGTGTAGTCGTAAGCGCGTGTTGACCCACGACATCATCGAAATTCGTGGGGCGATACTTGCGCGCCGAAACAATATAATTGCCCATAGTGGAGTTGTGTCTGCTTAAGTCTGCAAATTTATATAGAATCCGTCGAATATAACTCACATCAGGGTAAATAGTTTGGGCGATTTGAGCTCTGTGTGGCGAATTTGCCCACCGCCGTCTCGTTTCTGCCTTTTTAGCGATAGAACTTTCTGCCTGCAAAGCTGCAAAAGTCTGGCATTGAGCAAAAGAAAAGAAAATAAGCCCGCCTTCTCGTTGTCAAACAAGAGCAGATAAGGCTACAAAAAACGTTTATTGTTTTGTCTTTCTTTGTGTTTACACTACTTTTGCAACAATATTGAGACGTTTACGCCAAATGACGCTGACTATAGATGCGGGTAACACGCAGACGAAAGCGAGCCTCTTTGAAGGTGATCGATGCGTGGCCGCCGCCTGCCCGTTGGCGGCCGACGGCCGCCAACTTCGCGAATGGGTGCGGCAGTACCCCGTCGAGCGTTGCGCCATTTCGGATGTAGGAGATCGCAGTTTGCCGCTACGCATACTGCTTGCAGAATTGGAGATTCCCACCCTTTGCGTGACGGGCTTAACGCCTGCACCGCTGAAGAATGGGTATCATACGCCCGAAACGCTGGGCGCGGATCGCTGGGCTGCGGCTGTTGGCGCGGCCGACTTGCTTCCGGCGCACCCGCTCTTGATTATTGATGCCGGCACTTGCGTCACCTACGACTTTGTCGCCGCTTCGGGCGAATATCTTGGGGGCAATATCTCGCCGGGCTTGGCCTTGCGCTTCACCGCTTTGCATGAACATACCGCGCAGTTGCTCCTCGTCGATCCTAAAGGCGCTACGCCGAATCCGGGTATTGATACGCCGACGGCCATTCGCACCGGTGTCCTCACAGGATGGCAAGATGAAATCACAGGCTGCATAGATCGCTTTCGTCAAGCGCACACCGATCTGCAAATATTCCTGACGGGAGGCGACGCCGTTTACTTCTCCACTGACGCCTCGCTGCCCCTGCGGCGCGAAGCTGATCTCGTGGCTCGCGGACTCAAGGTTTTGGCTATCTATAACACAGTTGGCCGGAAGTAGTTCGCATTTATTAATGATAGCAGTAAAATAGTCCTTATGACAATTCGAAAAATAACCCTCTTCGTTTCGGCTTTTCTCGCCGCAACGTTTGCCATGGCCCAGACCAACGGCAGCAATTCGCCTTATTCGCGCTATGGCTTCGGTTTGCTCAACGATCGTTACAGTGCCAGAACTACAGATATGGCCGGCACGGGCCTTGGTTCGCGTTCCGGGGCAGCACTTAACGTACTCAACCCCGCATCTTATTCTGCCATTGACTCCTTGACTTTCCTTTTCGATGCAGGTCTTACGCTGCAAAACAACTATTTGACGGAAGGAAGTTTGAAAGTCAATGCTCGCAATACGAGTTTGGACTATATTACTGTGGGCTTCCGCCTCCGCCCGCGTTTAGGCTTCTCGCTCGGCTTCTTGCCTTACTCCACCGTGGGCTATGATTTTAGTCGGAAGAGCACGATGCAGACTCAGGCGGGCGAGGTTACGCAAACCAATGCTTATAAAGGCGATGGCGGCTTGCACGTTGCTTATGCCGGCATCGGTTGGGAGCCGCTCCGAGGACTTTCTGTGGGCGCTAACTTCGGCTATCTCTGGGGCGATATCGATCATTCCGTCACCTCTTCTTTCTCCGACGCCACCATCAGTACGCTGCGCCGCCAATATTCGGCCAGTTTGCATACCTATAAGGCCGATTTCGGTTTGCAATATGTGCAGTCGATCGGCAAGAAACACACGCTGACGCTCGGTCTTTCGTATGGCCTTGGTCACGATATCAATCGCAAGGCTTTCTTCTATGATTTAAAGTCTGTAGGCAATAGATTCGTGGGCGATACAATTGGCGCAGCTAAGGCTTTCGCGCTGCCTACGAGCTTTGGTGCGGGCTTGTCGTGGACGTGGAACCGCAGTTTGACGCTTTCCGTCGACTATAATTTGCAGAAGTGGGCTGATGTGCGTATGCCGGAACTTTCCGTAGGCGCCGATGGCCGCTATATATATAATGTGTCCAAGGGGCAGTTGCTCGATCGTTCGCGCTTCTCCGCCGGCGTAGAGTATATCGCCAATGAAGAAGGCTTGCGCTGGAGCGACCACGTGCGCTATCGTGCCGGCTTCTCTTACGCTTCGCCCTATGTCCGCGTCAATGGGCAAGACGGCCCGAAGAGCTACATTATCAGTGCAGGCGTAGGTCTACCCGTCAACACAAACTACAGCAATCGTTGCATTGTAAATTTAGGCGTTCAATATGAACACGTAGCGCCAAGTACGAAGACGCTGCTTAAAGAAGATTATATTCGCTTTACGATTGGCATCAGCTTTAACGAGCGCTGGTTTGCAAAATGGAAAGCCCAATAAAGACGGCCCACTTTAGGCAAAATAAAGCATTACGACTGCTGCCCAGTTTCCAAAAGACCGCCGGGCGGCGGTCTGCATTTGCACCCGCTTCAGCCGCTCCCGTCCGCTTGCCTCGATGGACTGATTGGAGCGTTGCTGGCTTACTCTTGCTGTTCGTGGCCTCTCTCTTGGGGAGTTGCGGAGGTGACAAACCGCCCACCGGACACCTCGATATGCCGCGCGACTCAATGCCTGTGATGGAGACTTTCGGCGTGGCGAAAATGATTTCCGATTCCGGCGTGATGAAGTATCGTATCATAGCCGAGGCGTGGCTCTATTACGATCAGACCAAGCCGCCTCGCCAAGAATTTCCGCGCGGTATCTTCCTCGAACGTTTTGATGAGAATTTCAAAATGGACCTTTACATGCAAGCCGATACGGCTTGGTGCTTCGACGAACGCTTATGGCATTTCAAAGGCAACGTCTTTATCGACAATCGGGCCACGCAGACGACTTTTCGCACGCACGAAGTGTTCTGGGATATGCTGGAGCATCGTTTTTACTCTGATAGCTATATGCAGATTAAAAAGCCGGGGCACATGATAGAAGGCAATCGCTTCACCGCCAACGAGCAACTGACGCAGTATGAATTGTATCGCAGCAGTGGCTATATGCCGATGTTCAACGATAGTCAGCCGGCCGCCTCCGGCCCCGCATCTGCGCAGCCCGATTCCGCACCGCCGATGCGCGAACGCCCCATTCCGCAAAAGAAATAAACGCTGACCTTTTGGCCGGCGTTTTTTATTTTACGCTTTCGTTCGATTTGAGCGAGCACGAAAGCAACTTGTAAATCAAGATACGTCAATCCCAAGGCAACTCCTTAGCTAAACGCTCCAATTGAGACAAAGCAAAAAGCGGACAGAGTGCGACGTGGCGCAGGCGACCATTGTCGAGCGTATCAGCATAATCGAAAGTGCCGAAATTTTCTAACGAACATCTGACGGCATTGTCCAATTGCTTTTCGCGTAGAAACGACCAAAGACTTTTCATGCCTCCTCGCGTACCCGATTTAATCTCCACAGGAAGTACCACTTGCTTATACTGAGAGATATAATCTATCTCTGCTTCCGCATTCTTTGCCATTCTTTGCCAATAATAAAGGGCCTGGCGAATGTTGGGTTGCCTATAATGCAGCATTTCCAATCCCGCCATCATCTCCGCCATCGGCCCTTTGTTGACCAGTTCTGAAACTTCGGCGGTTAGGATGTGAGTCGTCAAATCTGAGATGTCGCCCATCGTCATATTGAGCAATCGCAGCATCAAGCCCGTATCAAGTAGCAACATCTTTCTATAAGCGTTGTCCGTCTCTGCCCCGAGCGGTAATCCGTTAGCATCGGTGTGCGTCACCGGAATCAGAATACCGGCCAACGTAAGTAGTTCTAATGCCCGTTTAATTTCGTGTGTTTTATATCCTCCTCCCACATTGGCGTAGACAAACTTCTTCGTAGCTTGCACCGCAGCGCTTCTCAGTGTCAGTCTTAACAGCAGTGGGTCGGTTTTCTTCTTATATTTTGGAAAGTCATCTTCATAAGCTACGACAATGTCGTCCTGCACTTCTTGACAGGCTAAGTAATTGTGCGTTTCCACCCATCTGCTGACTGCTTCCGGCATACCGCCGATCAGCATATATTCGCGCAGCAGTTCTACCAATCGTTGATAGAGGGGCAGCGGCAATGGTGAGGCTGCTGTGGCCTGGTTGCGCGCCTGCAATAATAAGTCTTCACCGTTGGCCGTCAGAAATTCGTCGAAGGTCATCGGATACATGAACATCGAATGAATCCTTCCTACCCCAAAAGTGGGCAAATCTTCTAATGCAAATTCCAGCAGAGAACCGGCTGCTATCACGTGTAGAGCCGGCAAGTCTTCCTTGAAGAAGCGTAAGGCCATAATGGCTTCCGGAGAGGCCTGAATCTCATCAATGAAGAGCAACGTCTTGCCGGGCGTGATGGGTTGACCCATCACGGCGGCCAACTGCGCAACGATTTTGACAGCGTCAAGATCGCCTTTGAACAATTGTATGAGCGACGACTGCTTTTCAAGATTGACCTCGACAAAGCTATCGAATTGCGCTGCCAAATGGCGCACGGCCGTAGACTTGCCCACCTGTCGCGCTCCTCTTAAGAGTAGCGGCTTATGGTTTGATGCGGCGGCCCAAGCTGAGAGATACGTATCTATGGATCTGGGAAAATACATGCCACTATTAAGCTTATAATCTGCGACAAAGGTAGTAAAAATGAAAAAATCCAAGGTATTAAACGGCCTAAATTTGAAAAAATCCAAGGTTTTAATTGGCTTATTTTTGAAAAAATCCAAGGTATTCATCGCGCAAAGCTCTTTGGGGAGGTTTTTGATCACGACAAAAAAGGTTTCACCTCACGATAAAAAAGGCTTGCACTCGTGAGAAAAAAGGTGTACGCTCGTGAGCGTAAACCGGCGGATCGGACTTTGACGCGTAAATAGCGGACCGTTGAGGGTCGATGCGTGGGGTGGAGGCGGAAGCTAAGTTTGCCTTCCGCATGCCGGAGCGGGATGCGGCGGATGGGGTGAGGGCTGTTCGGCGTTCTTTTTGTTGTTTTTTCGTCCGAGAAAGGCTGCTTTTTTAGTTTGTCGGCCCATTTCGTTGGCTTGAAATTCAACCGGATGGGTGCAGATAGTTGAAAAATTGTATTTTTTTTCAGCCCGAGCGCAGGCAACTCAATAAAACTTGCTACCTTTGTCCGGCTTTATAGCCATTAAAATACGGAAGAAACAATAAAATAATAGATATAAATGGCAGCACTACAGAAAATCAGAAGCAAAGGCAAGATCCTGATGATCATCATCGGTCTTGGCCTGTTTGCTTTTATTGCCGAGAGTGGCTTTCAGTCGATTACCGGCCTCACCAACGCTGACAAACAGAAAGTTGGCGAAGCCTTTGGCGAGACACTGACGATTCAAGATTTCCAAAATCGCGTTGAGCAGCTTTCTAACATTGCGAAAATGCAGAAGCAACGCGCCGGACAGAGTGATGCGTTGACTGATCAGGAACAGGATCAGATTCGCGAACAAGTGTGGTCCGACTTTGTCAACACGAGTGCCATCAAGCACGAGACGGATAAAGCCGGCATCCAAGTGACTGACGAGGATGTGCAAGACGCTTTGCGCACGGGGCAGGCGCAGAGCTTGCAGATGATGGCGCAAATGGGCTTTGCTAATCAGCAGACAGGACGCTTTGACGTGAATGCATTGCAAGACTTCTTGAAAAATTACGACAAAAATATGGCGCAGTTGGCCCAAAGCGGCCAGCAGGCTTATATGGAGCAATACCAAATGCTTCGCCAGATTTGGGAGTACACGGAAGGACAATTGCGCAACGAGTTGCTGAAGATGAAATTCTACACCATGTTGGGTCAGACCTTTATCTCCAACCCGATTTCTGCGAAGATGGATTTCGATGCTCGTAATACGTTGGCCGATGTCGAAGTGGCTGCCGTGCCTTATGCGACGGTGAGCGATAAAGACGTGAAGGTGACGGATGAGGATTTGAAGGCGGCTTACGAGCAATATAAGGAGCAATTCGTCAACCCGACGAAGAGCGTTGATCTTAAGGTGCTTGACGTCACTGTTGAGGCCAGCGAGAAAGATAAGGCAGACCTGACGAAAGAGGTGAACGAGGTGCGTCAAAAATTGGAGGCCGGCGGCGATCCCGCAGCGGTTGTCAATGCGAGCAAGACCATCTTCCCTTACACGACGTTGGCTATGAGCAAGAACGCTTTCAGTTCGACGCCTGACATTGCTGCGGCCTTGGATTCTATGGGCGTAGGCAGCGTGAAGCCGGTTTATTACAACGCGCAGGATAATACGATCAATACGCTTAAACTGATTAACAAGTTGCAAGCAGCTGACTCTGTACGCTACCGTATGATAGCGGCTGTGGGCAAGACGCCGCAGGAAAGCCAAACGCGTGCAGACAGCATCTTGAAGGCTTTGCAGGGTGGTGCGAAATTTGACGACTTGGCGAAGCGCTACAACCAACCGACGGACTCTATCTGGATGTTTTCAGCGCAATATGAAGCGCCTAACGTGCCTGATGACCAAGCGAAGATGATCAATCAGATCAACACGTTGCAGCCGGGCTATAGCGTGATCAGCAATGCGCAGGGTAGCATCGTCGTACAGATCTTGGAGCGTAAGCATATCGAAACGAAATATAATGTGGCTGTGGTGAAATGCCCGCTACAATTCTCTAAGGATACTTATAATGCGGCCCTCAATAAGATGAACCGCTTCCTCTCTGCAAACCGCACGATTGAAGCGATTACGAAAAACGCACCGCGCGAAGGCTATATCGTGCGTGATGTGCCCAACTATGCACAAAGCAACCAGTCGATCCAAGAGCAAATCGGTGGCAGCCGTTCGAAAGATGCTGTGCGTTGGCTCTTCGACGAGGCTAAGGCGGGCGAGGTTTCACAATTGTTCGAGTGCGGCCGCAGCAATGACCACTTGCTCGTGTTGGGCGTGACAGCGGTTAACGACAAGGGCTACCTGCCTTGGGACAACAAAAATGTGCGCGAGCTCTTAACGGGACTCGTGAAGCAGCAGAAGAAGGGCGAATTGCTTATGGCGCGCTTGAAAGGCGTGAAAGATATGGCCCAAGCGAAGACGCAAAAGGGTGTGATCTTGCAAATGTTGCAAGGACAAAACTTCTTCAGCCAAACGCAGTTGAGTTCGTTAGCCGTTCCTGAACCAAAATTGGCCGGCGCAATCGCACGTACAGCTCAAGGACAATTCTCGGGCGCTATTCAAGGCGCGGCAGCGATCTATTTCGTGCAAGTGCAACGCAAGGTGCAAGGCACAGAGAAGTTTGACGCCAAAGCAGAAATGCAACGCGAGTCTGGAAACTACTTCCAAGCTATTTATCAGCAGAGCTACTACGGTGCAAATGAGTTGCTGATCAATGCGCTTGTATTGCGCAACGGTGATGTGAAAGATAATCGCTACAGATTCTAAGACGGAAGATAACAACACAATAATTAGCCGCCGACAATGCTTTATGTTATTGTCGGCGGCTTTTCTGTGTGCGTGCAGGCGAGGCTTTAGATGATGCGATGACGGATATATTGTAGTTAGTGATGGTCGCGCCTTGTCGGCTCTTGCGATTGCTTTGTTAGCAGCAGGTATCGACGCCTTCGTAAATAATGAGAGGGCACTCAAAAGTGTTGTCAAGAAATTCGTTGTTGTATGCTTTTTGTTGTACATTTGCCGACGATGGGCTTTAGGCCCATATTATTTATATAATAGAGATGTGTGCGTGGGCAATGGACGCACCTTTTCTGGTTTTATTTACGCTTGAATATTTAAATGGATATGTCTACACTTCAAAATTCGACTCTTGACAAATCGCGCCGCAAATTGTATGTGTGGCGTACGATAGCGTCTTTCCTTATCATCTTGTTTGCGATGCCGCTCGGTCACGCCTTAATGCTGCTGATGGAGCATTATTTGGCGCCGAGTACTGTTCACGTGGCTGGTTTCTTGCTGGGACTTGCCGGATTGATCATTGTGATTGTCGGCGTCTTTGTGCGTGGCGATATGCGACAAACCCTCTTGGGACTCTTGGGCGGTTTGCTCTTCTGGACCGGCTGGGTGGAATTTCTTTTCCTGTATTATGCCCACCGATATGGCGTGCACCCGGAGCTTGTCAATGGTGTAGTGAGTACGACGAGTACTTATGTCGACGGCATCTCTACGACCGTAATGCATATCAATGGACAGCTGGTCAATAGTATGAGTGAGCCGTGGGTAAAAGATGCGATGGCTACTCGCCCTGAATACCTGATTTTGTCAGCTTCTTTTGGTTTCTGGATGATGATGATGGTGATGTACATTTTCAGTACGCGCAATGGCTGTCTCTTTATTACGTGGATTCAGAAGGTGTGCTTCCGCAGCAAGCGCAAGGCTATCGCACCGCATCCGATGACGCGCCATACGAGTATCGTGACGTTTATGGAGGTCAATATGATGCTTTGGGCTTCGTATCTGCTCTTGATGTTTTGTTATGATAAGAACTTCTTGGGCGATCACCACCCTGTGACCTTTATGGTTGGTGCTTTCTGCTTGGTTGGTTCGATTTTGATGTTTTGGAAGCAGTTGCGTCTTTCGGCTTGGGGCGCTAATTTGCGCATGGCTTACGCTACGGTAATCGTTTTCTGGGTTCCTGTGGAGATCTTAGGCCGTATTGATTTCTTCAAAGAGTTTTGGGTGGAACCACAAGAGTATGCTGTGCCGCTATTGATCATTCTCGCGGCTTTCATCGGCTTGGGGGTTTACATTGTTATGAAATCGCGTTCCGGCAA
>ERZ772955.1753-NODE-1753-length-12848-cov-11.884624_pt1 | contig 12848 bp, 8 predicted proteins | sample MGYA00511133_ERZ772955 | MGnify/ENA primary metagenome ERZ772955 (study PRJEB29015, sample SAMEA2737914) | human oral metagenome | biome: human oral; feature: human-associated habitat; material: dental | place: China | collected 2149 ... | reverse complement strand
ATACTATCTACTCCCCTCTCCATTCGGAGAGGGGTTGGGGGTGAGGCTTCTTCTCTCCCCTTGGGGGAGGTCAGGTGGGGTTATTCCATTCGGAGAGGGGTTGGGGGTGAGGCTGGTAGTGGTTGGGGGTGAGGCTTCCTCTCCATTCTACCAGTCCCTTAGTTCCTCTGTTTAACAGCCTCGGAAGCCAGCGATCTGGTCGTACTGCTGTTCCTCCATTCGGCGGTTGATCTGTCGGAGCCAGTGGCGGTGTGTGAGGATAAAGGGTAATCCGATGAGGGCAAGGAGGAGGTTGGAGAGATGCTCAAGATTGAGGTTTCTTCCTAAGATGATGATAGGCACGGGCAGACCGAGCACTATAAATGGCATGAGGTATTGCATGTAAGGAATCTTCGCGTTCGAACGGCTGGCAGAGTGCGAGGCATTCATTGGGAATGACACCTTATTATATATAGCCATTTGAAAGAGTATCCTATGGGTGAACCCAGCGGTATAAAGGAGGAAAGCAAGGACTGTCCATGCACTCACACTACCCACAATCACTGCCGGAACAGAGCACAGAACAGGGATGAGGAGGAGCGCAGAATAGAAATAATACTTGGCTAATAAGAGTTGATATAAGCTATTCGGTAGCATGACGAGGCACTCGAAATAGTTGCCATCATAGCACATCAAGGGGGTAAGAAAGGCTATGCCGTAGGTAGAGAAACAATAGAGAAGGATGGAATCGGACGTTGCGGAACTCGCATCCGAGCTGTAGGACGTCAAGAACAAATAGAAGATTATAAAGCAGGTGTTGCCGATGAAGGCTCGACGCATACGTTTGTTACGCTGGATGAAACGCACTTCCAATTTCAAGTATCCGCTTAACTCTTCGAAATGTTCCAAGAAGTTGAGCGATAGAACACAGCGTTTTGTCTTCTTCTGAGCCGTTATTGTATATGCTTCATAATAGATATGACGCAGGACAACACGCCTGTTTAGGGCAAAGAGAAGGGTGAGTAAGAGGAGAACTGGTAGATAAAAAGCGATGTTCCCCTGCATTACTAATTGTGCAAAGAGGGCTGCCCATTCGAAGAGGGCATCGATGGATGGGACAAAGAAGAAGGGGATAAAGAGGAGAGGATAAACCACTATGGGTAAGAGCCAATAGGCGATATGGTGCGAAATGAGCGTTTGCGAGAGTTGATAAAACTGTCCGTTGATGAGACTAAGTACATAGAAACCAATGATATACCCTACTATCTCCATTGTTCCGAAAGTGGGTGTCAACGTGTGGAGACCAAAGGGAACGGCGATAAGGAGTAAGAATAGGTTGCTTGGTTGTGCTATTTGACGAAAGATGAGATAGTCGGCACAAGCATAACAAGGTAGGGGTAAGAGTAGATAAGGGCGTAATCGGAGAAACTCCTGACGTGTGGTAGCACATCGAAAGAGGTAATCTACGATGAGAAAGAGAGGTAGGAGAACGAAGATAAGACGGTAGCCACCATAACCATCCTGCGTTGCCATGGTCGCAAGTTGCCATCCGCCCCACGCAATATAACCATAGGCAAAGAGCCTCACCACATAGTAGATATACCTTGCTATGCGGTTGGCTCTCCTTTGTTTAATACGTTTTACAGCGAGAGAGAAGTGTTGGTGAATGGTTAGAAGGGTCTCCCTATAAGTCATCTTCGGCTCTTCCTGTATTCTTGTTTATCGATGAATAAGACTTGAAGAGAGATGATATACTACCTTAGATCGACAACTTCTGCACTCGGGCAGTGCTTCTTATTGAAGTTAAAAATGCCGTCCGACAGACTGTTGCGTTGGATAGAACTAACCTTAATAGTAGTCCATTTCCCTCCTTGCTTCATCTTTATTCCCTGCAACTGATAGCCCTTGCTAACGGTTACAAAAGCCTCTGACACACTGCGTTTAGCGTTAGTAGCCTTCATGTGAACGACGTATGAGCCACCTTGAGACGTCATTGAGAGGTTGTAACCTTGGCGGTACATGGTCATCAAAGCGTATGGGTTCATGGCTACTCGTTGACTCTCTGTAGGGTTAGAAACGTTTACCTCGTTCGTAGACTTCATGTAAGTCCATTGCGTCTTGCCGTTAAACCAAATCGTAGCTTGCGGTGTTGTGGCAACAAACTTAGCCCCTTTGACAGAGATAGAACCGCTGGTACGACCTGTGCTGGGGCTTGACAGTGTGAAACGAGCCGTGATTCCGCTCTGGTTAGAGACGATCGCAGTTGCCTTATCGAGGCATTCCTTAGCCTTTGCCGCACTCTGTGCAAAGGTGCTGTTAGCCATTAGGATGGCTACAAATAATAGTAGATACTTAATTTGTTTCATTGTCGTATTGTTTTAATCGACGTGTTTCTTTCTTCTTAAAGTTGTTCTTCAGTGAGTATTATCCACGTAGTGTTGCCATGAGATTATCAAGGCTTACCTCGTCACTGATCAGTACCTCGCGTGGTTTAGAGCCTTTCGCAGCCCCCACGATACCGGCTTTCTCCATCTGATCCATCAGTCTTCCGGCACGGTTGTAACCGATAGAGAAGCGGCGTTGAATCATACTCGTTGATCCTTGTTGATTGACAACAATGGCTCGAGCAGCCTCTTCGAAGAGCGGATCAAGGCTGTGGGTATCGAGCGAACCACCGCCAGCTGCCTCGTCATCAGACAATGGCTCTGGTATTTCCAATGGTGCCACAGGTCCCAGCTGATTAGCGATAAACTTCGAGATACTCTCTACTTCAGGTGTATCTACAAATGCGCACTGCACACGAACAGGGTCGGCTCCGTTGAGATAAAGCATATCTCCACGTCCAACAAGCTGTTGCGCACCCGGTCGATCGAGGATAATTCGAGAGTCCATCATCGCTCCTACGCGGAAAGCAATGCGTCCCGGGAAGTTCGCCTTGATGTTACCTGTGATGATAGAGGTCGTTGGTCGCTGTGTAGCAATAATCATGTGGATACCAACGGCACGTGCTAATTGGGCGATACGAGTGATTGGCATCTCCACTTCCTTGCCTGCCGTGAGGATCAAGTCACCGAACTCATCAATGATAACAACGATGTATGGCATGTATTCATGCCCTTCCTCGGGATTGAGGTGATGGTTCAGATACTTCTGATTATATTCCTTTATGTTTCGAACACGGGCTGCCTTGAGTTTGTCGTAACGCTCATCCATGAGCACGCAAAGCCCTTTCAGCGTCTTAACAACCTTCTGCACGTCAGTGATAATAGGCTCTTCTTCGTTCTCCTCAACGGCTGCCATGAATGGTTTAGCTATTGGGGAGTACACGCTGAACTCAACTTTTTTAGGGTCAACAAGCACTATCTTCAATTCATTCGGGTGTTTCTTGTATAAGAGCGAAGTGATGATAGCATTCAAACCAACGGACTTTCCTTGTCCAGTGGCGCCCGCTACGAGTAGATGAGGTATCTTCGCGAGGTCAACCATGTACACATCATTGGTGATCGTCTTGCCTAATGCGATTGGTAACTCCATCTTCGACTCTTGGAACTTCTTAGAGTTTAGGATGGAGAACATCGATACTATGTTAGGTTTCGCATTAGGAACTTCAATGCCAATGGTGCCCTTTCCCGGCATAGGAGCTATGATTCTTATACCGATGGCAGCAAGACTTAGGGCGATATCGTCCTCTAAGTTCTTTATTTTAGATATGCGTATGCCCTGTGCGGGAGTAATTTCATAGAGCGTGATAGTGGGTCCTACCGTTGCACGTATGCTTCGGATCTGTACGCCGAAGTCGCTTAGAACCTTTATAATGCGGTCTTTGTTGGCTTCTAACTCATCATGGCTCACATAGTTAGTCTTGTTATCTGAGTCGTACTGCTTCAACAGGTCGAGTGTAGGGAACTTCCAATTCGTGAACGGCTCACGTGGGTTTATCGGCGTTAAGAGTATGTCATCGCTCGCAACAGTGTTCCCTTTTGCCTCCTCGGTCTTATGTGTGTCTTCCACATCAAAGCCCGGTTTGTCATCCTGCCTATCGGTCTTCTTCTTTGCTGAAGGGGCTTTTATGTCAGGGAACGAATCGGGGAGTCGCTCCACACCAGAGGCTGTGGTTGATAAGTCGATAGGCTCTGCAAGAGTTGGATCGGTCGTTTCTTCCTCCTCATCCAACGCCTCATTCAGCATGACCTCATCGTCTTCTTGCTCATTGTCAGTACCTCCGTGGAAATGATCATGCACCACCGTGAACTTCACCTTATTACGTATGTAGCCCACAGGATTCAGTAGTTTGCGTACGATGGTGATAGTTTCTGCGGTCAAATAGGTAAGGTATGCGATCATAACTATCACTAATAACGACACCAAACCGGGTGCTCCTATAAGGTTCTCCATATATTGCACGCAGAACGCACCATGGTCTCCTCCAGGGTTAAAGACTTGATCTCCCATCAAAGGAGTTAGGAACTTGGCAAACGTAACAGACCCCCATACCATCATAAGAGCCATTCCAAGAAACCATTTCAACAAACTTATCTTCTTGTAAGCACCCATCATTCGAACGCCACAAAGTGCTATGAAGGCGGGAATAAGGAATGCTGGAATACCGAAACAACGTGAGATAAGACCGTAAGAAAGCAATGCTCCGATAGAACCGCAGTAGTTTTGGAACTCACGAGCACTATTCTGAACCTCTCCGGGACGCATATCTACAACCAAACTCTGGTCTGCCTGTCCTGTAGAAAAGTAACTGAAGAAAGCAATGCAGATGAATATAGCAACGCACAAAAGTATGAGTCCGACCACAAACCCCGTCTTGTCATTAATGATATTATCGAGTCCCAGTGCCTCAGTGAACGTCTTGCTCTTGCGTTCGGATTTCTTCTTTGCCATTTATCTTATCAATGTTTTATCCTTGCAAAAGTAATAATTTCATGCCACATAAGTACAGGTTTTAATACTTTTTTTATACTTTTGCAAGTCAGTTGAGTATTGGAAATGAATAAAGTAATATATAATAAGTTCGATAAAAGTAGGATATCTCAATTACCAAGAGTGACCTTTCCCGGTCGAATTGTTGTCATTCTCAATGAGACGGAGGCTGAGAAAGCAGTAGACTACTTGCTCTCCAGAGATATTATAGGCGTCGACACGGAGACAAGACCAGTGTTCAAAAAGGGGCACCGACGCAAGGTTGCGCTCTTACAAGCATGTGATCATGAGGTGTGTTTCCTCTTTCGTCTGAACTACATAGGGTTTCCTGATTGCATAAAGCGGTTCTTGGAAGATACCACAGTGCCCAAGGTTGGACTCTCACTAAGCGATGATATGCTCATGCTTCACCAACGCGCCAACTTCAAACCGGGCTATTTTATTGACTTACAAGACTATGTTAAGTCGTTAGGAATCGAAGACATGAGTCTTCAGAAACTATATGCTAACGTCTTCCACGAGCGTATTACCAAGCGTCAACAGCTCTCCAACTGGGAGAACGAGGTGTTGAATGATAAGCAGAAACTCTATGCTTCCACCGATGCTTGGACTTGCATCAAACTCTATGAACGCCTGCATGAGATGAAGGAGACGGGCGATTACCAATTAGTTGTTGTACCCACTCCGGAACCAGCAACCCCTGTTGAGGCTTCACACAAGGCTGAATAAGTCTGTGTGCAAGCCTTTTATTGATTGTAAGATGAAAGGAATTAAAAACGAAAAAACACTTATGTATAAGCAAATATACTTAAAGCGAGGAAAGGAAGACAGCCTGCTTCGTTTTCATCCATGGATCTTCTCGGGTGCAATCAGTCGAATAGATGAAGGATTGGAAGAGGGAGATATCGTCCGAGTGATGACCCACGACAACCGCTTTATAGCTGTTGGTCACTTCCAAATAGGCTCTATCTCTGTACGTGTTTTATCATTCCATGATATTGAGATTGACGATGAGTTCTGGTGTAGTAGGCTCTCTACTGCCTTGCAGGTACGCAATGCCATCGGTGTAATTCGTCAGTCGGGTGGTGTCAAGGAGGGCTATCCCAATACCACATACCGCCTCGTTCATGGTGAAGGCGATAACCTTCCCGGACTTGTAATAGACGTATATGGCACAACAGCTGTTATGCAGGCTCACTCTGTCGGGATGCACGTCTGTCGTGAAGTCATTGCTCGCGCACTGGTGAAAGTGATGGGAAATCAACTCGATAGTATCTATTACAAGAGTGAGACCACCTTACCCTTTAAAGCCGAATTAGGGCAGGAGAACGGGTTTATCTATGGTCAGACGGATAACAACATAGCGATTGAGAACGGTTTAAAGTTCCATATTGATTGGTTGAAAGGACAGAAGACTGGCTTCTTTATTGACCAACGGGAGAACCGCAGTTTATTGGAATACTATGCCCAAGGACGCAGTGTTCTCAATATGTTCTGTTACACAGGTGGATTCTCAGTGTACGCTATGCGCGGTGGAGCTAAGTGTGTTCATTCTGTCGATAGTTCGGCAAAAGCCATCGAACTAACCAATAAGAACGTTGCTCTTAACTTCCCCGAAGACACGAGACATGCGGCTTTCTGCGAGGATGCCTTTAAGTATCTTGATGACAACGAAGGCAAGTATGACCTCATTATACTCGATCCCCCCGCCTTTGCCAAACACCGACAAGCATTGAAGAACGGGCTTCGTGGCTATACACGTCTTAATGTGAAAGGCTTTGAAAAGATACGCTCTGGCGGTATTCTCTTTACGTTCAGTTGCTCGCAGGTAGTGACTAAAGACAACTTCAGACAGGCTGTTTTCACAGCTGCCGCACAAGCGGGTCGAAAGGTTCGGATACTCCATCAGCTTCATCAACCAGCCGATCACCCTATCAATATATATCATCCTGAAGGCGAATACTTGAAGGGCTTGGTGCTATATGTTGAATAAGATCAGGCGTTACATAGCCTCGGAACAGCTCTTAAAGCCTAAGGCTCATTGCCTTGTAGCCCTTTCGGGCGGTGCTGATAGTGTCGCCCTGCTGTTGACAATGCGCCAGTTAGGTTATGAGACAGACGCTGTTCATTGCAATTTCCACCTCCGTGGCGATGAAAGCAATCGTGATGAGGAGTATTGCCAGAGCCTGTGTCGACAATTAAACATTCCCCTTCATATTGCTCACTTTGACACTTTGACCTATGCCGAGGTGCATAAAGTGAGCATAGAGATGGCTGCACGTGAACTGCGTTATCGTTACTTCTTTCAGTTGAAAGAGGCTCTTGGGGCTGATGCGATATGTGTTGGGCACCATCAAGAGGATTCGGTCGAGACGATACTCATCAATCTTGTGCGTGGAACGGGGCTTAGCGGTATGCTTGGAATCCGTCCGAAGAAGGGCGATGTCGTGCGTCCTCTGCTCTGCGTGAGCCGTCGGGAGATAGAAGAATACCTCCGGCAACAGGCGATCTCGTATGTTACAGACAGTACAAACCTCGTTGATGACGTTGTAAGAAACAAACTCCGATTGAATATTTTACCCCAGTTAGCAGTCATCAACCCGTCTGTTAACGATGCTATTCTTACAACGGCTCGGCACTTAATGGATGTTGATAAGATTGTAGAGGCATCTTTATTGCAGGCGTTACAATCGGCAGTCAAGCCCCTTAGGAAAGGTCAGGAAATATCTTTCAAACGTCCTTTCATGCCCGAAGAGAATGTTCCCTTCGCTCTTGATTTACAGGTCGTTCGACAATTCCCGGCACCTTCTTACCTTCTTTTCTATGTGTTGAAACCACTCGGATTTACTACTTCTCAGATTACAGAAGTTGCCGAACTTGCAGACGAAAAGACGGGACAACTATGGGAGTCAGCGGCTTATGAGCTTACTCACGATCGTCATTCTCTGCTCGTTCTACCGCTTGAACACGATGTTCCACGCCCACTCGTCATTCCTGAAACGGGGCGTTATGTCTATGATGAGCGCATTTCTATCCGTCTAACGGCGTCTTCCCGCGACCCACAAACACCCCTTTCTTTCTCGAAGGATGCGAACATCATTGACTTAGATGCAGCCTCCATCCGTTTCCCTTTGACCCTTCGTCGAACAGAGGTGGGCGATCGTTTCACCCCATTGGGTATGCAGGGAACACAATTAGTTAGCGACTTTTTAACCAATCGGAAGCGTAACCGCTTTGAGAAGCGCACGCAACTTGTTTTGCAAGATGCCACTGGCACAATCCTATGGGTAGTCGGTCAGCGTATCAATCACCACTTCCGCCTCACCGAATCAACCACCAAGTGTTTGCGTGTGGAGGCTCTCTTCTAATTCAAAATTCAAAGTTCAAAATTCAAAATTATGATTAGTTCTGTTTGAAGTGATGGTCTGCTAAGATATTCTGCAGCATATAGTCCAATGTAACAGGGCAGTGCCTGGTTAGCGTGAGCTATAAAGCAGTAAATGAAGAAACGCCTTTCTCGAATTGAGAAGGGCGTTTCTTTGCATTGAGGAAAGCGTCTCCTCACATCGAAGAAACGCCCTCTTTGTTTGTTAATAGTAGTATCTACTCCCCTCTCCATTCGGAGAGGGGACGGGGGTGAGGCTGGTTGTGTCCGGGGGTGAGGCTTTTCCTCTTCTTGTGGGGGAGGCTGGTTGTGTTTTAACTTACCATTATTAACTAAAAAACCAACGAATATTACGGTTTATAATTGATATATATCAATAAATGACGGATTCGATAAGAAATATCCTACGAAACGTTTGGTAGTTCAAAAAAAGACTGTACCTTTGCATCAGAATCACGAGATAATACATAATGGGTCATAGATTAGGTCTTAGTGACTTATAGGTATTTAAGATTGCTCAGGATTTCTATTTAAATAAGAAGATTTGTTTAGGTTAGTAATAGATTTAGGTTTTTAGTTATATTTTAGGTAAAGATTGTAGAAACATCAACGTCGTGAGATGGTGGTTATTCGGAGGTAACGGAAGAGCGAGTGCTCTGCCGTTTCTTTTTTTTATGATGGTTATGAGAGACGCAGAGTAGCTTTTTGTTCTTTATTTTTAGGTGTTTTCAAGAGGCTTGGAGGACTAGGGACTCTGATGCAGCTATGGGTTCTGAAGTATCTGGCGAGGCTGGGAAAGTAAGAGAGAATAGGGCATTGAGAGAACCGAAAGAGCCTCAATAAACAAGAAAAGCTAGTTCCCTTAGGATTCCTAAGACAACTAGCTTTTTTATTTGTAAGGGTTTGTAAAGCTCTATTCTATACCTTATCCAATGAATAAACAGCCCACTTGGAAGACTACCGTACTGACCACCCACGCCAGAGCTGTGGTGTAACCAGCTGCGAAGAGAGCCCATCCCCAACTACCCGTCTCGCCTTTTATCGCTGCAATCGTGGCTATACAAGGGAAGTAAAGGAGCACAAAAAGTAGGAAGCAGAAGGCTGTCAGCGTTGCAACGGGTTCGGCTTTCTCATACGAAATACCATGTAATTGCGCTACATCTTGCGTTATCTGTTCGTGTAACTTCACATACTTCCCTGATTCGGAACTGAAGTTACTGTCATCCTTAAAGCTATCGTCGTTAGAATAAAGCACTCCCATCGTGGACGCAACAATCTCTTTTGCACCCACACCAGCCAACAGTCCGACATCTAACTTCCAGTTGAATCCCATCGGACGGAACACTGGTTCGACTGCACGACCTACTCTTCCGATATAGCTCTGTTCCTGTTGTTGCTGATTGGAAACGCTCGGATCGTCCGTATGAGGGAAGTAACCGAGTGCCCAAACGATGATAGATGCGACCAAGATAATGCCTCCCATCTTCTTCAAATACTGTTTTCCCTTCTCCCAAGTATGCCTTCCAATCGCCTTCCAAGTAGGGAATCGATAAGGAGGAAGCTCCATCACGAAGGGCGTATCTTCGCCTTTTACAACGAAGGCAGAGAACAATCGACTCATTACAATTGCCATTAACACACCGATGACATAGAGTGACAACATGGCTAATGACCGATATTTAAGGGCAAAGAACGAACCTGTTATCATAACATAAATAGGTAGTCTTGCCGAACAACTCATCAATGGAAGGATCAACATTGTTATGAGTCTACTGCGCTGACTCTCAATAGTTCGGGTCGACATCACCGCTGGTACGTTACAACCAAAGCCCATGATCAAGGGGATGAAGGACTTTCCATGCAGTCCCATCTTATGCATTAAGCGATCCATAATGAATGCCGCGCGTGCCATGTAACCGCTATCTTCCATGTAAGAGATGAAGAAGTAGAGGATAAGAATCTGTGGTAAGAACACGATAACAGCCCCAACTCCGCCGATAACTCCGTCTACCAGCATCGCTTTGACTGGTCCTTCAGGCATAGACTGGCTGATGAAGTCGCCCAACCAAGCTACTCCTGCATCGATCCAATCCATCGGGTACTGTCCAATAACGAATGTTGCGGTGAACATCAAGAGCAAGATAAGGAAGAAGATAGGGAACCCTAAGTACTTATTCGTTAGTATCTTGTCGATGAGATGGGTTGTTTGATAGGTGTCTTTCTTATCCCCTGTGGTATAACCCGACTCTTCCAAGGCTCCGTGAATGAACCCGTATTTAGCGTCCATGATGGCTGTTTCGCAATCGTTGTGCGTTTCCTCCTTCACACGTTGCGCCGCCGTGTCACGGTGTTGGAATATTTCTGCGGAATCGCCAAGCGGTTGGACGAGTCGTTCCACATCCTTATCGTCCTCAAGGAGTTTGATGGCAAGATAGCGGGTAGAATACTTCTGGCGCAAATCAGGATAATTCTTCAAATGTTCCTGAATATCTCTTATACCATGTTCTATCTCATGTCCGTGGTTAATATGGATGTGTCTGAACTGCAAACTCTCATCTTCTTTGCCCTCATAGACGGCTATCACCTGATGAAAAAGCTCCTTCACACCACGTCCAGAGGTAAAGACTGTGGGCACCATAGGCGTTCCGAAGAGTTCAGACAGCTTCTCATAGTCGATATGATCGCCCCTTTCTTCGGTCTCATCATACATATTTAGGGCGCAAACCATGCGCACGTGCATGTCAATGAGCTGTGTGGTGAGGTAAAGGTTACGCTCCAAATTGGATGCATCAATGACGTTGATGACGATATCGGGCGTCTCCTCGACCAACTGTTTACGCACATATAGCTCCTCAGGGCTATACGCTGACAGGCTATAAGTGCCCGGCAAGTCGACGAGATCGAACTCATATCCCTCATACGAAGCGTGCCCCACCTTGGCATCTACGGTCACTCCGGAGTAGTTACCGACGCGTTCATGTGCGCCAGAAGCGAAGTTGAACAAGGAAGTCTTCCCACAGTTCGGGTTGCCAACGAGTGCTACACTGATTGTCTTACTGCGTCTCTCTGCCTCTTTCAATGCTCCGTTCGGGGTGAGGGCGTGGTCTTCCGCATCCTTTGGGTCGGCAGTCACACCTTTATTCTTATTCTGTTTCCCCTCTTGTTGTTTCCCCTTTTGCATTTTATCAACGGGTACAACCTCTATTTGATCAGCCTCACTATGTCGCAAACTGACCTCATATCCCATGATCTTATACTTCACCGGGTCGCGAAGAGGCGCATTCAAGAGCACCTCCACCTGCTTCCCTTCGATGAAGCCCATCTCTATGATTCGTTTTCGGAAGCCTCCGTGTCCAGAGACTTTAACGATGATTCCGGTCTCACCCGTTCGTAATGCTGATAGTTTCATATCTATTTCCTTGTTTGCATTGTCCGCCTGGGTGCCTCAAAGGCGTTGCTGGTTTGCTCCCCTTTTTATCATCCTGACTAACCAACAAAGGTATAGAAAAAAACTGATAAAACGCCATTCATTTGCTTTTCCATACAATAAAATACCTATTAGTAGGTATTAATATGGAAAAAAGGGATTCTGGCTGATTAAATACAAATGATGTGGTTGCAATTTTATAGCATCATTAGTAATTTTGAATTATGAGTTATGAAATCGTGTACTTCGCATAATTAGTTGTGAATGTATATACTTTCACAATCCGTAGATTTTGTATCTTCTGTCTTAAAAAAACTAAAATCATCTATCTAATAACACCTCTCCTTGAATTATTTAATAAATTTGTAGCGTGCTGGATCGTGGGCACATAGATGTAAGACAATACATGAATAATGAAGAAGAAACCAACTTATAAAGTACCAGTAGCTATCTGTGCCATCGTTTTGGCAGTAGGTTCTCTAGTTTTGGGTGTACTCATGGAAACGCGCGAGATGGCACCTCCACGGAAGTACGAGGTAGATATGTCGGGTGAAGTGATTGGTATTGACGAAGGACCAAAAACACCTGTTTTGACAAAAGAAGAGGTGAAGGATGAAGTCAAAGAGGAAGTTAAAAAAGAGGCACCGAAGCCTGTTGAGAAGAAGCAGGAAGAATCTGTTGATGAGCCTGAGGTGCCCGTTATTGTTCCAACTGTACCCGAGGGGCAGGCGGAGACTACACCAGCTGTTAAGGTTCCGAAACCAGAGATAAAGAAACCAACTGTGGAGAATATTGGAGATTAATCTCCAATTGGGCTCTTAAGTAGTGTACTCTTTGAGCTAAGACGAACTTCTTTTACCTGTTATTACAAGTCCCTATCTTTTTTCTGATTACTTCTTATCAAACTTTCCCCAGATATTATATATATAAGGTGTAGGCTATTTCTTCTCCTATCTATCGCAAAAAAATCATTTTTTATCAAACTTTTCTTTCAAAAGATTTGGAGGTTTGCTTTAAAGTCCATACCTTTGCATCCGCTTTTACGAAATAAGCGACCCGCTTATAACGTATAGAGTGATAAGAAAGAGTTCTTTGAAAAGATTTACATAAACAGAGAAGTAGTAC
>ERZ772955.1749-NODE-1749-length-12860-cov-10.160718_pt1 | contig 12860 bp, 9 predicted proteins | sample MGYA00511133_ERZ772955 | MGnify/ENA primary metagenome ERZ772955 (study PRJEB29015, sample SAMEA2737914) | human oral metagenome | biome: human oral; feature: human-associated habitat; material: dental | place: China | collected 2149 ... | reverse complement strand
CGTCATCTTGGCCTGCGGCAGGGAGATAAGATCGTAGGAACGGTAAGCCCGGGACGTGCAAACAGCAAATATCCTCCACTGCAGCGCGTTCTTGAAGTAAACGGCGGATCGGTCGAGAACCTCAAGTCTCGTCCACGTTTTCGTGATTTAACTCCAATTTTCCCAAATGAGCCGCTTAAGCTTGAGCACGGGAAGAATTCAATTACCGGTCGCGCCATTGATCTTGTAGCTCCCATTGGTAAGGGACAGCGAGGGTTGATCGTTTCTCCTCCCAAGGCAGGAAAAACAACAATTCTAAAAAAGATTTGCCAATCCATTTCAGCAAATAATCCGGAAGTCCATCTGTTCTGCTTGCTTGTTGATGAGCGTCCGGAAGAAGTAACCGATATGCAACGCTCCATTCAGGGAACGGTAGTTGCTTCAACGTTTGATATGCCTGCTGAAAACCACACTGCCGTTTCCGAGCTTGTTATTGAGCGAGCAAAGCGCCTTGTTGAGATGGGCCAGGATGTCGTGGTTATTCTCGACTCTATCACACGCCTTGCTCGAGCATATAACCTCGCTATTCCTGCATCAGGACGCATTCTTTCCGGCGGTGTTGATTCGGCAGCACTCTATCCGCCCAAGAAATTCTTGGGTGCCGCACGAAATATTGAGGGAGGCGGCTCGCTTACCATTATTGCGTCAGCCCTTATTGATACCGGCTCCAAGATGGATGAGGTTATCTTTGAGGAGTTCAAGGGTACCGGCAACATGGAGCTGAAGCTTGATCGTGATTTGGCCGACCGTCGTATCTTCCCGGCGATTGATCCTGTTGCTTCCGGCACGCGCAATGAAGATCTTCTTATGAAGCCTGACTACCAGCCATTGATTTGGGGTCTGCGGCGCTCTCTTGCAAACATGCCTACAACCGAGAGAGCCACAAATGCGCTTATCAAGGGCCTGCAACAGACGGCAAACAATGAGGACTTTCTCATTCGGTCTGCCAAAAAGGCGGCAGAGCTTGCGTAAGAGCAAGCCGATACATACGGTATGAAAATAAATTGAAGCTGATGGAGGGAATGTCAGAAACGGCAAAAATTAAATAGTTTCTGACACCTCCGGAAGCGCCTGGATTGAAATTTGAAATTATTTTGTGAATATTGCTGCGTAACAGGTACAAGTACGTTATAGTCTCATATAGGCATAAAGATGCCGCAACGGATACACGAAGATAAAACGAACCCCATACCGTTGCAAACTCATTGAGACCCAAGACGTATGGGTCAATGTTCTTCTCGGTATAGGGTCGTAATCTCTCTCCTTCGTGTGGTTTTGTGGGAGGAGTACGTATGACATGGCGCAAAAACCCAGCGGTTATGGCTGGTTTGCTTGGGGGAGTAATGTTGGCAGCGGTGCCGGCATCTGTCCAAGCTGCTACCTTTGAGCCATCAGACTCTCCGGTGGTATATGCCGCCATTGGTGCCGTTGGCGGTCTTTCATGTATTGGTATGGTATCCGGAATCGCGTGGCTTATTGGCTATCATGCCCAACAAAAACAAGAAGAGCTGTCCGAGGAACCGAGTTCCGAAGCAGTCGTTCAATATGAATCCAAGCATTCCCACAGCGTTTCTCAAAATGCTGATATAAGCACGGTTATCGCTCTTGATAGGCCTCAAAGCTTTGCATGTACCGAGTACAAACCTCGTCATATGCGCGCACAGCAATGGAGCGAGAATCGGGGCATCCGAGTTCAACATGTACCCGATGAAGACGCAATTCATGTTTCGCAGAGCAGTGTATCCGAGGCGGTAAAACCGCTTTCTGCTCGCCCAAAGGCACACGTAAAAACTTCTCAAGAACCGCTACATTCGCAACCTCGCGCCGCACATGCTGCAAAAGATTACGAACAAGTTGCCGAGAATTACCTTAAGCTCATGTCTTTTCGTGAACGCATGGCGTCTCGTGCACGTGGAGCCGCCGAGGTGCTGAAAGAGCGTCTTGGGGGAGATCCCATGGAAGGCCTGCCCGTTATTCCTCGCGCCGACGGAACCGTGGGTGATGTTGGTACCAGCTGGTGGACCACAAGGGTTGGCGAGAAGAACATCGCACGCGATTTTGGCATTACTGCGATAGAAGCCGAGGCTATTCCGGATGAGTTTTCTTCTCGCACATTCAGACCAATGGCAAACCATACGGATATGGCCGTTGGGACAAAAACACGTACAGAAGAAGCATGCGGAAGCATGAACCACAATTTGGATGGTTGTGGTGATGTATCCGTTGCCGATCGTGTAGCCTTTGTTGATCAAGGTATGTTCCCCGAGAAACGGACGGTTTCCGAACTATCGCACAAGGATGACTGGGAGCTCGCGCTTGATGCGCTCGATGCAAAACTTGGCCATGATACGCACAATGTTACGCGCAATTCCATTGAAGTCATTCCGGCTACGTCCGGTATTGCAACGCAAAGTGGAGTTTCCACGAACGCAGGCACGTCAGGCTCTCTTGGAAATTCAGATTACATACGATCAGCCTATATCGAGCATCTTGTCGCAGACGTTGAAGAAGAAATGCAGCGAGCTGCCAAAAAAGAAGAGCAGCGTCCTACGCGCGAACTTTTCCGTCTTATTGACGGCGGTACCCATTCCTTAGAGCGAATTCCAACGCCGGCAACAACATCTGAACAAATGGAAGCCTTGAAGTCCGCGAAAAAAGAACAGACGGAGGCAAGGTCTCAGAAGCGCTACTGTCCAAAGCACTTCTCGACAGGTATGCAAGAAGCCATCGAAGCATAAACTTTCTTGTTTCACCTTTGACGTAAAAAGAAAAGTTACAAAAAGAAAAACTTACTTCTTTGAGCCCGGCTTTGGTCGGGCTCTGTCATACACTTTCGTACTACAACTGACGGAGCGTAGGTTGGAAGGACCTGAGATATGGCAGATGCGTATATGTCACGCCGTCGCTTTCTTGCGCTGACGAGCTCAATTGCCACGTCCGCATTTCTTGCGGGTTGTGGATCTCAACCGGTGGACAACTCACATATTCGCGTAGGTGTTATGGGACCGTACACCGGAGATGTCGCGCAATATGGGTTGGCGGTACGAAGCGGAGCTCTCCTTTATATCAAGAAGTTCAACGAGCAAGGCATTTTGAATGGCAAGGTAATTGAGGCTATTGCAGAAGACGAGAAGGGCGATTCAACGGAAGCCATTCTGGTATACAACAAGCTTATTGACGAGGGCGTTACCGCCATTATCGGCGACGTTACCTCAACGCCAACGATTGCACTTGCACAAAAGTCCGTTTTGGACACCATACCTTGTGTGACCGCTTCCGCAACAGCGGGAGATGTGGTTGTTCATGGGAATAATATGTTTCGCGCCTGCATCACCGATCCATTTCAGGGTCGTGTGATGGCGGAGTTTGCGTATAAGCAGGGATATAGAAATATCGGCACGATCTTTAATTCAGGCGGAGACTACGAAACCGGTGTTAATGATGCCTTTGTTAAACATGCTGACGAGTTGGGAATTCAGGTTACGTCTCAGCAAGGGTATCCCGAAGGAGCCGTTGACTTCAACGCTCAGCTCACTACCATCATTTCCAAAAAACCCGATGCCATTTTCTGTCCCAATTACTACCAGGATGACGGCAAGATCGTGACGCAAGCTCGCCAGCTTGGATATACGGGAGTTATTATGGGCTCGGATGGATGGCCGAATATTATCGGTGGAAAGCAAGATTATGCATCCGCCGCTGATCTGAATAATTGCTTTTATAACTCATCCTTTGTCGCCTCAAATACGGATAAAAAGGTTCAAGACTTTGTTGCGGCTTACCAGGAAGAATACCAGAGTGCTCCGACAAACTTTTGTGCTCTTGGCTACGATGCGGCGATGATTGTATGTCAGGCCCTTGCCGTGGTAGAGAAGGCCGGATACACACTGGGCACACTGGAATATCGCAAGGCTACCATTGAGGCAATTGCCTCCAACAAAGTTGACGGAGTTACGGGAGCCATTTCATATAACGGCTCGGGTGATCCGGTGAAATCAACGCTCATCGTAGCATTTCAGGATGGTAAAGAAGTTATTTATGACACCATTGAGGGTTAGGAAGTGAGTCCTGTGTCATTTTTTACGCAACTTTTAAACGGCCTGCAACTGGGCAGTATCTACGCCCTTGTTGCCCTTGGATATACCATGGTGTACGGCATTATTTTGCTCTTGAACTTCGCACACGGCGATATTATTATGGCCGGCGCGTATATCTCATGGATTGCCATGGCTCAGCTGGGCATGCATCCTGCTTTTGCGGCGCTTTTAAGCATTGTCGGCTGCATGGCATTGGGAGTGGCAATCGATAAGATCGCCTATGCACCGCTGAGAGAAGCACCTCGTCTTTCGGTTCTTATTACCGCCATTGGTGTTTCATATTTTTTGGAAAGCGGCTCACAGCTTATTTTCGGAGCCGATGCAAAGGTGGTTCCGGCGTTTGTTAATTTGACGACCGTCAGTGTTGGCTCCGTCACTCTTTCGCTGACGGCTATTCTAACCGTTGCAGTAACCTGCATCTCAACGGTTGTTTTAACGTTCCTTGTGCAAAAGACGCGTCTTGGAAAAGCCATGCGCGCCGTTTCGGAAGACATGGGGGCGGCTCGCCTGATGGGCGTCAATGTTAACAGTACCATTTCGTTCACCTTTGCCGTTGGTTCTGCGCTTGCAGGTATCGGAGCAATTCTCTACAGCATGGCATATCACCAAGCAACACCCACCATGGGCATTATGCTGGGAACAAAGGCGTTTGTTGCAGCAGTCCTGGGCGGCATCGGTTCCATTCCCGGAGCCGTCGTTGGAGGCCTTGTTGTTGGCTTCGTTGAAGTTGCCGTAGCTGCACTTGGCCTTTCCGTCTGGCAGGATGCCGTTGTGTTTTTGCTGCTTATTGTCGTTCTTGTTGTTAAACCAACCGGTCTTCTCGGCCATGCCGTTACCGAAAAAGTTTAGGAGGTAGTGTCATGACAAAAGAGTATTCTCGCGAGAAGAACCCCGTTATCACAACAGGGGCGGGAATAGAGGGGCCGCGCAAACACCTCTCTATGACACAGCGCTATCTTATCAATGCTCTTGTGGTAGCTCTTTTTATCTTTGGTGGAAATGCTTTGGTGGGAGAAGGGGTTATTTCTCGCTACCAAACGGTCATTCTTGAGCAGGTGGGTATTTATGTACTTATGACCGTGTCGCTCAATATTGTGACGGGCTACTTGGGGCAGCTTCCCCTTGGACATGCGGGCTTTATGTCCATCGGTGGTTATGCCTGTGCCATTTTTATTATCCGCGTAATGCCGCTTGTGGGACTCAGTGCAACTGATATGGCTCTTGGATCTGCGCCTGCCATTGCATTGTTTGTTTCGGGACTGCTTTTTGGCGGTGTCGTCGCGGGCCTTGCCGGCGTCATTATCGGTATTCCGGCACTTCGCTTAAAAGGCGACTACCTCGCAATCATTACGCTTGGCTTTGCCGAAATCATTCGCGTGGTTTTGATAAACATTGATTCCACGCTGGGTTTTAAACTTACCGGAGGCGCTTCCGGTTTAACCGGCATTCCTGCTTATACCAGCTTTTTGAATACGGCGCTTGTGGTGGCCCTTTCAATATTTCTTATTCATACGCTTATGAAGTCTCGCCATGGTCGCGCCATTTTGGCCATTCGCGATAACGAAATAGCGGCCGAAGCATCCGGCGTTAATACCACCTATTACAAGACGCTGGCGTTTGTGTTCTCAGCTTTTCTCGCCGGTATTGCAGGCGGACTCTATGCCGGTTGCATCGGGGTTATGGCTCCGGCGAAATTTGGTTTTATGAAGTCGGTTGAGATTCTTGTCATGGTGGTTTTGGGCGGCATGGGCTCCATGTTTGGATCCGTTATTTCCGCAACGGTTTTGACCATATTGCCCGAAGCTCTGAGAGCGTTTGCGGATTATCGTATGTTGGCGTATGCCGTCGTACTCATTCTTGTAATGATTTTCCGCCCCAAAGGCTTATGCGGCTCCTATGATTTCTCGCTCAGTCGCATCATTGAACGCATTATGAACCATGACTATGTCTGGAACAAAGATACGGATGACGGCGCTTCTCGCAAGGAGGTGAAGTAACATGTCAAAACTTATTCGCCAAGAGTCGCCAAACCTTATTCCCGAGCGTGATCTCAACGCCATTCCCGTGCTTCAAGCGGAACATTTGGGCATTGATTTTGGTGGCCTTAAAGCAGTTGAAGACTTTAACATCGCCCTTGGGCCTACTGAGATTTCCGGTATCATTGGACCAAACGGTGCAGGTAAAACAACGATTTTTAACTTGCTCACTAACGTTTACAAACCTACACGCGGAACGGTTCTTCTCGACGGATACGATCTGGCAGGGAAGAGTGTTATTGAAACCAACCACATGGGTCTTGCAAGAACCTTTCAAAACATTCGACTTTTTAACAACATGAGCGTTCTTGATAATGTACTGGTTGGTCTTGGTCAGACGCTTTCAAGCCATCTCTTTCAGGATTTGTTCCGCACGTCAAAGCATTGGCGAGAAGAGAAAGAGGCGCGGGAGCGTGCAATGGACCTGTTGAATATTTTTGACATGACCGCTCTTGCCACAACCAATGCGGGAAATCTTCCCTATGGCGATCAGCGTAAACTTGAAATTCTTCGTGCGTTAGCCACGCATCCGAAGGTGTTGCTGTTGGATGAGCCGGCAGCCGGTATGAACCCCAATGAGACGCATGAGCTTATGGAAAACGTTCTTAAAATTCGAGAGAGTTTTCATATTGCGGTGCTGCTCATTGAGCATGACATGTCTTTTGTCATGGGGGTCTGCGAAGGTTTGGCAGTGCTTGACCATGGATCGATTATCGCCAAGGGCACCCCTTCTGAAATTCAGAGTAATCCTCGAGTTATTGAAGCATATTTAGGTACCCAGGAGGTGAAGTAGATGGCCTCTTCAGATTTACTCCTTTCCGTACAGGATTTGAGCGTATCGTACGGTGCGATACGAGCGGTACGTTCTATTTCGTTTGAAATTAAAGCAGGAGAAATCGTTACGTTGATCGGCGCAAACGGCGCCGGTAAATCAACGGTACTCAATACGCTTTCCGGTCTTATTAAGCCCGATGCCGGCTCGATAGTGTTTTCCGGCGAGAATATCGTGGGTATGAAGCCGCATAAAATCGTTGAAGCGGGTCTTGCGCTTTGTCCGGAAGGCAGACGGGTCTTCTCGCGTATGAGCGTTGCGGAAAACCTTGAAATGGGAGGTTATACGCACTCAGACGAGGAGAATGCGGAAACTCGTGAGCTTGTATACGAGCATTTTCCTCGTCTTCGTGAGCGTCGCAGGCAGATGGCGGGCACACTTTCCGGCGGTGAGCAGCAGATGCTTGCAATGGGACGCGCACTGATGAGCAGGCCAAAACTGCTCATGCTTGATGAGCCGTCTATGGGTCTGGCACCTCTTTTGATTGAAGAGATTTTCTCGATTATTAAGACGTTAGGCGCTGCCGGTACCACGATTTTGTTGGTTGAACAAAATGCCAATATGGCACTTCAGGTTGCCAATCGAGCGTATGTGTTGGAAATCGGCAAAGTTGTAAAAATAGGAACCGGAGAGGCGCTTCTGCATGACGACGACGTTCGTAAAGCCTATCTGGGAGGATAGGCTACGACATTTTAGGTGCGACTGTTGAGGTTGCTGAGATGCGTTAGGCCGTTGAAGTTCAGCTGTTGAAGAAACTCACATACACAAGAACTCTTGATGCTTGTGTATGTGAGCGTTTTTTATATCTCGTCAAAAGTGTTGTGGTGAATGGTGTTGTCGTCGCAGGTAATTGAGGTTCCTGCAAGCGATGGCTCAAGGATTTGTATCCAGAGGTCGTCTCGGACATCCCTGGCGTTATTCATAACCGCCTGAGCAACAATAGGTGATTCACATATGGCAATCATGGCAGCTCCTGAACCCGAGATGACAAAGGCGCTTGCCCGGGCCATCCGCGCCGCTTCGCGAAGGGCATCATAGTCAGGAATGAGTTTTTTCCGATACGGTTCGTGAAGTTTGTCAACGCAGGCGGTGGAGAGAAGACCGGCGTTGCCGGTTGCGAGAGCGTTTGTAACTGCAACCACACGGCCCATCTGCCAAACGGCCGTCTCAATGGGAACTTCGGAAGGCATGGCGAGACGGGCGTCTTCCGTTTGCACCGAATACGGCGGTGCAATGGCCACAAAAGAAAATCCACGCGCAATTTTGATGCGGGAACAAACGGTGTGTCCGCCTTCAACAAAAGACGAGGTAAGACCACCATAAATGGCAGGCGCTACATTGTCGGGGTGACCTTCTATCCTACAGGCAAGATCAAGTGCGCGTTCGGGATCCCAACCGCTGTGCGACTCTTGAAGAGCACAGGCAACGCCTGCAATAACACAGGTTGAACTTGAGCCAAGGCCGCCGGAAAAGGGGATGGGAGAGTCAATGGTAATGTGCTTGGGCGTAGGCTCATCACCAAGCTTGTCACATGCCGTGCAGTATGCCTGCCACACGAGGTTGTCGTCATTTTGAAAGCGAGAAGGGCAACCGTCAATTTCAAGTTCATCGGCTTCCCTGAACGTAAAGTGAGCGCGCAGGTTAAAGGCCAGACCTAAACAGTCGTATCCGACACCGACATTTGCCGAGGTTGCCGGTACGGAAACGGAAAAAATGATATCGTCTTGCATACAGTTCCCCGCACATCCCTTAGATAGGCTTACCTGAAGATCCGCTGAGAAGCCGATACAACAAAGTGTCCCATTTGATCTTTATCACACACACATGAATGAATGATAGCTCTGTCACGGAGTTTCGAAAGAGGAATTGGGGGAACGGTATCGGTAAGCCCGGCAAGCGTATCCATACACGAAAGACTGTCGTGTATGAAGTTCTTCTCGCCTAGAGCGCTCAGGACATCAGAGGAGAATTTGAAGGGGCTTGCCGTTGAGACACATATGCATGCCTTACTGTTTGCATGGATTTCATGAGAGGTTCGCGCAAGCACACTTTGGGCTACCGCAGTGTGGGGGTCGATAAGTACGTGTGCGTCTCTCCACGTGGATTGGATGGTATGACGCGTCTCGTCATCGGTGGCAAAGCCGCATGCAAACGTTTCTTGAATGCGATCGAGAAGTGCTGAAGGGACGGTGTAGTGTCCCTTTTCGCTGAGATCACGCATAAAAGAAGCAATGCGCTCGACATCGCCATCGGAGAGGTAGTAGAGTAATCGTTCAAGATTTGATGAAACTAAAATATCCATTGAAGGCGAGATGGTTTTTTTAAAGGGGCGTCGCCTGTCATAGGTTCCCGTTTTAATAAAGTCAGTGAGGACATTGTTGGAATTTGAGGCCACGATGAGCCTATCAACGGGTAGGCCCATTCTTTTTGCAAAGTAGCCGGCCAATACATCGCCGAAGTTACCGGTAGGAACACAGAAGCTCACGCGCTCGCCAAGAGAAAGGGCTCCGCGGCGTACCAGTTGTGCATACGCATCAAAATAGTACGTAACCTGCGGGGCAAGTCGTCCGATATTGATTGAATTTGCACTGGAAAGCGCAACTTTACCGTCTTTGAGTTGCTTGTTTAGGGCCATGTCGGAAAAAATCCGCTTCACTTCCGTCTGCGCGTCATCAAAGGTTCCCCGTACGGCGCATACGGCAACATTTGAACCTTCTTGGGTGAGCATTTGCAGACGTTGGATGTCAGATACGTTGCCCTCGGGATAAAACACAACCACGCCCGTTCCCGCAACGTCTTTGAACCCGTCGAGTGCTGCTTTTCCGGTGTCACCTGAGGTTGCGGTTACAACCAAGATGTTGTGCGTCGAATTTGTGCGAGCTTTTGTCATCAGACGGGGAAGCATCTGTAGGGCAACGTCTTTGAATGCAGAGGTTGGGCCATGAAACAGTTCCAGGAGCCAGTGATCGTCCAGGGGAGTAACCGGTGTAATTGCAGGAGTGTCCCACTGTGTTCCATACGCACCTTGAATGCAGTCATCAAGTTCTTCGGAGGTATAGTCGCCAAGGAGGGCAGAGAGTACGTCATGAGCGGTTGCGTGAAAGTCCTGAGCTGAAATACGCGTCAGATCCAGGTGCTTCTCGCCAAGTGAATCGGAAACAAACAATCCTCCGTCAGGAGCAATACCGGCGAGAATGGCCTCTTTTGAGCTAATCGATACGCGATCATCTCTGGTACTGTGAAACCCGACGTTCATGAACCCTCCAAAAATAAGGCAATAACAAACCGAGAACCAACATTTACGTTTCAAGTATTTTAACAATCTACAGAATGTGTTGTTTCTCCCGTAGTATTGTTAACAGAAATTCAATGATATGTGAGCGGGTTTTGTTTTGCGGGTGAAAGGAGTGTTGCGATCAATGAGATCGCCTGTAAAGGTTGCCCTTCTGGGCTATGGCACCGTTGGCAGGTCAGTGGCGCGCATTCTCGATGAGTGTACCGATGAAGCCAAACTTACAAGAATTTTAATGCGGCCGGGATTTAATCCGAAAGACCAGCGCATGACCGACTCCTTTGAGAGCATCCTGGACGATCATTCCATTGAAGTTGTGGTGGAGTGTATGGGCGGTCTTGAGCCTGCCCATGAGTGTATTGTGCGCGCTCTCATGTCCGGAAAACACGTAGTAACATCCAATAAAGCCGTGGTATCAACCTATTTTTCCGAGTTTGTTTCCGTTGGCGAGAAGTACGGAAGCACGCTTCGTATTGAAGCGTGCGTTGGTGGTGGCATTCCCTGGATTGCCGGCATTGAGAAAGCCAAGCGAATAGATGCCATCACCGGTTTTTCAGGCATTCTCAACGGAACCACCAACTACATTGTCTACTCAATGCTCAAAGATGGTACTGATTTTGCGGAAGTCCTTGGTAAGGCGCAAGAGCTGGGCTATGCTGAGCGCGATCCTTCCGCAGACATTGACGGCCTTGACGTTCGAGCAAAAACGATGATTTCCGCAACGGTTGCCTTTGATGTGCGGTGTACGGACTTAGTGCCAACTTCGGGTATTCGCAATCTTACCCGGCGAGATTTGGCGTTTTTTGGCAACCACGGACGTACCGTTAAACTTTTTGGACGCGGCGTGTGTAAAGACGGACGCTACGCTGTTGCGGTAGAGCCCGTAGCCATTCCGATGGAGGCTCTTGAGGCACATGTTCCTTTGAACTTCAATATAGCCACTCTTACCGGAAAAACTATCGGTGAACTTACATTTTACGGACAGGGAGCGGGCGGAGATCCAACGGCAAATGCCGTGGTACAAGATATTCTCGACATAGCTCATAAAAACTTCCCGACGTATTCTTTTGTACACAAGGATTCACAAGCTCTTATATATGAGCCCAAGCTTCTGCGCTCTTCGTATGTTATTCGTACGGAGGCTTCCGTTTGTGACGGAAGGGTGTATGAGCCCGGTGCGTATATTGTGCGTGATATAACCGCTCTTCAAGCACGCGAGCTTCTCGATGAAGCCTTAAAAACTGATTCAACGTCGTTTATGGCGGCGCTGGGTGAGAGGAAATAGGTATGATTAAAATTGCAAAATTTGGCGGCTCAAGTGTTGCGTCCGTCGAACAGTTTAAAAAGGTGAAAGCCATTGTTGAGGCAGACCCCGACCGTCGTTTTATTGTGTCGTCCGCATCAGGCAAGCGTTTTAGCGGAGATAACAAGATTACCGATCTCTTGCTTTTGGTAAATGCTCATATTGAGTACCACGTTGATTGCACGTCTCTTTTGGCCGATATTGAAGCACGGTTTCAAGAAATTGCCGACGGCTTGGGACTTTCGTGGCCTGTTGCCGAGAAGTTCGAGGAGTTTGCTTCACGTATCAAAAAATATTCGCCTGAGTTTGTAGTTTCGCGTGGAGAATGGTTTACGTGTAATCTTCTGGCAGAGTATCTCGATATGCCCTTTATCGATGCCGCTGACGTTATTGTCTTCCATCATGATGGAACCGTTGATATGGAGCGCACCGCGTCGCGTCTGCGTGATGCGGTTGCCCGTGAGGGCTCCTTTGTGCTTCCGGGTTTTTATGGCGCTACCGTCGATGGGGCAATTAAGCTTTTTCAGCGTGGAGGGGGAGACATTACCGGCGCTATCGTAGCTCGCTGTCTTGATGCCGGGCTGTATGAGAACTGGACCGATGTTTCCGGTTTTCTTTCCGCTGACCCACATATCGTTGAACATCCACGTGCTATTGGACGTATTACCTTTGATGAGATGCGTGAGCTTTCCTATATGGGAGCTTCGGTCTTGCAGGAAGAAGCAATCTTTCCGGTGCGCGAGGCAAACATTCCCATTCAAATTAAAAATACCAATAGCCCCTCTGATGTGGGTACCGTTATTCGCGAGACGGCAGATGGCGATGTCAGCGAGCACCTTATTACGGGTATTGCCGGTCGAAAAGACTTTACGGCCATCCATATTAAAAAGGCTCACATGTCCAATGAAGTTGGTGTTATTTCTCGTGCGCTTCACATTGTTGAGCGCTATGGTGTTTCGGTAGAGCATATTCCGACCGGTGTGGATTCATTTGGTATTGTCGTTAATGCCGCTGACGTGCGCGACACCATCTATTCCATTATTGCTGATATTCGCCATGAAATAGAACCCGATGACATTACGATGGTTGATCGTTTGGCACTGGTATCTGTGGTAGGCCGTAACATGTCAAAGCGCTCAGGAACTTCCGGAAAGATCTTTGGCGCACTTGGTGAAGCTAACATCAACATCCGCATGATTACACAGAGTTCCGAGGAGATTAGTATTATCGTGGGCGTTGATAACGCTGATTTCGATCGTAC
>ERZ772955.1745-NODE-1745-length-12884-cov-20.277340_pt1 | contig 12884 bp, 15 predicted proteins | sample MGYA00511133_ERZ772955 | MGnify/ENA primary metagenome ERZ772955 (study PRJEB29015, sample SAMEA2737914) | human oral metagenome | biome: human oral; feature: human-associated habitat; material: dental | place: China | collected 2149 ... | reverse complement strand
CCGGAAAGAACATCCATATCTCCGCGGCAAAAGATGCAGAGCTCCAGGCGGCAAATGTCATCGCAGACGGCAATGCAAACGTCTCTGCAACGCGGAACCTGACCTTAAGCTCCGCCGAGAACTACGCACGGCTCGATCACTACAAGGAGGTCAAGAAATCCGGCATCTTCTCCTCCGGCGGACTTGGCTTTACCATCGGCACACAGCGCACCAAGACCGATCATGACAGAGAAGCGACAACCCAGCAGGGAACAAATATTGCTGCCCTTGGCGGAAATGTCTCCCTCACCGCAGGAGAGACGGCGCATCTGACCTCTGCCAATGTGCTCGCAGGAAAAGAAGCATCCGTCACCGCAAAGGAGACCACCATCGACGGCAGGGAGAACGTCTACCGCGAGAGCTACACCAAGGAGGTGAAGACCTCCGGTCTTACCGTCAGCTTCGGACACGGCCTCATCGATCTCGGACAGGAGTTCTATGCCCCCTTAAAGCGGATCGGCGAGGTTGAGGATGATCGCCTGAAAGCTGTCTATGCATGGAGAACCGGACGCCTCATCCACGACCACTTCGGGAAGAATGCCCTTGCCCTAGACAAATCCTATACTCCCTCGCTCAATCTTAGCCTTGGCACGAGCAGCTCCTACAATCGGAGCGAGAACGTCACGAGAGAATATGCGGGCAGCATGATCCGCGCAGGAGCGCTTGCAAATCTCACTGCTGCAGAGCGCGACCTCACCGTCAAGGGTTCCACCGTCGAGAGCAAGGACGTTTCCCTCGCGGCCAAGGGGAACGTACGTCTGGAAGCGGGCGAGAATACAAGCGTTACCACCACCGCGAATAAATACAGCTCGGCAAGCGTCGGGGCATCCTTTGGCATAAACGGACTCAGCGACATCAGCATCGATGTAAACAGAGCCAAAGGCAACAGCAAGGAGACCCACACCTCCTACTCCCCTGCCCTCATCCGTGCAGAGGAGAATGCGGTCATCACCTCCGGCAAGGATACGGACATCATTGGGAGCAAGGTGCAGGGAGACAAGGTCACGGCAAGAGTCGGCGGGAACCTCAATATTGAGACCCTCCAGGAGAAAGAGACCTATGAGGAGCAGAATACCTCTGCGGGCTTTGGGATTTCTTGGAATGTCAACCTCTTTGATGGAAAGACCAAACAACTGGCTACACCGGACTCTGAGAGCGTCTACCGCAAATTCTCCATGCCCAATATCGGCGGTTCCTTCAGCAAGGGAAATATCTCCTCCCACTACAAGAGCGCAAGAGATCAGGCGGGCATCTTTGCAGGAACCGGCGGCTTTGATCTCTTGGTCGGAAAGAATACCGATCTGAAGGGCGCACTCATCGCAAGCAAAGCACCTGCCGACAAGAACAAACTCTCTACCGGCACACTCTCCTTCAGCGATCTGGAGAATGAGGCGGATTACAGTGCAAAGAGCATCGGTGCCGCCTACCATAAGTACGGCAACTATGACAACATGACGGAGGATGAAAAGAATAAGGTCTACAACACCAAAGGCCTTGCGCCGAACATCTCCATGCCGGTCAAGGGCGATGCGAGCAGCAGGACAAAATCTGCCGTTGCCGCAGGAACCATCGACATAAGGGAGAATCCGACACAGGACATCTCGGCGCTCAGTCGTGACACAGAGAATGCCCTCAATGAGCTCGGCAGAATCTTTGACAAGAAGAAGATCGAGGAGCAGCAGGAACTTGCCGCGGTCTTTGGTGAGGAGGCATTCCGTCTTGCCCACAACATGAAGGATGACGGAAGCGGACGAAAGATGATCGTTCATGCCGCCATCGCCGGACTCATGAGCCAGATCACGGGAGCAGGCTTTGCCTCAGGTGCCGTAGCTGGAGCTCTGAACGAAGCACTGATCAACAGCCTCAAAGGACTAGACCCCGGCACCGCCCAGATCGTCAGCGCCATCATTGGTGCTGCTGCCGCAAAAGTTGCCGGAGGAAGTGCCGCTGCAGGTGCATCTGCTGCGGCAGCAGGAACAAAGTGGAACTACCTTCTGGAATGGCAGTATCGAAGAATGCAGGAAGAACTCTCCAAAGCCGCTACGGAAGAAGAAAAAAAGGCGATCCTCGAACGATGGGCGGAAGTTGACAAAACTCAGGAAGACCGTATGCGGCAAGACATGCGCAAGGACGAATATGTTATCCGCTCAACAGACAGCGAAGAAGTCACCCATCAAAAAGAAAAGAATTTCGCCGCTCTTTACGGAGACTCACACTATTCCTTGGAGAGAGAAACAGGCCATATACTTCCTGATACTGTCGTCACCCCCCATAAAGATATAACCTTCGAGGAGTTTGCTGCTGTTGCACATGAAGGATTGGATTGGGCCGGCTATGTTCCCGGTTTTGGTTCTGCAGCGGGAGCAGCAGAAACGGTCCTATATCTTGCAGAGGGAAATTATAGCGCTGCGATACTATCTGCCGCAACAATCATTCCCGGAGCAAAATATATTAAAGCTGCAAAGAAGCTTGCTGATGTGCCAGGAATTTCGCGCCTCACAAGAACCGAAAAGAATGTTCCATCTCGTTTACCCAATACCCATGGAAAAGCAGAAAATGCTCTCGACCAAGGACAAAAATCAAGAGCCGAAAAATTCAGAGATGAAATAAAGGACTTACCCGTTGGGGAGAAACAAGCACGAATACTAATAGAAATGGAATCTTTGGCAAAAGAAAAGGGGTGGGAACGAGCTAAAGTATTTTCTAATAAAAGCCGGAGAGTCTACTTAGATAAAAAAGAAGGGTGTTACTATAGTGTTGATACACAGCATGGAACATTAGAAAAATTGAATCGAAGAGGGCAACACTTGGGGCAATATAATATTGATTTGCAGCTTATAGATCCACCAGATAAGTCTGGCGGTCACAACTTAAAGCGATAGTATAAAACAAATAGGGCAAAATGCGATTAAGAAAGGTATTTAGATTATGACTAATGAAATCGCTGCATGTATTAAGGACCTTTATGGAAAACCAAACTACAAACAATTCATGGAACTATGCAACAAAGAAGTCATCTTTCGGCAAGAGTTCTATGATATTTTAAATCACAGTGTAAAATATTCTGATGCGCCGTTGGAAGGAAGTGCCGCTCATTTTTTTAATATAACATTTCGTGAGAAAAACAGAGGTGATTTTCATATCGAATACAGATCAAATTTATCTATATCCAGGCTCATACCGGCTGTCAGCATCCAGCATTCATTTGAGGTAATATACCATGGTAAGGACAAATATTCCTATTATAGTTTGGAAGGTGCCTCAACATATCCCTACTGCAAAGAGCAACAGATTTTTCACAAAAAGATTGTCGAATATTTTTTACAAGAAGACTACCGTGTTCTTTCTGAAAAGGAAGAAAATGAATATGCCGTGAATCCCGGATGGTTCAATAGCATGGTTCATAATCATGGATATTATACGGTGGCCGAGTTACTATTCACAAGCCTATTTTATGACTGGGGGGAATATGCAGATGATGAGTTATGAACAACGTATAACAGATCAAGATGAGGAAAAAGAATTTCTAAAACAAATGCAAAACATTCTACCAGAAATTTTTTCTGTCGACGATGACACCTTATACAGAAAACTATGTATAAAGGGGCTCAATATTGATAAGTCTTTAGAAGAAATACTTTCAAAATGGGGACAGTATACTGAGATGAGTAACACTAACAATTACCCGTGCAGGTCATGGCATATTACATTTCCTGTAATCAGTACAGATAGTTTTTACACCGAACTCACATCTATACTTAGCATATCAAAGATTCAGCCGCTATTTTTCATTGCACATCGCTTTCGTTTAAAAAACTTTGATGAGGAGCGCCTCACAGATATGCTGGAAGATTATTCTGGCTATGATTATCATACTGCACAAGGAATTAACGTAACTCAATTTCATATAGAGATCGAACAATATTTAAATCAACGAGATTATATAAAACTACCATCAAATGTTATGAATGTAGCTGCGTATACCTCGGAAGATGGAGATGAACAATTCACCATAAAAGACTTGCTTTTTACGGATAAATATGATCTATGGAAAAACAATAAAATGCCATAAATAGGATAGTGAATCCACTTGATAACCCCCAACTGCGCCTCTTTACTACTCTCCCTCTTTGCCACCTCGGCTATCGCCGCTCCTGCACAGCAGGAACAGTTCGATCAGTCACGGGCGCAGGAGGCGGAACGGCAGGAGCGGCTCGGTGAGGAACGTGTGGGCGCAATCGTTCCCCCGCCCCCTTCTGTTAATCTTCCCACATATAAAAACGTCCGATTCCACATTTCTCAGATCACGATTGCGCCCCAAGTGGCGCGGGTTCACTTCCTCGAACGTATCGCTCGTCCCTATGTGGATGAGGAGCTGTCTCTCAGCGATATCAATAAACTCATCCATGCGATGAATCAGTCTCTCATGGCTCGTGGCTTCTCCACGAGCCGTATTGTTGTGCCGGAACAGAATCTCTCGTCGGGAGAACTTTGTTTCGTTCTTCAGATCGGCTATATCAACGCCGTTCGTTTCGCAGAGAGCAGTGATGCGCTCTACTGGAAGAATCTCTTTCGTTTCCACGAAAGAGATATCCTCAATATACCCGATATCGAGCAGGGCATCAAAGAGACTAAGTGTCTCCCCTCTCAAATTAATCACAGAGGACAGATGTCATGCTTACAGTACCCATGGGAGGAGTCTCTATGGTATGATCTGAGTGGATGACTCAGGTCTGGAGAAATGAAAGGAGTATAGAAGTGAGAGCTCACGTAGATATTTTTGTTAATAAAATAGATAGGGAAATTTATTTATTAAAAGCACATATTACTAAAATTGGATATGGGCAATCTATGGGCTATTTAATTCCCACAAATCGAGAATTATTAAAAACCAATGTCCTCTCATGCCTAGAAGATAGTATATCTGCTTATCAACAAGAAGTCGAAGTTACCGATCCATTTAAAGCATCTCCATATAAAACATGGAATAAGTTTTTTAAATACCATGATTATATACCAGTCCGCTACAATAAGGAAAAGAAAATTTATTATATAAGTATGAACAGAAGAGACGAAAAGACACGTTCCTATATGGAACCTCTTCCCAATTGTGAATTTACACTAACGGAAGAAGAGTTTGATGAAAGATTCGATGAGATCATGGATTTTCTGATCAGCAAAGTAGAAATGATTAAATAACATTACACGGCTAAGTCCTCCTCTATGCTATCTTTATAGATTTGCCCCCCTATTCCATGCCCGTTAAGAGCGACGCGAGCAGCAGGACAAAGTCTGCCATCGCACCGGGTACCATCGATATCTGAGAAAATCCGGCACAGGGCTCAACGAAGCGCTCATTAAGAACCTAAAGGGCAAAGATCCCGGCACTGTGCAAATCGTCAGCGCGATTTGAAGCTGCTGCAAAGGCGGCCGATGAAAGTGCCGCTGCAGGAGCGAGTGCTGCGTCAACAGGAATGAAGACTGTCTTTTGTAATGGCAGTATCGGAAGATACAGCCTCCTCTAAAGCAGCTATCCACGAGTGGTGAGTGAAAGTTGACGAAACTCAGGAAGACCGTATGCAGCAAAACATGCGCAAAGGCGAATATCCTCTCTTTCCGACAGACAACAAAGAAACGATCTGTCAAAAAAGAAAAATCGCTGCTCTTTACGGAGACCGCCACTATTCCTTGGAAGGTGAAGTACACAAAAATCTCCTCATCGCCATCATCACACCAGAGGTAAGCAGGTCTGACAGCAAGAGTTAGGTATTAACTTTTAGAAAGGAAGATATTGCAATGGAAAAATGGCATATCGTAAATCATGGCTTTATTCCAAAAGGACGATATTATACCAAACTCGAACACGGGGAAAGCCGAGGGTTGATTATTTATCTAGAAGATGATGATTATTTAATCTCACTGGATTTTGGTGCGGCAATTGCTTTTCATTGTATTGATGAAGGAAATGTATTTTTTTCCCCATATGATAAAAAGGAAGATGCATTTTATCAAAAGAGGCATTATGAAGATATCCTATACAGGATAGAAAATAGTGCTTATCAAAAATTTATTTTCCAAAGGACCCAGCCCCTCTATCAACAAGAAGAGCTTCACCATTATTTAATTGTTACACTGGACTATTTTATTGATGTTATAACTTCTGGGCATATCGACATTTGTGTGGAGATTTTGAAAACACATGAGAAAAAATATTTAATTGTGACGTAGCAATTTTTCGATAGAAAAAATCTGTTATACTGTAAAACGATTGGTAGAGAAGTCTTTCAATAGGGCTATTCCTTTTATTTCTTTTCTAGAAGAAATAACTGACAAAAACTAGCTCGAACAACGAACATGGTTATTGCATATAAATTGGTTATATCAAGGCCGTACGTTTTAGCGAGAGCGGCTGCGTTCTACCGGAAGACTCTCTTTCCCTTCTATGAGGGAAGGTCTTCTCAACGTGCGCGATTACGCATGATGGGAAAAAGGGAGCGATAAGAATACAGGAGATGATCCAAGAACGTGGAACTAGAAAAATTTAAAAAACATATCCGTGTATTAGGCAAAGAAGAAGCGGCAAAATATCGAGATTCATATATAGAAAAATTTATAGATCCGCATACACATGCTAAATGTTATCAAGAGCGAATTGAGCGTTTACACGAGTTTTCCGACGGTTTTTGTTATGAAGGATATTTATGGGATTTCTTAAAATCAGAAACCTATATTGGAGAAACACAAATCGAAGAATATCGCAATTTTTTGAAGCAAGTATTTGTTTTTTGGGATAATAATTCCAGAGATAGGATTTTCATAGAAGATTACTGGAAATTTGGCAAAAAGGATATAGTGGAACTCGACTACAATCTGTTATTAGATCATCTAGAATTCTTCCCAGAGGATATTTATATCACAGACGAAGCATTAAGATGGACAATCGTATTTACGCATGAAGATGACCTGTCAGGGAAACGTCTTATTATACAGGCTGGGAAAATATAAGTACGCCACATATACAAGGTCATAGTGAAAAACTAAATAATTCCAATGACCATTCTTTCATAAATCCTAGAAGATTGTGATAGGAAGTAAAATAGAAACCATTCATTTTGGGAGCAAACGAACAACGATTTGGAGGAAACAACAATGTATGGAAAATGGAGTCAATGGAAGCCAATCCCGGATATTCCCGGAAAAATGTATACGGAAAAATTGATCGAAACCTATGACGGCTTGGAGATTACTTTAAAAGCACTCGATGATAGCTGTGGTATCAAAATAATCTTTGACAATTCTGTTATTTCCTATCAAATCACAGATGAAGGGAATCGATGGAGAACACTTGACTTTCTAGAAGAAACATATGGAACCGTTTTTTATGCGAAGTGGACTTTGTTCGAAGTACAGGATTCCTCTCTACTTAAATGGGTACGAGAAGAATCATATATCAATGATGAGTATATCAATCCTCATTTCCAATTAAAGCAGTTCACCCTACTTACAACAGATGAGTTCATAGATATCATTACCTCTTATGATCCTGATATTGAAGTACTATGAGTTTCGGAAAGTACAGATAAGCTCATGTATAGGTCGGTTACGTTACTATCTTCTGCCCTTACAGCTACCAGATAATAAACTTTAATTTTACATCTCCATGCCTGTCAAGAGCGACGCGAGAGCAGGATAAAGTCGTCCATCGCACCGGGTACCATCGACATAAGAGAGAATCTGACGCAGGATGTCTCGGTGCATCCATAACAGAGCGGATGCTTTGAACGAGCTCGTCAGCATCTTTGACATTTTGCGCCTCAAAAGAATCAAAAAATGATTCCGCTGCGTTTGGCGGCAAGCGCCCTCTCCCCTCCACACCACTGAAAGATCAAAAGGAAAGGCATGGTTCAAAAGACATATATATGCTAGATGGTACCTCTATGCTCCAACATTCAATATGAGATAGGAGATTCATTATGGAAAAGACGTTTGAAGATTATTTTACAGAATATCAAGCAGATATGGTATCTATATGTCTTGAGTATGTTGATTGGCACGCAGATGTTATATATATATACTGCTCATACGAGAATAATATGATATATGGAGATTGCTTCTTTAAGATTCACGGGAAAATATTAGAGAGGCATAAACTCAATGATGTAAAATCAGACGGGAAGGGCTTTGAATATGATGTATCTGAAGAGCGACAAAAAGCATTACTAAACATTATCTTAGAAAATATAAAAAAAATACACGCACTTTGCGCGGAATACAGAAAAGACATGCCGACAGAAATGAAGCTGATATATGACGTAAAAAAGAATAGCCTCAAAGCAGACTACTACTATGAGAATCTATGGACAGATTCCGAAACAAAATTAGGATTACATATTTGCGAAGAATGGTTTGAGGAAGTCAAGAAAAAGGAGGAAGGTTGAGTTGAAGAAGCCTTCCGTCCTGCGCATCCCCCCCCCCGACGATGGCAGTGGACGCACGCCATCATCAGATAACGGATCTGGTTCATGAGTAAGAGGAGCCGAGGCATATGAAATCCTACTTTGTCATAAAGACACTCACCTTCATCATTGGGATCGGTTTTGCCCTTTATGTGTGGTTTCTTACATACTCCTATGTCACGCCCGTCTGCTTGCCGGAGACCACAAATATAGCCGGGTTTCGCTACCAGATGTATTTTGATGATCTAGTTTTAAGTGACGTCTATGAAGATGTTGCATTAGAGATGCGTTGCTACGCCCATGAATATAGATTTCCATATCTGTATGCTTACGGAGAGTCGGGATATACGAAAATATGCGTGATCCCGCTCTTTACAAAGATCATCAAAATCGAAAACTATGCGAGCGATGCTCGTATGTCATGGGATGGGCCTAGCAATTTGGTAAGTAATTTAAAGGATTTACAGGAGGCATATGGATCGAGCTTGATTTTGATAGAAGATTTGGATGATATCTCCATAGAAGATAAAAGGATCTTTTTAGAGCTGAGGAGACAAGGAGAAGCTAGAAAACAACGAAGTCTCAAAAGAGCAAAAACCCGCCAGGAAAAGGATATCATCAAAGATCTGGATGAAATATCGGAGACGTTGGAAGAAAGCCTCCGAAGGCAAGAACTAGCACAGGAGCAAGAATAAGATGCGGAGCCCGATGCACTTCTCACAATAGAAGTTGTCATTGCAGAGGGAACCATCGACATCAGGGAGAATCCGACGCAGGACATCTCTACCCTCAGCCGTGACACTGCTAACTCACTGAACGAGCTCGGCCGAATCTTTGACAAAAAGAAGATCGAGGAACAGCAGGAACTTGCCGCGGTCTTTGGTGAGGAGGCATTCTGTCTTGCCCACAACATGAAGGACGACGGAAGCGGACGAAAGATAATTGTTCATGCCGCCATCGCCGGACTCATGAGTCGGATCACAGGAGCAGGTTGCACCTCAGGTGCCGTAGCTGGAGGTCTGAACGAAGCACTGATCAACGCTGTCAAGGGCAAAGACCCCGGCACCGCCCAGATCGTCAGCGCCATCATTGGCGCCGCTGCCGCAAAAGTCGCCGGAGGAAGTGCCGCTGCAGGAGCATCCGCAGCGGCAGCAGGGATGAATTGGAACTACCTTCTGGATTGCTGGTGATATGATCTCTTTTGCGTATGGTAAAGGCTTCATGGGGGAATGACTGATGGTACAAGAGTTGTAGTTAGGAGAGAAAGTGAAACAGGCGGACCGACTGTTGAGATTCAAGTTAAAAACCATCTTCATAAGTATAGGTATTAACTTTTAGAAAGGAAAATATTGCAATGGAAAAATGGCGTGTGGTAAATCATGGAGTTATACCAAAAGCAGAATATTATACACAACTTGAATACGGAGAAGAAAAAGGATTGCTGGTCACATTGAAAAATGATGATTACTTAGTGACCCTTGATTTTGGTGCTGTGAATTCTATTCATTGTTTTGACGAAGGAAGAGTTTCTTCGCTTCCATATGAAAAAAACACACGTGCAATTTACCACGAAAAGCACTATGAAGATATTATCTACAGAATAGAAAATAGTGCATATCAGAATTTTATGCTTGAAATGACCAAAACTCTTTACACGCGTGAAGAGCTTCATCATTACTTAGTCGTTACACTGGATTATTTTATTGATGTCATTACACTTTGGGATATTGATGTTTGCGTGGAAAATTTAAAAACGCACAAAAAAACATATGCAAAACTTGAATAACTAGACTTATCCGATAAGTTGACATACTCTCACCCCTATCTACGGGTTTTCCTCATCATGGAACAAAAGCCGCGAATTAGTCACCTAATGGAGGATTTTAATAATGGAAAAATGGACAGTAATGAATCAGGGCATTATCCCAAAAGGAAAATATATTACCGATCTTAGATATGGTGAGGATTATGGGTTACTAATCACTTTGAAAAACAATATTTTTTGTATAACATTAGATTTCGGGGCCGTAGTTTCTGTTCATTGTATTGATGAAGGTGGAATGCTTTTCCCTCCATTTGCTCATGATCCATATTCTTTGTACAGAAAGGACCGCTTTAAAGAAATTCTATATAAAATAGAAAACAGTTCTTACCACAATTTTATACTACCAATTACAGGGGAACTTTATAAACCAGATGAATTACATCACTATTTAATCGTGACGTTAGATTATTTTATTAACATAATGTCTATTTGGGGAATTGATATTTCTGTGGAGAATTTGAGAACCCATGAAAAAACACATTCAACTGTGGAATAGTCATCTCTTTTCTTAGAGTACATAGTACCTCTCTCTTCCAATCTTTCCACTAAAGGCCTTGTACACCGAACATCTCCATGCCCGTCAAGGGCGACGCGAGCAGCAGGACAACGTCTGCCATCGCGCCCAGCACCATCGATATCAGGGAGAATCCGACGCAGGACATCTCGGCTCTGAGCCGTGACACAGAGAATGCCCTCAATGAGCTCGGCAGAATCTTTGACAAGAAGAAGATCGAGGAGCAGCAGGAACTTGCCGCGGTCTTCGGTGAGGAGGCATTCCGTCTTGCCCACAACATGAAGGACGACGGAAGCGGGCGAAAGATTGCCGTGCATGTGATCATCGGCGGCATTATGAGCCAGATCACAGGTGCCGGCTTTGCCTCCGGTGCTGTCGGCGCAGGACTCAACGAAGCGCTGATCAACAACCTAAAAGGTCTCGATCCTGTCCTTGCCCAAGGAATTAGTGCTCTTATTGGAGCAGCTGCGGCGAAAGCGGTCAACGGGAATGCTGCGGTCGGCGCATCAGCAGCAGCGGCAGGGACAAAATACAACTTTTTGATTGCAGCATTACCTCTAGTTCTTTCAGATTATATATTGGTAATCGCTGGTTTATCTGGCTATGTTGTCTTAAGCACCGATGATGGACAACAATTCTTAATGAATGCTACCGGCAAAATAATTGCAAAATGTAACAACCTTGGAGAATGGATGGTTAGTAATGGAGAAGAAGCATTTGATTATATTGGCGATACAGTAGAAGATATTATATATTGGGTTAGTACGGGTACCCCCCCGTAATAATAAGGCTCAAAATGAGCAGGCTAGATCAGCAGCTAATAAGCATGGGCTGAACCGCGAACAACGTAGAAAATTACATGATGAAATTTCAGGTCAAAATTATGGCTATAAGGAAATAGACGAAACTGCCAGACGTATCAAAAATGGAGAATTATAAATGCACGACTTTAAATTTATATCTAGTATACTAAAAGGAACAGTTTGTTATGAGGTTGGAAAAGGAGGCTTAACCATATGGATAGGATTTGGAGAGAAAATCAAAATAAACAAAAAAGAAAAACGAACGTATTATCTTGTTGTTCAAACTCCATGGAGATTTTTACAAGACAAAAGAATTATTTTAGCTTCTGGAGATATGTATATCCCCATTGACAGTACCAAGCCATTTGATGTGGGAAATGATTATAATAGCTTATATGATGAGAGAGTAAAAGAATTGAATACAAAACTGTCTTGCGGTATCAAAGTAGTAGAAGCCACTTTTTCTGCTATAGGAGACATCACCTTATCTCTCGAAAATCACCTTCTGTTTCAAACATTTATAGATGAATCAACCAAAAACGAATTTTGGCGTTTTATTTCAAATGAACAAGAAGAATCCATGCATGTCGTTTTTTGGGATGTATGAATGTTTTATACGGTAGCGCGAGCGTTGGGTTAAATCTCACAATTGGGTATACTTTTTTCGTTGGAACACTATAGGAACTTGATATTATGCACAAAAATCCAATAGTAATGATGAAAAAAATATACAAAAGAGCTGTCCCCTTAATATCCTGCAGTATTCTAGTTTTATTTATATGTTGGCTGATATTAGGATTAGGATATAGGGCCTTTTGTCAAAAAAACATTCAAGAAAAGCAAATCGCAATGACCACCGGGCTTAAAAGCATAAAGGTCTTAGATCAGTATACTCTGCAAAATATACATCTAGAGAAAAATACAAGGGCTTTAATTGCTCAATCACTTACCGCCTATTTCGTCACAGAAAAGGATAAAAACATCGTTCTTATAGAAATAAAAGAGTACCTATTAAACAATGGTTGGAAGATAGAATCGCATAGGGATACGAATCTTATTATTTCTCTGGAGTCTAAAAAAGATGATTATATATGTACCATAGAGACTTTAAAGGACGACACAGCTCATGCTTGGCATATAATAATTGAATATGATGATTTTTTTACCCGATTTAATTTATAAATCCAAATCCATGTCAAACAGCATTATTTTTTAAAGAAAAGGGAGCTTTATGTCAACGAACAAAA
>ERZ772955.1743-NODE-1743-length-12890-cov-6.507285_pt1 | contig 12890 bp, 8 predicted proteins | sample MGYA00511133_ERZ772955 | MGnify/ENA primary metagenome ERZ772955 (study PRJEB29015, sample SAMEA2737914) | human oral metagenome | biome: human oral; feature: human-associated habitat; material: dental | place: China | collected 2149 ... | reverse complement strand
TCAGCTCGTGTCGTGAGATGTTGGGTTAAGTCCCGCAACGAGCGCAACCCTTGCCATTAGTTGCCATCATTTAGTTGGGCACTCTAGTGGGACTGCCGGGGAAAACTCGGAGGAAGGTGGGGATGACGTCAAATCATCATGCCCCTTATGTTCTGGGCTACACACGTGCTACAATGGCCGGTACAACAGGCAGCGAACCCGTGAGGGGGAGCGAATCCCAAAAGCCGGTCCCAGTTCGGATTGTAGGCTGCAACTCGCCTACATGAAGTTGGAGTTGCTAGTAATCGCAGATCAGAATGCTGCGGTGAATGCGTTCCCGGGTCTTGTACACACCGCCCGTCACACCATGGAAGTTGGGGGTGCCCGAAGTCGGTTATTTAATCTATCGCCTAAGGCAAAACCAATGACTGGGGTGAAGTCGTAACAAGGTAGCCGTTCGAGAACGAGCGGCTGGATCACCTCCTTTCTAAGGAGACCTAGTCTCTACACTATGATAGTTTATGGGGAATTAGCTCAGCTGGGAGAGCACCTGCCTTGCACGCAGGGGGTCAAGGGTTCGATCCCCTTATTCTCCACCAGCCGAAAGGCAAATGTCACAATGTGACAGGATGTACCTTGAAAATTGAATAACACACCAAGTGTAAATGAAGACAAATAGACAACGAATCGAGATACAAGCCGAATCTTCTAGAAGGAGATTCAAATTGGGTAACGATTTCAAACAGACTATTTGTTGAGAGAAACCAGAATTCACTGAGAGAAAATACAATAGTGAATAAGACCTAGTTAACGCTAACTAGGCGAGAGAACATCTTGAAAGAGATGAATGGTCAAGTACAAAGAGCATCGGGTGGATGCCTTGGCACTGGGAGCCGATGAAGGACGTGATAAGCTGCGATAAGCTGCGGTAAGGAGCACATATCCGATATACCCGCAGATTTCCGAATGGGGGAACCCACATGCGGTAATGCGTATGTATCATTAAGTGAATACATAGCTTAATGAAGGGAACGGGGTGAACTGAAACATCTAAGTAGCCCTAGGAAGAGAAAGAAAAATCGATTTCCTGAGTAGCGGCGAGCGAAAGGGAAAGAGGCCAAACCAAATTGTTTACAGTTTGGGGTTGTGGACCACCGACATTGACGAAGTTATGCGAGCCGAATAGGGTTGGAAAGCTCAAGCAGAGAAGGTAATACTCCTGTAGGCGAAGCAGAAAGCGCATAGGTGGCACCAGAGTAGGACCGGACACGTGTAACCCGGTCTGAAGCAGGAGGGACCATCCTCCAAGCCTAAATACTACCCAGTGACCGATAGCGAATAGTACCGTGAGGGAAAGGTGAAAAGAACCCCGGGAGGGGAGTGAAATAGAATCTGAAACCCTATGTTTACAAGCAGACAGAGCGATTTAAGGCGCGATGTCGTACTTTTTGTAGAACGGTCCAGCGAGTTATAGTGTATGGCAAGGTTAAGTTTTAAGTAAGGAACGGAGCCGAAGCGAAAGCGAGTCTGAAAAGGGCGAATTAAGTCATGCGTTATAGACCCGAAACCGGGTGACCTATCCATGGTCAGGATGAAGCAAGAGTAAAATCTTGTGGAGGTCCGAACTGATTGTCGTTAAAAAGGCACCGGATGAACTGTGGATAGCGGAGAAATTCCAATCGAACTCGGAGATAGCTGGTTCTCCTCGAAATAGCTTTAGGGCTAGCCTTGGAGGAAGACGAATGGAGGTAGAGCACTGAATGAGGTAGGGGCCTAACCAGGTTACCGAACTCTATCAAACTCCGAATGCCATTCGTTAATATCCAGGAGTCAGACTACGGGAGCTAAGTTCCGTGGTCAAAAGGAAAAGAGTCCAGATCGTCAATTAAGGTCCCAAATGGATAGCTAAGTGGAAAACGATGTGATTTTGCGTAAACAACCAGGATGTTGGCTCAGAAGCAGCCATTCATTAAAAGAGTGCGTAATAGCTCACTGGTCGAGTGAAGTTGCGCGGAAAATTACCGGGGCTAAGTTATCAACCGAAATTGCGGATTTGTAATTTATTACAAGTGGTAGAGGAGCATTCTATTGTAGGATGAAGTCAGAGCGTGAGCACTGGTGGACGAGATAGAAGAGAGAATGCTGGAATAAGTAGCGAGAGCAGGGTGAGAATCCCTGCCGTCGAAAGTCTAAGGTTTCCTGGGGAAGGTTCGTCCGCCCAGGGTTAGTCAGGACCTAAGGAGAGGCCGAAAGGCGTATCTGATGGATAGCAGGTTGATATTCCTGCACTATATAATACTTAAAAGATGCAACTGACGCAGAAGTGGAAGGTGAGCAAGGAAATGGAAAAACTTGTTCCGCAAGGGGGAGTGAAAATAAAGTAACGAAGCACCAAGAAGCACGCTGACGAGAAAAGGTTGTAGATCTTGTATTATATACTTGTACCGCAAACCGACACAGGTAGATGAGGAGAGGATCCTAAGACGATCGGGAGAAGCATTGTTAAGGAACTCGGCAAATTGACCCCGTAACTTTGGAAGAAGGGGTACTGGTGTAACAGCCAGTCGCAGTGAATAGTCCCAAGCAACTGTTTAACAAAAACATAGGTTTCTGCTAAATCGAAAGATGAAGTATAGGAGCTGACGCCTGCCCAGTGCTGGAAGGTTAAGGGAACGTGTTAATAGTAATATGAAGCACCGAACTGAAGCCCCAGTGAACGGCGGCCGTAACTATAACGGTCCTAAGGTAGCGAAATTCCTTGTCAGGTAAGTTCTGACCCGCACGAAAGGCGTAATGATTTGGGAGCTGTCTCGACAATGTCCCCGGCGAAATTGTAGTACTAGTGAAGATGCTAGTTACCTGCGACAAGACAGAAAGACCCCATGGAGCTTTACTGCAGTTTGATACTGAGTCAGGCTAATTTATGTACAGGATAGTTAGGAGGCTTTGAGGCTTAAGCGCTAGCTTAAGAAGAGCCAACGTTGGGATACTAACCTTAAATTAGTTTGAATCTAACTCGTGATCGTAATCCGGTCAGAGGACAATGTCAGACGGGCAGTTTGACTGGGGCGGTCGCCTCCTAAAGAGTAACGGAGGCGTTCAAAGGTTCCCTCAGCGCGGACAGAAATCGCGCAATAGAGTGTAAAGGCAGAAGGGAGCTTAACTGGGAGACTTACAAGTCGAGCAGATACGAAAGTAGGACTTAGTGATCCGGTGGATTATGAATGGAAATGCCATCGCTCAACGGACAAAAGTTACCCTGGGGATAACAGGCTTATCTCCCCCAAGAGTTCACATCGACGGGGAGGTTTGGCACCTCGATGTCGGCTCATCGCATCCTGGGGCTGAAGTCGGTCCCAAGGGTTGGGCTGTTCGCCCATTAAAGCGGTACGCGAGCTGGGTTCAGAACGTCGTGAGACAGTTCGGTCCTTATCTGTCGCAGGCGCAGGATATTTGAGGAGATCTGCCCCTAGTACGAGAGGACCAGGGTGGACGAACAGATGGTGCAACAGTTGTTCTACCAAGAGCATAGCTGTGTAGCCAAGTTCGGAATGGATAAACGCTGAGAGCATCTAAGTGTGAAGCCAACTCCAAGATAAGATATCCCATACCGTTAAGGTAGTAAGATTCCATGAAGACTACGTGGTTGATAGGTTGGGGGTGTAAGTGAAGCGATTCACTGAGCTGACCAATACTAATAAATCGAGGGCTTAACCATAAAAATATGATTAAGAGAAGAAAAGATAACTAAACATTGTGGAAACAGAGAATAGAGAAAAGACTTGTTAACTATGTATTTTTGAGTGTGCTAACAGTACACAAAACATTTCTGGTAACGATAACATTGAGGAAATACCCGTACCCATCCCGAACACGGAAGTCAAGCTCAAATGTGCCGACAATACTCGAGGGTTCCCCTTCTGGAAGATAGGTTGTTGCCAGGTTTTTTTATTTTATAAAGTATGTATAAATTAGTTTTATAATTAATTTATGCATACTTTTTTTATACTTTAAAAAAATACAATCTTTTGATATAATCAAAAAAATAAAATATGGTAATGAGGAAATATGGAATATAAAATAATACAAACAAAAAACTTTTCATACTTAACATTTAATGCATTAGAAAAATATAACGTATTAAATGCAATAATATTAAGAAATAATATGGGATTTAGTAGAAATTTAGAACCTAATAAAAGAGATGAATCAATAAAGAAGATAAAAGATTTTTTTCAAATAGAAGAATTAGTACAACCACATCAAAATCATACTGATATAAGTACTACAATAGGTGAAATTAACACAGTTGAGTACTCTGATGCAGTAATACTTGAACAATCAAATATTGCCACGCTTATTGCAACAGCAGATTGCATTCCAATAATAGTATATGATCCAATAAATAATATAGGAGCTAATATACACGCAGGATGGAGAGGCGTAGTAAATAAAATTACTGAAAAAACATTGAAAAAAATGATAGCAGAGTATAATTCAAAACCAGAAGAATTAATAATTTGTATAGGACCATGTATAAGGAAAAATAATTTTTTAGTAAATGAAGATGTTGTAGAAATTTACAAAAAAGCATTTAAAGATGAAGAATTAGAAAGATGTATTATAAAAACAGATAAAAAAAATGAAAAAGGAATAAATTATTCAATAGATAATGCAAAATTGATAAAATCAAGATTAGCAAAATTAGGAATAAAAAATGAAAATATTCATGACTGTAAAATATGTACGGTTGAGCATAATAATGATTGGTATTCATATCGAAGAGAAGGAAGCAAAGCAAATAGAATAGGAACAATACTAATGACTAAATAAGAAAGGTTGAATAAACAATATGATAGCAAAAACATTAAAAAAAGGTGATACAATAGGAATAATATCACCGTCATCAATATTACATGACTCAGAAGATATTGAGGTAATGAATAATAGTATAAAAATATTTGAAGAAATGGGATATAAAATTGAAAAAGGCCAATACTACTTAACAGATGAAACAGGTTATGGAACATCGGCGAAACATAAAGCGTATGATATGATGAAAATGTTTCTAAATCCTAAAATTAAGGCCATATTTTCAATTACAGGGGGTAATAACTGTATTTCACTTGATGAATATCTTGATTATAATAGCATAAAACAAAATCCGAAAATATTTTGTGGATTTTCAGATACAACATCATTGCTAAATTTATTAAATAGCAAAGTAGGATTAGTAACATTTATGGGACCATCATTCAAATCAATTGCATCAGGAGAAACATATTATAGATTAAAATCAGTAATTGACAGATTTGTAGAGAATAAAAATAATTTAGCCTATAAAGAAGACCTTGAAGAATTTGAAATAATAAGACCAGGAAAAGCCATAGGTAAAACAATAGGAGGAAATTTATCTTTAACAACAGATTTGATATCAGGAGTAAATAAATTAGATTTTAAAAATAAAATTTTATTAATCGAGGAATTATCGTATGAATCAGGACCTGAAAAAGTATCACATGATTTATATAGAATGAAACAAGAAGGAATTCTAAACGAAATAGCAGGTATTTGGATAGGAAATTATGAAAATGAAATTCAAATAGATAAGATATTATTAGACACAATAAACAATATTGAATTTAATAAACCAATAATAAAATCAAATAATTTTGGACACAGTGAAAAGAAAATTGTGATTCCTATTGGAACAAATATAGAAATAAATACAAATGACAATAAACCATATGTTAAGATACTAGAAAAATTTTTGGAGGAATAATTAGTGAATCAAGAAAAAAGAGATTATTGTTTAAATTGCATACATAAACCATGCCAATTAAATGGTTGCCCGATACAAAACAGAATCCCTGAATTTATAAAAGAAACAGATGAAGAGAAAGCTTACGAAATAGTAACATCAACAACTTTATTAGGAGCAGTTTGCGGAAGGATATGTCCATTTTCAAAACAATGCGAGGGAGTATGTACAAGAGGCAAAATGGGTAAACCAGTAGACATTGGAGGAATTGAAGCAGAAATTTGTGACAACGCAATAAAAAAAGGTTTTAAAATAAGTAAAAACATAAATTTTGAGTTACAAGATAAAAAAGTAGCAATTATTGGAGGAGGACCATCAGGCCTTGAATGTGCAGGATTCTTAGCAAGAGAAGGTGTAAAAGTAACAATTTACGAAAAACACAGTGAATTAGGTGGAATTCTAACACATGGCATTCCAGAATTTAGATTAGAAAGAACAATCACAACACAAACTATAAATCAAATATTAGAATTAGGAATAGACGTAAAATATAATCAGGCATTAGGAGAGAATTTAACAATAGAAGAATTACAAAACCAATATGATGCAATATATCTAGCAATTGGAGCAAACGAGCCCAATATGACATTAGAAGGAAACAATATTTATAGTGCAAATGAATTATTAGAATATAGAAATTTTCCAGATTTAAAAAACAAAAAAGTAATTATAAATGGTGGTGGAAATGTTGCAATGGATGCTGCAAGAACAATAAAACATTTAGGAGCAGATGCAACAATAGTATATAGAAGAAGTGAAAATGAAATGCCAGCAAGTAAAGAAGAAATTGAAGAAACAAAAGCAGATAACGTTAAAATAGAATATTTAACAAATATTCTAGAATATAAAGAAAATATTGCAAAATGTATAAAAACAGAATTAGTAGAAGTAGAAAACAGCACAAGGAAAGTACCAAAAAACATACCAAACTCAGAGTTTGAAATAATAGCAGACTACATAGTATTAGCAACAGGATCATTACCAAATATAAAATCGATTGAAAAATTTGAAAAGAATGAAAAAGGATACATTAAAGTAAATGAAAAATATCAAACATCATTAGAAAAAGTATTTGCAGGTGGTGATATAATTGGAACAAATAGTACAGTAGCATTTGCAATATCAGATGGATTAAAAGCTTCAAAAGCAATCAAGGAATATCTAGTAAAATAATAAAACCTCGAATGTAAAATAAAGCATTCGGGGTTAATTGTTTTAGTTTGAAACTGTCACTTTAGAAGTAAACAACGTTTTAAGTTTATCAAAGAATAAACTCAATTTAGATTTTTTAACAATAACTAAAGAATTATCATTAAATTTATTATCAAGTTCAATCATTTTTTGAATATAAAAATCATTAAAGAAAGAATATTCATCAGAAGAACCAATTAAATTAGTAAAACTATATAAAAGATTACGATATTTTATAACTTCAGTAGAAGAAGTAATTTCATTTATTTTTTTATCAAAGAAAGACTTTAAAATTAAATTTTGTGTATCAAAAAAGGTAGCTTTTATAGATAATTTCAATTTATCAATTTTAGAAGATATTTTCTTAAACTTTGAATTAGAAAGATCTTCAGATCTAATACGAGAAGCTAATTTTATAATATCTTCTTCAATATTCATTATTTTATCAAAATATTCTTGTATTTTATAAGCATTTGATTCTCCAAATAAATTTTTAAAAGAATCATAAAATTTATTATCAGCAAAAAAGCAACTTTCAAATAAAACACCATAGCCAACAAGATAAGCAATTTGTTTAATTAAATTTGTAATAATAGGGTAGTAATTAGGGCTATCAGTAGGAAGCTTAATACCATAGTAAGTAACCACATCACGTTCTTCGTTAGTAGCATAAGCAGCCATAAATTGAACAGCTGCTTCATTTATAGAATTTCCAAAAGTTTTGGAACCTAAGAAAGAAGATAAGCCAAGCTTATACAATCTACCACCAGGAGTTTTAACTTCTTGAAAATGATGAATAATTTCATGAACTGCTAATTTTTTTAATTCAGAAATGTCAACACCTTCACAGAAATAAATAGATGAATTTTTATAATAATAACAAGCAGCAGAAAGGCCTTCAGGCATTTGAGCATAATACATTGGTAAATTATTTATATTTTCATATAATGCAGCATAGTTAAAATTAAGTGTTGGAAACTTTAAAAACAAAGTATCTGCAACATACTTAGATATCTCATTAATTTCATTTTGAGGTAATTTGTCAATAACAACGATACCATGCTTTTTTAAATCAGAATTCTCAAAACTCATCATAAATCTCCTTTGTTATCAATTATACAATAAAATATCAATTATACATATTACATAAAGATTAAAAAAAGAATACAATCTTGACATAATATCAAACTAAGAGTATATAATACATTTACAGAAAGGAGAATTTATGAAACAAATTGAAATAACTAGATATTTATTAGAAGCAGAAGAAAAAGCATTTGATAAACTAGAGAAACAGGGATTTAAATTAATAAGAACAAGCACGATAGAAGATAAATATTTAACTTCAAAAATTAGAGAATTAACAAAAGATAATATTCAATATATTCTCAAAAACTCAGTACTATTAAGATATTTAAATGTTGAAGGAAAAGAATTCAAAAAAATCACATATAAGTATAAAAATGTGGATAAAGATGAGAATATAATTTCAGAAACAAAGATAAATATCAATTGTGAAGATTTATCAGAAGCAGAGAAATTATTTGAGAATTTAGGATTCGAAATATTAACGATTGTTAAATATAAAGTAAAAGTTTATGAAAAGGATGGTATAGAGTTAGCTTTTCAAAATGTAGAAGGATTGGGAAGCATGATTGAATATGAGAATGAAGAAGATTTTGAAAATAAAAACATTGAAGAAATAAAGAAAGTAAAACAAAAAATGGAAGAAAAAATCGAATCATTTGGAATATTGATAGAAAAAGGAAACGACGTAAAAAAAGCAAAAGAATTAATTGAAAAAAATATAAAAGATTAAATTGCATTGAATCAAGAATAAAATTGAAATCAATGCAATTTTTATTCTTTTGAATACCAATAAACCTTTAAAAAACTAGAAAAATATTATATAATACATATATCAATAAAAAAGGAGATACGACATGGCATATAATTTTATAGAAAATGAAAAAAAATGGCAAAAATATTGGGATGAACATAAAACATTTGAAACAAACATTTGGGATTTTTCAAAGCCAAAATATTATGCCCTAGATATGTTTCCATATCCATCAGGACAAGGACTACATGTAGGACATGTTGAAGGATATACAGCAACAGACATTATAAGCAGAATGAAAAGAATGCAAGGATATAATGTGTTACATCCAATGGGCTGGGATGCATTTGGATTACCAGCAGAGCAATATGCAATAAATACTGGAAATCATCCAGAAACATTTACAAGAAAGAATATAGAAACATTTAAAAAGCAATTAAAATCATTAGCAATTTCTTATGATTGGAGTAGGGAATTTGCATCATGTGATGAAGATTATTATAAATGGACACAAGCAATATTTATAAAATTATATAATAAAGGATTAGCAAAATTAGTAGAAATGCCAGTAAACTGGTGCGAAGAATTGGGAACAGTGTTATCAAATGACGAAGTAATTGATGGTAAAAGTGAAAGAGGAGGATTCCCAGTTGTTCGTAAAAATATGAAACAATGGGTAATGGATATTCCAAAATATGCCGAAATTTTATTAAATGGATTAAATGAAATTGATTGGCCAGAATCAACAAAAGAAATACAAAGAAACTGGATAGGAAAATCAATAGGTGCAGAAATAAATTTTAAAGTATCAAATACAGATAAAGAATTTACAGTATTCACAACAAGACCAGATACAATTTTTGGAGCAACATATTGTGTATTATCACCAGAACACCCACTAGTAAAAGAAATTACAACACAAGAACAAAAAGATGAAGTTGAAAAATATATTAAAGAAGCGGCATCAAAATCAGATCTTCAAAGAACAGAATTAAATAAAGAAAAAACAGGAGCATTCACAGGAAGCTATGCAATAAATCCATTTAGTAAAAAATTAATGCCAATTTGGATTTCAGATTATGTATTAATGACATATGGAACAGGAGCAATTATGGCAGTTCCAGCACATGATCAAAGAGATTATGATTTTGCAAAAGCTTTTAATTTAGAAATAATACCAGTATTAGAAGGTGGTGATGTTTCTAAAGAAGCATTTATAGAAGATGGAAATCATATAAATTCAGAATTCTTAAATGGATTAAATAAAAAAGATGCAATTGATAAAATAATTGAAAAAATTGAAGAAGAAAAAATAGGCAGTAAAAAAGTAAATTATAGAATTCATGAATGGATATTTGCAAGACAAAGATATTGGGGAGAACCAGTACCTGTAGTATATACTGAAGATGGAAAAATTCATGTATTAGCAGAAACAGATTTACCAATAACATTACCAGAATTAGAAGATTATAGGCCAGGAAAGGGTGGACAATCACCATTATCAAGAGCAACTGATTGGGTAAACACAACATTTGAAGGTCAAAAAGCAAAAAGAGAAACATCAACAATGCCAGGTGCAGCAGCATCAAGCTGGTATTTCTTAAGATATATTGACCCTAAAAATCAAAATGCAATTGCAGACGAAGAATTATTAAAACATTGGATGCCAGTTGATTTATATATGGGTGGTCCAGAACACGCCGTAGGACATTTATTATATTCAAGATTTTGGAATAATTTCTTGTTTGAAGAAGGAATATCACCAGTAAAAGAGCCATTTGCAAAATTAAGACACCAAGGAATGATATTAGGACCAAATGGAGAAAAAATGAGTAAATCAAAAGGAAATGTAATAAATCCAGATGATGTAATAAATGAATATGGAGCAGATGCATTAAGACTTTATGAAATGTTCATGGGACCAATTGAAGCGGCAAAGCCATGGGATGAAAAAGGAATTGAAGGAAGCAAAAAGTTCATAGATAGAGTATGGAGAGTATTAATTGAAAGCAATAAAGTACAAGATAAAGAAAATCCAAACTTAGAAAAAGAATATAATTACACAATAAAAAAAGTAACAGAAGACTATGAAAATATGAGTTTCAATACTGCAATTGCTCAAATGATGATATTCATCAATGCAGCATTTAAAGAAGATATAATTCCAATCAAAATGGCAGAAGGATTTATAAAAGTATTAAATCCAATAGCACCACACATAACAGAAGAAATTTGGAACAAATTAGGACATGAAGATACAATTTCTTACGAAAAATGGCCAGAATATGATGAAACAAAAATTGTAAATGATAAAGTAAATTTAGCTGTGCAAATAAATGGAAAATTAAGAGATTTAGTAAAAATAAATATGGACGAAGAACAAGAAAAAGTAAAAGAGCTTGTTCATAAATCAGAAAAAGTAAAATCATATTTAGAAGGCCATGAAATAGTAAAAGAAATATATGTAAAAAATAAAATATATAATATAGTTATTAAATAAGGTGGAAAAAATGTTAAAGCAAAAAGATATAAAACTAAATAAACAAACGAAAATAGCATTTGAAATTTTAGCAATTATATGCTTAATAATATTAGCAATTGCAATAACACCAAAAGTATTTCAAAATGACACATTTTATACAATAAAAATTGGACAATCAATCAGACAAAATGGAATAGATTACAAAGATCATTATTCATGGCATAAAGATTTAAAATATTTATATCCACATTGGATGTATGATGTCATAACATCATATATTTATGATTATTGTGGAGGATTTACAGGGCTATATATTGCAACAATAGCCCTAGCCATATTTTTAGGAATATCATTATATTATACAAACAAAAAAATAACAAAGAATCAAGTTATATCATTTTTAGTATCAATGTTTCAACTATACTTTATGGAAAACTATACAGCAGCAAGAGCACAAAGCATAACATTCCCATTATTTGTATTAACTATATTACTGATTGAAAAGCTACTTGAAACTGGAAAAACACGATACATGGTAGGATTGATAGTAATACCAATATTAATAGCAAATCTACATTCAGCAGTATTTCCGTTCTACTTTATATTATTCTTGCCATATTTAGGAGAAGATATAATTAAGAGAATTATAAAAAAGCCAAGAATAAGCATCATATACAAAAAGATATTAGAAAAACAAAAACAAATATATTTAGATAAAATAAAGAAATTTGAAGAATCAGATGTAAGAATAGAAGAGTATAAAGAAAAAATAAAAGAATGTATAGTTGCAATAAAAGACAGTTCTATTTCCTGCAAAAAATGGGGTAAGAAAAACTTTTAGGTAAAAATACGAAAGAATAATAAGGTATTAGGTGAACGATGGAAGATTATAGTGTAAAGAACATAAGACAAGGATTTAGAGATAAAGGAATATTTTATACAACAAAAGAAACATCTGAATATTTAAAAAGCTTTTTCCCAGTAGAAGATGTAAAAGAAATATATGATCCAACATGTGGACATGGTAATTTACTTGCAGTATTTGATGATAATGTAATTAAATATGGACAGGATATAAACGAAGAGGGAATAAACTATGCAAAAGAAAATATACCTAATTTTAAAGGATATTTAGGAGACACATTAACAGATCCTGGATTTAAAGGAAAAAAGTTTAAATATATAATAGCAAATCCACCTTTTAGTATAAAGTGGAATCCTCCAACAGATATTGAAAAGTTAACAGATGAAAGATGGAAGGAATGGGAAACATTAGCACCACCAAGTAAAGCAGATTATGCTTTTATACAACATATAATTCATTATTTAGCAGATGATGGACTAGCAGTTGTTATAGAAACACAACGGTATATTGTTTAGAAGTGGGAAAGAGCAAAGAATAAGAAAAGAATTAGTTGATAATAACTTGATAGAAAGAATATTGGAAGCACCAAAAAATGATTTTGTAGATACAGGTATATCAACAACAATAATAGTGTTTAATAAGAATAAAAAGAATACAGATATTGAATTTGTAGATGAAAAAGGAAATTCAAAGATTATAAGCCAAGAAGAGA
>ERZ772955.1742-NODE-1742-length-12893-cov-2.505608_pt1 | contig 12893 bp, 10 predicted proteins | sample MGYA00511133_ERZ772955 | MGnify/ENA primary metagenome ERZ772955 (study PRJEB29015, sample SAMEA2737914) | human oral metagenome | biome: human oral; feature: human-associated habitat; material: dental | place: China | collected 2149 ... | reverse complement strand
GACGGTGGGGGTGTATGACGTGAAGACACAAAAGGTGGTTTATTTGCAAACTGCTAACCCTGTCGACCGCTATTTCACCAACCTTTCGTGGTCGCCTGACGGGAAAAATATCTATCTCTTTGAGCTCAATCGCGACCAGAACGATTGTCAACTCATTTGCTACGACGCAGCAACGGGGCAGAAATTGCAAGAGGTATACCGAGAAACCGACAGCAAATATGTAGAACCACAACACCCCATTACTTTCCTACCTTGGGATAAAAATAAATTTATTCTGTGGAGTCAGAAAGATGGTTACACACACCTTTATTTATATAACACTGCAGGAAAGGCATTGAAACAAATCACCAAGGGGCAATGGGTGGTGCTCAATCTTTTGGGCTTCGATGCCAAACGTAAAGCCATCATCATTGAAAGCAATGAGCTAAGCCCCATACAAAAGAATATTTTCAGTGTTGCCATCAACACAGGAAAACGCACTTTGATAGATGAAAACGGCGCTGGCTGGCATTCAGGTGTACTCTCTCCAAGTGGGACTTACTTGGTTGACAACTATCAAACGCCGACAATTCCACGCAAGATAGCACTCATCAATACAGAAAGCCGTCAACATACAACTTATTTTTCGGCTAATGATCCGTGGCAAGGCTACACTGTCCCCACCTATGAACTGGGTAAAATCAAGGCTGCCGATGGCGTAACCGACTTGTATTATCGCATGGTGAAGCCCTTAAACTTCGATCCCAAGAAGAAATATCCCACCATCGTTTACGTTTATGGAGGCCCACATGCCCACAATGTGGATGCACGATGGCACTATGGAAGCCGCGGCTGGGAGACCTATATGGCCGAAAAAGGCTATCTTTTATTTATCTTAGACAACCGCGGAAGCGAACATCGCGGAAAGGCTTTCGAGCAAGTAACGTTCCGACAATTAGGCGAAGAAGAGATGAAAGACCAAATGCAGGGCGTGGCATTCCTAAAATCTCTGCCTTATGTTGATGCCAACCGCATGGGTATTCATGGCTGGAGCTTCGGTGGATTTATGACCATCAACCTCATGACCACCTATCCCGATGTATTTAAAGTGGGCGTAGCTGGCGGTCCTGTCATTGATTGGAAATGGTATGAGGTGATGTATGGCGAACGCTATATGGACACGCCACAGACCAATCCCGAAGGCTATGCTAAATGCAGTTTGTTGCCAAAGGCTAAGAACTTAAAAGGAAAGCTGCAAATTATCATCGGCTTGAACGACCCTGTCGTGGTACCTCAACATGCGTTCTCGTTCTTAAAAGCTTGTATTCAAGACGGCACACAACCCGACTTTTTCGTCTATCCCGGTGAGCCCCACAACATGAGAGGCCACCAAAGCGTGCACCTCCACGAGCGAATCAGTCAATATTTCTTTGATTATTTAAAATAACCCCATCATGAAGTTGTTATTAATAGGAGCAGGAGGCCGCGAGCATGCCTTAGCTTGGAAGATGGCTCAAAGCCCACAATGTGATAAACTTTATATTGCACCAGGCAATGCCGGCACGAAAAATTGCGGAGAGAACGTACCCATTTCCGTCAACGACTTTGAAAAGTTGAAAGCCTTTTGCGTCGACAATCAAATTAATATGGTTGTCGTAGGACCCGAAAATCCTTTAGTTAACGGCATCTATGACAACTTTAAAGCCGATGCACGAACAAAAGATATCCCTGTAATTGGACCATCAAAAGCCGGTGCAATGCTTGAGGGCAGCAAGGATTTCGCAAAAGCTTTCATGCAACGCCATAGCATTCCCACCGCAAAATATAAAACCATCAGCAAAACCAATCTCGAAGAAGGCCTGCAATTCCTCTCCGAGTTGCAAGCACCTTACGTGCTAAAGGCCGATGGTTTGTGTGCAGGGAAAGGCGTTTTAATCCTGTCCACATTAGAAGAAGCGCAAAAGGAACTGCGCGAAATGCTCGATGGCATGTTTGGCAACGCCAGCACCCACGTGGTGATTGAGGAGTTTTTGAGCGGCATTGAATGCAGCGTATTCGTGCTCACTGATGGAAAAGACTACAAAATCCTGCCCGAAGCAAAAGATTACAAACGCATTGGCGAACACGACACAGGGTTGAACACAGGTGGAATGGGCAGTATCTCGCCTGTTCCCTTTGCCACAAAAGAATGGATGCAGAAAGTTGAAGAGCGCATCATTCGCCCAACGATTGTCGGCCTGCAGCAAGAACACGTCGACTACAAAGGATTTATATTCTTCGGGCTCATTAATGTAAAGGGCAATCCGATGGTCATAGAATACAACTGCCGCATGGGCGATCCCGAGACAGAAAGCGTAATGCTGCGTATCAAAAGCGACTTAGTGGATTTGTTTAACGGTGTGGCCGAAGGCAATTTAAGCACGCGCTCACTCACCATTGACGAGCGTGCGGCTGTTTGTGTAATGCTTGTAAGCGGCGGCTATCCGGGGCATTATCAAAAAGGATTTCCCATACACGGACTCGAACATGCCGGCGAAAGCGTCATTTTCCACAGTGGAACCGCCGAGCAAAAAAACGAGGTTGTGACCCATGGCGGGCGCGTGTTGGCCATTTCCTCCTACGGAAAAGATAAAGACGAGGCACTTCAGAAAAGCTTTGCAACGGCACAGAAGATAACGTTTGAAGGCAAATATTTCAGAAGTGATATTGGAAAAGACTTGTAAATGGCCAAGAAAAGAATACAAGAGAAAATCGTCAACAGTCGGCTACTGTTCCCCACCATTCTCATTTATGGCGCCCTTCTCATGGCGTTGAGGTGGAACAGTCAGCCACAAATGTGGATGCAAGGGCTCAGCATTGCATCCACAACCATTCTCATGCTGGCACTCAATAACCGCTATGCGCTGCTACGCGTGTACAGTCGCATGGTCTCTATCGCCTATGTAGTGCTTTCGATGTTGCTTCTGCAAGAACCATTCGGCTTGGACGAGACCCTCATTCCCGTGTGTTTTGCAGCCTTCTTCTTTGTTCTTTTCAATGCCTATCAAGACCGACAACAGGCCGGAACCATCTTCTATGCATTCTGCATGATGGGCATCGCAAGCATCTTTCGTCCGCAGATTTTATACTTCGTGCCCATCCTATGGTTCATCCTCATCGTCTTTATTCTGGCCTTTAGTTTCCGCACTTTCATTGCTTCGCTCTTGGGATTGCTGCTGCCTTATTGGCTTCTTTCGGGCTATTATTGCTATCAAGGGACACCATTCCTAATCCTCTCGCACCTCACGGCCATCATACAACCCCAAGATTTCTTCCATACTGTCGCTTTCAACGAACATCAATGGGTAACCTTTGCTGCGCTCGTACTCTTAAATATTATCGGCATCATTCATTTTTTGCGCAACAGCCATTTAGACAAAATCAAAATACGCATGCTCTATGGAGCCTTCATGGTGTTTCAATTAGCCTGCGTTGCATTTATTTTCGCGCTGCCCGAATACGTGTCTTTAGGATTAAGATTGATGACGATTCCGACCGCAATCCTCATCGCCCACTTCCTAAGTCTGACCCACACCTGGCTCACCAACATCGCATTTCTCGCCATTACGATTTTACTCTTCCTGCTCACACTTTACAATTTATGGATTCCATCATCGCTTTTTTAATCGACTGGGGCGCTTGGGGCATGCTCTTTTCTGCCTTCTTAGCAGGCAGTTTCCTGCCTTTTAGCAGTGAAGCTGTCATGTTAGGACTGTTGGCTGCAGGCGTACATCCGTGGCCACTCATCCTCTATGGCACCGTAGGTAACGTGGCTGGAGGCCTCTTTAATTATGCCATTGGCCGACAAGGACGGTTGGACTGGATTGAGAAATACCTGCACGTGAAACCCGAGAAGTTGCAACGCGCACAACGATTTATGGGTGAACGGGGCGCACTGATGGGCTTTTTCGCCTTCCTACCGTTCATCGGAAGTGCCATCACCATTGCGTTGGGACTGATGCGTGCCAACCTTTTACTATCGACACTCAGCATCACTGCAGGAAAATTTCTGCGCTATGTGCTGCTGGCCATGTCAACAGTTTCGCTCACAGCCTGTACAAGTCCCACAGCCAAGTCTACACAAACGCTGATGGTTTCGATTGAACCGCTACGCTATTTTGCCGAAGAAATCGCCGGTAATCGTTTTCAGGTGACCACGATGGTGCCGCAAAACAGCAATCCCGAAACCTATGAACCCACTGCACAACAAATGATGGCGCTCAGCGAGAGCCGGCTGTTTTTCATGGTAGGTGAAATTGGATTCGAACGCACCTGGGCAAAACGATTGCAGCAAAACGCTCCCCAAACAACGTTTGTCAACACCTCCAATGGTATCAAACTGATAGCACATGGGCACGGCATCAGCGATCCCCACACGTGGATGAGCTGCAGAAACGCCGACATCATGGCACGCAATATGCTACAAGCCCTCACCCAGTGCTCGCCTAAAGACAGCAGCTATTTTGCAAAGAACTTTCAACGCTTGCAGCAGACGATTGCGCAAACCCACCAAGCCCTCACTGCAACGCTGCAAGGCAAGCATCCCGCCTTTCTCATCTACCACCCCTCACTCTCCTATTTTGCCCACGAATATGGCCTGCAACAGCTCACCATCGAAGAAGAAGGACGCGAGCCCAGCGCCCTGCAACTGCAACAACTCATCGAAACAGCACGCCAAAGAAAGCCTCGCGTGCTCTTCATACAAAAGGAGTTTGCCAACCGAAACATTCGCGTCGTGGCCGAATCCACCCACACAAAAATCGTTGAAATCAACCCGCTTTCCTACCAATGGCCGCAAGAAATGCGCCACATCGCACAAGCCCTGAAATGAGTAAGCCCATCATCCAAATCCGACAACTCACGGCCGCCTATGCACAAAAGACCGTGCTCCGCGATATCTCGCTCACCATTTACGACGACGATTACTTAGGTATCATCGGTCCCAACGGCGGCGGAAAGACCACACTCATGAAGCTTATCTTGGGCATGATGAAACCACTGAGCGGCACCATCGTCTATTTTAAACAAGGAAAGCGCGTCGAACAAATCCGCATGGGCTATCTGCCACAATACACCAACATCGACAAGCACTTTCCCATAGTAGTGAACGACGTAGTGCTTTCGGGCATCAAGCAACCACTTTTCAAGAGCTATACCGCGCAACAACGGCAGCAAGCCTTGCAAACCCTGCAACAAATGGAGCTTGCCGACTTGCAACAACGCCCCATAGGCCAGCTCAGCGGCGGTCAAATGCAACGCGTGTTGCTCGCACGTGCCATTGTTGAAAAGCCCGATGTGCTGATTCTTGATGAGCCAAACACCTATATAGACAAGCGATTTCAAGAGCAGATGTACCAGATGTTGGCCGACCTCAATCGGCAATGTGCCATCGTGATGGTGAGCCACGACATCGCCGAGACTGTGCACTATGCCAAACACATCGCCTGCGTGAACGAGACTTTGCACTATCATCCCACAACCGACATCCCACAAGACAAGCTCGAAGAGCACTTCCTGCACATTTGAAACGCCACACCTGCCGAGAAAAGGACGCACATTGATGCAAACGTTCACGCCTTCACCTACTTCTCAATCCCTTCAGGGCGTTGCGAGGTCGTACAATACAACGATAACCTTTGGGAGGCTGTTCATCGTGCTATGCTCCACGTTGCGTTTGCAGGAAGGATATTCATTCAAGATAGAAGTGCAATTTCTTATTATCACCTATTAAGAAATTGCACTTCTATCTTGAATGGCTAAATGGAAAAATATATTTTCTTCTTCTATTTTTCTCGGATTGCAGTCGGCGGCTCTCCTAATTGTGCCTGCACATAACGACTGAAATGGGCTGGAGAAGAGAAGTTAAACATTTCACTCACTTCAACCACTGACAATCGTTCACGGCGAAGCTGTTGATGGATAGCTAATTTAACAAAATGATTAATCCAATAGTTTGCTGTTCGCCCTGTCACCATTCGGCAGACAGCTGACAGATGTTTGCTCGTAACAAACAATTTATCGGCATAATAAGACACTTCACGATGTTGTTTATATTCGCCGCTTTTCAACATTTCCATAAAGGCCGTTACGAGATGAGAAGAGCGCACTGACACATGGGATGAGCCATAAATGCGATTTTGGACATCGAAAATATCCAACAGAAAAAGAAGGCAACAGGTGCTGAGCACATCTTTCTGAAAGTGATGTTCATGATCATCGCTCCGCTCAATGATAACGTGCATGTCATCTGTTGCACGCTCAAACTCCTTTTGATTGAGTTGCAAGGCCGGATTGGCTGTAAGTAACAATTCACTCCGAACATCGAAATTAACATCGGGAGTGGATTTCTCAACAAATGGAAAATGAATATAAAGCACTAAGACATCAAATGCTATATCAGTCTTTATATGCTGCATGAGTTGCTGTTCGCGAATAACTAAAAGGTCATTTGCTTTAATCTCAAACTGTACTGTGTTGTAGGTAAACGTGCAACACCCCGCTTTACACAATGCATATACTGCATAGTCTTTCAACTCTTCATTTCCAATCCTATTGAAATTAGAATCAGCGACAACTGTGTGATTGCTCATAGTGAAAAAACTTATAACTCTTTAAGAGCGTATTAATGTATATCGCAAAATTACAAAAAGAATTTTCACTACCTGTAATGATTTTTGAATTTCTTCTTTTTTTATTCAAAAAGCGTTCTTGCGTATTCTATAAGTGTATCTTTTCCATGCAAGAAGTCACTTAGTTGCAAGCCTATTTGTGTATCGGGCATAATCCCAAACTCGGTTGTTCGTTTATCTTTATCAAACACTGGACAGGCAGAGAAACGAATACTCCAACCATTCGGAAGCTCACTGCTGAAAGGTAGTCCAGAACCACCACCAGTTTTGTCACCAATTACATGCACTTTAGGACAGCATTTCATACATTTTACGAACTCATTTGCGGCACTATACACGCCACGATTGGTAAGAATAACGACCGGCTTTTGCCAACGTATGCCCCGACTGGGCTTTAACCATTGTTCCTGGAGTGCAGAAAAGTCATCATGTCGACGGCCCGTTTTATGCTGCATATAGCCCACAAGCAGCGGCTCATTGGTGAAACGTGCTGCCAACTGCTCTGCACTTGAAATGAGCCCACCAGGATTACTCCGCACATCAATAATCAATCCGCGCGCAGGAAGGAAATAGGAAAAAATCTGATCCAAGTTGCCTTCGCCTAACGCTTGATTGAATGTTGCACAGCGAAGATAGCCCACATTGTCGTCTAACAGACAATAACGCAGGCCACTGGCCATGCGGAAATTACGTCCCAAATATCGCGTTATAAGCGTATCATACATGTTGGCTGGATAGTTTTCATGCCACGACCAATTGCGTGCGACATCAAAACTTGAATACAGATTAACATGCCCGTCGCGCAATTCTGCAAGCATATTACCCAGCACTTCAAAGAGCTGCGCCTCGGTCATTTGTGCATTAATCTGCCGTTGGTAGCGTGCATGCACTTCATTCCAATCTAACCCATATTCTTGTTGCTTGATGGTTAAAAAGCAATAGTGCTCGTCGATGATGTGCCACAAGGCTTCAAAATTGCCTTGTGGATTATCGGCATAAGTATCTTCCTTCACGCAACTATTCAGCAAAACGACAGAAAGTAGGGCGAACAAACCTAAAGAAAAAAAATGTTTTGCGTTCATCGGTTGACTTTAGTTAACTTGAAGGTTTTCACAATGCCCACCAAAAGCGTGTGCGTGTAGCTATGCCGCTTCAGCTCATTGACATGCGATTGCAGATATTCGCCTTGATAGCCTATGCAGCAAGTGGCGCGGAACAGTGGGAAATCAAAGGTCAGCCGGTGCGTCAAAGACGGTGCATTGCCGGGATAAGTAGGCACAATGTTGTGGTCATAGTTGCCTTTTGAGAAGATTTCATAATAGGCCTGTCCATAATTTGGTGAGAACATCAGCCCCGCAACGGGCACGCATAACGAATAACGAAGACAACACTTTCGCTGACTATTCCGGTGGAACGGATTAGGGAAGAGATATTCAACCGCAGCCGTGGGGAGCACACTCAACGAGAAATAGGCCTGCGCAGGATTGTTGCTGTTGCGGGTGTTGTAGAGAAAGCCCAAAGCCAACTCAATATTACCTCCTGCTTCTAAGCGCAGCTCTTGCCGTCCCCATTGCCACGACCGGCAAGCATAATGCCAACCATATTGAAAGCGATAGTTCCCCGTCAACTCTTTTCCGCTACCCGAACGCGTGTCGACATAGGCAATGTTGCCTTGATGAACAATCTCCTGCAACATGCGCTTACCCTCACGCTTGCGCAACGTGTGACTGATATAGCGAATGTCTGTCCCGTGATATTCCTCAGGACTCAAATAGGTGTCTAAGATATTGGTGGTACCAACTCCCACCATACGACTGTTAGTTGTGATGCGTTGCGGAATGGACTGGCCATCGGTTTGGGCATGCAACGCAAGACTGTTGGCGCTCAAAACACCACACACGACAAGTGCTTCGAGCCACTTAGGTTTCTTCGTTTGTATCATTTGTGAAAAGGTTTAACTGTCCAGTCATCTCATCGATCACCTGCTGTTGGCTCTTACCAGCATCGGAATCCAAATTTTCATCTGCCGTCGTTTCTGCTCCATCGGGCTCATCTTCCGCACTGTTCTCGGGGAAACGAAGCGGCTCCAACTCTTGCACACTAGCCACTTCCCACGTTGAAAGACGCTTACCTTTGGCTTTAAAGCTCTTCTGTCCGATGAAACTTTCGGCATCAATCTCTTCCTTCGGGCGCACGGCATCGGCTCCACCAAAGGTCACTTCCAAACGAGGATAGACCGTGTCGGTGAGCAATAGCAGTTGGCTTTCGGCATTTTCGCCCACGAAATTCTGTTCCTTCTTCGTGGCATCCATCGTGAAGCGTTTCACATAGATGTAGCCTTGATTATCGGCATCGCGCAACACCGCCGTCCACACCTTCTCGCTATCCCATTTCTCCAAACGCATGATGTTGTCGGGATAGTGGTTGTTGGCATCGAAAGTGGTGAGATAGAAGTCGGCATTGTCTAAAACTACCAAGATGCGGTCGTCATCATAGAACTCGCCCAAGAAGCGACCATGCTCTTCGTAGTTGATACGTTTCACATCGGCATCATACCACACCTTGCGCCCACCCAACGTAGAATGACCATGACTCTTCAAGCCAATGCGGTGAATGCTCTGCTTGGTGAGCAGATTACCTTTGGCCGCACGCCCCTTGATGAGGATGTCTTTAAAGTCGCGTTCCAAGAAAATGTTCTGCCGCTTTTTCTTGGGATCAACGTCCAACGTAATCTTAATGCGCTCGGCCTCACCATTGGGATTGGCCGTGAAATAAACCACTTTCGACCCCGGAGTGCCTTGCGTAAGGTCGTATTCACGGTCGCGCGTTGCGCTGGTGATGTTGAAACGCTTGATAAAATAATGGCCTTCCTTGCCGTCGCGATACACAATATTATAAGTGGTGCGCCTGTCGTTGCGCTTATGCACCTGCACATGCAACACGTTTTTGCCCACGAAAATCTTGTCGGCCACGCGCATTATCTTATACTTGCCGTCGCGATGGAACACCAAGATGTCGTCGATGTCCGAGCAATTGCACACAAACTCGTCTTTTTTCAGCCCCGTTCCGATAAATCCCTCGCGACGATTGATGTAAAGTTTCTCGTTGGCCTCAACCACTTTGGTGGCCTCGATGGTTTCAAAACTCTTTATTTCGGTTAGTCGGGGGTGGTCCTTTCCGTACTTATCAATCAAAAATTTGAACCATTTGATGGTGACGTCCGTCATGTGTGCCAAGTCGTGGTCAATGCCCGCAATCTCTTCTTTAATGCGCGCCAGCAACTCGTCGGCCTTATCTTTGCTGAATTTAAGTATGCGCTGCATCTTTATTTCCATCAATCGCATGATGTCTTCGCGGCGCAATTCGCGTATGAATTTGGGCTTGAAAGGCGTCAATCGGTTGTCGATATGCTCCACGGCAACGTCCATATTCTCGGCATTCTCAAACTTCTTGTCTTTGTAAATGCGCTCTTCGATGAATATTTTCTCAAGCGAAGAGAAGAAAAGCTGCTCCAACAGTTCATCTTTCCTTATCTGCAATTCCAGCCTAAGCAGCCCCATCGTGCTGTCTACGTTATGGCGCAACACCTCGCTTACGGTGAGGAAACGCGGCTTGTTGTCTTCGATGACACAGCAGTTGGGCGAAATGTTAATCTCGCAGTCGCTAAATGCGTAGAGAGCATCAATGGTTTTGTCCGACGAAATGCCGGGGGCGAGGTGCACTTGTATCTCCACTTCGGCCGCCGTATTGTCGTCTACGCGTTTAGCCTTTATCTTCCCCTTGTCCACCGCTTTAAGAATAGATTCGATAAGTGTGGTGGTGTTCTTGCTGAAAGGTATCTCGCGGATAACAAGTGTCTTGTTGTCCAGTTTCTCAATCTTGGCGCGCACCTTGATAGAGCCGCCCCTTTGCCCGTCGTTATATCGGCTAGCATCAATCGAACCGCCCGTGGGGAAGTCGGGATACAGCCTAAACGGTTCGCCTTTAAGATAATGTATGGCCGCCTCGCACAGCTCGCGCATGTTGTGCGGAAGGATTTTTGAGCTAAGTCCAACGGCAATTCCCTCCGCCCCTTGCGCCAAAAGCAAGGGGAACTTCACGGGCAACGCGATGGGTTCTTTGTTTCTTCCGTCGTAGCTAGCTTGCCATTGCGTGGTTTTGGGATTGAAAACGGTGTCGAGTGCGAACTTAGAAAGCCGCGCCTCGATATAACGTGGGGCGGCAGCGCGGTCGCCCGTGAGTATGTTTCCCCAGTTTCCTTGCGTGTCGATAAGCAGGTCTTTCTGCCCCATCTGCACAAGGGCGTCGCCGATAGAGGCGTCGCCGTGGGGGTGAAACTGCATGGTATGGCCCACAATGTTGGCCACTTTGTTGTACCTTCCGTCGTCCATGCGTTTCATCGAGTGCAATATGCGGCGTTGAACCGGTTTCAAGCCGTCGGCGATGTTGGGCACGGCGCGCTCCAAGATAACGTACGAGGCGTAGTCGAGGAACCAATTTTGGTACATGCCGCTAAGGTGGTGCACCGCCGAGGCGTCGAAGCGGTCGGCGGGTTTATAGTCGGAATGCGTTTCAACGCCCTCTTCCTCGTTTTCGTCTTGTTGCTTTTCGTCGGCCATGTCCAGGCCTTCTTCCAGTTCGTTCGGGTCTTTTATTTCGTCGTCCATAGTGTGAGTTTCCTATATGTATGTATTTCCGCCAGATATATTTCGTGCGTTATAAAATTAAGCCACCGTCCAAACGAGGGGATATGCTTCGTTTCTTCGTGCCGCTTTATCAGCTGGTCGAGGTACGACTTATCGCAGACAGCAGTTGGTCTTGCTTTCGAATACCTCATGTTCCGCTCCTTAAACATGGCCTCAAGATAGCGACAATGAAACTGTGCCGTGGTTGCAAAGTTGCTATTCTTAATATTTTCCATCAGTTCAGGGTCGTTATCACGTACATTGTAATGGTTTATATATCTTACAAACTCTTCCTCTTGAGGATTACTTTTAAACACGTTTCTGTTACCAAGAAACCATGTTTCCATACAGATGTTTTGTTCAAATAGCACTAGTTGGGCATCTTTCAACTGACGTTTATCTGCTGTCAGCTGTTCATTTATTCGCCTTTCTTGCTCAGCGCGGGTATTCTCTTCGGTGTCAAGGCATACCATTAGATAATCGTAACGCCCCTTTCCGCCGCTATTAATATCATTAATGTCGGCCACGGCATTAGAGACATGATTATAAATTGAGGGTATTCCGCCTGCACTAAACAGGTAATAGTTGTCCGTTTGCACCTTGTCCGCATAGTCAAGCTTTTTCAGTTGTGGCACCAACAGGCTCAACCAAGCGGTATATACCATTGGTTCAGTGCGCATCCCCTCTACAATGATATACAAATTCATAGTTGCCCCGTTTTATAAGCGTTGGTTTGCAACAGCTGCATAAAGGCATCGTGGTGCGAACGCGTACCAATATTCAGTTCACTAGCATTGTGTATGCTCACATCACTGCCATTTCTTGTCACCACTTTCCATTGCGATGTGGGTATGGTGTTAATGATATAGGGGTGATGACTGGTGATTATCATCTGCACATCAGCATCAGGGTTGCGCACTAAGTCGGCCAAAAGGTCGATGCAATTCACACCCAATCCGTTCTCAAACTCGTCTATCAGTATCACATCACCATCTTTGGCCAAGGTTAATGCTGTAATTTGAGATAGCGTTTTACGCATTCCCGAAGACATGTTGCTATATGAAATAGGCGTATGAACACCCTTTTCCTTAATATGAAGATTTGTATAGATAACATTCTCGCTTTCGCGTATGAGTGTAAAGTCAATTTCTTCTACTAAGGGGAAAATACTAATGAAGGTATCACTAACACATTTGAACTCAGGCAATTTATTTTTCTTTAGCAAGTAGAGGTTGGATTCCATCGAAGTAAGCCGTCTTTTTTTAATGTAATCTAAAGTCTGATCGTTGGCCAAAAGTTCATTCGAAACAATGTTAAATGCCGGTAATATTTCATCAACGTCCAACTCATATACTTGGTTAAATGCCTCTGCTGGTGAATTTACACACTCTTCCTCTTTCAACAAGGACAATGCACTAGTACAAGAATCTAGCTACCAAGACCCTTTGAACTTCACAGGAGAAGGAATGTATCCGATTGTCAAAGAGTGTCTAATGGAGGGAGAAACAGTACTTATTCAACGAAGTAAATCCGAATTATGGTTTAGAGGAAAGGAAACTGT
>ERZ772955.1740-NODE-1740-length-12897-cov-8.427971_pt1 | contig 12897 bp, 10 predicted proteins | sample MGYA00511133_ERZ772955 | MGnify/ENA primary metagenome ERZ772955 (study PRJEB29015, sample SAMEA2737914) | human oral metagenome | biome: human oral; feature: human-associated habitat; material: dental | place: China | collected 2149 ... | reverse complement strand
AGATAGCACAGACTTTCCAAACAGCTTACCCGAATGCCAAGCTGCTCTATCCGGGCAAAAACGATTTTACGCCCGACAAGCGACAGCGGATTTTTCATGACATCAAGAACAATAACTGGGACTGCATTGTCCTTACGCACGACCAATTCGGTATGATACCGCAGTCGGACGAGATACAGCAAAAAATCCTTCAGGACGAGTTAGACAGCGTGGAAGAGAACTTGGAGGTTCTGCGTCAGCAGGGACACAGTATTTCCCGTGCAATGGAGAAAGGACTTGTCAAGCGGCAGATGAACTTACAGGCGAAGCTGGATGAAATCAAGTTCAAGATAGAGAACCGCAAGGACGATGTAGTGGATTTCAAGACGATGGGCATCGACCACCTTTTCGTGGACGAGTCGCATACGTTCAAGAACCTGATGTTCAACACCCGCCACGACAGAGTGGCAGGATTGGGCAACAGCGAGGGCAGCCAAAGAGCCTTGAATATGCTCTTTGCCATACGAACCATTCAGGAAAGGACGGGGAAAGACTTGGGAGCCACCTTCCTTTCGGGGACGACCATATCGAACTCACTCACGGAGTTGTACTTGCTGTTTAAGTATTTGCGTCCCCAAGCCCTCGAAGCACAGAACATCAAGACCTTTGACGCGTGGGCTGCCATCTTCGCCAAGAAGTCGGTGGACTATGAGTTTTCTGTTACCAATGAGATTGTACAGAAGGAGCGTTTCCGTTATTTCTTCAAGGTGCCGGAGTTGGCGGCGTTCTACGCTCAAATCACCGATTATCGGACGGCAAAGGACATCGGTATAGACCGCCCCGAAAAGAATGAGATTATGCACAACATACCGCCTACACCCGAACAGGAGGAGTTCATCGCCAAATTGGTGGAGTTTGCCAAGACGGGCAATGCGGAGTTGCTCGGACGCGCACCGCTCTCCGAAAGGGAAGAGAAAGCCAAGATGCTCATAGCCACTGATATGGCAAGGAAAAGATTCAACAAACCTGTATCTTTCAGATAACCAATAAAATAAGAATGGATAAAGGGTAAATGGGTTACGAGATGGAAACGAGCGAGTTTCTTCTCCCTTCTTTATTCTGCATTACTTCAAAGAGCATTTAATCTTATGGCGCAAAGATAATCATTTCCCGATGAAAAGCTGTAAGAATTGAAGAAAAAAACTTATTGCTCCATATTTTTTACTTTCCAATAACTACAAACGGCTAAAAAGATAGCATACAGCCATAAATATAGCACAAAACAAGCGGTTTCGTGAAATAGAATTGTTATCTTTGCACTTGATAATTGTTAATCAAAGGCCCGGAAGATGAAACTGAACAGAATAAAACTCGTGCTTGTGGAAAAAGAAGTTTCCCAAACGCAATTGGCAAAGGAACTTGGCAAGAGTTTCAGCACAATCAATGCGTATTGCAGCAATCGCAAACAACCCTCTTTAGACTTGCTGAATAAAATTGCTGAATATCTATCCGTGAATATCAAGGACTTAATTGTCGACAAATAAGTAAGCAGGTATGGAAGAAATAATATCAAAGTCGGCTTTCAGCGAAGACAGCAGAGTGAAATTTCCAACTCTTATGCACCTTATGAGCATGGGATTCAAGTATGTTTCCCTTAAAGGCCTGAAAACAAAGTATGTTATTGCTCCTAAGACGGAGTTTGACCCTCTCACGAATATTTTGACAGACTATTTCACGGAAGCCTACAATAAGCTCAATCCAAATGTAGAAAACGGAGCGGCTAAAAAGCTGCTTGCAAAGATACAATCTTCACTAATGAATGATGATTTGGGGCGACAATTCTATAATGAAATCCTGCTCAATACAGGTGAGAGAATCATAGACTTGTCCTCACCTGTAAATTTCTACAAGAACAATACTTTCCAAGTAACTACAGAAATGACATGTGGCGATAAGGATAGTGACAACTATCGTCCGGACATTACCCTTTTTGTTAATGGGTTGCCTTTGGCTTTTATCGAAGTAAAGAAAGAAAACAATCACAAAGGAATACAGGCGGAAACCGACCGTATGAAACAACGCTTCGTAAATCCCAAATACAGACGTTTCCTTAATCTTACCCAAATTATGGTATTCAGCAACGATATGGAATACGACAACAACGAGGTAACTCCAACTATCGGTGCTTTTTATGCCACAATCGGTAAGAAAAACACCAAATATAACTGTTTTCGTGAGGAAGGACAGGACAGCTTCCCCATAGAAAGGCACATTCGGCAAGTACCCCTGCAAGAGGAGGAAATCCTGTTGCGTGATAACAATGTGCCTCAATACAAGAACAGCAGCGAGTACAAAACAAATTGCCTTGCCAACACCCCAACCAAGCGTATATGCGACAGTCTGTTCTCTTTCAATCGCTTCCACTTCCTGTTGAAATACGGCATTGCCTATGTGGGTTACACAAATGGACTCCAAAAGCATATTATGCGCTATCCGCAACTGTTTGCGGCCAAAGCCATTGAACGCCATTTGGAGGCTGGAAAGACAAAGGGTATTATTTGGCACACGCAAGGAAGTGGCAAGACAGCCTTGTCTTTTTACAACGTAAAGTATCTGACGGACTATTATTCCTCGAAAGGGATTGTTCCCCAATTCTTTTTCATTGTTGACCGTTTGGACTTGATGATACAAGCCCAAAGAGAGTTTTCATATAGGGGGCTCAAAGTCAATTCGGTGCAAACAAAAGATGATTTCGCAAAGATTATCAGCAGTGGACTGACCACACAGAACAGAGAGGGCAAGCCAGAGATAACCGTCGTGAATATACAAAAGTTTTCCAACGACTCAAAGGCTTTGCCAAAGAACGCCTATAATGTCCCTGTGCAGCGCATCTACTTCATTGATGAGGCGCACCGCAATTACAGTCCTGATGGATGTTTTCTGAAAAATCTTATATCCAGCGACAGCAATGCTGTGAAAATAGCTTTGACGGGTACACCCATCATCAGCAAGGAATACAACACGAAGGACATTTTTGGAGATTACATACACACTTATTTCTACAATGCCTCCATTGCGGACGGCTATACGCGTCGCCTGATACGTGAAGATATAGGCTCCAATTATAAAATCAGGTTGCAAGAGGCTTTGAACAGTATCCGCGTAAAGTCACATAGCGTGAAAGAAAGCGATGTGTATGCACACAGAACATACGTTCAGCCACTCCTTGACTATGTGATAAATGATTTGCAGCAGTTTCGTGTCAAAAACGAAGACAACACTTTGGGTGGTATGGTGGTATGCAACAGCAAGGAGCAAGCGCAAATGATGTACAGGCTTTTCCTTGAAAAGTATGCCGATGAAACCGAACTTGACAATGAAAGGGACGAGGATGGAGCAACGGTATATCGCAGTATTAGCGCAGGAGAGATGGAGGCCAAGAAGACCCCTTGCAGAAAAGGCAGCTATCGTGCGGCACTGATAACCTATGACAGCTTTGACAAGGAAACAAGAGCAAAGTGGATAGAACTTTTCAAAGACGGTAAGATAGATTTGCTTATCGTGTTTCAAATGCTTCAAACGGGTTTTGATGCACCTCGTCTAAAGAAGCTCTACCTGCACCGTATGGTTAAAGAGCACAACCTGCTCCAGACGCTGACCCGTGTCAATCGACCTTACAAAGAAATGAAGTATGGCTATGTGGTGGACTTTGCCAACATAGAGGAGGAATACAGCAAGACCAACCGAGAATACCAAGAGGAGCTTGAGCATGAAGTAGGGAAAGACAACCTCAAGCATACCGACCGGCTTCTTGTAACTATGGAGGAAGCCAAATCAAGAGTTGATGAGGCAAGAAAAGTGCTTGACCCCTACGAGTTGGGGAATCCTGAGATATTCTCCCGACAACTCAACATGGAGGACGACCGAGAAGTGGTCCGCAGCATTGTGCGTTCACTTGAAGATATGCGCAGCTTGCAGAATATGCTTACCGCACAAGGTTCTGAGGCAGAGGCAGTCGTTGAAATTAGTGACATCCACAACTTAATAAAAGCTGCCCGAAATCGTTTGGACTTGCTGGGCTTTATTGATAATGCTGACGAGAAATCCAATACTCGCCAACTTCTTAACGTGGCTTTAGAGAACATCGAGTTCTCCTTTGAGAAACGGGGAGAGGGAGAGTTGGAGATACAGGAGCAATACAGGCAGTCGGTAGAGCATGCACGTAGGCAGTTACAAGCATGTATGGATACCGAAGACCCTGAATACCGCTCCATTTTGGAAGAGTTTCTCCGACTTTTCCGCAGGAAGGAAATGGAATCACAGGAAGAGTTCAATATGCACGATAAAGTCCAGAATGTCAATGATATTTTGAAGCGCATCAAGCGATTGAACGAGCGTGATGCCTTGGAAGCCATTAAATATAATGGTGATACAAAGTTCGTGCGAGTGGAGAAACGCCTGAAAGAAAAAGACAAGGAAGAGATTGAGCATAAGACATTGCCTCGTAATTATGCTTGGACAGAAGAAAAAGAGAAAATGACCGTTATCCTCCTTGCCATCAAGGAGGATGTGGATGATGTGTATTTCCATAATCAGGCAATACTTGAAGTACCCGCTTACTTCAAGAGAAACATACTTACATACGTTACACGCCATTTCAAAGAAGGGCAAATCAACACCGACCGTGAAGTTCGGAAATATGTAAGTGAGGTTATCAACAGAGAATACCAAGTAACAAGATAAAAACATGGGCAATATAGAAGAAATAAAACAGCAAACGTATGCTCTTATTGACAGATTGAAGAGTACTACAACCAATAACGGCTTGGCAGGAAGTGGCAACGAGTATGTAGTCATCGTAGAAACTTTCCTTTATAAGTTCCTCAACGACAAGTTTATTTACGAGGCAAAGAAAGAAAAGCCTGATTTGGCAACGGCTGATGATTTCTTTGCGGCTTTGGATGCTATGACCGAAGATGAATACGAGGAAATGTGCGACAGCATGTTTGACACTATCATTCTGAAAAAAGAACATCTGATACCTTTCCTTGCCAAAAGGCAGAATGAGGATAAGTTTGCGGAGCTGTTTGATTCCACATTGGAGAGTATCGCCAATGAAAATGAGGAGATTTTCTACATTCTCAATGAGGACGAAACGAGGATATCCATTATGAAGCCTATTTCAGATGTGGTGTCTGGTGGTACGAACAAGAAAAATGCTTTCTGTCGTTCACTAATTGGTGATGTAGCAAGTTTCTCCTTCGAGAATGCTTTTGAGGCAGGCTATGATTTCTTCTCTACGATATTCGAATACCTTATCAAGGATTACAATGCCAATGGTGGGGGTAACTATGCTGAATACTACACCCCTCACTCCATTGCCGCAATCATGGCAAAACTGCTTGTTGCCCCATCTGAAGATGTGAGAAGTGTTACCTGCTACGACCCCTCCGCCGGAACGGGTACATTGGTTATCGCCTTGGCTCATGCTATAGGTGAGCAGAACTGTACGGTTTACACACAGGACATCAGCGACAAGTCTTCTACGATGATGATGCTGAACCTGATACTCAACAGCATGAGCCACTCGCTCACACATGTCATACAGGGCAATACATTGAAACACCCGTTCCATAAGAACGAGGATGGATCTTTGCGGAAGTTTGACTATATAGTCAGCAATCCACCTTTCAAACTCGATTTCTCCGACTATCATAGCGATTTGAAGAACGACACCTATAAGGGCCGTTTCTTCGCTGGGGTGCCCAATATCCCCAACAAGAACAAGGCGGGGATGGAGATTTATCTCTGTTTCTTCCAACATTTGCTTTACAGTCTGAAAGATGATGGCAAAGCGGCTATCGTTGTCCCTACGGGATTCATCACAGCCAAGAGCGGTATCGCTTACAAAATTCGTAAGCATTTGGTAGATGGAGAAAAATCTATTTTGCGTGGCGTTGTGAGTATGCCAAGTAATATCTTTGCCAATACAGGAACAAATGTAAGCGTTGTTTTCATTGACAAGTCAGGAGTGGATAAACCTGTATTGATAGATGCAAGCAAGCTTGGAGAGACCATTAAAGACAATGGCATACAGAAAACAAAATTACGTGCAGAGGAAATAGATAAAATCGTAGAAACTTTCCGCACCAAAGAAGCCATAGAGGATTTCTCTGTTACACCTTCATTCGACGAGATTAAAGAAAAAGGCTATAGTTTCTCCGCAGGTCAGTATTTTGACATCAAGATTGACTATGTGGATATTACCGAAGAAGAATTCAAGGCTCGCATAGCTTCTTTCCGTCAGACGCTTACAGAACAGTTTGCCGAAAGCCACAGACTTGAAAATGAAATCATGCGCCAGTTGGATAGTTTGAAATTTAACGAGTAAAATAGATTATGGAGCAACATCATATATCACAAGTATACGAAATTGCGGCTGAAACCATAAAGACCGCTATTCTGCAAGGACAGTATGAAGCAGCCAAAGGTGTTAATCGCATTCAGTTGGCAACCTATTTCAGCATAGGCAAATATGTTTCGGCTAACACTCGACAAGGAGTTTGGGGGACCGGTGCATTGGAAGCTATAAGTACCCGATTGCGCCAATTACTGCCAGGACTGCGAGGATATTCAGCAGATAGTCTTAAACTGATGCGTATCTTCTATGAAGAATGGAAAGAATTGGATGCTACATCTGTGGAAGCCGAAGAAGAAAAGGATAAATCGTTAATTGCGATTCACGATTTAGATAATACCGAAGATTTCCAGTTGCCAATTCGTGAATTGCAATTCACAAATTCGGCAGGTTTTCCAATAGACGATTTTTTCAAGGTTCCATTCACCCATCACTCACGTATTCTTGCCAAAGTTAAGTCGTTTGATGAACGTTTGTACTATATCCATCGCTGTGCCGAGGAACACATGTCAGTGGAAATTCTGAAGAAGGCGATGGCTAACGACGACTACCACCATCAGTCCGACATACCCAACAACTTTACAGCCACTATCAGTAAAGGAGATTTGGCACGTAAGGCGGTTATGGCGTTTAAGGATGAGTATCTGCTAAACTTCATCAATGTTGAGGAAATAGGAGAACGTGATGCCGCGGATATAGACGAGCGTGTGGTGGAACAGCAAATCATCCACAATATCAAGAAGTTTATTATGACCTTTGGGCACGACTTTGCGTTTGTAGGCAATCAATATCGTATGGAGATATATGGCGTGGAGCATTTCCCCGACCTCGTATTCTTTAATCGAGAACTCAATGCTTTGGTTGTAATCGAATTGAAAACAGGAGAGTTCAAAACCTCCTATCTTGGACAGCTCAATGCGTATCTTGCCATTGCCGACGATAAGATACGCAAACCACACGAAAATCCAACTATTGGCATTGTGCTTTGCAGAAGCGCAAACAAGAACTATGCTGAATACATGGTGCGTCAGTATGACAAGCCTATGGGAGTGGCTACCTATAAGACATCAGCAGAAATGCCAGAGAAACTACGTAAAGCCCTTCCAAGTATTGACGAATTAAAGAAATTGCTGTAAGTATGATAAAAAAAGATGATGTAGAGCAACTTTTAAGTTTACGTGCAGATGGTAATTTATATCATCGAGAGAGCCAAACCTTAGAATTTAAGGAAGCGTTTAACTTTGCTGGTCTGGCTGAGTACTTTCGAGATTTTTCAGCTTTCGCTAATAATAAAGGAGGCTGGCTTATTTTTGGCGTAAAAGACAAGCCAAAACGCGAATTAATAGGTCTTAGTGCAAAATCTTACGACCAAATAGATAAGTTAGATCCTGAAAAGATTTCGGGTTTTTTATTGGATATTTTTGCTGGAAACATCCAATGGGAGCATGAAGTTTTCTCTATTGGCGGTAAAAAGTTTGGAGTTTTCTATATACAAGAAGCAAAGATAAAACCTATTATATGCAAAAAAGACGAAGGTGATATTAAAAACGGAGAAATATATTTTCGATATGGAGGAAGAACTCAAAAGATTCAATCTCCAGAACTTGAAGCCATTATTAACCATAGAATAGAACGGCAAAATCAACAATGGATTGACTTGGTTTCTAAAATTGGAAAATCAGGTCCTCAAAATGCCGCTATACTAGATTTAGATAAGGGAGCAATTTCTAAAAACGACTCTCAAATATTAGTGGTGGATGACGAACTTGTACGGAGTATAAATTGGATTAAAGAAGGCACTTTCTCCGAAAAAGAAGGAGCACCAACTTTAAAGCTGATTGGAGAAGTTCAACCTATTGATACAGTAGAAGTCGTTAAGAAAGAAAGAGTTAATCGATTAAAAGAATATCCGTTGTCAGCAACTGAATTGGCAGATAAAATCAAGGCTAAAAGTTCTATCAACAAAAATGACACATGGAGAATTATTAACGAAAATCATATAAAGGACAATATAGACTATTCCATATACAATTTTAGAAATAAAAGTCAAGAAGAGTTATATGAGCAAAAAGGTGAAATGCCCAAAGGTGTACCTTCTATCTACAAAGAAACAGCTGTTGATTATATCATAAAGATATACAATAATGAACATTGATACTTCTATCTTCACAATGGAAAAGTATAGACTCAAGGATATTGCCACAGTAAAAATTAGCAGTGTTGACAAAAAGAAAAAAGAGGGTGAAACTAATGTCCGCCTTTGTAACTTTACAGATGTCTATTATAATTGGGCTATAACCAAAGACAGACATGAAAATTTTATGGAGGCAACTGCTAATAGTAAAGAAATAAACAATTTTCTTCTTAAGAAAGGACAGGTAGCACTTACTAAGGATAGCGAAACACGTTTTGATATAGGTATTCCCACCTACATAGCTAATGATTTTGAGGATGTCATACTAGGCTATCATTGTGCCTTAATTACGCCTGATGAAACAAAAGTACTTGGCTGTTATCTCAATGCTTTTTTGCACTCGGATATGAGCCGCAAATATTTTGCAAATAGCGCAAGTGGAAGTGGACAGCGTTATACATTGTCTGTCCAAACAATAGAAGATATGCCTGTTCTTCTACCTTCAATAGAAGAACAGATGCGAATGGGAGAACTCCTCTCTAATATTGACCGCAAAATAGAAATCAATCGTTCGCTAAATCATAATTTAGTGATGCCTGACCGTTCATTAAAAGCGGCAGGAGTTCGTCACACTGCTTAGATAATTGTTGTATTTCTTCTTGTAGTTTGACCATCTGTGCAAAGATGGGAGATATTCGTTTCTCGAATTTGTCTACAATGTCTTTGTTATCAGGAATGGCGATTGTACTTTGCTGTAGATGGTCTTGCGTAATATGCCCCATCGTTGTTTTTCTCGCTTCTGCCATTTTCTTGAAGATATCCACGTAATTCAAAAGTTGAAAGTAGTAAAATGACTTTGGGAAGTCATTAGCAGATGTAACCTTAAAGATGTGCTGATTAAGTCCGCCAAGACCACAAGCCCAAAGCATAACTTCCAATGATGCTGACCATGAAAATAGCACATCGCCATTATATACCTTTACCGATTCGGGTATATTAGGTGAGACTTCTTCTGTATCAGAAGATATGCCATCGTGCATTTCCCGTATTTTGATAACAGGCAATGGTACTTCGCCATCTTTCGGTCTGAACTTCTGGCAAGCTAAGCCATTGGTAAATGTTGCAATCTCAAAGAGATTTCCACAATGCCATTCCTCTGGTATTTCACGCTTCAACTTCTCATTCCACACCATCTTTCCACCTCTACTTTTGTACGGCTTGCCCTCAGTGTTGGGAAAGTTGAACTGCACAAACCAATAATCGTAAAGCTGCTTTGCTATCGCTTCTAAATTATGATTTAGCGCACGATTAAGGGTAATTTTCTCATCAAAAGTTTCTAAGCAGTTGGCTATGGATATTTGCTTTTTAATTGGATATGGCTCAATCTCTATGGCAGAGAGGGCTATATCCAATTGGAGGTTCTTTATACCTGATGTTTTCCCTTCAAAGTTAAAAAACACGCCACTATTATACAGATACTGCCAATATTGATAGATAAAGAATGAGTTCCATCCCTCTTTTACTCTAAAAGCAACGCAGAAATTAGAACAAACAACATCCTTTGATGCGGAGAGCAGGGCTTGAGAGATATACACGGCACGCCCTGTTGATTGGGTGGGGCTTCCTCCTGATTTCTCTATAACAATATCTCCTACCTGTAGCAATTTCTGTTGAAATGAGTGCTCAGAGACATAACGAAGGGGAATATTGGCAAATTCATTGTTACTTATGGGCACGATGTCTGCTCCTCTCACGCAAGAAACTGCATGAGGGGCTTCTGAACTTGGAGACTCATTGCCCCAATCTCCTGCTATAAAAACATCAATAATCTCTGATAACTTCATTTTTGCTCCTATTTTACTGCAAAGATACAGTTCCCAAAGCAAAATGACGAAGAAATCAAAGATAAAATGCCAACTATCAGCCTATATACTTTCGGTGTGCCATTTTTACATTTACTTGATTTACCATAGCGTAATGTAGGGTAGTATCAATCTTTACATGTCCTAATAGCCGCTGCACCTGTTCAATAGGCATTCCTTTGTCAATAGCCATCGTAGCTAAGGTGCGACGAAACTTGTGTGGATGCACCTTGTTCAGCCCTGCACGCTTACCAAGTTGCCGTAAACGTGTTTCTACTCCTCCTATAGTCAGCCTGTTGTGGGGTAAGGACAGAGATACGAACAGGGCAGAATTCTTGTCTGTTCGACTTTCAAGATACCGTTTAAGATGTATTTTTGTCCGTGCGTTAAAATAGACTTCTCTCTCCTTGTTGCCCTTGCCAAAGACAACACATTGGCGTTCGTGAAAATCTATGTCTTCACAGTTCATCTTTACCAACTCGCCTACACGCATCCCCGTAGAGGCCAGCAAATCTATCATCGCCAAGTCTCTGATTTCACAGCAGGTATCACGCAACACCTCCATGTGTTCATCGCTTATTACTTCTTTGACAAGGCTTTCAGTACGCACTTTGTGAATACGGCGTACAGGGCTTTTAGCGATATAGTCTTCATCCTCCATCCACGCAAAGAAGCTGGAAAATATGCGTCTCAGGTTGTCTATCGTAACTCTACTTGAGCCACGTTCTTCTTGATAGCGAGCAAGATAGGAGCGAATGTCGTTTGTTTCGAGTTCACCTATTCGTTTTTGTTCACTTCTCAATAAGGCTTCTATGGACGATTGGTAATAGCACAACGTTTTATCTGAACAACCCTCTATTTTCTTGGCAGAGATAAAGGCTTGCAGTAGTTCTCCATTAGCTTGCTCTCGTTGTTGCTCTTCACTTTCAGCTGGCATCATTACCACTTGCTCAAAGGTGGTTTTCAATACTTCTCGCAATCTTGTTTGTTGCCTTGTATCCAAAATATTAGACATCTCGGCAAGAATGTTCTCTATTATTTTCTCTTTCATCTAATTATTATTTTGGTGACATACCATAATAACGAAAACTTCGGAGAACATAGAAAGATTAAATCATAATTTAGAAGCCCTTGCAAAGCAACTATATGACTATTGGTTTGTGCAGTTTGATTTCCCAGATGAGAATGGAAAACCATACAAATCCAGTGGTGGCAAGATGGCTTGGAATGAGAAACTAAAACGAGATATTCCATCTTCATGGGCTGTTAAGACCATAGATGATGTTGTAGAAGTGTATAACGGCGCAACACCGTCAACCGCCGACGAAGAAAACTACGGTGGTGATGTCGTTTGGATTACACCAAAAGACTTGTCTAATCAACAGCAAAAGTTCATATATCAAGGGGAACGTAACATTTCTAATAAAGGTTACGAATCATGCAGCACCCATCTTCTTCCATCAAATACTGTATTGATGTCAAGTAGAGCCCCCATTGGTTTGTTGGCTATTGCAAAAACAGAATTGTGTACCAATCAGGGCTTCAAGAGTTTTGTTCCCAAAAACGATAATGAAGCGACTTATTTGTATTATTATATACAAGCTCACATAAAACAGATTGAGCAATTAGGCACAGGAACAACTTTCAAAGAGGTTTCTCGCGAAGATGTTTTGAAGTTCCCAATTCTAAAACCTAATGATGAGCTATTAGACACATGGGAAGAGAGAATTTCTGCCATCAATGATAAGCAGCTGGAGATTCAGAAGGAAAATGAAAATCTAACTAAGCAGCGCGACGAACTGTTACCATTGCTGATGAATAATCAGGTGTCGCTAAATTATGATTTATCAGCCTTCAATTCTGTCTTCTCTCAAACAATTCTGTCAATTGCACTGCTTGCTGTTGCAGTCTGATGAGAACTTGGGAATAGGTTTCAAGTTTTCCAAGCATTCGTTGTGCAGTGGCGACAGAATGATAAGCATTGAGGACTTTCACGGCTTCGTTGTAAAGGACGCCTATCTTATTCGTCAAGGCAACGATTTTAGTGAGTCTCTCTAAGTAAAGGACTGCCGAGGGGGATCCTACGATAACCTTAAAAGATTCTCCCAAGAGCCTTGCTCGGACAAAATCACTTTTTGATGCGACACCAGACCTTCGGTATAGCTCAATGAGCTTCTGCTGGTCTTCGGATTTAAGTATTCTGACGTGCCATCTGTCCCATCGTGGGCAAGTGGCACGTCTTCCATCAGGTTTGTTCTGTTTCTTCTTTTTCATTGCTTTCTAATCACGACTTTGGAGTGATTTAATCCTCCTTTCGGAGCAAGGGTCCTTGTGGTACAAACGGCAGTTTGTGTCACAAAGACACACCTTGCTGATGTAGAAAATGGGATTATAAGTCCATGCCGTGTTACTGCATTCATTGAATACAGTAACACGGCGTAGGCTTGCTTTCGAGGAATGCAGTACTTCAGAGTTTCCGCCATCTTTCCACATCATCTTTGTAT
>ERZ772955.1735-NODE-1735-length-12911-cov-73.014468_pt1 | contig 12911 bp, 9 predicted proteins | sample MGYA00511133_ERZ772955 | MGnify/ENA primary metagenome ERZ772955 (study PRJEB29015, sample SAMEA2737914) | human oral metagenome | biome: human oral; feature: human-associated habitat; material: dental | place: China | collected 2149 ... | reverse complement strand
AACGGGCCGGCCGCGGCTCTCGGCGATGAGGACGGGCCCTCACGGGTGGGCTCAGGACGTCCCGACCCGTACCCCCTTCAGGAGGACCCGGAACCGGCCGTCGGTTCCGCGGGCCCGGCCGGTGCTCAGCCCGTCGGCACGCAGGCGCGCATCCTCGAACCGTCTGTGATCCGTCCGGTGATGCACAGCGGCTCCTCGTCGGCGGCGGCGTCGAGGGTGACGACGAGGTCCTGGTTCCCGTCGGCGTCGGTGTCGACCTGCTGCGTGGTCGCCACGGCGGAGCTGGTGCCGTCCTGGGCGAGGGTGCTGGTGTCGATGCTGGAGACGGGCATCTGGGGGCCTCCCTTGAGGACCAGGGCGTCGTCGGCATTCGGGTCGTGATCCGCGGCCGGGACGACGTCGCCGACGAAGTCCGTGAGGCCCTGGTCGTCGGTGATGACGGCGGTGACGCTGATGGGCTCGTCGGCCGGAACGGTGGCCGTGACCTGGGCTCCGTGAAGGACCTCCTCGTCGTCCTGGCGCTCGACGTACCAGTCGATTCCGGCGACTGTCCCGTCAGGGTCAGCGCTGGCCGAGGCGTCGAGGGTCAGCTGGTCGCCCGAGCGCGTGGCCCGCACGGCTCCGTCGGGACGGGCGCCGGTGGGATCGGCGACGGGGCTCTGCTTCTCGACGTGGTTCACCGCTGCCGCCTGGCCCTGATCGGCGATGGTGTCCATGATGTCGTCGGCCATGGCGGTGTGCCCGTTCGCGGTGGGGTGGAAGCGGCCGGGGGACAGCAGTCCGTAGAACCAGGAGTCGCTGCTGCACAGCTCGTGGCCGTCGAAGCTGGCGGTCGGGTTGGTGAACTGGTAGCCGTGGCGCTGGGCGGAGTCCTCAAGGATCGCGTTGATCTCGTCGATCTTCTCCACCATCCAGCGCTGGTCGATCTTCTTGATGCCCTGACAGCGTCCGGGAAGGATGTCGCCGTCCGCGCCCTCGGCGGGGAAGAAGTGGGGGTAACCGACGGCGATCACCGTCGCGTTGGGGGCGCGGGAGCGGATGTCGTCGAAGATCGTGTCGTAGCTGTACGTGCCGTCGCGGGTGCCGGTTCCGCGGAGCGCGTCCATGGCGGTGTCGACCCGATCCGTGATGCGTTCGTCGCTGTAGCAGGTGTTGAAGGAGAGGAGTTCCCAACCGTCGATGCAGTCCCGGACGACCTCGCCGAAGCCTGCGTCGTTGCCTCCGATGGAGAAGGTGACCAGCCCCGTGTCGGCGTTGAGCTCGTCGAGCTGGGCGCCTTCCTTGTGGGACGGATTCATCCGGTAGAAGTCAGCCGTCGTCGCTCCGCCGCAGGCCCGGAAATCAAGATCCTTGCCGGTTCTGTCGCCGATCTGGTGGGCGTAGGCGAGGGTCGAGCGTTGGCAGTCGTTGCCGTTGTCGGGGCCGGTTCCGGGGTCGTAGGGCGACACCCCGAAGCCGGAGGCGTAGGAGTCACCGAGTGCGACGTACCGGCCCTCGGCCGGGGCGGGGTCCGCCTGGGCGCGGTTCACGGCCGACTGGAGCGTGAGCAGCGCGGTGACGGCCATGAGGGCGACGAGGCGGAGGGGGACGGTCGCTCCACGATGCGTGGAGCGCGTGGTGCTGGGGTGCTGGTGCATGTCAATCCTCTGCGGTGGGATGGGCGGGGCTCTCCATGGGCGGTTCTCCGGCACGACGACCGATGTCCGATGCGCGTGTCAGGGTCCATCATGGCGGTGACCATGGTCGACGCGGGTCGACGTCCGCAGATGTTCAGGGTGTGCGCATGGATCCCCCCAGACAACCCCGATCCTGCGTTTCACCTTGTCAGACGGTTTACTGCAGGTTCACGGGGTGCGTCGGCCCTGCTCGTCGAACGCTGTCGGATCGGATGGGTCGACGGGGGCTCGCTCGCCGCCCCCCGAGGTTCTCCCGATCGGTTCTCCGGGTTCTTGACCTCTGCTTCCGGGGACTGCTTCGATGATTCATCGACTTGATCGACGACGGCGCTCGGATCGGGTGTTCTGTCGGTCAGATGTTCTGTCGAAGGTGTCCGTGCTGGCTCGGGAACCGCGCGATCCGCGTTGAATTCGACGCATGTTCCTGCTGGATCGCGGATGGGATGCGGGTGAGATCTTGTTGGCGGTTCTGTGTGGTCATCTCAGAAAGAATTATGACGTGTGGGTCGCCGCCGTTCTTGTCGGGCTGGTGGCGTCGGTGTCGTTGACCCTTGCTCTCGGGCTCACCATTGCCGGAGTGACGTCCGGAGGGGCTGCCCAGGAGCAGTACTCGAGCATCGGCGGGATACAGATCGGGTTCACCGCCGTGGCTGGTACGGCTTGCGTCGCGGTGATGGTCCGAATGGTGATCGGCATGAGCCGTGTCGAGATCGCACAGTGGCAGCTTGCGGGGGTGTCGACGAAGAGGATCGCCGTGCTGGTCCTCATGATGGTTCTGATGTGCTCGCTCGTCGGAGGCGCCGCCGGCGCTGTCCTCGGACGGATCGGGTGGGGGCCGCTCGGGGGATTCGTCAGGAGTTCGGGGCTGCCTGATTTCCCGGGGCTGTCGGAACCGTTGCCGGTCGGGGCGATCTGGGGAGGCCCGTCGTGCGGCGTTGCGGCCTCACTCGTGGCGGGTGTCCTGAACCTGCGGGCGGTCACGAGGGTCGAGGCGATCGAGGCGGTCGATCTTCATCCCATGAACGCGGGGGCCGCTCGACCCAACCCGTTCAGACTGCTCCTCGTCGTCGTCCTGGTCGGAGGTCTTGTCACGGCGTACTGGGGCGTCTCGGTCCAGCCGCCCTCCTCCGACGTCGAGGAACTGTCGGGGGTGTTCTCCGCGTACTGGGGATGCGCTCTGCTCGCCATGATGGTGGCGCTGGCCATCGGAAGACCTCTTTTCGGGCTGATCTTCCGAGCGATCTGTCTTCTGCTCCCCTCCGGCGATGGTGTGGGGATCTACCTGACGAAGGCCGCTGTGCTCCGGAGAAGCGTCTACTCCTCGGCCATGGTTGCTCCGCTTCTCGTCGGAGAAGGCGCTGTCGGCTCGATCTACGGGATGGATCAGCAGATCAGGGGCACCACCGACATTCTGGGTGTGGTTGGGGCCTCAATCAGCCCGCCCCGTCAGATGATGCTCGTCTTCGGCGGCTCGGTTCTCGTGACGATGGCCACCGGGGTCGGTGTGGTGTTCGCCACGAATCGTCAGCGATGGATCGACCTGTCGCGTCTCCGTGCAATGGGGGTGGGTGTTGCCGTGCTGTTGGGTGGAATGCTGTTGGAGTTCATCATCTACTTCATCGGTACCAGTGCGATCTGCTACCTCGCATTGTTCGTCAATGGATTCATGATCGCGAGGGCCATGGACGAGGGGCCCGTCCCGGGCAGCCATTTCGTGAGCCCGAGCCTAGTTCCCCTGGCGATCATCGCGTCGGGAGTCCTCGTGAGTCTTCTGTGCGCGTTGATGTTCGTCGGCGCACGTACGCTCGACAGATGGAGGAATCCACGGAAGCCGATCGGGTGATGTCCGACCAGTTGACATGCGGGAGGAAGGCGAATGGGTGTCCTTCGTCGCAGCCGCCGGATGGCGGGAAGAGGTTCGAGGAGGAGCTCGTGCCGGGACGAGAAAGTGATTGCCGGGAGGGGCAGGGCGTGAAATCTGTTGACAGGGCGGATGCGTTCGTCGTCGAGGCGAGAAGCATCTCGAAGAGCTATCGGAGCTCCCGGCGCGGGCGGCGGAGGACGACCGTGTTCCGCGACGTCTCCGTGCAGGTGGAGCCGGGGGAGGTCGTGGGGATCACCGGCCCCTCGGGGGCCGGGAAGTCGACCCTCCTGTACTGCCTCTCCGGCTTGGAACCGGTTGATTCGGGTGACGTGCTGGTACAGGGATCCGACATGACCCATTGCAGTCGAGGAGCGCGTGCCGCGGTGCGCCGCAAATGCATGGGATTCATTTTTCAGGAGTACAACCTCGTTGATTCTCTCACGGTGCTCGGGAACGTGGAGCTGGCCTCACGGATGGCCGGCATGGGGCGTCAGCGCGATGCGGTCCTGTCGACGCTCGAGAGAGTCGGCATGACCGCCTTCCTGGACGCCTACCCGGATGAGCTCTCCGGGGGCCAGCAGCAGCGCGTCGCCGTCGCGCGCGCCCTCGTGCTGAATCCCCCCGATCGTCTTCGCCGACGAGCCGACCGGCGCTCTTGACGCACGGAACACGTCCATCGTCGTGCAAGGACTCCACGAGTTGGCGGAGCAGGGTTCTTCCGTCGTGGTCGTCACCCACGACCCGGGGATCGCCGAGGAGGCCGATCGGTGCCTCAGGATCGATTCCGCCCGGCTTTCCGTGGAGCTCTGATCGCCTCGCGTCCGGGCCGCTGCGGTTCGCCGGGCAGGCCAATGGGCATCGTGTCGCGCTGACTCCATATCCTGCACGGTGTGGAGTGCCTCATGTTTTTGGGTACTGGTGAAGAGTGGTGTTTTCGGTGTGTGGGGCAGGGGTTCGATCGTGCTGGCGCCGGGGGTGCGGTGCCGGGTTCACCGAACGAGTCGTTCCCCCCGGGGTCGTTCAGCGGTCCCGTCCGGTGGCCGAGGTTGCGAGGCTCTTGGGCCGGGCCCGTCACGGGGCCGGGGCCGGCGTGCCGGGGAATCCTGCCGGTCATGGCCACCAGCGGCATGACCCTCTTGCAGGCCCAGGGGGAAGGGCCGTTCCATCGTCCGGGCCGTGGATCTTCCGGGCCGTCCGGGGCAGGCCCCCGCAGGAACCACACCGCCAACGCGCCGGCGGTGACATGGGCCGGTGACATCTGGCCGGCGAGGCCCCCGCCCGTGGCCACCACGGCCTGACCGACCCGACCATCCCCAAACTTTCCCGAGCCAGAAATCCTGCCAACCACTTGACGCGGGACATGCATGATGAAGCTTTTTCATTGCTGTTGTCGCGTATGTGAGGCCATCCTGCTCTGTACTCGCGTCAGGGTTTCAGGGGGGAGACTCCTCAGCAGCCCCCTACATTTAAGCGCGAGGCAGACGAGATCTGAGTCCAAGGGGTTGACGGAAGAGACTCAGGAAGGTTGAAATAGATTTCGAGTTGAAATAGATTTCGAGGTCCTTCCGTCGAACGGTTTATCTCTTTTTGATTTCTGTCGGGATGGAAGGGTGTCCACTATGATGAGCCGACTTTGCCTGAACTCGTTGGAAGAATGTGGACCCGGGCTGCAACACAGGTCGGGAAAATTTAAGTTGGAGGTGAATGTCATGAAGCTGGTCCAGAGCAAGGAGCTTCCCGTTGGCGCTTCTGCCCGTTGCGACGATCATTGCATGTGCACGTAACGAAAATCGCATGTGATGACAGGAATGCTGAGGATCGGGGGAACTTGTTTCTCACGATTCAACGCCTTCGGTCCTCAGCATTCTGAATCTTGATGAAAATGAGTATGGAAACAGAACGGTGGGAGTCCTTCCAGTGAATCTTCCTCTACTAAATTTCCTTGAAATCGTGGAACGTTGGCCGCTCTTCAGGGCACTTAGGGAGCTTGGCCCGGATGAGTGCTGGCGGGTAATGGATGAGCTTTATGAGGCCGACCTCCCTCACTATTTTGCTGATCCTCAAAACGGGGATGGGCGGCAGAAAATAGTTGCAAGTGCTCGCAAGCATATGAAATTGGTCCCAGCTCTGGAAGACCGCGACATTGAAGAGATGGCTGCTCGGTATGGCACTTATGGGCCGAGACTTCAAAAAGAAGTTGTCTTCGTGCTGCTCTGGATGCGCGATCACACAACTCTGTTTAACGAAGTCGTGGAGGTCCAAGGGCAAGACATCTTGGATGCCGCACTCAAGATCGGAAATGGAGTTCTTGCCGTACCGGTTCATCTTGGTCCTTCGTATGTGGTAGGGCCGATGCTCGCTCACGAAAACCCATCAACTGTAGTGTTCAACAGAATTAATTTTTATGGATGCAAGGGAAAAACATTCCCAAATCTTGATGCTGAAGCTGTCGGACTCTCCTCCTCTTCAAACATCGCACGTGTGGGGATCGAGGCACTCAAAGCGAAACGGACGTTCGTGATCTTTCCAGAACTTGATCCGAGAGGAGTTGGCCAGCATCATGTTCGAGTGCCTTTCCTCGGTACGACAGTCATGGTCCCGTCTGGACCGGTGATCATGAGCAGGATTGCGAAAGCACCAATACTTCCGATTTCATTTCTCTCGAATGGAAATGGTACTTTTGTCCTGAAATACCATGACTTAATAGAACCGTCGGTGAGCAGGAAAGAAGATTCTGCCGTGGTTCACACCCTCTGGGAATCTCTGAACCAGATCATTCTTGAGGGGCCTACTGAAGACTGGGAGATCTGGCTTGAATTCGACAAAATGGTTCCGTCGCTACCATGAGGCTTATTCACAGGGGGCCTGATCGTGATCATCGCCCCTGGGGTCACAGCGTCATCCGCAGACGCTGTGAATAAGCCTCCATGAACCGACTCCGTTCAGCAGGAGATCATTTAAAGATGTAAGGAACTTGGTATGTCGGAATCTTTGGTAAGAGTCAATTCTTTGTCAAAGACTTATGTGACTGATTTTTCGCAAGACGTTAATGCTGTACGTGAGGTTTCTTTCGAGATCTGCGAAGGCGAATTGGTTGCTCTCATGGGCTCCTCAGGGTCCGGAAAGAGTACGTTACTGAATCTTGTGGGAGGACTGGACAGGCCTACAAACGGCTCGGTCGAGGTGAATGGTCAGCTCCTTAATGACATGCAAGACAAGGAGCTGGACAAGTTTCGCCTCACGACGATTGGGTTCGTCTTTCAACAGTTTTATCTGATGCCCAACTTCAGTGTCGCTGAGAACGTTGCTCTTACTGCGTTGATCCGAAACCAACCACGGTCGAGTTGGATAGATCGAGTCATTGATTTGCTTGACGAGGTCGATCTTCTGGAAAAAATTGATTCAATGCCGAATCTTCTTTCTGGTGGACAGCAACAGAGAGTGGCTGTGTGTCGTGCGCTGTTCGGCGATCCCAAGGTGCTTCTTGCTGATGAGCCAACAGGTAATTTGGATTCTGAGAATTCTGTTGGAGTTCTGAGTCTTATTCGACGTGCGATCAACTCAGATTCCGTTGCGGCAGGAATCCTTGTCACGCATGATGCAGAAGCGGCAACGATAGCTGACCGGGTGCTCCTGCTGAAGGATGGTTCGATACTGGGTGAGTACAGACCAGCGTCCGATGAGGCGTCAGGAACAGGCGATGAAGATGGAGGCGATTCGCATGCGAAGCGCATTCGTGCATGGATCAAAGAATCTTCGTGCTGATTTCCGAAAATATGTGCTGGCCTTACTTGCGATGCTGGCTGGTACAGCAGTCCTCTTCGCCACGCTCATTTGTGCGGAAGTTACGAATGAACGACTCGCTGAAGGCGTCGATTCTCTGGGGGGAATTGCTGACATTGGGTTGGTGCCAGATGCTCCTGGGGGTATGCTCACGTCTGATCAAGTTAATTCGATTGAGGAACTTCCTGATGTCAGCGAAGTGATCCCTACGTATAGTGAATCTACCACAGTGCGTAGTAGTGCTGGAACCAATCCTGATCTCGTGCTCACCGGGTATCCTGCTCATTTCAATGAATCTCTATTCCTGCAGAGCCTGCAGAGTTTGGATGGACGCCTACCAGGCCAAGGTGAACCAGAGGTATTGCTACCAAGTGACATAGCTCAATCCTTGAGCGTAGGAGTTGGCGATAAAATTGAGGTGTTGGGTGCCAGTGGAACGACTGAGCTTGCAGTGGTTGGAATTGTTGATCCATCAGAGTTGGGCATGCTTGCATACGAAAATATTTTTGTGGACCTCTCTACGGCTCAGAATATTTTCGGAGAGCCGGATCGATTGTCGCGAGTAGATCTTCGACTCACGAAGGACCCGTCTGAGTGGTCTCTTGAGGTTCAGCATCAACTCCCCGCTGGGGTCGCTGTTCAGGGCACAAGTGCAGCTAGCGCATCCTTTGCGCCGATTCTTCGATCGGTGAACACGATTCTCAAGGTGATTTCTGGTACCTCCTTTGCAATTACAGTTTTATTGACTGCCACTGCTTTCGGCAGTGTTATTCGTTCTCGCCAAAACTCATATGCGCTCTTGAGGACTGTCGGAGCGAGCAGGCCTTGGATCGCACGTGAATTGTTGGCCGAGGCGATGATTTTAGGAGTACTTGGAGGGATCACAGGAGCAATCATCGGGCCTCTGATCGGATTGGGATTGATCCGAGTTCTTCCGGGGAAGGGCGGTCTGCCTGTGTTATCGAAACTCGTTCAGGAAGGTTGCCTTTGTATGGCCATCGCGGTCCTGGCGTCCTTCGTGGGATATTTGTTCTCGCTCAGGTCGCTCTACAAGGGTAGTGCTCTTGCTGGTTTGAGGACGGCCACTGATGGGATTTCTCTGAAGGTGCGCAAGATATTCGGTGTTCTTGGCTCAGTGATTCTTGCTGCAGCTGTTATAATTTGTGTAACATCAAATTTGAATGTGCTCAGAGGGGTTTCATTCGCGCTGCTTCTCATCGGCGCTTCACTTGTGTCTCCGTCAGTGGTCGCGCTCTTCTCTGCCATCTTCCGCAACAGCAGGTGGTCACTGTCATATGCGAGTAGGCGTCTTGACCGAGAAAACCAGATGCTTGCGCCTGCTGTGATCGTCGCCGTCATCGTGGCTCTGTCGGCTTCGTTGATGACAGTGGCTGATTCCATCGGTGGTTCGATGAACAGGCAGATGGAGAGTCAGTTCGGTGCTGATGTTCAGATCACGTCCAAGGTTCCGGTCTCGATGTCAGATCCTGGTGATATCAGCAGGATCGAGGGCGTCAAAACTGTGACACCGATTTCTTCGCAGGAAGTGACGATTAAATCGGTGAATGATGCTGCGGCTTCTATGGATGTGAATGCCATGTCGATTGATCCTGACGGATATTTTTCTACAGCGGGGCTTGCGTTCGTTCAAGCTGAAGATGGTGTGCAGCAGAAAATGAGAGATGGGGCAGTGGCGGTTCCTGAATCTGTTGCGAGGTCCTTGGGCGTCGGCGTAGGCGATGCACTAACCGTGTCGTATGCCGGTCAAAATGTCACCGCGCCAATTGCCGGAGTGTTCATCTCGATGTCCACAGGGACACAAATAGTCCTTCCGGCTGCCTTGATCAGACCAGATTCTTCTCCCAAGTACAATAGATGGTATGTATCTGTAGCTGATGGCCAAGATCTTGACGTCGTGCGTGACAGAGTGACTGATGTTGTTTCAGCTGAGTTGCCTGGTTCTTCAGTTATCACCGGTGCGGGGATGCTCGATCGGGCGAAGAGTGATCTCGCTACTTATACCATTGCCATGTTCGCGCTCGTCGGGATCACTGTGATTGTGGGATCGATCGGGAGTGCAGGGATTTTTGCATTGTCGGTCTCGCGCCGACAAAGAGAACTTGCGACGCTTCGGGTTGTCGGGCTTCCGACGACAGGGACAGGACGGTTGATACTGAGCGAAGTGCTTCTTGTCGGGTTCCCTGCGATGCTTACGGGCGTTCTTTCTGGTATTGGAGCAGGATGGGTTCTTTCTCAGATAGTTTCGGAAAGCATGGGTGTTTCAGCAAGCTTTACCCCGAGCTTCGTGGCGGTTCTTTCTCTGACTGCCACAACCATTGCAAGCTTGGTTCTTGCGAGCTATTGGCCCGTCAGACGTGCACGTCATTGCATGCCCAGCGTGGCCCTCAGGGCTGAGTAACGATTCAAGGAGTTTATTACATGGACGAACTAGATTTTTTCCCATCTGAGTCTTTGCACTTTCCAAGGCTTCGACCGACGGTTGTGGTTCAGGGGCATGAGGATAGACTTAGGTTCCTTTCTTTCTCTGAGCTTCGCGAAAGCGAATTCGAAGTGAAGCCATTCGTGCACGACCTGGTTAAGCTTCTTGATGGTTCGCATTCATTGATGGATTTATTGGATCATCTTCGAACGACCTACTCTCATGATCTTTCATTGGATGACCTGACAGATGTCATAGAATTGCTTGCGTGGCATGGTCTCCTTGACAGGAGCGTTGGGGGCAAAGCTGTCGGTGAAATGTTCACGCGTCAGGCAAGGTTCTTCGGTGAGTTCGTGTCCTCATATCCCTCTCTTCCCGCCGATGTTTGCGAGTTGCAGAATTCTCTGGGTGAATCCAAGGTGCTGGTCATTGGTGCTGGTGGGACTGGTAGCTGGGTGATTCGTGCTCTTGTGGCATCGGGTGTCGGTGCCATCGATGTTGTTGACCCTGATGTTGTCGAACTGAGCAACCTGAGTCGACAAGCACTTTACTTGAGTGATGATGTTGGTCGTCTCAAGGCTGAGGTGATAGGTCAGAGGTGTGGACAGCTCTCTGAACTGACACAGATACACCCGATGCGAAAGTGGATCCGTGAATCAAGCGATATGGAGCCTCTTCTGGATGGCGTCGATCTCGTCATCTGCTGCGCTGATGAACCTTCTGTCAACGTGGTTTCTGATATCGTCGCTGATTCTTGCTTTCCCAACGGCATTGCTCATATGGTAGGGGGTTCGTATGGTGGGAACCTCGGAGTTCCGGGAATCACAGTGATCCCCGGTAGGACTGCATGCTGGTCATGCCTGAGAAGTGAGATAAAACATGATCATGAGACGTCTGATTTCTCGGATGTCGCTGATCGTACCGGACCTGTTGGTAGCATCAGCATGATCACTGGGATCGTGGCTAACCTGATCGCTTGGGATGCGTTGAGAGTTCTGTTGGGGGTCCCTCCGGCGCTATCTGATGTCGTACGTGAACTCAACATCTTTACGCTTGAGTGGCGTACCAGAGTCATAAAGCGTAGGAAGGATTGCATGTGCAGTGGATGGCATGGCTGTCATGGGTAGAGGACTTAGGGGCTTGAATAATAGCTGTGTTGCGGTCCCGGACTTGCTGAAGGTTTTACGTGATCATTTCTTCGTTCATTGGTCATAGAGAGACGAGGGCTGAGGGCTCGTCTTTCTTGTCGTTTGTGTGGGGGTATGGGCTGGGTGGGGCTGCACGCGTAGTAATACTTGTTCTCTTGAGTTTTCTTGCTACGGGCTGTTCGCTTTTGCAGCCGGCTGTGCTGAGCATGGCGATATCATCCATACAGGCTGGGGTTTTTCGCGTTGGTTTGGGTTTTGAGCTGTTAGCCCTCTTGCTCCTCGTTGCGGGAGCTTCTGTAACCAGAGATGTCATCTTGTACAGACGTGGAGAGGCACTTCTTCATAACGTGCGAACAATGTTCGTATCGCACGTTCTGTACCTTGATTTTGAAACCCTTGGTAAATATAGAGCGGGTGATCTAGTCGACCGGTTCACCAATGAGGCTGAGTCGTTGCGAGATGCTTTCGCTGCATTGTACAAGTTCTTGCTGGGGAGTCTCCCTCTCATAGTGGGGGCTCTCGCCGGCATGGTGATCTTGGATGTCGAACTTCTTGCAGTCTCATTGTTCGTCATCATGATCTCGACAATTTCAGTTTCATTCTTGGCCAAACGGATTAAAGTTGTTTCACGGGCTCGTCAAGAGAGCATGGGGAAGGTTGCTGCCGCTCTCGTGGGTTGTCTCAAAGTAATGCGGACTCTACGCGTTTTTGATGCGGTGGGGCATGAACGTGATCTCCTGTATGCTCAGTTGGGTCATGTTCAGGGGTTGGGGCGCAGGCTGGGGAGTTATGTCTCCTCGATTGAGCCGATATCAACGGCGACGATCCAGCTTTGCTTTGTCGTCATCATTGGCGTCGGAGTTGCTCGTGCTGCTCTGGAAAAGACACCGTTGCCGGAGATGGCTGCATTTTTGGTGCTCTTGTTCATTCTTGTGGCTCCGGTCAACCAGCTCTTCTCGGCGTTAAGGGCTCTTGCTTTGGCGCGTGCGTCCTTCGAGCGGATGAGGGAGATCCTTGAAGAGCCTCTTGAGGTTGAGGAGAAGGAACGTCATTGTTCTGAAGTAACAAGGGGCGGAAAGGTGGAGCTTTCTCTTGATTGTGCCGTGGTTTTTCGAAATGTGACTTTCTCCTACAGAGCCTCTCGCTCTCGTGGAACTGACTCCTCGGTTGTCATTGGTGCTGTACGGTCGTTGTCGTTCAAGGTGAATCGTGGTGAGCATGTTGCCGTTGTCGGAGCCTCTGGATCGGGGAAAACCACGATGCTGAACTTGATTGCACGCCTTTATGAACCAGATTGTGGGGATATCAGTTTCTTTAGGGAGAACATTCTCACCTTGAACATTTCCGACTATCGAGAAAACATCGCGATTGTTGAGCAGGGGACGCCTGTACTGACCGGTTCCTTGCGTCACAACTTGACAATGGGTGATGGGGGGATCGGCGACTCTGAGCTTTGCGGTGTGCTTGAAAGGGTCGGCCTCCTTCGTCGGTTCTCAGAGTGCCCAGCGATGCTCGAGGCGCCTCTCGGTGAGGGCGGAGAGGATCTGTCGGGTGGCGAGAAGCAGCTCCTCTGTCTGGCCAGAGCTCTTGTCCGCCGTCCTAGGCTGCTCCTGCTGGATGAGGTCACATCGCACTTGGACGGGGGGGGGGGGGGGGGGGGGGGGGGAATGAGGAGCTCGTTCTTGATGCACTGCGATCCATTGATTGGCCTTGCACCGTGATATCTGTAACTCATCGTCTCGCCTCAATGGTGGACTCAGACCGTGTCCTTGTTATGGACAGGGGGAGTTTGGCGGCATCCGGGACGCATGCTGAGCTTCTCCGGTCATCGCAGCTGTATCGTGACCTGATCCACTCGCGGATCATGCGCTGAGTGGCGCGATCAGCCGTGATGGTCCTCCACGACGTCGGTCCTCAGCCCGACCATGGGGACGGCGGCGGTGCGCGGCCCCGCGAGGGCCTACGATGCTGCGTGGCCCCGGCGAGGCGCGGGGCGGAGC
>ERZ772955.1734-NODE-1734-length-12915-cov-4.392924_pt1 | contig 12915 bp, 10 predicted proteins | sample MGYA00511133_ERZ772955 | MGnify/ENA primary metagenome ERZ772955 (study PRJEB29015, sample SAMEA2737914) | human oral metagenome | biome: human oral; feature: human-associated habitat; material: dental | place: China | collected 2149 ... | reverse complement strand
GTACTTATAACCCTAACACCAATCCAGCCACAGTAGATTTGAATTTTGATCGTGCACTTTACTGGGTCGAGACCGGTGCTCAGCCGACAGACACGGCACGCAACATCCTCAAGGGTGAAGGTGTCTACATGATGAAGCATCTTCGTGGCGGTGTCAGGAAAGGTGCATTTGATGAGGCTGCATGCCAGCAGAAGTTCGATGCCTGGAAACAGGCAAAGGTCGCAGCTGTTGAAGCTGTAGAGAAGAAAGAAGCTGACAGCAAGAAGGCAGTAGCTGCAAAGAACCTTGAGGCAGAGAAGAAGGTCAATGAGACGATTGCCAAGAAGGTTGCAGACAAGAAGGCTGCCGCTGCCGCTGCAAAAGCCGAGGCTGAAGCTGCAAAGGCTGCAGAAAATGCTGCTGCCGAGTCTCCGGCAGAGGAAGCACCGGCAGAAGCCTAACCCCATACTCGGTGATAGGAATCTGGTCCATAGTCCCGCAAGAGACTATGGACCTTTTCTTTTTCGTACAATCGGAAGATTTTTTTTCATGCAAGGTGGAGGAGACATCCTGCCTGATACAGCAAGTTGTCGGACAAGGGGGACTTTCCGGGCACGGAGCTATGTGCATGAAAGCGAAGGCTGCCGTAGAAAGACAGGAAGAAACTAAGGGGCGACTGCTTTTATGCGGATATGCCCATATTCTGCGTCTTGAATCTACTTATAATGAACTTGCATAACTGGTGTCAATCATGCTGGAGAGTGTTTATACGTATTCCTCACCTTGCAGGAAAACCCGGTCTATGACAGGTGTTGTATAGGCATAGGGAATAAACTCGATGGAGGGTATCGGATCTGTAATGAAGAAGTTGGCTGTTTTTCCACGCATGACAGACCCGTATTCTTTGCTCAGCCCCATGGCATACGCCCCGTTCAGGGTTGCGGCATTGATGGCTTCTTCCGGCAGCAGGCGCATCTTGATGCAGCCGAGGGAAACAATGAATTTCATGTCTCCCGAGGGGGTAGACCCCGGATTATAGTCGCTGGCAAGGGCGAGCGGCAGTCCTGCATCTATCATCTTGCGTCCCAAGGCAAACGGCATATTCAGGAAGAAGGAGGTCCCAGGAAGTGCGGTGGGCATGGTTCGGCTGTTTTTCAACAGCTGTATCTCAGCTTCTGTCATACTCTCCAGATGGTCTACGGACAGGGCATTGTGCTTCACCCCGACTTCGACTCCCCCCGACGATGCCAGCTCATCGGCATGGATCTTCGGGCGCATCCCATATTCGGCGCCTGCTTTCAGAATCCGTGCGGTCTCTTCTGGTGTAAAGAAGCCGGTATCGCAGAAGACATCGATGAAGTCCGCCAGTTTCTCTTTTCCTACTGCAGGTATCATCTCGTGGATTATCAGATCCACGTATTCTTCCTGCCTCCCTTTATAGGCATGCGATACGGCATGTGCGCCGAGGAAGGTCGCCACGACTTTCAGCCGCGTCGTCTTTTTGATTCGACGGATGACACGAAGCATCTTCAGTTCATCCTCCGTATTAAGTCCGTAACCGCTCTTGATCTCGACGCAGCCCGTCCCCTTCCGGATGATTTCATCCACACGGCTCATCGCCTGCTGATACAGTTCTTCCTCATCCATTTCATGGAGGCGGTCGGCGGAATTAAGGATACCGCCTCCCCGCCGGGCTATTTCTGCATAGCTGAGGCCGCGGATCTTGTCGATAAACTCCTGTTCACGGCTTCCAGCATAGACGATATGCGTATGCGAGTCGCACCAGGAAGGGAGGACGGCACCGCCTTTTGCATCAATGACCTCCGCTTTGTCAGCGGGAGATGGACAATCGTCCATCTTTCCATAATCCTTGAATCGTCCGTTTTCTATGATGAGATAGGCATTGGGCAGCGTTTCCAACGTTCCCATTTCCTTCCCTTTCAGACACCTCTTGCTTCTGGAATCGATGCCTGCAAGTATTCCGATGTTGATGATGAACAGCCTTTTCATATTGTGTGTTTGTTGTAAGCGTATATGTTGATGCGGACAGGACAGGAAGAAGTCCCCCTCATCTACCTTTGCAGGGGAAAGGGCAGACGAGGGGATATGATTCCTGTCGGCCAAGGATTATTTCCGGAGAAAATCGACCGACCGGGCGATATAGGGAGCCATGAACTCGTCGGTGTCAATGAAAGGAACCTCCTCACGATAAGCCTTGTGGACGGCCTCGATCGCAGGTGAAGACTTCAGCGGGCGGCGGAATTCAAGTGCCTGTGCTGCATTGAAAAGCTCGATGGCAAGCACACGCTCGGTGTTCAATACGACTTGATAGAGCTTGGTAGCGGCATTGGCACCCATGCTGACATGATCCTCCTGCCCCTGTGAAGATGGGATGCTGTCTACTGAGGCCGGTGTGCAATAGGTCTTGCTCTGGCTGACGATGGATGCCGCTGTGTACTGCGGAATCATGAAACCGCTGTTCACACCGGGCTTTGCCACGAGGAAACTCGGCAGGTTACGAGTCCCCGAGACGAGCTTGTAGATACGTCTTTCGGAGATATTACTCAATTCGCACAAGGCGATGGCAAGGAAGTCCATCGGCTGTGCGATAGGCTCACCATGGAAGTTCCCGGCGGAAATGACAAGGTCGTCGTCCGGGCAGACGGTGGGGTTGTCCGTAGCGGCATTGACCTCGATGTCAATCACCGATTTCACATAGGCAATGGTATCTTTCGATGCGCCATGCACCTGCGGCATGCAGCGGAAGGAGTAGGGATCCTGTACGTTTACTTTCGGCTGCCTGATGAGTTCGCTGCCTTCGAGGAGTTCCCGTATCCGTGCGGCCGTGTCAATCTGTCCCTTGTGGGGACGTACAGCATGTACAGCATGGGTGAAGGGTTCTATCCGTCCGTCGTAGGCTTCGAGCGACATCGTACCGATGACATCGGCCCATTGGCTCAGCCTTTCGCTCTGCAGGAGTGCCCATACGGCAAAGGCATTCATGTTCTGTGTACCGTTGAGCAGGGCAAGTCCTTCCTTGGATACCAGTTCAATTGGATTCCATCCCATCCTCTTCAAAATATCGGCTCCCGAGAGGATTTCCCCCTTATATTCTACTTCTCCCATCCCGATAAGCGGCAGGGAAAGGTGTGCCAGCGGGACAAGGTCGCCGGATGCGCCCAGCGATCCCTGCATATACACGATGGGGTAGATGTCATTGTTGAAGAAGTCTATCAGCCGTTCGACCGTCTGCAGCTGGCAGCCGGAGTAGCCGTAGCTAAGCGACTGGATCTTGAGCAGCAGCATGATCTTCACGATCTCGTTGGGAACACGGTCGCCTACACCACAGGCATGGGACATGACAAGGTTCTTCTGCAACTGTGACAGACTGTCTTTGTCGATGGATATTTTGCAGAGCGAACCGAAGCCGGTGGTCACGCCGTAGATAGGGGTGTCCGATTCTATGATCTTTTTGTCAAGATAGGCTCTGCACCGGATAATCCGCTGGCGGGCATCTTCTGAAAGCTCAAGTTTCGTACTGTCTTTGATGATTTCACCGATTTGTTCGATTGTCAGGTGTGCGGCACTGATTTGATGAATATTGTCCATATTTTTTATAGATTAGAAAAAAAGATTCCGTTTGATTAGAATGCGGCATTGATCGTATCGTCATCAACAAGGTTGGGCAGGGTGACGCACAGGCCGGGTGTGCGTTCCATCTCCCGTCGGATGGCATCCATCGATCCTTTGTTGCGTGCCCAGCTGCGGCGGGCGATGCCGTTGTTGACATCCCAGAGGAGCATCTGGCGGATATGGCGGTCAGCCTCTTCACTGCCGTCGATTACCATACCGAAGCCGCCGTTGACGACCTCTCCCCATCCGACACCGCCACCGTTGTGGATAGATACCCATGTCGCTCCGCGGAAGGAGTCGCCGATGACATTCTGTACAGCCATGTCGGCACAGAACTGGGAGCCGTCGTAGATGTTGGACGTCTCACGGAAAGGCGAGTCTGTACCGGAGACATCATGATGGTCGCGGCCGAGAACTATCGGACGTGTGATTTCTCCTCTTCGTATCGCTTCATTGAATGCCAGGGCTATCTTCGTACGTCCTTCACAGTCGGCATACAGGATCCGTGCCTGCGATCCGACGACAAGATGGTTTCTGCCGGCCTCTTTTATCCAGTGGATGTTGTCGTCAAGCTGCCCCAGAATGTCTGGCGTGGCTGTCTTCCTGATTTCTTCCAACACGGCTGTCGCTATGCGGTCGGATGTCTCCAGGTCCCGGGGGTCGCCCGATGTACATACCCATCGGAACGGTCCGAAACCATAGTCGAAGAACATCGGCCCCATGATGTCCTGCACATAGGACGGGTAACGGAACTTTCCGTCCGGACGCAGTATGTCGGCACCGGCGCGGCTTGATTCCAGGAGGAAGGCATTGCCGTAATCGAAGAAATACATGCCTCTTGCTGTCAGCTTGTTGATGGCGGTTACCTGACGGCGCAAGGAAGCCTGGACTTTTTCCTTGAACAATTGCGGCTCATCGGCCATCAGCCGTTTTGATTCTTCCAGGGATAGTCCGGCAGGGTAGTAGCCGCCTGCCCACGGATTGTGCAGGGAAGTCTGGTCACTTCCGAGGTCAACGTGTATCTCCTCCTCTGCCAGCCGTTCCCAGAGGTCGACTACATTCCCCACGTAAGCCATGGAGACCGTGCGTTTCTCTTCAACAGCTTTCAATGCAGCCGGAATCAATTCATCAAGTGAAGTATGCAGTTCGTCCACCCATCCCTGTTCATAACGTTTCTGTGCTGCAAGCGGATTGATTTCAGCCGTGATGCTCACGACACCGGCGATGTTGCCCGCCTTAGGCTGCGCACCGGACATTCCGCCCAATCCGGATGTGACGAAAAGCATTCCCTTGATGCTTTTCTCCCCTTTCTCCAGTCGTTTGCGGGCTGCATTCAGAACGGTGATCGTCGTCCCATGTACAATCCCCTGAGGCCCGATGTACATATAGGATCCGGCCGTCATCTGCCCGTACTGGCTGACCCCCAGCGCATTGTCGCGCTCCCAGTCATCCGGTTTGGAATAGTTCGGTATGACCATACCGTTCGTTACTACCACACGCGGCGCATTCCTGTTTGATGGGAAAAGACCGAGCGGATGGCCGGAATACATGACCAGTGTCTGTTCGTCTGTCATTTCGCTGAGATACCTCATCACCAGCCGGTATTGTGCCCAGTTCTGGAAGACGGCTCCGTTGCCGCCGTATGTAATCAGTTCATACGGATGCTGCGCAACGGCCTTGTCAAGGTTGTTTTGTATCATCATCATGATGGCGGCAGCCTGTTCCGACCGGTGTGGGTATTCGTCTATGGGACGTGCATACATCTCATAAACGGGCCGTAAGCGGTACATATAGATGCGTCCGTATTTCCGCAGTTCCTCTGCAAACTCCGGTGCCAGTACCGCATGGAACTTCCTGGGGAAGTAACGCAAGGCATTTCGCAGGGCGAGCCGCTTCTCTTCAGGTGTGAGTATGTCCTTGCGTTTCGGTGCGTGATTGATGGTGTTGTCGTATGGCTGCGGTTCAGGCAGGCGGTCGGGTATGCCGGTGCGGATGTCTTTGATAAATTCTTCTTTTGTCATAGTTGTTCAGGTGTATTGTTTGCTTTTTATGGATAGAGGCAGCACTTCGATGCCGTCTCCCAGAAGGTCTCGTGCCCTGACAGGACAGACGAATAGAGTGTCTGTCCTGTCCGTTGAAGTCGGATCCACCTTATTATATATAGCGGGACTCCCTCCATTCTGTATAAAGGGCGGATTCCGTCAGAGCTTGGCTTCTACGATCTTCATGATCTCTGTTTCCGCCTCCTTGGCCTGGGCGATCAATGTGTCGGCTTCGGCAACCAGTCTGTCAGCGGTTTCCTTGTCTTTCAGTCCGGAGGCATTGATCTTCACGTTCAGTCCGGCTCCCAGCACTGCCGCGCGGGCGGCCAGCACGCCTACGCCGGCATCCGAAACACTGTTGGGATTTCCCTCTTCCGCCATGGAACGGCATAGTTCGAAGACTTTGAAAGATGCCTGCATGGTGTGCAGAGGTACTTCGGTGGCAAACAGGGTGGCTTTCTGTATGGCGGCTGACCGGGCTGCTTTTTCCTCTGCTGTCTCTTTGGGCAGGCCGAAGGCAGCCATGATGCGGTTGAAGGCCTCAGTATCTTCATCGACCAGTACCATCAGTTCCTTTTGGATGGCCTGTCCTTTTTCCGCCCAGTTGCTGAACTCCTCCCAGCGTGCATCCCATCCGGGCTTATGGCTGGAAAGGTTGGCTACCATCGTCCCGAGCGCAGCCCCCAATGCGCCCATATAGGCCGAGATGGTGCCGCCGCCGGGGGCAGGCGACTCACGGGAAGTCTCTTCGGCGAACTCTTTGACTGTGAGGTCGATGAGTTTTGGCGTTCTGTCGGCATCTTCCAGCAGATATTCTATCACCTTTTCACGAGGATTGAAAGGTTTGAGGTCATCAAGCCCCATTGACTTGATGGCGATCTTCAGAATGTCTTCTTCAGGGATACCCGTCGACCGGTTCTGCTTCTTCAGGAAATAAGTGCCTGCTTCAAGGAGCGTACGTTTGGGTATCAGACCGACGATCTCCGTGCCCGTCACACGGATGCCGCGGTTCTGTGCACAGCGGCACACCTCGTCGAAAGCCTTGTGGAGCGGAGTGACATTGATGTCGGTGATGTTCATGGATACCTGTGCTATCCCATATTCGTCAATGTACCAGCCGATGGCCTTTGTCGCCTTCAATGTGCCTGGCAGCATGATGACCTCACCGTTTTCATCTTTCATCGGTTTGCCTACGGGTGAACCGCCTTCCCGCTTCGGACGACCTTTCTCTCTCACGTCAAAGGCAATGGCATTGGCACGTCGCGTCGAGGTGGTATTGAGGTTGAAGTTGGTGGCTATCAGAAAGTCACGTGCACCGACGGCTGTACACCCGGTTCGTGCCATCTGCTCGTCCCACTTGCGTGCTCCGTAGTCGGGAGCTTCGGCGGCGACATCCATGCGTTTGGCCAGTGCCTCATACTCTCCCTCGCGGCATACGGCAAGATTCTTGCGCTCGGGCGTCCCGGCAGCGGCTTCGTAGCAATAGCAGGGGATTTCGAGCTCTCCGGCAATTCGTTCAGCCAGCTGACGTGCAAGGGCGGCACATTCTTCCAGCGTGATGCCTGATACCGGGATAAGAGGAAGAACATCGGTTGCCCCCATCCGCGGATGTGCGCCGTGATGCTGCCGCATATCAATGAGCTGTGCGGCTTTCTTCACGCAGCGGAAAGCTGCTTCCATGACGGCCGACGGCTCGCCTACGAAAGTGACGACTGTGCGATTGGTTGCCTCTCCCGGATCCACATCCAGGAGTTTCACGCCTTCCACTCGTTCCACTTCATCGGTAATCTGTCTGATTACCTCCTTGTCACGTCCTTCACTGAAGTTAGGGACACACTCGATGATTTGTTTTTCTCGTACCATATTATTCACATAGATTTATGTTTTCAGACTGTTTAGGTTTTCGTGTGCTAATTTACGAATTAGTTTCTGTTTTACAAAACTTTTTCATATAAAACTGTACTTTCAGCCCTTGTCGGATGGTCTTGTGAATGATGGACGGCACCTGACCCTTTGTCGGGACTTCCTTTTCTGTCTTGTCGGACGAATACAACCTGCAGTGGAAACCAAGGCTGACGTACTTTCTCTGGTCTTCCGTTCAATGCGTGGATGCTTTTCGCATAGCTTTAACGGAAGAACCGAAGAGATTCACTCAACAGAAACATGGCCAAGACAATCAACTGCCCATTCTATAATCATCTTCCGATACAAAACCCTTTTCATTTTAATACGTTGAAAATACAGATAATGTTTTGAAAAGTCATTACATAATTTCAAGCAAATCATCTGCAAATATAAAAAGACACGTACAAAAAGCAAGTCTGCAACCACCAGGAAATCAATTGGTTGTCAATCCGTTTTTAAAAGGTGCTTGATTGGACTCCAAAAGGGCGTTAGTAACGTTCTAAATGAGCATCAGTTGCAAGTCAATCAGGCACCTTTTAGAAGCTAAAAGGGCATGTGTTGCCTTGCGTTGCATGAAAACAGTTTACAAATACCGATGACAGAGGAATAAGTTGTCTGTAGAAGACGGAAAGACCTGCTGATGGACAGGCAGCGTATCAATTCGCCTTTTCTGCATTTTATCTTGTCGTTTATCCTCCTTTGTAAGACCATCCCATTTTGGATAGTCATACCATGCAAGCGCATAAACCTTTATTCTGTTTCCCTTCTATGCATTTAACGGAAGAACTCTTTTTCTGATGAGGAGGCCTGCTGTTCCGAAGTCAATGGGAGGGAAGCCTGTTGAAAGGAAGTTGCGCATGAAGCGTCATGACTTTCACGGGTCTTCAGTTTTGGGCGTGATGAGGTTTGTCTCGTGTGTTGACGACTTTGATGAACTTTCACACAGAGGCGGGGAGTGGAGATAAAGACCCTATAACGGAGGCATCGCCGGTGCGTGGGGCGGAGGTTATTGGAGCGTTTTATCAGGGCATTTGTCTGTGAGAACGATGAACAGTGTTTATCCCGAAAATGAAAGACCCCGTGTGTTACCTCCCTGTCGCTCTTTTGTTCCGTCGGCACCTTCGTGATGGTCTTTTCCTCTGTTATCTTCGCTTCTCCGTGTGCCTTATTATGTAGCAGGCTTACTTTATCGCCCCATATTTCTGAAGAACCACTTTTAAGTTTTATCGGACAATGCTTCTTCTTTTTGAAATATCCTGAAGACAAGCCCTGGAGTACAGGTGCCGAGGAGAAATGGAAGGGAAATGTATGGAAAGGTATGTAAAAAGTATGGATTTCCCCTTTCATTTTTAGGACAATCCCATGCTGACTGTCAGAAAATCCTATTATCTTTGTAGCCTGAAGATAAACAAAAAAAGAAAGTATAAATATGAAAAAGAAGAACCTTGATAGCCTCCGCCACGGTTGCATCGTCTTCATGGCGGCTTTTTCACTCAGTGTCCCGGCACAGTCTACCCGTCAGATACAGCCTTATTCTTTTCAGCAGAAAGGCGTTTTCTACGGCAGGCAGCCGGTTATCGGGATTGACATGTCGACTTTCGTCGATCTCGGTTATGGATATGCCAAGGACCGGTACAATGTTTATTTTGAAGGCCGCATCCTTCCCTTCGTCGATCCGCTGACCTTCCGTCTGCGGATCCCTGGAGGCATCTATCCTGATACTTATCCATCCTATCCCGATGAAGGATACAATCCTTATTACCAGGAAGGATATATGGTGACTTCCAATGCGGTACTCTTCAATGGCAAGAAAATCAGCGACAATCCGCGGAGTTTCTGGGACTTGGGATGGGGATACGGCAAAGACAACTTCGAAGTCTATTACATGGGCAGGAAGATTGAAGGAGCCATGAACTCCAGTTTCAAGGTTCTCAAGGATGGATATGCTGAAGATTCTTTTGAAACCTATTACAGAGGAAAGGTCGTGAAATAGGAAGGACTTGTCAGAATACGAATCCTCTTTTGAGGGACTTACCGTTTAAGGTGCATACACGTCTTACAGCGTGGCCTTTCGGCATTCTACCGGTTCTTCCGTCGGTATCCTGTTCATCCAGTCTCCCGCAAAGACAAAATGCAAGCGACAGCCAGCTGAGCAAAATAAACCAAATCGTTTGTAAGGACGGGACAGCTGTACCATGTCTAATAATATACGGACAGAGTCGTGAGGATGATCCGGAGCGGAGAATAGAAAAGCCCATTTCAAAACTCGTTTGCGAGTGGAGAAATGGGCTTTCCTTTGTCTTTTGGCGTATCGCAACATACAGATTGGAAGTCGTCAAACCGTCGATTGGTATTCTGACACTGCCTCTCTCGTAGGGAATGTGTCAGACAGGCTGTTGCCGACCTGTCCGACACATTCTACACAGCAGGGAGGGATTGTCTATATCTTCTTGCCCGACCACAGCACGAGGATGACGAGCAGTCCTGCAATGAAGATAAATGCGAATGAGCCGATGGAACCGAGATAAATCCGGCCTGTATGGATTTCAAGGGCAAGATTCCACAATGACATGGGGCGGTTATTGAATTCCTCCGGCTGTGGCGCAAAGGACGTTCCGTTGAAATAGTCTGCCTGGCAGTCCTTTCCTGTAAAATCGGAACTGTAACCGGAAATGGTCTGTCCGGCAGGAGCCGTACCGGACGCCGCCTGTTCGGAAGTCATTTCATCGTCGTAGACATCCACATCTCCCGTAGACCTGTCCCAGTAGTAAAGACCATCGAAAGAACCGACAATCCATTCTCCTTGCGGTCCGCGCTGCCATACATTCTGTCCCATCACGCTGACCGGCGGGGTAGAGGCAATGCGCTGGGGCTGACCGGTGAACGACTTGAGGGAGAAGAATCCTTCAGAAGTCGAAATCATCCAGTCACGTTGCTGTGCGTCATAGCGTACCATACGCAGCCTGTCGTGCCAGGGGTTGTCATCGTCCAGGGCCGTATAAGGCAGAGGACGGGTGCTGTGTGTGGCAAGCAGGATCATGAGGGGCGGGCGCAGTGCCCAGCCTGTCAGGGCGATGAAGATCGTCAGTACGAGCGTGGTCACGCCTATCTTGTTGTGCCAGTGAAGGACTTTTGCACTCCTTGGGCGCAGCCAGAACCAGATGCCGGTCACGCAGAGCAGGATCAGAATGATCCCGATACCGTCTACAATGAGTTTTCCCGCAGTGCCGAAGAGCGCACCGCTGTGCAGCAGCCATACCTGTCGGAAGAGGTTGGTCTTGCCCTCATAGCCTTCGGGAGCCTGCAGCTGCATCCGGAAGAAATGCCTGTAAGGTGCTTTGGCATAATACAGATAGGATCTGCCGAGCACCACCAGTGTGTCGCCCTGTGTCGTTATGTCTGTCAGGAGTTCGTCGCCGTCCGTCTGGGGGAGCGGTACGGGTGTCCAGCCGGTACGGGCATCCAGCCGGTACAGTCCCATGATGCTGGCAGCGAACAGGTCGCCCTGCGGCATCTGGACAACACCTCTTATCTGCCGGTAGTCGGCACCGGCCGGCAGCCCTTGATTGTATTCGGAGAAATGCGAGGCGGCCGTGTCCGTACGGATGATGCCCGCTGCCCCGTAGATGAGCACCGCATTGTTCTCTTTGGCATCTTTGCAGCGTAGCGTACCACGCAGGAGTCCGTTGTTCCACTGCTTGAAGGTGTATCGCTCCGGTAGCAGGGAGCGGCTGACATTGATGCCCGCGAAGTACTGGCGGTGATTGAGTACAATTCCTGAAAGGCAGAACATCAGAAGGAAAAAGCTGATGAATATTCCGATCCACTTATGATATTTATGCCAAGTCTTTCGTTTCATCGAGGTTGTCTGTGTTATGATTGAATGAATAGTTTTTATGAGAGTGCAAAGCTACAAAAAAATACTGGCTTTGTTGTATTTCTTTTCCCATCTTTCCATTTCTCACATGAAAATCTCTACTTTTGTACCTGTATATAACATACTGTTTTCCCATGATGAAGAAAAGAATGATACTTCCCGCACTTGTTCTGCTGCTGTCAGCGGCCTGTCACAATGGCAGATATAAAGTGACGGAAGAGACCAAGACACACAAGGATTCAAATGTGCAGGTTCTGGAAACGGATCAGACGGAAAAGACGGTTGAGAATGCCAACAAGAGCAATGCGGGCTTCAGAAATGAGGTAGAGAAAGAGGTGACGGTTACGGTGCCTTGCTTTGGAGTGTGCGACAGTACGGTGCTCGATATGCTGCCTGCCCCCGGCGGAGCAACACGGAGGGATTCTTCTATCATCCGGCGGCTGAATGCTGGTGAAATCTTCCTTCTGCAAGCAGGTGAGAAAGGCATCAGAGAGCTTGAAACGGGCAGCAAGCTCTTCGTGCGTTTCAGCATAGGTGAAGTGTGGGTGTGGAAATCGTCCGTGGAGTAGGGTACTTCACCACAGGTATGTTCTGAAAATTCCACGTTGATCTATCGTTGATAGGCCTGTTTTTCTGTTCTCTGTGTTTGGCTTTTATACGGCATCTTCCCTTTTTCCTTTCAGGCGCATGGCTCGCTATGTCCTTTCAGGAAGGAGGCCGAATCTGCTCGTCTGAAAGGCAGAAAGCAGCAGAGGTGAATTAAAAAAACTGCTTATATTGTAGGGCTTCCACCGGTCCTATAATAAACAGAAACAGCTATGTAGGAGCAGTCCATGCTCCTACATAGCTGTTTCTGTTGTCCGGTTACACAAGGCTGTAACCTTTCAGATGCTATCTGTCATATCCGTAATCTTTCAGATGATGTCTGTCATATTGATACTGCCGGCCTGCCGCATGATGACCTATAAGACAGATGAGGCATGACCTCACAGGATGCAGATACCATAAGACGGTCGGATGGTCGTCAATGACCGGCGGATGTATGCCGGTTCTACTCGATGACGACCAGCGGATCGTCCTCAAGCACGGCCTGACCTACTTTTACGGCGATCGCAGTCACCTTTCCGTCTTTCTCTGCCTCGATGTTGTTCTGCATCTTCATGGCTTCGAGGACGACGACGGTGTCTCCGGCCTTCACCTCCTGACCGACTGCCACCTCAACGGATGTAATGGTTCCCGGCAGAGGAGCCTTGACAGCAGCGGAACTGTTGATGGCAGCTGAGGGAGCAGCTTCGTCATTAGCCTCTGCTGCTGCCGGCTTGCCAAGTTCCACCTTCTTCTTCTCGGGTTCGGCAGCCTTCTCCATCTGCACACTGTACCGGTCACCGTTGACTGTTACTTCCGCAACATTCTCGGCATTGATCTCACCAATCTCGACTTTATATTCTTTGCCGTCGATCGTATATTTGAATTCTTTCA
>ERZ772955.1733-NODE-1733-length-12923-cov-3.294918_pt1 | contig 12923 bp, 12 predicted proteins | sample MGYA00511133_ERZ772955 | MGnify/ENA primary metagenome ERZ772955 (study PRJEB29015, sample SAMEA2737914) | human oral metagenome | biome: human oral; feature: human-associated habitat; material: dental | place: China | collected 2149 ... | reverse complement strand
GGACGCGAACCAGCAACTTCTCTAACTCTTTCCGCTCGTTTTCTGAAAAATTTTCCAACGAAACCTGCTCCGAATATTCGTTTTCCGCTAGGATAAAAGGATAGAGTGCTGCCCCCTTCTCGGTAACGAACCATTCCTTGTTCTTGCGGTTATTGGCTGCTGGCCGCTGTTCCAATAAACCTTTACTTTCTAGCTTCTTGACTGATCGAGCCACCGTCGAGCGATCTACCTTGAGCAAATCAGACAGCTCCTCCTGGATAATCCCAGGATTCTCCGCAATCCGCACCAGATAGAGATACTGCCCCCGCGCCAAATCTATGTCACGAAACTCAATATTAGCGATGGAATCCAAAGCCCGAGCAATGATTCCAATCTCACGTAAAATTGACATATCTCCTCCTTCTGAAGATAGTATAACAGAATTTTATTGCAAATACAATAAAATTATTTAAAAATACTTATCTTAAAAAATTCTATATAGAACTAAACCTCCACACAGAAGTCTTTCTGCCTTTCCCTTATCCGCACTATCAAAAATGAGGCTAGGAAAAAGTCTTAGCCTCACTTTTTGTTAGTAATATATACTGGGGAGGTTAGCTGATTGCTTGTTAAGCAACCTCTTGGTATATTTTGATAAAGGTCAGTACAATCACTAGCTAGATTCTCTCGAGTATAGTCTTCACCTTTAAAATCCGTTAGTGCAGCCTTATTGCTCACATCATGTAATACTACAATATCAAATCGGCATGAGAAGAGCATAGAAAAACCACCTGAAGGCGACTCAGGTGGAAAGCTTGGGATAGATATTTATTTACTAATGCCTCGTTGCTTCTTAATATATTCCTTGTACATTTTTGACTTCTTCCCATACCATTCTTCGATGGTATAGCCATATTCCTCACGGTATTTCTCTTGGTTTTTATTGACTGCATTAAGATTAAATAGTGAAGAGAATGTTGATTTACTCAATGATATTAAGATAATAATGAGAAAGATTGGAGCAATGGGTAATATAGCCAAAAGTAAATGAGCAAGTAAATTTTTAAACCCTGAAATAAGGATACCCGCAATAAAATTTATAAACCATAAAGCCAAGATAACATTTGTATATTTCTTTATTTTCTCCTTGTCAATATCAAAAACTCTAGTATATGACTTTGTTATGAGACTATAAATAATATAGACAACTGCTACGGAATAAGCTAGCCAATAAATAATCCGAATGATTAAAAAAGGAACAAAGAATTGCAAGCCTAAAATTAGTCCAAAAATGCTTAAATGAATAAGAGTGAATAAGACGAGTAAATTGAGTATATAAGCATAAATTCTATTTCTTTTTGAAATGATATACATAATCATATACATCGCCCAATAAACAAAAAATGAAATACCAAAAACTTTTTCTGGGATGATTAGTTGATACTCTAATTCAGTAAGCGGCTGCAAAAAAGTTATACTATTCTTACTCATATATGTTCCGAAACTAATCGCAAGATAAGGTGCAAGTATACATAAACCAAGAAATAATGGCATTACGAAAATCATTACTAATATATTCCATCCTCGCGTTGTTTCTAGTGCTTCATTAATATCTTTTTGCTTTTCTTCCATTTATTTTCTCCTATTATCCAAACAAGGATGAGGCCGCTTTCAGACCACCATTGAAAAAATCAGAAACATTCTTGCCCACACTTTTGACAGTCTCCATACCCTGGTGGAGTCCTTTTCCGATAGCTTCCACTCCTGATTCTACCATGTCTACAGCACCGTAGGCTAAATTTTTAGCTCCTTCATAAAGAAACTAGAAATATTGTTTATCAATCTTTATCTCTTCTTAGATTTCTTCACATGTTCCTTGTACATTTTTGACTTTTTCCCATACCATTCTTCAATGGTATAGCCATATTCCTCACGGTATTTCTCTTGGTTCTTATTGACTGTATTCAAGTTCTCTAGTGTTACTATGTTGGACTTGAAAAATGATACCAAAAATAGTCCTAATAAAATAGGTGAAATTGGCAACAAAGCAAGCAAAAGGTACGCTAGAAAATGATTGAGCCCATGGGTAAATAGATTGATTCCATACATCAACAACCATAAGAACAAAATAACATTCAGAAACTTTTTATAATATTCTGAGGAGAAATAATCCTTTCTAGCGCGTTGCTTTGTAACAAGGATATAGATAAGGTAAATCAGTGATAAGACAAACCCAATCCAGTAAACGATACGAACTGCTACTAGAGGGATTAAATACAAGATGGCTACAAACCAACTATAATATGTAATTACGAGCAAAAACAATTGAAAAATCTGAGTCATTAAATAGGCTTTAATGCGATTTCTTTTAGAAATAATATAAAAACAAGTAAAATGACCGCAACAAAGAAAAAATAGAAAGCCAAAGAAACTATCTGGGGGAATGAGCCCTTTTTCCACTGATGTTAGCTGTGTAACCATTGAGGTCAGTGGAATAGCTGGGTCATACCCAGCTTCACTAGCCATTCGAAATAAACTTATCGGTAAAGACGTACCAATCATAACCATAAGAGAATATAGAGATAGTCCAAAAATCGCCTTTACTAAGCTTAATCTTCGTGCTGTTTCAAGTGCATCATTAATATCTTTTTGTATCTTATCCATTTATTTTCTCCTATTACCCAAACAAGGATGAGGCCGCTTTCAGACCACCATTGAAAAAATCAGAAACATTCTTGCCCACACTTTTGACAGTCTCCAAGCCCTGGTGGATTCCTTCCAAATCTATTTTATGTGTTTCTCATACCATTCCTGATACTCTTGGTAACTGTTGAGCGGAGTCTCTTCCTTTGTTTTGGGATCTATCCCAACAACATCTAGCTTATCCTGACCGACCGGCGCAAACCAATGCCGCATATCTTGGAAAATAGCTTCCGGATCATAATAGGCTCCTTTTCTTACTACTATATTAGCGGCTCCCTCCATAGCCTTATAATATTCGGGGTAGTCCCTAATAAAGTTTATATTAGTATCTTCTCTCACTTTTGAATCATTACTGTAGGCTAAATCGTAAGTGGGTATGAAGCCGTATTCAGTGGCTATATCATCCAAATTAGTATAAGTAAAAGAGAAGGCAGATCGTTTGGAATCTGTTTTATCTGTAGGTAGAGCTGGCACTATCTGTTCAGAATCCACATCCAAAGCAACCTCCTTCTTATCTTCCTTATTCTCCTTATTCACTAAAGAAAGAACGATATAATCCTTTCCCCCATCAGTATAGCCTCTTCTTGCCTGAAAGTCTAACTTATAACTTTCATCATAGCTTTGAACCAGTTTGACTACATCAATCGTCTTTGGTGGATTCTCTAAATGATTGAGATCATACACATCGAATGATAACTCGACTGGTTGATTACTTTCTCTACCAACAAGTTTGGCAGTCTTCATGACATAATGGTTAGATAAAACATCTGGAGTCACTGAGTCTCTTGTTTTATAATAAACATAACGGTTCTGGGAACCAAAGGTTTCGATACGCTCCACCTCTGTTTTAACTATCAATACCTCATGGTCTTTCTGCCATTGGACATATATGGGCCAGGTATAGGAATAAACACCATAGCCCATCAAAGAAACTAGAAGCAAGCCCACAAACACCTTAGTTCGGAAGCTGAGAGTCTTTAGGTATTTCATTTGGTAAAAATCCTCCTTTATTTGACTTTGAACAGATAGAGCTAATTTGCCTCTTATTCTCCTTTTTCAACCAATATTCGGCGTTGTTTGTTCAGCTCGCGGTCTTTGGCAACATCGTAATACAAGTCAAACTCTTCTTTGGTATTGACTGAATGCTCTTGATCATCCTTACTGAGTTCGGCTGGAATCGTAATCCCTTCGTAAAGATTCGTATTTGCTGGGACAAAAAGCTGATACAAATCAAGAAACTGTGGAACATCTCCATAAACCTTATCATAATCATACTTAGAATCAATCAAAAGGAAAAACTGAGAATCTTGCTCACTTAATAATTGATAAACTTTAGGTGCAGTTGTCTCCAAAACACTTCCCTTCAATACATCCGGACGAAAAGACAATTTATTTTGATTCAACAAATCATACGCTGTAGATGTTCTCAAATCGGTTGTCATCTTTCCCATCTTGTCCTTTAAAAGACCCAGATCTACCGAAGGTGTTTCAGGAAACTGTTGTATTTTTGTATCTTCCCAATCAATTTGCTTGGTTTCTAAATTCAGCCATAATTGTTTTTTCTGTGATAGCTCCCATCCTCGTTTGTATACTTGTAACGGTATATAATCCTTACCATCCTTTTCGATAATACCTCCAGTATATTCTGGTATATAATCAGGGTTATAGTCCTCTACAAGTTTATAAATATCTAATTGACTGCCTTCCAACTTTCGATCACCGATTCGATAAATGGACATGGCATAATAAACTTCGGGATCCTCTTTTGGTAATTTTTGTGTCCCTCTATAGGTAGAATTATGGAAATAATCACGAACAATATAGCGTTGATTGGAAGCTCCATGAACGCCTAAAAAATTCTCAGCCACCTCTGGATTGTATTTGGCAAACAATCGATCCTCTTCTGGAGTCAGAGACTTCCAATGCACGGCCACGCCCCTGCCATCTTCTAAAAACTCATAAGAATCAATTTCCCATTTCCCTGTATAGTAATCCATATTCTCATATTTTTGGCGTTCTTGCTTGGCCTGCTCTGATTGTTGGCGTTCTTGTTTATCCTGCTCTGATTGTTGATAACTATGATAGCCCCATAGAAGCAGAACACCCAACAGGACAGATCCGACTATTGTCAGTACTTTTTTCATTTCTATCTCCCCTTATTTACCATATTGCTGTTTGAAATACTCTTGACTTTTCCTTTATTCTGATTTTAACAATTCGTTAGCTTTTGAATCTGTTTTGGAATGATTGCCAATAGAATAACAAAAGAAAAATGTCTTTGTCCCATTATACCACAAAAAAGAGAGCGCCTTTCGCTCCCCTTACTCCTCTAGTAATTCCACTTTGAAAGTCATATCAGTATTCTGCAACACCTCTTAAACAACTAATAAAAAGGCTAGACCATTATCAGATGGAGAATAGAAATGTATAAATCATACTTTAATTCTCCTCTTTCACCTATTATACATCTGTATCCTTATCTGCTTGTCCTTCGTCATCAAATCTCAGAATAAGCTCACCACTACGGCTTTCAAAGTGCGATACGAATCGACTTTGGATGCTTGCATTGAGGACAGCACCGACGATTAGCACCTTGGCAATCAGGATAAACCAAAACATGATAATCACAACCACCACTGAGCCGACAAAACGCACATCTAAAAAGCGATCTAGATAAGCTTCAATATAAACAGTAAAAAGGTTCATGAGGCTATAAATGATAACAAGAACCAAGGTCGCACCTGGTAGCACATACCGGATTTTGGGAATCTTCACATTGGGTAAAGAAAAATAAAGCAGAATCAGCGAAAGAAAGAGCATCAGATAAATCGTAGGCTCTGTCATGGTCAGCAACTGCTGGTAGAGGCCACGGTCAAACTGCCAGTAATTATAAAGAATCCCAACCAGCATTCGACCGAATAGGGTCAAACCGAGCGACAAGCCTAGTAGGACTTGCAAACCTAGACTCATGATAAAAGCAAAGATCCGCTCCCAGATAAGACCCCGCCCTTGCTTCGTACCATAGCATTTATTAAAAGCCTTTTGCAGAAAAGTCATACTCTGGGAAAAAGTCCAGAGGGCAGATAGGATAGAAATACTCAGCAAACCTGTCGAAGGCTTGGTCAGCACATCTCGGACAACCTTGGCAATCGTCAGATACAATGACTCCGGCAGTAAGTCTTTCAGCACAACTAAAAGCTCATCTGGCCGAATCTGAAAATAGGGCAGAATATTTGCCGCAATCAATAACAAGGGAAAAATCGAAATCAGAAAATAGTAGGCCACAGCAATACTGGTAATATCTGCCTCCGATGCCTGATAAAAATGGAAAAAAGCTCTGAGAAATTCATTTTCTCTCATCTTCTTGATGAATCCTGTCACATCTCTCTCCTATTCAAAAAGGCTGGGACAAGCCCAGCCCTCTATGCTTAATAAGTCCCTTCTTCTCCCTGGCTGGTTAGAATCACAGGACCATCTTTGGTAATGACAAATTGGTGCTCATATTGGCAAGAAAGACCGCCATCAAGGGTTTTATGCGCCCAACCTGTTTCAAAGTCCGTGTCAATTTCCCATGTACCTGTATTGATCATTGGCTCGACAGTCAGAACCATTCCCTCTCGCAGGCGCAAACCGCGTCCTGCACGGCCGTAATGCGGCACCATTGGCTCTTCATGCATGGTTGGGCCAACTCCGTGACCAACCAAATCACGCACCACTCCGTAGCCATGACTTTCAGCGTATTCTTGAATAGCTGCACCAATGTCTCCAATGCGATTGCCAACTTTTGCAGCTGCAATTCCTCGGTAGAGACATTCCTTGGTCACATCCATGAGCTGCTGCGCTTCTGGACTAATCTGACCAACTGCATAAGCCCAGCAAGAATCTGCGACACCGCCACGGAAGTTTTCTGTATATTGCTTCATCTGCTCTACATTGTCAAAATCCAGCTTGGAGACATCCAGCTCAGCCTTGTCTACTAAACCGACAACCATGTCTACACAGATGATATCACCTTCTACCAATTTTTGATGGCGAGGAAAGGCATGGGCCACCTCATCATTGAGGGAACAACAAGTCGCATAAGGATAATCCATAACGCTGCCCTCTACGCCAATCTGAAGGGGCAAAGCATTGTCTTCTTTACAGCGCTTGCGGACATATTCTTCAATGTCCCACATGTCAATACCTGGCTTGATCAAGTCTCTCAGACCGATATGAACAGAAGCCAGAAAATCTCCGCTCTTGTCCATTAAATCAATTTCACGTTGTGATTTTATAGTAATCATTATAACCTCTTTACTAATTAATTTTTACAGTAATCGTCGCTTTAGCAACGAATAGCGAATCTAAGTAGATATCATAGTCAATCACTGCTGTTCGCCGCGTTTGATGAATAATGCGGGGCCGAATCTGCAGGACATCATCAATCTGAACTGCTTGAAAGAAATGAATCATCATCTGATCGACGATCAAGCTGCGGCCACTCCTTGTCATCAACTGCTGCGTAATCCGAGTGATAATTTCCGTCAGGACGCCATTAGCCAAGACCCTGTTTTGTTCCAGCATGAAAGGCTCGACAGTGAAAGAAAAAACATCCTCTTGGCGACGAATCTTCTGGCCTACCTGCTCACTGAAGGTCGGTAGACTGGAAATCTGTGAGCGACTCATTTTCTCCATAATATCCCGACGAGTAATCACCCCAAGGAGGGTCTGATTGCTACGTACCACCGGAATCATTTCAAAATCCTCTGCAATCATGCGCTGACTGATATTGGCAATATTCGCCGACAATCCAGTCATGAAGATCTTGCGAGTCATCACCTTGTCCAAGGTAGTCAAAGGAGACTTATCTCCCGCATCCCTCATCGTCACGACACCAACCAGCATTTGATGCTGATTAACGACTGGAAAACGACTGGTCCGATTACGACGAACCAAGTCCAGATAATCACGAACGGTATCTGTATCATGTAAGAAACCGTATTCGTGACTAGCCCTATAAACTTGTTCTACCGTCAAAATATCAGTTTTAATCTGGATATTGGACAGGGCGCGGTTAATCATGGTTGCTACGGTATAGGTATCGTGCTTGGTTCTTAGGACGGGAATTTCAATACGATTGGCCAGTTTTAAAACCTCTGGATCGACTTCAAAGCCTCCCGTTACCAGCACGGCATTCTCATTTTCAAGAGCCAAGATCTGAATCTGCGTCCGATCCCCGACAATAAGAAGGCCGCCTTCGTTTAAGTAACGTAGAATATTTTGCTCGGTCATAGCTCCGATGGAGAACTTGTTAAATTCTTTTTCTAGTCCTCTTTCACCAGCAAGCACCTCTGAACCGGTAATATCCGCAATTTCCTTGTAGGTTAGGTGCTCTAAAACAACTTTTTTCGACTTGACTCGGATAGTCCCACTTCTGGGTCTGGTCTCGACAATTCCTCTATTTTCAGCTTCCTTGATCGCTCGGTAGGCAGTTCCGTCGCTGACACCCAAGTAATTTGAAATACTCCGAACGCTGACCCGCTTGCCAATTGGAAGATTTTCAAGATAAGCTAAAATTTCCTGGTGTTTACTCATTGAAATCTCCTTTTTCGTAGCGATATTCGGTATAATCTCGCATCCTTCTCGTGTAGCGATCGCTCCCCTTAAACTGACGGAAGAGCTTAAAACCAGCTTTCTGTGCAACTTTTTGACTAGCTAGATTCTCCTCATGCGTGATGATGGTTAGACGCTTAAAGTCGAATTTTGTAAAGGAAAGAGAAACCAATTCACGGACAACTTCAGTCATCAAGCCTTGTCCCCAATAGTCCTTCCTCAAAAAATATCCTAGCTCCGCTTCTTTTTTTATCTCATCCATTTTCTCAAATTTAACGGAACCAATCATTTCATTCGTTTCTTTATCACAAATTGCCCAAATTCCCAAAGGATTTTTCATAAAATAATTGGCGATAACATATTCACTTTCCTGCAAGCTACTTTCAGTCGGAAAAATAAACTCGGTATTATCCGGATTGGAAGCAATTTTATAAAGGGATTCTGCATCTCCAAAAAGAATCGGGCGTAAAAACGAATGCTCCGTTTCAATAAAAGAAAAAGCTGCTAACTGTGTCCACAAATTCATATGCTTCCTCTATAAAAAATAAGCGATGAACGCTTATTCTTCGATGAGCTGGATGTCAGCACCCAGACTTCTTAATTTTTCAATAATATTGGAATAACCGCGTAAAATAAATTCAATATTGGTAATCTCTGTTCGGCCTTGAGCCATCAGACCAGCAATCACCAAGGCTGCACCTGCACGCAGATCCGTTGCTTTCACAGAAGCACCTTGCAGTTGATTTGGTCCTTCATAGACGATTTGATTGCTAGCGGTTGAGATTTTACCAGCCATTTTTGCCAATTCAGCGACATGATTGACCCGTTTCTCATAGATGGTATCAACGATTTTTCCATGACCATGAGCGGTCAACAAGAGCGGAGTGATCGGTTGCTGCAAATCAGTAGCAAAACCAGGGTAAGGCGAAGTCTTGATGTTAATAGCCTTTAAATCCTTCTGCCCTTCTACAAAGATGCTATCCTCTGAAATGGTCATGCGCACACCCATTTCCTCTAGCTTAGCAATGAAACTTTCCAAATGTTCATAAAGAACATTATTGATCTGGACACCTTGTCCAATTGCTGCTGCCAAAGAAATATAGGTCCCAGCTTCAATCCGATCCGGAATAACCTGATGACGCGTTCCATGAAGGCTGTCCACACCTTCAATCGTGATAATGTCAGTCCCAGCTCCACGAATGTGCGCTCCCATATTATTAAGCAGCGTAGCTACATCGATGATTTCTGGCTCACGTGCCGCATTTTCAATCACCGTACGTCCCTCAGCCTTGACTGCTGCCAACATCGTATTAATCGTGGCACCGACACTAACGGTATCCATGTAAATACTAGCTCCAGCCAAGCGCTTGCCATCCGTTGACAATTTCATATAATTGCCTTCCATGGTCATATGGGCTCCCATCGCTTCAAAAGCCTTGAGATGGAGATCAATCGGACGAGGTCCAAGGTCACAACCTCCAGGAAGACCAACTGTCGCTTCTCCAAAACGCCCTAGCAAACTTCCATAGAAATAGTAAGACGCTCGTAAACTATTGATTTTACCAGATGGCATCGGCATATTCTTGATGTTTCTAGGATCAACTTCTAAGCAATCGCCAGACCGCTTGACAGTCGCTCCCATGATTTCCATGATTTCGATGAGGCTATCCACATCCGAAATAGCCGGTACACCATCTAAAGTAACAATATTATCAGCTAAAATAATAGCTGGGATAAGGGCCACAACACTATTTTTAGCACCATTAATAGTCACCTCTCCTTTTAAAGGGCGACCACCATTAATTACAATTTTTTTCATGTTTTAAAATTTAGCTCTTTCACGGTATTACTCTTTATTATATCATAGTTTTATCCATTTTCCTAGACAAAAAAGCCCTCAGTTTAAACCGAGAGCTACTATTTTATTGGAAAGCCGCTTGGAGAGCAGCTACCTTGTCTGTACGTTCCCAAGGAAGATCGATATCTGTTCGACCCATATGACCGTAGGCAGCAGTTTGCCGATAGATTGGTCGTTTCAAATCCAACATTTGGATAATACCTGCCGGACGCAAATCAAAGATCTGGCGGACAGCGTTCTGAAGTCTGCTTTCAGAAACTAAGCCTGTTCCAAAAGTATCAATGCGAACTGAAACTGGATGAGCAACCCCAATGGCATAGGCCAACTGCACTTCTACTTTTTTAGCCAGACCAGCAGCTACGATATTTTTAGCGATATAACGAGCCGCGTAAGAGGCAGAGCGATCGACCTTAGTGGCATCCTTACCAGAGAAGGCACCACCGCCGTGGCGAGAATAGCCACCATAGGTATCCACAATAATCTTACGGCCTGTCAAACCAGAGTCCCCTTGTGGGCCACCAATAACAAAGCGTCCAGTAGGATTGATAAAGACCTTGGTCTGACCATCTAAGTATTCGCTTGGAATCACTTGAGCAATGACCTTTTGGATGATGTCCTGATGAATCTGTTCATTGCTGACTTCAGGATCATGCTGGGTAGAAATAACTACTGTATCCACACGCACTGGACGGTCATTTTCATCATATTCGACCGTAACCTGAGATTTGGCATCTGGTCGTAGATAAGACAATTCACCTGACTTGCGCAGTTCTGCCAAACGACGCACCAGCTTGTGGCTAAGAGAAATAGGCAATGGCATGAGCTCTGGCGTTTCATCCACCGCAAAACCAAACATGAGACCTTGGTCACCCGCCCCAATCAAATCCAGCGGATCCTTTTGAGCATTTCCCCGAACCTCAAATGCTTCATTGACCCCTTGAGCAATATCTGGCGACTGTTCCACCAAAGATGGATGGACGCCAACTGTCTCTGCAGAAAAGCCATAATCTGTATTGGTGTAGCCAATCTCTGCAATGGTATCACGAACCACACGGTTTATATCTACATAAGCTGTGGTCGAAATTTCACCAAAAACATGAACCGAGCCTGTATAAACTGCTGTCTCAGCAGCCACATGGGCATTTGGATCCTGACTCAAGACAGCATCCAAAATAGCATCGGAAATTTGGTCTGCAATCTTATCAGGATGTCCCTCCGATACAGATTCAGACGTGAAAAGTTTACGTTCTGACATAGAAATGTCCCCCCTTAAATAAATTGTTATAGAGTTACAAAGCACTGATAGAAATAACTACCACCTTATCGGGACTATATAACTTTCTCATTATACCACTTTTCCCTAAAAAATTCAGAATTTTTTTAATAGAAAAAGCTATAATCAGAAACTATAGCCTTATTGCAATGATAAACTAAGGGCAGCTTGCTAACAACTCTTCAACTTCCGCCTTACCGATAGCATCACCAGCTTGGTCAAAAAGTCTGATAGCAGCCACAAAGTTGGATCTTGCTGCTTGTAGATTTCCCAAAGCTTGAGCAATTTCACCCAAGCCTCGGCAACTACATGCATGATTTACCACATCATCTGACTCCTTAGCATAGATATGCGCCTTTCGCATAAACTCCTGTGCTTGACTCAATCGGCCTAATTTAAGATTTAGGTAGCCTAGCTCATAGAGATTAACTGACTGACGATAATGGTCATCTGGGAAATACTTCGCTAGGAAAGCAGCTTCTTTTTCAATCCATTCTAAAGCTTGACAAAAATCTCCCGCAGATCTAGCAACATAACCTAGCTGATGATAAGCGATATGCTCATTTTCTCTATCACTTTCTTTCTGAGCCTGATTCAGATAAGCCTCTAAATTTGCAAAAGCGTTCTGATAATCCTGCCTTTCTACAGCTAGATAGGCCCGTAAATTCCAGCGGCTAAAGGAATCTTTTTCCAGCTGCTGCTCTAGTTCTTTGGCCTTATTTAACTGTCCTTCAAAGAAATATTGCCAAGCGGCTGCCAATTTATCATTCATCTGCCTTCTCCTTTTACCTCCAGAATTTCTCGCCTAAACCAAATCCGTTTGAGCAATGGCTTCTTTCAAATCTTCCAGTGGCAAATGAACCAATTCCACCTCTTTCTCCTTGTAGAGATATTGAGCATAGTCATCTATGCGATATTGATTGATATAGACCACGCGCTTGCAGCCTACCTGAAGAAGTTGCTTGGTACAGTTGAGACAAGGGAAATGAGTCACATAAGCTGTAAATCCTTTAGGGACCCCTCGTTCGGCTCCTTGTAAGATAGCATTGACCTCCGCATGCAAGGTCCGTACACAATGCCCGTCAATGACCAAGCACTCATGGTCAATACAGTGCTCCGTTCCGGAAACAGAGCCATTGTAGCCGGTCGATATGACCTTATTATCCTTGACTAAGACAGCTCCGACCTTGGCGCGTTTGCAGGTCGAACGATTGGCAATCAAAAGAGCCTGTGCAGCAAAATATTCATCCCAAGCTAATCGTTTTGTTTCCATTTTTTTCTCTTTTCTTTACTAAATATTCTCTTGTACCATTAAAGGCAAGCCAAGAGAAGCAATCTTTTCAGCAGGTACTTTCATGCCTTCTTTAATCCATTTTGACAAGACAGAAACCAAAGCTGAGCTCCAAAAAGAATTAACATAGGATGAAGCATCTTTTTTGGATTCTTGACCTTTCTCTAAAAAGTTAAAAACTGCTTGTGTCAGGTGTTTCTCTAAATTATACTCAACAGCTAGGC
>ERZ772955.1731-NODE-1731-length-12930-cov-6.075728_pt1 | contig 12930 bp, 4 predicted proteins | sample MGYA00511133_ERZ772955 | MGnify/ENA primary metagenome ERZ772955 (study PRJEB29015, sample SAMEA2737914) | human oral metagenome | biome: human oral; feature: human-associated habitat; material: dental | place: China | collected 2149 ... | reverse complement strand
ACGCTCAACCAAACGGAAGGAGAATACGCAGTCTTTGTGGTAGTTGTTACCCAAATTGATTTTGCGAATCTTACCCTTTTCACGAGCATCTCGTGCAGTATCCGAGACCGCATCCAACTTAGCCAAGTCAAGTCGTGTAACTTTACCTTTATAATCAAGAGGCGTATAGAGACTCTTCATCTTCTTCAAATCGATATCACCTATGATATAGAGCGCATCATTTGCATGAATAGCATCTGTGAATACGAAGCGATCCCATTTTGTATCCCAAAGATAGGGATTACGCTCATCGACTATACCGGCAGCTCTCTCCTTAGCGGCAGAGTCGGTAGCATTGATCAAGTACATACCTCTGCGGTAGCCTGACAGCCGTATCGTCCGCTCACCATTGTCATCGCAGCCCACAGTATCACCTTCTCCAGACGGATGGATCATAAGCATGTACTGCGGTTTAATATAACCTGTTCCACGGTTTACATAAGCTGTATCCACAAAGATCGAAGTCTGAGCTTTAGGATTAGAGACACTGCTCACCAATCCCAAATACCTCTTTCCGCGATAATAACTTTTTTGTAAAGCACCCGTATTCTCGAAAAGGTAATCCTTACCTGTCGTCATACTGTTTGTTGTAAAAAACTTCATTGTCCTAGGCGAGTCGTCACCAACCTTACCCTCAAGCTCTGTATTGAAGCGGCGGTAAATCGGATCTTCATCCTTCTTCAGTCTGAAGGTTGATACACGTGTTGCAGAGTTACCGCGATAGTCAAACTTCAACTTACCCGTTGCGTCATCTACAGCCAACACAAAAAGTCCCGGATTAAACTTACCAGCGATTCTGAGGTTTCTCATCACCAAATCAGTTATTTGGGAACCCAACGTCTGCGTCATATAGGCTTTGAGTTGCGTAGAATCAGCACTCTGCATAGCCACCGTATCCATTACCTGTACAAGAGCGAAGTCTTTTACACCATCGTTCTCCATATATACATCACGCAAGTAGAAGACAGGTTTACCCAAAATGTGGGTAAGAGGAGCAGTCAATCTCGAACTCAATGAATAGAAATGCTCTGCAGCATTGCTTACAGAAAGCGTACCCAAGCAGTACTTGAACGGATTCTCGTAGTTCAGACGATAAGCCTGACGCTTCAGTGTTACGAGGTCAGTTACCTGGCTGTTGTCAGCCTTATATCCATACTCATTCAACTTACCATTCTCGGCACCGATCGTATCCATGCGGAAGTAAGCAACATCAAAATCACTTTTCTTGGCAGCGAAGAGGAATGTATCCGTCCTCGGATAAGCATTCATATCAAAATTCTTATGCGTAGAGATATAGAAGTCGTTTCCTAAGCCTGTCGCATAGTTGAATGCATAGAGGTTCACGATCGAGGTGTCAGGATTAATCCACTGGTAACCCAGTAACGGATCATTCTTGTACTTCTTTGGCAAGGAGATAAACGTCGCACCGTTCTTTTCACGCATGTTCGACTTGGCAGCATCAAACGTAGTCGTTCTCTCATTCACCATCTTCTCTTCATTCCATCTCCAACGATCGGTACGGAAAGAGAAATGCTTCATGTCTTTCTTCAATTGTACATTTACGAAAGCCAATCCATACTTACCACCCGCAATCTTATGACCAAACTCGCGATTGATGATGTTGATGGGGGAAGGTGCATTTTCATCAGCGTTCTTATAACGCTTCTCAACGATCCACTGGAAAGAAGGAAGTTCTTCTGGATGTACAAACTCTTCTAAATCCGTCCAAACAGCAGAATCATGAGCGGAATACAACGGTACATGTAGATACTGTCCATCCGTGTTACGAATCAGATACAGATCCGCCGGAATCGATACATGATCAGAAGCAGCGGCCGTACACGGATTATAGACCTTAGCAAAATTGATGTGCGTATTAATTGAATGATCACCAGCCGGCAGATTACCACTGTGATTAGAGTGCAGAGTAGCCACACGACCCGCATTCAAACTCTGAATTGATACATACAAACGATGACGATACTTATATGGCAATGGAGCATCTTCTCCACGTTTGTTGGAGGTATGAGCCATAAAGCCATCTCTCAAACGAGCCGTTTTTAGATAATCCGTGTCATTTTGTAAGACATTGGAGGCATTCTGTAAACCTGACCACGCCGTCTGATCAAACCAATAATGACCGGGAGAACTCTGATACTGCACTCTCATTACACTCGTATCGGGAATCGCCGCAAACGTATAACGAAGTTGGGTCTTCCATCCTGTTGCCAGGACGCTATCTGCGCCATTATTCCATACCACCGGGTCATATGTCGGTTTATATGCAGCTTGGAACGGGTTAATATAGATACTATCCCCTGAAGGATAATAAACCATACGCCATACATGCTGACCATACATTACTGAGTCTGCATAATAAGTAGTGTCTTTACCCGCACTACCACCACTACCACCATGCGGATGCAATCCACCGGTCCATAGCTTCTCTCCTAAATTAAATTTCAAGAATTGGTCTCCACCTCGATTCCCCACATGATAAAACGTATCGGCATAAAGGTACTTGCTGCTACCACTCTTTAAATAGAGATAGCCCATATGGTCAAGAATACTATCTGGAAACGCTACGATATTCTTACCACTATCTGCAACACTGGCGGAAGACCACGTCTCAGTCAGAACACTATTACTAGTCAAGAGAGTTATATCTACGCGTGCAGCACGGTGATTGCTCGAATCCAAATGTTCAGCCTGCAACCCTGCAGTGAAGGGGTTAAGTCCACTCGTAGAGTTCGGTGAGAATGTCAAAGACTTATGTCCGCTATTGGCAGTTCCAAACATCGTATTATAGTCCATCGCATCCAATGCAAATGGAGCCGCTTCACGCAAAGAGAAGAGAAGCATACCATCAACTTTACGATTATGCACATCCGCAGCTGAAGCGATCTTTACCGTTACAATAGAGTCTAACGCGATAGAGCCACCACCTGCAGTAGTATCTCGAGGTAAACATAATACAGCGACTGTATCATGTGTATCATCCAAATAAGAGACTAACGGCCGCGTTTGATTGACAACCGTTGCATATGTTTCTGAGAACTCCCAATCGAAGAGACCACCAGGCACCAAATAAGCATTAGTATCAGCCGGAGAAGTTTTCCAATTCTTCGAAGCGCCTACATGTTTCATGGAACTATCAGCCTTCCACATCTCACGATTAAATATATCTACTTCCAATAGAGTCTTATGTTGCTTATTGGTAAAATCGAATGTTGGGTTCTGTCCTTGATTGTAATCTGTCACATTAACACACCACAAAGCCGACGCTGACACTTCGGTATTCGGGGTAGGACTGGCAGAAGAAAATTCATTTCTCCACCTCGACTTAAGAGCATACCCTGATGCATTCTTCTTTACGACGTTTATCGTATCAACAAACAGCTTAAACCTTCCATTTTTAGGCTTACCCATAAACATGACAAGTGCTTTCTTCGACTCACGAATTCCCGCAGGAGTATATTGAATCGTGTCATCAAGAAGCTGCCTCGGCGCATTACTACCTAATCCTATAATACTATCTATCGCCAAATAGTAGTATCCGGGATTTGATCCGGCCTTCAATTTTTGAACGGGTGCTCCTACACGCAAAGCCTGTCTCCTTAAGAAGGTCTGCGCCTTACTTGGAGCCCCAAACAGCCCCAATAGAAGAATCCCCGCTAATAGCGTGAAAATCTTTTTGTTCATAATGATTATTGTTTTAATATCCAAATAGTCAATTCTATCAATTAGAAGAAACTCGGGCGATAAGCGGAATCCTACCGCCCGAATATCTTATCTATCCAGTCTTTACTTCACAACAGCTTTCACTGCATTCTCACCTTCTACCGATACGACCACTATGCCTTGCGGAGCAGAAATCGTCTCGTTGTCAGATGCCAATACGGCTTTTGCTACCGTTTGTCCCAAGATATTGCTTACAGTAACAGCCTTACCCGAAGCATTCTGAACAGTCACGTTACCTACACCGGCAGTTACTACTACATTCGTAGTGGATACTTCCTTGTTGGCCAACGGAGCCTTGTGCGTCTTACGTACATTCCAAACTTCAGCTTCGCGAATTGCATCGAAGTACGATCCACGGCTAATCACCAATACATCATTCTGAATCTTAAGCCATCCGCCCTGTGTCGGGCCAATCACTCGTCCGGCATTACGATTCCAAGACTCGGACTCGATCAGAAATTCTTTATCATTTCCCCCTCCTTGATGTCTGAAGCGGAATGAGAACACTTCATCCTTATGGAGGTTGTTATTTAAAGGTACTTTCTTGATGCCCTGCGTGGAATTATACAATTTTCTGTAGTTCAAGTATGGCTTCCCGTCAGGAGCCTTCTCCTCATATCGGAAATCGTCGATCGACCGTCCATTGAGAATATACAGCGTATCGCTTGCATGGATAGCCGGAGTGAAGGCTAAACGATCCCAATTAGAAGGCAAAATGTAATCACGATCACGGATGGCACTCTGCGACCCCAATTGAGGATCAGTGCGTGCAGAATCCGTCTCATTACGTAAGAAGCGGCCATATACATATGGACGATCCATATCTCTCTCTCCGCAGGTCGGACAACCCAGCCAACCTCGTTCCGGTTCTAGAACTAACAGATACTGAGGTTTAATATGGCCTGTACCACGATTTACATAAGCTGTATCTACATAGATAGCCCAGTCTGTATCAATGTGACGTTGGAATACCTGATCCTTGTCCTTATTCTTAATAGCAACATCCGCATTCTCTACACCTGCAAAGTTAATATTACTGTAGCCTGCCGCATTCTGCTTCTTCGTCGCAGAAAGTTTACTATGAGCATCTTCATACAAGTAGTGATGATGATCTGCCGCACGATAGAAAGCCACTGTATCCGGATCGTCTGTTGCAACAGAACCTTCATCTAAAGAATTAAATCGACGATACAAAGGTTCTGTCTCATGTGTCAAAGCAAACGTTGAAACACGAAATGTACCGAGAGTCTTCGGTTGAGCTGCTAGATACATCGGAGCCTGCTCTGTTACATTGGCAACTACTACACCAAATGAATTCTGCCTGTTACTACCATGACTCCAGTCATAAGCCTTAATCGTATCCGTAACAGAAAGCCCCTTGACATACGTTAAGTAATGGAAGTTCGAAATATCAATTCGATCTAGCAGCGCATAATAATCTCTATTGTCTTTTTCATATGTAAAGCGTAAATAGAACTTCGCCTTATTTAAACGACGACTATTTGCATTCTGCTCTGGCGTTTGACCATAATGTAGACCGTCATCCATTACCACATAGTTCTCATTCTGCCTGAAGTGCCAATAATCATTTACCTGTAAATGATAAAACCAACGTTTCAATTGGGCTATATAGTTATCATCCTTAGGATCATTGAATTTTGCCAATAGATTGTCATTCCAACCTATACCATACTTCTCTACGCCATAAGCCTCTCTGCGCAGTGTATCAGGAACCACTAGCTGAAAATAGGTCTTTTTATTTTTCCCTACATACAACCCAGAGTCCGTACTCGATTCCTCATTATTTTGAGGCACATACAGATAATGGTCTCCATCACTCAACTTGTTTAAGTAATTGAAGGCATATGCAAACCAGTTCAAGGAATCTGTCGCTTCCTTAATGGCAGCAGCATCATCAGGATTCTTACTAAAGAACTTATATCCTAAGTAGGGGTCATTACGATATGGCTTAGGAACTACAGTAAAACCGGCTCGATTTACATAGTTTTTACCCATGATAGGACTATAGTCACGTCCTAGTCCGTTTTCATCAATACGATGCCATACACCCTTAAACAGATGATAGTCATTATATACTTGTACATATTCAATACGGATATTATTGAACTCACGATTCGTCAAATGAATCTTAGATATAGGGGATCCATCGTTCACCTTCGTTACAAACCACTGATAAGACGGCGTTCGATTCGCATTTTCAATAACTTCATTGTTATCACTTTCTAAACGCCTCCACTGCGGAGTCAAGTCACCTGCATACATCGGAACAACCAAATATCGCCCCTCACGATCTTTTATCGTATACAAATTAGACTCCACCGACGTGCGATCTTTATCATATACTATGCAACTCTTAATACCAAAATGGATACGAGTATTAGCGGGAGCTTCTGCCACCGTCAAAACACGGTCACCTGTAGTTCTATCCAAATCCTGCATACGAACTATCAAGAAATCCACCATTTCATCTGTGTACAGATTATTGTTGTAAGGGCGAAGGTGTGTACTCGCTGTATATGCATCAACATTACCGGCATCACGATGATCACCATATGCTACATGATTCTTATATCCTTTCACGTTGATGATCAAACTATCTTCCGAGGGATAATAAACTAAACGCCACTGACTCTGTTCATCATTAGGTGCTCCAGTAGTTACAATCTTCGGATAACGAATACCCAATCCATTATGATAGCCTGAAGCAGACGTTGACATTGTTACATATTGCCCTCCCGTCGTATTTAAATAAACATAGTTATTATCTTTCCCCCGATTAGCAGCAACAACATCCGTAGCCTTTAACAAATGATTAAGCGGATTTATCTGTCCGGTCGTCACATCTGGATCAAAAAGCATTTGTACAGGGCCTTCTGTAGGATTTTGATGCATCTTTGTATTGAAGTCATGAGCAGTCAACACACGTGGTGCTGCTTGCATCAGTGTAAAGCGCACCAACTCATGTTTATAGAATGGTGCACTTGTGTCTAAATCATTCTTATGGGCTACGACCAAGCGTATCTTATCTCCTGTCCCCTTGGGTACAGCAAAAGTCATATAGTAATCAGGCTTAACCTCAATAGCCAGATATTGGCTCGTATCCAATCGTACAGTATTGTATGTACGCGAAAATCTCCATCTTGAAAGATTACCTCCGACTAACGGATAATCATGTTGCCCAATAATCTTATCAATTGAACCTGGATATCGTTTTGCCATCGTATCACTATAGTAAGTAGCCCCCGTATCAGTAAAAAGATACGGCAGATACTCAAAAGCCAAATCGGTTCCAAACTCCTTATTCATGAATTTATAAGCAGGAACTTTACCAGCATTTTCATGTCGACCAACATCGACACACCATAATGAAGAACGCAATTTGAAAAAGGAAGAATCAGTAGCGCCATTCCTATTCCAAATGTAATTCGTATCAGCCATAGTTACATATCCATTCTGATCCATAATCAAGAACTTGTCTGTAACAGCCGAATCACCAACAAACGTTACCTTCAAATGGTAAGCGCCCTTTCCATACCCCTCAGGTAGATACCTAAGCGTATCCCCCCAAGCAGGCCTAGCACTTGTCCCTACTGCCCCTAAGAGTAGGAGGAACGAAGCCGCTAACAAAGTAAATACTTTTCTGTTCATAATCAATTAATTAGATATTAATACTTGTAAATTCTCTTCTTTCGCCTCTGCAGCCAACAAACGCTGCATTAGCTCCACACGAGTCAATCGCCGCAACAAAAATACAGATTTGCCCTATTCTCACAATCTATCCCCCTCTTTTTTCTGATCCACTCTTCTAATTCTTATCCAAAAGGCAAAGCGCTCCAACAAAACAGTAAAATCCAAGAACAAACAGCGCTATGCTCATCTTTCACTCTCGAACCTTAATCCCTCTCTGGAGCACACTTGCATCTATTCGGTATCTATTACACATAGACAATCTACAAATCCACTTTTTCATCCTAGCATTCTATTCCGCGTACTTCTTACGTAAAATCAATCTCCTCCTATCGAAGTTTAAGGACTTCTATGTGACTTGACTTATTCCGCATAGAGGTGTTCTGCATTTCTCTTTTACAAGAAAGGGTATACGCCTATCTATATACGTATACCCTTCACATTCCTATTATTTTTATTTGAGCCGAAACCCGGACTCGAACCGGGGACCTATTCATTACGAATGAATTGCTCTACCAACTGAGCCATTTCGGCAATTTACGACTATGATCCCATCAAATCCAACAATCGTTCTTATCGGCGACAAAGATAGAGCTTTATTCCATATCTGGAAATAGTTTCCGATAAAAATCATCCAGTTCTTTTTCTAAGCCCTCCATCAAGCATTCCTCTCCTTTTTCTGACTGCTCTTTCTGTCCAAACAACACTTCTGATTCTTTAAACTCATCATCTACTAGACTAATAAAGAACGGCTTTGAACACTTTGGATGATTAAAGACGCCTTTTGCCGCCACACGAGCTATTGCCGAACGAATCATCGCAAGTTTTCGCTGCATAAAGGCGGCACCCTTATTGCGTGGATCAGCCCAATCGAAGATGACCTTCTTCTTCAATAAATGCTCAGGCTCATCAAAAATCTGGATCTCACCTGCGTCAGCATCCAATTGCACGTACAAACGGCTGATCGTCTGTATTGCTCCATCTTTTGTTACCCGGTCTATCGCGGATAAGAATATGGACTCTATTATTCCCTGAATCTTTGGATTCTCTTTCACGTATTCCTCTGTTTGTCGGCGGGCAAAGATAGAAGGGTTGACCGGAGATCCTAAAAACAAGTGTCTATTTCTTTGTGTCCTGTTGCCACCCACACCCGAATTCACATCTATACAAAGCCACATCGTGGAACATCGCAAGACTCACTTCCTCCAATCCCTCAGTTCTTTGTCAGAGCGAAGACGCTGCTTCATGGCTTCCGCGTAGCGTCGCTGGCGATTGAGTGTGGTGGAGTCTACCACTGAGGCATACTCGAGATAGTGGGTGTAGGAACGTTCGGCCCAGTCGGAGGCGATTGATAGATTGCCACATAGCTCCTCGCTAACAGCAATGTTGGAGGCTAAACGTGCCTTGACTTTCCAGTTTCGAGCTTGGTCGTAGAGGCGATGCCAGATTGCGGCGGCCTCCTTCCATTTCTCTGCAGCGGCATAGGCGCTGGCCTCTTTCCATGCGGATGAAGAGGAGGTATAGTACCAACGAACATTCGGCTCCCAGTGTGGAACAAAGCGCGAAGAGGATTTGTCAGCCATGTAGAGTGAAACTTCACGTAATACGGTACGCATGGCCTGACTAATGGCTTCGGGATTATCGATGGTACCCTCAAACGCAGCGCGGAGAGTGTCGGATAGGTGGACGGTACGGACCATCGTTAGGGTATCGGATGGGATGGAAAGACGGATGAGACCAGACACTTCGACCCGTAACGGGTCGTGGGTGAGGAAGTAGAGCGGGTTAACGTCCCCTTTGATGCTGAACTGTAGGCGATCGAGTGAGATGACGGCGTCTACACCCTCGTCCGTACATAGTTGTCGGACTTCGGAGGCTGATAGCGGTTGATCGGAGAGGTGGGAGGGGCGATAAGCTCTGTCGTAGAGACGAACATCGTCGTAACGATGCGCATCGGCGATGCGTTCGCCCAAGGTGTGGCAGTAGTAAAACGCCATGCTGTCAGTCGTTACCTCCGTCACCTCCAGTGGGATCTTCCCCAACGTCAATGCACAAGGGGCGACAGATGGCATCGCAGCGTTATCCACAATCAGCACTCGACGGACTGTATGCGGAACATGCAGCTCGGAAGGCTCCAAAGTGTCGATCCCAATGAAGCGGATGGTACTGCATGAGGCAAGTAACAGTAAGAGGCTGAGGCATACGTATATGCCCCAACCTCTTCTTTTATCGGTTTGTGTCATTTCTCTACTTCGATAAGTCACGCATTGTCTTTCAGCTTAGCCACGTTTTCTCGCAGGAGCGCGAGTTTACTCTCGGCATCGGCACGCTTCTTTCGCTCGACAGCCACGACTTCGGGCTTAGCGTTAGCGACAAACTTCTCATTGCCGAGCTTCTTCATCACCGAACGGAGGAAGCCCTCGAGGTAGTCAATTTCAGCTTCCATCTTCTGGATCTCTTCAGCCACATCGATGGTGTTGCCCAGCGGTACAGCATACTCTGTCGTGCCGACCATAAACGAGGCGGCAGTGGCATCTTTCGGAGCTCGCACGATCGTATCGACGTTGCACATCTTCATAATGACCGGATTATACGCCTCGTTATGATCACTCGTAACGACCTGCAACGTGAGCGACTCCTTGTTCGGGATGTTGCGCTCGAGTCGAATGGAGCGAACACCGGCCACAATGCTCTTTACCACCTCGAAATCGGCTGTCAAGCGATCGTTCGTTTGCTCCGGGCGAGGCTGCTGAGTGACCATAATGCTCTCACCCGGCTGACGGTCGGCCAATGCCTGCCATACTTCCTCTGTGATGAAGGGCATAAACGGATGAAGGGTCAGCATGAGTTTCTCAAACAGCGAGATCGTGGAACGATATGTTTTTGCATCGATGGGCTGACCGTAAGCAGGCTTAACGGCCTCAAGATACCAGGCAGAGAACTCATCACGAAAGAGTTTGTAAGCCGTCATCAACGCTTCGGAGATACGGTATCTCGAGAAATCATCCTCAAGTTCCACGATCGTCGCACAGAACTTCGCCTCCATCCAATCGATCGCGATTTTTGCCGCGTCAGGCTGTTTCGCCACGTCGGAAACCTCCCAGCTCTTCACTAAACGGAGTGCGTTCCAGATCTTGTTGTTGAAATTACGCCCCTGTTCGCACAATGACTCGTCGAAGAGGATGTCGTTACCCGCCGGAGCGGCCAGCATGATACCCATGCGCACCCCATCGGCACCGTATTGGTCGATAAGGGCGAGCGGATCGGGTGAGTTGCCGAGCGACTTCGACATCTTCCGCCCGAGCTTGTCACGCACGATGCCGGTGAAGTAGACGCTACGGAAGGGCTTATCCCCCTCATACTCATAGCCGGCCATGATCATACGCGCCACCCAGAAGAAGATGATATCCGGACCAGTGACAAGGTCGGCCGTGGGGTAGTAATAACGCATTTCGTCGTTGCCGGGATGGTTAATTCCGTCGAAGAGGGCGATGGGCCAAAGCCAAGACGAGAACCAAGTGTCGAGGCAATCCTCATCCTGCCGAAGCGTGAACGGGCGGCCCTTCAGCATGGGGTGCTCAGCGGCTTGTGCGCGCGCTTCCTCCTCAGTCTCGGCCACGAGGATGACGACCGGCGCCACATTGCCCGACGCCTCCCCATCAGTCGGCGAGGCATAGTAAGCCGGGATGCGATGGCCCCACCAGAGTTGGCGACTGATGCACCAATCCTTCACGTTCTCCATCCAGTGGCGGTAGGTGTTCTTGAACTTCGGCGGGTAGAAACGGATCTCGTCGTTCATCACCGCATCGAGTGCCGGCTTGGCTAGGCCCTCCATTTTCAGGAACCATTGCATGGAGAGCTTCGGCTCGATGGGTACATTGGTACGCTCGGAGAAGCCCACCTTGTTCGTGTAATCCTCTGTTTTCTCGAGCAGTCCGGCAGCATCAAGGTCGCGGACGATCTGTTCGCGGACAGCGAAGCGATCCATGCCGACGTAGAGTTCGCCCGCCGGAGCAATGGTGCCATTGTCGTTAAAGATGTCGATGGAGGGGAGGTTGTATTTCTCGCCCAGCATATAGTCGTTTACGTCGTGCGCGGGGGTGACCTTGAGGCAGCCTGTGCCGAACTCAATGTCTACGTAGTCGTCCTCGATGACGGGGATCTCCCGCCCCACGAGCGGGACAATGACACGCCGTCCGCGGAGGTGTTGGTTCTTCGGGTCGTTCGGATTGATGCACATGGCCGTGTCGCCCATGATCGTTTCGGGGCGGGTGGTAGCCACGACGGCATATCCGTCTTCGCCGACGATGCGATAGCGCAGGTAGTAAAGTTTGCCCTGTTGCTCCTTATAAATCACCTCCTCGTCGCTGAGGGCGGTGAGGGCGGCGGGATCCCAATTGACCATGCGGACACCACGATAGATCAGTCCCTTACGGTACAGATCGCAGAAGACGCGGATGACGCTCCGAGAGCGGATGTCGTCCATAGTGAAGGCCGTGCGATCCCAGTCGCAGGAGGCGCCAAGGCGTCGGAGTTGCTTGAGGATGATGCCGCCGTGCTCCTCTTTCCACTCCCAAGCGTGGCGCAGAAACTCCTCGCGGGTGAGGTCTGACTTGCGGATTCCGCGCTCGGCCAGTCGTGCCACCACCTTGGCTTCGGTGGCGATGGAGGCATGATCAGTGCCCGGCACCCAGCAGGCGTTGTGGCCCGTCATGCGTGCGCGGCGCACAAGGATGTCTTGAATCGTGTTGTTGAGCATGTGCCCCATGTGGAGCACGCCGGTGACGTTGGGCGGCGGGATGACCACCGTGTACGGCTCGCGCTCGTCCGGGAGGGAGCGAAAGAAACCGTTGTCCAACCAGTATTGATACCATTTTCCCTCGACCGACGAGGGATCGTATTTCGATGCTAATGCCATGTTCCTATGATTTTTAATTGCAGCGCGCAAAAGTAAGCAGCAGCGGTGAACGTTTAGAGGCGACAACAACGCCAACTAAGGATCAATGGAGGCGTTTCTTTGAGTAATTTTCACCGATGACTGATCAACGGTGAAAATTACTCAAGGAAATTCCTCCAAAAGAGATCGGTTGGACGAATTTCTTCGGAGAAATTCCTTCAAAAGAGATCAGTTGGACGAATTTACTCGGAGAAATTCCTTCAAAAGAGATCGGTTGGACGAATTTACTCGAGGAAATTCCTTCAAAAGAGATCGGTTGGAGGAATTTACTCTGGGGAACGCCTTCAAAAGGGATCGGTTGGAGGAATCCACTCGAGGAAACAAGACCTCACAGCGCGAGCCGCTTCTCTCCCTTACCCTTGATTTGTAAGCGGATCTCCTTCTTATCGGCTGTATATCGGATGAAATCTTGGCTGGTGAGTGAGGCTTTGGGCGCGCGTCCGTCCAACTCCAGCACCACATCACCTAAGGCGATGCCGGCCTTC
>ERZ772955.1729-NODE-1729-length-12936-cov-7.222498_pt1 | contig 12936 bp, 12 predicted proteins | sample MGYA00511133_ERZ772955 | MGnify/ENA primary metagenome ERZ772955 (study PRJEB29015, sample SAMEA2737914) | human oral metagenome | biome: human oral; feature: human-associated habitat; material: dental | place: China | collected 2149 ... | reverse complement strand
TCATTCTATTTGATTTTTTATCTAAAATTTAGAATGTAATTTCACTTATTTTTTACTTTCATTTCAATAGTTTGATTTGCAACAGCCTCTTTATACTCTTAATATTTTAGGAGGAAGTTTATGTATTATAAACAAGAAGATATAGATAAGTTATTAGATAATTTAAAAATAGAAGAAGTAGTTGGGGAATTTATTGAATTAAAAAAAGTAGGTTCAAGTTATAAAGGATTATGTCCATTCCATGCTGATACAAATCCATCTTTTTCAGTTAATCCTGAAAAAAAAATCTGTAAATGCTTTGTTTGTGGTTCAGGTGGAAATGCTATAAATTTTTATTCAAAAATTAAAAATATCTCTTATACAGAAGCAATTAGAGAGTTATCAAAAAAATATAAAATTAATATAAAAGAATATAGTAATACTAATATAAATGAAAATTATGAAAAGTTTTATCAAATTATGGAAAATAGTCATAATTTTTTTATGGAAAAAATATTTTCACAAGATTCTAGAGGAGCTTTGGAATATCTTTCAAATAGAGGTTTGGATACTAATTTAATTAAAGAACATCAACTTGGATATGCTCCTCCTAAATGGTCAGAACTTTATGAACTTTTAAACAGTAAAGGTTATAATGATGAAGATTTATTAGCTTTGGGACTTATTAAAAAGAGTGAAGAAGGAAGAATTTATGATGCTTTTAGAAATAGAATAATATTTCCAATTTTTTCTCCAAGTGGAAGAATAATTGCTTTTGGTGGAAGAACTTTAGAAAAAGATAATTCAGTACCTAAATATATAAATTCACCAGACACTCCAATTTTTAAAAAGGGTAAAAATGTATATGGTATTGAAAGAGCTATAAATATAAAAAATAAAAATTACTCTATTTTGATGGAAGGTTATATGGATGTTCTTTCTGCTAATATTTTTGGTTTTGACACAAGCATAGCACCATTAGGAACTGCTTTAACAGAAGAACAAGCTCAACTTATCAAAAGATATTCATCTAATATTTTATTATCTTTTGATATGGATAAGGCTGGAATATCTGCAACTGAAAGAGCAAGTTTTATATTAAAATCACAGGGTTTTAATATAAGAGTTTTACAATTTGAAGGAAGTAAAGATCCTGATGAATTTTTAAAGAAAAATGGAAAAGAAGCATTTTTAAAGGTAGTTGAAAATTCCTTAGAAATTTTTGACTTTTTATATAATTTATATTCAAGTGAATATGACTTGAATAATATTATGGCAAAACAAAATTTCATAGAAAGATTTAAAGATTTTTTTTCAAATATAGAAAATGATTTAGAAAAAGAAATGTATCTAAAAAAACTTTCAGAAAAAATTGATATTAGTATAGATATTCTAAGAAAGCCTCTTATTGAAAAAAATAAAAGACACATTGTAAAAAAAGATTATTTTGATGAAAATCAAGAGAAAATAGAAAAAAGGGAATTTAAACAAGCTAATAATCTGGAAATGGCAATAGTAAAGATGTTACTTAGAAAACCTGAGTATTATAACTTTTTTAAAGAAGAAAAATTAGAAAGTGATATTGCTAATAAAATTTTTAAATTTTTTAATCAAAAAATAAAGGAAAATTTATTTTTTGATAGTAATACTATAATGAAAGAATTTAAAAATTATATTGAAGAAAGTAATGAATTTTCACAATATGAAAAAAATAATGAGTTAGCAAGAATAATAATGGATTATATTTCCACACCAGATCAGATTGAAGAAGAAAGAGAAAATACAGAATTATTTAAAAGTTATTTTAGAGTAAAAGTGAAGCTAAGAGATAAGACAAAAGATGATATCAATAAAAAAGTTAAATTTGGAAAATTAAAAAAAGAAATAGAAAAAACTAAAAGTGTTGAAGAATTTATAAAAGTTTATAATTCATTTAAGTATCTTTTTTAACTCTATATAAATTAGCAAGGAGGATTAGTGGTGAAAGAGCTAATAAAAAATGAAAAAGCTAGAGCTTTAATAAAAAAAGCAGTAGAAGAAGGGATTATAACTTATGAAGAAATTAATGAGGAATTAGGTGATGATTTTCCAGCTGAAAATATAGAACAACTTATTAATGAAATGCTTGAACAGGGGATTAAGATAGTTGATGAAGAACAATTGGATGAGTTGGGGGAAGATGAACTAAAAGGAAAAAATTCAGAAGAAGATTATACAGATAATGAAGAACATGATGATTTATTAGAGGATGAAACAGATGAAAAATTAGATACAGATGAAGAAAATGAGGAAACAGAGACTTTTACAGAATTTGATGATGAATTTAATCCTGAATATATAGAAGATGTTAGTGAAGATGAATTAAGTAATGAAAAATTATTAAATTTAGGTAATAGTGCAAAAGTTGATGAACCTATAAAAATGTATTTAAGAGAAATAGGTCAAGTTCCATTATTAACTCATGATGAAGAAATAGAATATGCTAAAAAAGCCTATGAAGGTGATGAAGAAGCAAGTAAAAAACTTATAGAATCAAATTTAAGATTAGTTGTGAGCATTGCTAAAAAACATACAAATAGAGGTTTAAAACTTCTTGATTTAATACAAGAAGGTAATATAGGTCTTATGAAAGCTGTTGAGAAGTTTGAATATACAAAAGGATATAAATTTTCAACTTATGCTACTTGGTGGATAAGACAGGCTATAACGAGAGCAATAGCTGACCAAGGAAGAACAATAAGAATACCTGTTCATATGATAGAAACAATAAATAAAATTAAAAAAGAATCAAGAATATATCTTCAAGAAACAGGAAAAGATGCCTCTCCTGAAATTTTAGCTGAAAGACTTGGAATGGAAGTTGATAAAATAAAGGCAATACAAGAAATGAATCAAGAACCAATATCTCTTGAAACTCCTGTTGGAAGTGAAGAAGATAGTGAATTAGGAGATTTTGTTGAAGACCAAAAAACAACAAGTCCTTATGAAGCTACAAATAGAGCAATTTTAAGAGAAGAATTAGATGCTGTTTTAAAAACATTGAGTCCAAGAGAAGAAAAGGTTTTAAGATATAGATATGGACTTGATGATAGTTCTCCTAAGACATTAGAAGAAGTTGGAAAAATATTTAATGTTACTAGGGAAAGAATTAGACAAATTGAAGTAAAAGCTCTTAGAAAATTGAGACACCCTAGTAGAAAGAAAAAATTAGAAGATTTTAAGGTAGATTAGTTAGGAGGGAATATTTTGAAGCTTTTAAGTCTTGAAAAATATTTACTTAAAAACAATTTAGATGATGAGGAATTTAAAAAACTCGTATCTGAGATTTCAGAAAAATTAGAGTTAGAAGTAGTTTCAGAAGATAGAAAATTGACTGATGAAGAGATAGATTATGAATATATTGATTTTCTTATAGCAGAAACTCTTGAAAGTCTGAAAGATGATGTATGTACATGTGAAGATGATTGCGGAGTAGAAGATTGCTGTGGTACAAGAGTTGAAAAGAATCTAAAAAAAGTCTATGAAATGGCTCTTTATATGTTAAGGGAAGGAATATCTTATGATGATTTAACACAAGAGGGTATTGTTGGTCTAATAAAAGCTCATGAACTTTTTGAAGATGATAAAGATTTTAAATTATATAAAGATTATTATATAGCAAAAGAAATGTTTAATTATATAAATAATTATGCCAATTATAGAAAAGCAGCTTTTAAAGATTATGCTAAACATGAAATTCATAAGGATAGTCATTTAAAGATTTCTTTAAAAGACAGAGATAAATCAGAAGAACTCAAAAAACTTGAAAAAGAAAATAAAGAAAAACATATTGAAGAAATGAAACAACTTGAAAAAAGAGCTGAAACTTTGTTTGATTATCTAAATTTAAAATATAGGTTAAGTGAAAGAGAGATAAGGGTTTTAGTGATGTATTATGGGCTTGATGGACATGAGAAAAAGGCTTTTTCTCAAATATCTGAAATCACTAAAATAGATGATGATAATTTAGATAAACTCTTAAAGGGAGCTATGTTTAAATTATCAATTGTTGATGAAAAGGTTGAACTATGAAAACCAGAGATATTATAAATATATTAGAAAAGAAATTTCCTAAAATAAATGCAGAAGAATGGGATAATGTTGGACTTTTAATAGGTGATTATAACAAAGAAGTAAAAAAAATCCAATTCTCATTAGATGCAACATTAGAAAGCATTGAAAATGCTATTTCTAAAAAAGTGGATATGATAATTACTCATCACCCTATTATTTTTAAGGCTGTTAAAGATATAACTGAACAAAATATTTTAGGTAAAAAAATTAGAGATTTAATAAAAAATGATATTAATGTTTATGCTATACATACAAATTTAGATTCCAGTATTGATGGACTAAATGACTATATTTTAAAAAAACTAGGAATTTTAGAATATAAAATATTAGATTTTGATGAAGAGAAAAATTGTGGTATAGGAAGAGTTTTTAAATTAAATGAAGAAAAAAATTTAAAAGATTTTATAGAAGAACTTAAACTAAAATTAAAAATTTTAAATCTAAGAGTTATAAGCAATGATTTGAATAAAAAAATTAAAAAAGTAGCTCTTATAAATGGTTCTGCTATGAGTTATTGGAGAAAAGCTAAAAAGGAAAGTGATTTATTCATAACAGGAGATGTTGGCTATCATGATGCCCTTGATGCCTTAGAAAGTGGATTAAATGTAATTGACTTTGGACATTATGAAAGTGAACATTTTTTCTATGAAATTTTAATAGAAGAATTAAAAGACAATGATTTGGAATTTTTAGTTTTTAATAGAGAACCAGTATTTAAGTTTTACTAATGATATGGAGAAATTATGAAAAAAATAATGATTATGTTTTTATTTTTGTTATCTTCAGTTTTTAGCTTTTCTGCTATAAATGATAACCTTAATCTTTTGAAAGATGAAGAAAAGGCTGAAATAAATGAAAAAATTGAAGAAATACAAAATGAAAAAGGTTTGACAATATTTGTAAATACATTGGCACAAGATGAAGGTTTTGCTATTTCAGACCCAGAAAGAGCAATGATATTGAATCTTAAAAAGGGAGATAAAGAAGTTTATAAAGTTGAACTTTCTTTTAGTAAAGATATAGATGTTGATGATTATCAAGATGATATTAATACAACTTTAAATGATTCAGCTGAATTATTAGAAAGAAAAGAGTATGGAAAATATATTTTAACTGTTCTTGATGGAGCTGGTTCTGTCTTACAAGAAGTTAATATAGAAGCCTTAAATCAGATGACAATGACAAAAGAACAAGAAAATAATAGTACACCGATTATGGTTGCAGCCTTTGTTATAATAATTTTATTTATTGTTTATAAAATGTATGCTGCATACAAAGATAAAAGTAATCAAGAAGAAGATGACTAAAAAATATTTTAGGTATTCAGGTTAATCGCTGCCATATAGCAGAGGAAAGTCCGAGCTCCACAGAGCAAAAGGGTAGCTAACGGCTACTAAAAGTAATTTTAAGGAAAGTGCCACAGAAAAGAAACCGCCATTAAGGTAAGGGTGAAAAGGTGGTGTAAGAGACCACCAGTTTTTTAGGAAACTAAAAAAGCTTGGTAAACCCCCTTTGGAGCAAGACTAAATAGGAAAGGTTAAGGAGTTGCTCGCTCTCTTTCAGGGTAAGTCGCTAGAGATTATAAGTGATTATAATTCAAGAAAAATGATTAACAAATACAAAACTCGGCTTATTGAATGCCTAAAATATATAAAGTATGTAATATGAAAGCTATTGTAAAAATAAGTAAAATTGTATTCTAAATTCTATTAGAATAAATTTTCTTTGAAGTTAAAATTATAATTTTAAATAAGATTACTGCGACGTCCTATAATGTTGAAAGAGCCTTTGTGGAGCTCGGGAAACATTATAGGCTGTCAAGTAATCGTTATATACAATTTAAAGTTTTAAAAACTTTTTCAAAGAAAATTAGAGAAATTTAGCTAGCAATGCACTATTTTTAGTTACATTTTTACAATAGCCATTTTTTTATTGCATATTTATATACTTTAAATAAATATCTCCACTTGGAGTTAAATTAAGTCCTCTCACATTTGAATGAGATAAGACAGTATCGTATTCTTGTAAAAGTGGGATAACTGGAAGTTTATCTAAAAATTCTTCATCAGATTTTATATTACTACCATATTTATAATTAATATAATAATACAAATCATTCATATTATTTGTTCCCACTAAATATCTTTCTATTTTAAAAGTTATACTTGTATCAGTGTTTGAAGTAACTCTTACAGGAATTTTAAATTGTCCTATCCATTCTTTAACAGTTGATAAAAGCAATTTTTTCTCCAATAAATTATTATTTTCATAATAAGCAATATAAGGTGTTTCTGAAAAATTAAAATTAGATTTTTCCTTAATTTTTTCAAAATCTTCTTTGGCTTTATTCAATTCATCAGAACTTGGGTGAGGATGAGCAAAAATAGCAGGAGAGTCATTTTCTAAAATAACATTTCCCATAAATTCTGGATCACTCACAGCATACATAAGTTTTCTAATTTCAACTTTATCAAAAAACTTTTCTTTATTTTCATTTGGAATAGAGATATACCAATATCTACTTGTTGGAAATACTAATTTTTCAGGTAAAGTATTCACTTGATTTAATCTATCAAAAGGCATAGAATAAAAAGGTTCTCCAAAATAGTCTATCTCATTACGAGGAAACATTTCATAAGCCATTATTCCGTCTTCTACAAGTGAAATTTTAATCTCTTTTAACTTAGTATTAACATTATCCCAATAGTTTTCATTTCTCTCTAAAATAATTTCATCATCATTAAAATTGGAAACTTTAAAAGCTCCATTTACAATTTTTTTATCAAGACTTAAATTTATATTCTCTTTTCTAATAGGGTAAAAAATTGGATTACTAACCCATTCATCAAAATTTTTGATAGGAGTATTTAAACTAACTATAAGTTTATTATCTTGAACTTTAAGACCAACAGAATTTTTATTAATCTTTTTATTATAAAAATCTTTTGCACCTTTTACTACAAACATTCTATAAATTTCATCAGACCTTGAATTTTCTAAGGTATCTAACCAACTATCTAAATAAGTGTCAGCAGTTATTTTTTCTCCATCAGACCATTTTAAATCATCTCTTAAAGTAAAAGTCCATTCTTTATAATCATCAGAATGTTCTATATTGAGTACACTTATTAATCTAACTCCATCTGTTTTAAGCTCAGTTAAACCTTCAAAGATTTGTGTTAATAATGCTCTCTCATTTTCAGAATAAGATTGAGGATTTAATTTGTATTCTTGTCTAGGCATAACTGTATAGAAAATTTGCTCAACTTTTTCAGCTTCTTCTGGTTTTTCTTCTCCACAAGCAAATAATAAAAAACTTAGTATAGAAATTAATAATAATTTAAAAATTTTCATTGCTTTCTCTCCCTTGATTTTATAAAATTACTGTAACCTATTTTAACATATATTTTGAAAATTTTATAAAAATAATATTTTATTAAAAAAATATCTTGACTTATAAAATAATATATTATAAAAATATTTATAATGAAATTTTTAGGAGGATTTTATGTTACATTATTTAGAAGTTGGAGGACCTATCCTATGGGTGTTAGTTATAATTTCCATTGGAGCTTTTGCTGTTGTGTTAGAAAGAATTGTATTTTTTGCAAGAAATGAAAAGAATGTAGGGAGTAATTTTAGAGATGAGATACTTTCATTAGTAGCTAATAAAAAAATAGATGAAGCTATTGCTCTTTGTGATACTAAAAAAAGTTGTGTCGCATCTGCTGTTAAAAAGTTTTTACAGAAAGCTCCAAGGGGAATAGATGTTCAAGATTATGAATTTATATTAAAAGAAATTACTATCAAAGAAACCTCACCTTATGAAAGTAGATTAAATCTTTTAGCAAGTGTTATAAGTATTTCTCCAATGCTTGGGTTATTAGGAACAGTTACAGGTATGATTAGAGCATTTACTAATATTTCAAAATATGGTACTGGAGATGCAGCTATTGTTGCAGACGGTATAGCAGAAGCACTATTGACAACAGCAGCTGGACTTATGATAGCAATTCCAGTTATAGTTGTCTATAATTACTTAAATAGAAGATTAGAAAAAATGGAAAATGAAATAGATGATGTAGTAACAAATATAATTAATATATTTAGGAGATAAGAATGAGCAAATATAAGAAGAAAAGAGAGTCAGCTAAATTAGATTTAACACCACTTATAGATGTTGTTTTTCTTTTAATTATATTTTTTATGGTAACTACAACATTTAATAATTTTGGTTCAGTTCAAATTGATTTACCTAGCTCTACTATTCAACAAACTGACAAAAATAAAAGTATAGAAATTATAATTGATAAAGATGGAAAATATTATATTTCTGAAGATGGAAAGATTACCCAAGTACAATTTTCAGATTTAGATGCTTATCTAAAATCTGCAAAAGAAGCCACTGTTTCTGCTGATAAAAATTTAAAGTATCAAACTATTATGGATGTTATAACTAAAATAAAAGAAAATGGTGTAGATAATTTGGGCTTAACTTTCTATGAATAGGTGGTACTATGAAAAAATATATTTTAATATCTCTTGTACTTCACTTAATAATATTATTTGGATTTGGAGTTATGCAAACAACTCAATTAGGAAAAGATGAACCCAAAAATCAAGTTGTACCTATTGCTTTTGTTGCAAAGCAAACTTCTGAAAATCCAGGGAGTAAAGTTTTAGATACAGAGGAAAGAGAAAAACAAAGTCCTGAACCTCCAAAACCAAAAGTTGAAAAGAAGCAAGAAGAGAAAAAATCAGAAGAAAAGAAAGTTGAAAAGAAGCCTGAGAAGAAAGAAATAGAAAGTAATATTCCAAGTAAAGATGCTAAACCTGTTGAAAAACAACCAGAAACAACTACTTCTGAAAATACTCAATCTACTGAATCCACTGATAAAGGAGAAAGTACTTCAAGTGATAATTCTTCTAGTAAAGGAGGAAGTACAAAGGGTACAGGAAATGGAGATGAAGGTTTTGGTTCAAACTTTATTTCTGATGGAGATGGAAGCTATATAGCACTTTCATCAAAGGGAATTAACTATCAAATAATAAATGAAGTAGAGCCCGATTATCCTTCACAAGCTGAATCAATAGGATATTCAAAACAAGTAAAAGTAACAGTTAAATTTTTAGTGGGATTAAAAGGTAATGTTGAAAAGGCTGATATAACTCAATCTCATAAAGATTTAGGATTTGATGCAGAAGTTATGAAAGCTATTAAAAAGTGGAGATTTAAACCTATATATCATAATGGTAAAAATATAAAAGTTTATTTTGTTAAGACATTTGTATTTGACCCTCAATAAAAAATTGGCTACTTAGAAAATTTTCTAGGTAGCCTTATTTTTAATTTATTATTCTTTTATTAGAGAATTAATTTCATCAAGAATAGCCTTAGCATCTAATCCGTGAGCTTCAATTCCTTCTGCTAATGTTTCACCAGAAGCTATCATGCACCCTACACAGCCTAATCCATTTCTTTGTAAAACTTCAACTATTACTGGGTATTTTTCAACTGCTTCCATTATATTCATATCTCCTGTAACCATTTCTTTATCCTCCTTAATTTTGTTCATAATTTATTATGCTCTAATTATAATAAAATTTACAATTCTTGTCAAGAATTATAATTTAAAAATTAATAATATTATAGGTGCTGTAAAAATCAAACTATCAACTCTATCTAATATTCCTCCATGTCCTAAAAGTAAAGTTCCAGAATCTTTTAAATCAACTCTTCTTTTTAAATAAGAAATAAAAATATCTCCAATAAAGCCTATCAAACTGATAAAAGGTATAAATAATATTTGATAATTTATTTTTACTAAATATTTTAATAAGATAGCAGTTAAAGTGGTAAGTATAATTCCACCTATAAGTCCTTCAACTGTTTTATTAGGACTGATGTTAGGAGTAATTTTTCTTTTACCCAAAATATTTCCACTTATATATTGATAAACATCATTTAATTCTATTAAAATTAAATAATTTATTATAAAGTCTAAATTATCTATATAACTTATACTTCCTATTAAATAACTTGTTATAAAAAAAGCAAAAATTATAAATTCTCTTTTATAAAATCTAAGACAGACAAGAACAAATAAAATTAATAAAATATAAATATTTTTAAAATAAATTCCTATATAAAAAATTAAATTTACAGTAAAATTATATAATTTTAATTCATTATCGTATTTAATATAGGCAAACTGTAAAAATTCTTTAAAAGATAGAATAGAGATAAGTCCAAAAAGTATAAGCATATAAATTCTATCTTTACTTCCTAAATAGAATAATATAATTATAATAAACCAAGTAAATATCCTTTGCTTTATATTAGTAAATTTTTTATCTGAAATCTTATTTCTTATGAAAAATAAAATAAATAAAGCTAAAATGTCTACAACTAACATAAGAAGTAACACATCATTCACCCCTTAAAGAAGATTTTACTCTGTTATATATTGTAAAAATTAATAAAATTATAGATAAAATTAGAACATAGTTAAAATGCTGATTTCCTACAAAAAAATAAATAATAGCAAGCAGACTTATTAAGAAAGCCCTATCACTTTTTCCGATACAAAAAGTCTATTAAAATAAAAATAAACTAATATTATGTTGACTATCACTATATCAACTTTCTTTTTCAATGAGTTCTATTTGGCTATTGAAAATATTTCAATAAGCTACTCTAGTTTTCGTAACTCTCCAAAGACTTTGCTATATATAATATAGCTATTCCTGTGTATCGTACAGTACATTTTATGTATATTTATTAACTAATTTTGTAATTAGCTAGATTTAGTGAGGCATTGTAATCTCTATCTATTGTAAGTCCACAGCATTCACAATGGTAAGTTCTATCACTTAATTTTAAATCTTTTTTGATAGCTCCACAATGTGAACACTTCTTTGAACTTGGATAAAGTGCTGGTACTCTCTCTAACTCTATTCCATATAATTTACATTTATATTCTATAAAACTTATAAATCTATAAAAACTTTGTTCTGCTATTGCTTTAGAAAGATGTTTATTCTTTAACATATTAGTTACTCTTAATGTTTCCATAACAATCTTTGATGGTTTGGTTTTCACTATCTCTGTTGTTACTTGATGAGTATGATTGACTCTAATATTTGTTAAAGTTCTATTTATTAATTTTATCTTTCTTTCTAATTTAATAATATTTTTAGTTTTTATAAATTTTTCTCCATCTTTGTTCATAAGATATTTTTTACTAACTTTTCTTTGTAATCTTTTTAATTTCTTTTTTAACTTTCTTACTCTTTTAGTTTTATTAATATTCTTATAAACTTTTTCATTAGAACAAGTTGCTAAGTTTTTTATTCCTAAATCTATTCCTATTATAGAGTCATTAAGCTCAGTTTTATGTATTTCTATTTTTCTAGTAAAAGCTATATACCAATATTTTCCATCATAACTGATATGAGGGTTACTATAATATTTTTCGCCTTTAAGTAACTTTGGTAATGGTTCAGCTGTTTTAATATTTCCTAACTTTTCACATTGAACACCATTTTGAGTTTTCTTCATAGATTCATAATTTACATAAAAACTGATATTACTTTTTCTACTTTTATGTTTAGGAAAACCTGCTTTTTTATCAAAGAATTTTTTATAAGCTAGGCATAAATCTTTCACTGCTTGTTTTAAGACATTACTTCCTACTTCACATAACCATTTAAAGTCTTCTTCTTTTTTTAACTTAGTCATTTCTCTTCTTAAAACTTTATCATTAATAAATTTATTACCTTTTTCATAATTATCAGCTTCTTTATCCAAAGCCCAGTTATATATGAACCTTGAACAACCTGCCGACTTCCACAATAACATTTCTTGTTCTTTTGTAGGTTTAAGTCTTATCTTTGTACCTATAAATATATAAGCTGTACTATCCATATATACACCTCACTTTTATCTTTTTTGATGTATATATTTTACACTAATTTTATTAAAAAATCAATTTATTTTTATTCATTTTAATAGATTTTTTGTGTATTCACTTTAAGTCGCAACTCTTAAAGCAGTCTTTCTCTCACGAGTAGACCTCTTATGCTTTCACATAAGCGTAGACTATTTGTTAAGCTCTTAATAAGCTCCGAATATTTTTCTTCCACCCTTGATATAAAGTCGTGTCAATATATCTGCTTGTGGTTTTACTTTCCCATATTTATGGTTATCTTCTTTTAAAAGGGAGACTCAATCTCCTAGTCGTTGAACCTCTATCATAGTTTATCCCTTAGATAGTTGGTAACTAAACACCGATTAACTTTAACTGTTCACTATCTTTTACCTTTTATAAACAGTGTTCCCTTAGAATTATAATTAAAATAGGTTGCACTAACAAAAAGACTATTTTAAATTATAACTTTTTTTCATCTTAGGACATACAAATCAATTTTTTCTGCTTTCGCCACCTTCAAGCCTATCATTTCTAATTACTTTGTGGTTTGATTTATCTTTACGGTTTCCTAGTTTTAAATTCAAGCTACCTCAACATTACTGTTAAAGTAGGGGTTTTCTTTACAATTATTTTATGTAGTTTTCTTAATTGTTTTCCTTCCCATAGGTCCTTCATAATGTCTTTTATTATCTACCATTACTGCAACCACTCCTATATATTCTGATAAAGCTGATAAGAATATAAAAAGAAGATTATAGACTTCATTTACTCCAATAACTCTTAAAAATATATAGAAGAAAACTGTATCTGATATAACATCTCCTGCTTCATTGTAAAAAACTCCTATTTTAGTTTTTTGATTAAATTTATTAGCTATCATACCATCTAAGGCATTTAATGCCATTCTTAAAAA
>ERZ772955.1728-NODE-1728-length-12937-cov-3.121332_pt1 | contig 12937 bp, 12 predicted proteins | sample MGYA00511133_ERZ772955 | MGnify/ENA primary metagenome ERZ772955 (study PRJEB29015, sample SAMEA2737914) | human oral metagenome | biome: human oral; feature: human-associated habitat; material: dental | place: China | collected 2149 ... | reverse complement strand
ATGAGCCGGTTCTTATACTTCTCCTGGCTGACACCGAACCAGTCGGAAAGGGTAAGCCTTGCGGAGCGGAAAGCGGTATCGCCGGAGGTGATGGGGCAGGCCACAACACCAAGCATAGCCAGGACGACGCCGACAGGTCCCATGGTCTTGATGCAGACATCATAAATGGCTGCGGACTGACCGTGAGCAAGAACAGCGGCAAGTCCTGTGTTAAGACCACCGGTAACCTCGTAGAGAGAGCATCCTGCGGCGGCCCATATCAAAGCGATAATACCTTCGGCAACCATGGCTCCGTAGAATACGAAGTGACCCTGGCGCTCACTCTTTAAGCAGCGGGCCATCAGAGGAGACTGGGTGGCATGGAAGCCGGAAATCGCGCCGCAGGCAACCGTGATGAACATAAAGGACCAGATCGGCGTTGCCTTGGGATGCATGTTATAGAAGTGAGACCAGATCTCAGGAATCTGATGTCCGCCGGTGAAAATACCGATGGCAACACCGATTGCCATGATGATCAGGCAGATCCCGAAGACCGGGTAGATCTTACCGATGATCTTGTCAATGGAGATAAAGGTCGCGATGAAATAGTAGGCCAGAACAATTGCCAGCCAGAAGGTGGTCTGCGCAAGAATTCCGCTTGCCCCCTTCTCCTTAACCAGCTGAACAATCAGGCCTGCGGGGCCGACAGCGAATACGGTTCCTACCATGACCAGAAGAACGACGGAAAAGACCCGCATCACATTCTTCATGCCGCCGCCCAGATAGATTCCGGTCACCTCAGAAATAGAAGCACCACGGTTTCTCTCGGAGAGCATTCCGGAGAAGTAGTCGTGGACACCACCGGCAAGCATGGTACCGAAGGTAACCCAGAGGAAGACCACCGGACCCCAGAGGGCACCCTGCATGGCTCCGAAGATGGGCCCCAGACCCGCGATGTTGAGCAGCTGGATCAGGAAAAGTTTCCACTGCGGCATCACCACATAGTCGACGCCGTCATTGATCTCAACCGCCGGCGTCTCCCGGTCATCCGGTCCGAGGGTCTGATCTACCAGTTTACCATAGGTAAAGTAGGCGGCGATCAGAATCGCCAGACACAACAAAAAGCTAATCATTTCGTTCCTCCCTTCAGAAAAACAAACCTAACCTTAGGCATTTTGCCTATGTTTTTCTCAAAAACTATTATACTCTTTGTCGAAAAGGATGAAACATAAAATTTTACTTTTTTGGGGGATTCTCGGGTAGTTTCGGACAAACTTCCGTTAATTTCGGTTAATTGTTTTTAATTTTGTACATTTTCCTCTTGTTCCCCCGCATGTATCTTTATTTTATTCTTTTAAAAAATAATATATGCCTCACGGATTAATCCTTTGCTGTCCGCGCAGCTCCTCACGGTCGTCTCTGAGCTTTCCCTCCGTCAACCCCGGGACAATAAAATGCGCATAGGCATAGTTCCAGACCTCCCTGGCTCCCTCCCCGGAGCGGGCGTTTCTCTCCAGGACCTGGCTGAGACAGACTCCGTGATCAAGCCAGGACTGACTCCCGTTCATGCGGTTTAACATCATGGGCTGGAAATTATCACAGGCCCGGGCAAACCTGGCCTCCGGACTCTCCCAGGCCTCGAATTCATCCCAAAGACCGCGGAAGAACTCTTCCTGATCCGGCGGCAGGATATGGAAAATACGGTCCGCCGCGTCCATCTCTCTCTTCTTCTGGCTCTTTTTCCCCTCCTCATCATAGGCATAGGTGTCTCCCGCGTCGATTTCCACGACATCGTGGAGAAGGATCATGAGCAAAACCCTCTCCATATCCACTTCCTCGTTGGCGTACTCCCGGAGAACAGCCGCCATGATCGCCATATGCCAGGCATGCTCCGCGTCATTTTCCCGACGCGCGTGATGGCCGATATAATTCTGGCGGAAAATACTCTTCTCCTGATCCAGCTCCCGCAAAAAATCGAACTGCAGGTCCAGGCGGGACCTGGCTTCCTTCCCATCTCCCCATCCGGCTCTCTCATCTTTCTGCTCTGCGGCGGTCTCCCCCGCTTTTTGATCCGCAGCAGTTCCCCTCTCTCTCCGATCTGCGGCCTCCCCCGTTTTCTGATTTGTAGCGACCTCCATCTCTTTTATCTCACGGCTCTCTCTTCCACAGGCAGCTTCTCTATCAGCTTTTCCTTCAAGCTCTTTCTTGAGCTGCTTCATCTCCCGATAGAGTCTTGAGAGAGGCAAGCCGACGACATTGCTGTAATCCCCCTGTATCCCCGTCACAAAGCGGGCCACCCCGGACTGGATTCCATAAGCTCCCGCCTTATCCATAGGGTCCCCGGAAGCGACATAGTCGTCAATTTCTTTATCTGTCATCTCCGCAAAATTAACGTGTGTCGTCTCGTGAAAATGCCTTTCTACCCGCTGTTCCCCCCTGATCAGGATCAGGCAGAGACCGGTGCAGACCTGGTGAGCTGTCCCGGACAAAAGGGCCAGCATCCGCTTCGCGTCCTCCTCATCCCTGGGTTTCCCCAGAATCTCCCCATTCTTGACAACAAGCGTATCCGCCCCGATGATCAGCCTTTCTCTGTCGGATTCTTTTTCCAGTCGTCCGGCAACCTCCCTGGCCTTGGCGGCTGCCAGCTCTTCCACACGGGCCCCGGGATCTTGCACGTCGGAACGCTCTTCCCCATATGCCGGCATCACCTCAAACGAGAGCCCCAGCTGTGCCAGAAGTTCTCTTCTTCTGGGCGACTGACTGGCCAGGATAATCCGATCAAACATTTCTCTGTTCCCATTCGTGTTCTGAACCTTCATCGTCTTTGCTCTATTCCCATTCGCGTTCTGAACCTTCATTGTCTTTGCTCTGTTCCCATTCGCATTCTGAACCCTCGTCATTTCTCCGACCCCTGTCTGCATGGCCATTTCTCTTTCTCCAACAGATAAATTCTCTCAATCAGCTTCTCTGTATCTCGATCAGCTTCTCTGTATCATCCTTCAGTGCTCTCCTGTGCCAACTGCCGGATCTATCAAGACGTTATCTTTGATACAAGGATTATGTGTGAAAACAGTCCTGAAACCTCTTGATTTCTTGGCTTTTCGCCACTTTGGCACCCTTGCGGAGGTGCGCCTTGCCGGTATGAAATTGTACGCTGTAGCTGTTGCTGCGCTCAAAAGCGACACCCCTTTCTGATATCGTTAAAAAGTTTTGTATCGTTAATTTCTACATCGTCATTCATTCCGACAACTGCAATACTTCCTATCGGCTCATTTCCATTGTCCTTGGAAACAATCGCCCACTGGTAATAGTCCTTCCGCTCATATGATTTCGCCCAATCTTCCAGAATGGCTTTGCTTACATCTGCATCAGCATGAGTAGGCCGGGTCAGGAACTTTGTCACCTCTGGATCTGAAACCCAGTTTTTATACATGGCCGCTGCGTCTGTGACAGCAAATTGCCGCAGGATTAATCTGTCTGTTTCCAACCTTAATGCACCGCAATGTTTCAATGCCATAAAACCTCCAATCCATGTACTAAAGAGCATCTTTAGGACAGTTCCTGACGCATTCCATACACAAAATGCATTCCGTCCCGTTTTCTCTTTTTCTGGAATTATCCGTAACATCCACATTCATCGGGCATACTTTTTTACATTTCCCGCAGTTCCCGCAGGATACGCACTTTTCCTTATTGCACTTCACCCGAAACAGCGAAAAATAGCTCATTGGCTTCAGAAAAACGGTGATCGGACAGATATACTTACAGAAAGCCCTATTATCCTTAAACGCAATAGCCAGTGCAATGCCAACACCATAATACACAGCATTTCCGATAATAAACGCCCAGAACATAATCCGTTCAATATTTCCGACCTTTGCCAGGAAAAGTGACGCTATAAATATCAAAGATACTGCAAAAGTAATGTACCTGATCCAACCAATCTTTTTTCTCGGATGTGCCGGAACCTTGTAGGGCAGAAAATCCAGTACCATCGCCGTCCAACATGCATATCCGCACCAGCCTCTTCCAAAAAGCAGCGGCCCCAATATCTTTGCAACGGCGTAATGGATTGTTGCCGCCTCGAATACGCCGATAAACAAGTAATACCAGAATCCTTCGATCTGCATATTCTCATTGCGGATAAGCCCCAGATAGATGAGCATATACAGACCGACCAGCAGTTGTACAATCCGCCTTGCATATTTGTATTTCCTGATGAACAGGAAAACGCCAAGCGAAATCGAGATGCCAATATAGCTAAAATTGAACAAATAGAACGGGTTGTCCTTTGTCAGCCATAGTGTCACTGCTACCGTCTCAAAAATCGCAAGCATTATTACAGGCAAAATATATTTTCTATTCTGCATAAATACTTACCCCTTATCTTTCTTTCAGCGATTTTTCAGCCACAAGTTTTGTCCACCCATTCACATCGGCTTCCTTAATTGCTTTAAATCCATTTTTTGTCCAAAAATGTGTTGATTGCGGATTCCCCTTATCAATTGCAAGACGAACCGCTGTTTTCCCCTTTGTCCTTAAATAGATGATCACCTCACTGATTATTGATGATCCTATCTGCTTTCTCTGATGCTTCACATCCATCATAAAGAATCTGATGTATGCAATATCCTTTTCCGGATATCCATCAATCAAATCCATAATGGCGATTAGATCAGCATCTTTATAAAAGCCAAAATAATACTTATCCGCCGGTTCTATCCCTGGAGGTGTCGCATTCATATCATGCAGGATGTTTTCCTTGGTTGAACGAACCTCCGTATACTCGTAAAATACGGTATTTTGTCTGCAAAGCCCAATGACATCATCCACCTTGGAAGGACTAAAACTGCGGGCTGTATAATGACTGCTAAGTTTTTCTATAGTCTATCATGATTCCTCAAAAAACCTTTCCCTTATTGTTTCATTGTGGTGATTACTTCTTCGCCATCCATTTCGCCAATTTCGGCGATCCCAAATGAACTATATAATTGACGTGCAACGTCATTCTCAGACTTATAAGATAGCTAGCAATACTCAGCCTCTCCGCAAGGAAATGTCCTGAAAACTACTCCAATATAAAATCCAGGTAATCTTTGCTTGATGCCATAATGCCCCCTTCAGAAGGATTTCATTCTGATACATTCAGAATATACTTTCCTTTCCCTTTACCTTGTATCGTTTTTATTAGACCGTTTCCTTCCATCATTTTCAAAACCAATCTGGCCTTGGTGGTCTGGCAGGAAAGGATCCTCATCACTTCTTTAGATGTAATAACCTGCAAAATGTCCACACCTGCGACGACTGCCTTCGCATCAGCTGCGTCCTTGGATGGGACTTTTCCGTCAGCTTCCATCTGGATCAGTCTTTCAATCAACGCGTCCTTTCCCTGAATCGACGCGTCGTTTTGCTCAATCGACGTATTTTCAGGCTGAATCGACGCATGATCCGTCGTTTTGCCCTCAAAGGATGCGCTCATAACCGTCGTTTTGAGGATGAAGGTGCTGTTGTTGAACACCGGATCGGGAAGACCGTTTGCCTCCAGTTCCTTGCACATCCGGTCAACGCCTTCGCCGTACTCCTTCACATAACCGTAATCCTTCAGGAACGCGGCAATCTTCGGATTCCGGGAGAAGTGGGTGTAGCGGATGTTCTCTTTCTTCACCATCCCGGCAAAGGTACCAGGGCTGTCCACTTCCAGCCGGTCATCGAACATCTTGATCTGGATGTCCGTGCCTTTGATGCCGTAATCCCGGTGGGTAGCTGCATTAACCACGATCTCGGTGCGGACGAATTCACTGTATTCTTCCTCGCTAACGAAAATGCCGTCATGGCCGAGATAGGTCTTTTCCTTCATCTGGATTTTGATGAAGTCAACCGCCTTCTCCACCTGATCCAGAATGCGTCCTTCGAATATCACATCCTTCACCACGTTCATGTCCTTGCCGACCTTTGCCTCCGTACCGTCGTAGCGGATAAAGCGGATAAAGGCGCGAGAAAAAAAGAGCTGCGGATTCTTGCTGAACAGCAGGATTGCAGCCACAGAGACCTGATCCTTCCCGTCTTTGACCGTGACGAACTTCTTGTTCTCCCGAACATACTCTTCAGGGGACTTTGTGTATCCGATGCGCTTGCAGTAGCTTCTCACAAAATCCAGGTCGAGATCGTCGATTGTAGCATCTGCCACAGGCTCATCCTCGTAATAACGCACACCCTTGGCATACATCAGCGTCATGCGGTCATTGAATTCCAGCTTCTTGCTTTTGTCACCGACACGAAGGAACGCCTCATCCGCCTGATTTGCATGGAGCAGCGGGCTGGCTTCGATGTGCATCAAAAGCACATGATCCGGCTTTCCTTCATAGTTGACGCATTCCACCATCTCCGTAGTTATCGGAACCGTTGGATTGCAGAAATCTATCGGTGTTCGCAGGACTTCATTCAGCTGTTCCTCATGATAATCAACACCTTCAATCCTGCGGTGCTTATCCGATATGCCAATAGCAATTGTGCCGCCGTCCGCATTCGCAAAAGCGCAGATGGTATCCGACAGATCCACAGGTTTAATCTGTATGCTCTTGCGGTCAAATATCTGTTTTTCATTCTTTGCGAGAACTTCTTCTATGGTCATAAGTGTCACCTGCCTTTAAGCTCAAGTATGAAAAAATGTCCTCATCACTTCGTAATGTACGGCACAATTACATCGTAAAACTTCTTTGTCCAGTCCGCATGGAAATTCGCCATCTGGAACCAGTCGGTTTCATTCTCAATGCTGACATTATTAAGCTGAATGTAAACCTTCGATGACTTGATATCATCTCCGCGATTCCACTGAAACGATGTACCGAGTACCGCTTCGATTTCTGCCTTATGCGTATACAGGCTATCGAAGACAGCCCTGTTTTCATCTTTACTAGATCTGCTGAACACTACTTCAGCACGGGCGGCATCAAAGTTCGCAACACAGCACAGATAGAATCCTCCAATGCCGAAGAAGCCATTAATCCAATTATCTCTCGCCACCTAAGACAGCCTCTTGCCATCCAGGGCAGCCTCCAGAAGCCGCCCGTCGACATCATAGACCAATTTCAGAGAGAAAAAGGCCTGATTCCTTTCCAGGAGATCAAAGAAAATTCGATCTCCCTCCCAGAGATTCAGCTGGCCAATCTCATTCTTTTTGACCCATTCCAATTGTCCCTCGTCACAGTCGTGCATCTGTCCCGTCCAGGCGTCCGCCGTAAAAAGGGACATGTACTCGGCCCTGCCGTCATAGATGAAGGTGACCAGACCCCGATAACGGTATGAGGTCAGGGTCAGTCCGGTCTCCTCCCTGCACTCTCTGAGCAGGCATTCTTCCGGGGATTCCGTCCCCTCGAAATGCCCGCCGATCCCAATCCACTTGTCCCGATTGACATCCTTCTCCTTCTTGACCCGATGCAGCATAAGATAGCTGTTATCTCTCTCAAGATAACAGAGGGTTGTCATTGCGTTTTTACAGGGCATCTTTCCCTCCGATCCCTTTTCCTACGGCATTTTCGATCTGTTCCTTTGTTTTGATCTGTTCCGCTGTTTCGATCTGTTCCGCTGTTTTGCCGTACCGCTGGGTGCCCTTTTCGCCCCCTGATATTTCTTACAAAATGCTTTTTATTTAAGTCCAGCTATCCTCTTGAGCACCTGCTCGTTCGCGTCGAATGGACAGATCTCTCGCTTGGCCGGCGTATTCATCACAGCGGTCAGACAGTGGGCAAGAACTTCCTGGCTGACCTGAGGCACCTGACAGATCTGTCGGAAGAAAGCGTCCAGTTCCTCAGGGCTCGCGAATCCCGCCTTTTCAAGCAGGTGGTCTCTCATCTGCGCGGGACACTCTCTCAGATATCCTGCCTGAAAGTAGCCGACGGCAATTCCGTGCGGAATTTGCGCCTCCAAAGTCAGGTTATAGGAGAGCCCATGCGGCACCGTGGTCCCGGCCTGGGCTATGGACATGCCCGCAAGGCTGGAGGCCAGCATCAGGCGGCTATGGCGCGCATCATCCGCCTCTTCAAGCCCCAGAAGGAAGTTCTTGCTCTCCGCCCAGACCTCAAGACCCCGATCGACCAGCATACGGGTGTAGTCATCCGCCCCCGTATTGGCATAGGCCTCTATCAGATGCGCCAGGGCATCTGTGGCCGTGTTGGCGATAAGACTCTTCGGCGCCTTTGCCAGATACTTGCCGTCGACCAAGGCAAGATCCGGGAAGAGCACATAGGGAATGGACCCCTTCAGGCCCTGCTCCCGGCGGGTCAAGACGGAAACTCCGGTCAACTCTGATCCCGTCCCGCAAGTCGTCGGAATGCAGACCAGAGGCAAATGGCTGTTATCCTGGCCATTTTGGTAGAGCTTCTCCTCCTCCCAATCGGGATGAGCCAGCATGAGGGCAATCGCCTTGGCCGCGTCCAGAGGGGAACCTCCCCCGATTCCAACCACAAAGTCGCAGTCAGCGACATCGGCCGACCTGCAGGCCTGCATAATCGTCCGGGTAGACGGATTTTCCTCCACCTGATCGAAAATCTCATAATCCACCCCCGCGTCAGACAGTATCTCTGTCAGATCCGCCTGCGCCCCGGTCTTTTTGGCAGAGTGCGCCCCGGTTACAATGAGCGCCTTTTTCCCCAGAGCAGTGATTTCTTTTGCGTGCTTCGCAACGACGTCGCTCTCTTCATAAAGCCTGGCAGGCATATAGAATTTCATGGTATTTTCCTCCTGAGATATGAAAAATCGACTGTCTTTTCGCGCCTGCGTGAACCTGCAGACGCGATATATGACAATCGACTTTTGCATCACTTGATTTCCTGAATGGTGACTGTGAAGGTGGCTTCTGTACCAGCCAGAGTAATCGGCCTGGACGTGTCCGCCTGCCCATCCTGCTTCATGGCGTAGCTGGACCTGTAATTGGCCGGGAAGGTGACATGTACGTCGAAGGTCTCTCCCTTCTTATGTCCAATGACCTGATCCTCAAAACCGGAAATGAAGGAGCCGCTCCCGAGTTTGAGATCATAGTCGCCGGTTCCCCCGTAGAATGCCGTATCCCCCACCTTGCCGATATAGTGAATCACCGCCGTATCTCCCTTTTGAGCCTTGTAATCGGGGTCCGTTTTGGCGGAATCCGTCTGGTTCGTATTAGAACCGGAGGTCTTCTGGTCTTTCGTCTGACTGCTGTCCTTCTGCTCCTTGTTCTGGCCATCCTGGCTCTGGCTCTCTGTTTCGCTCCCCTGCCCGGACTTGCCGGCGCCGGAAGTACCGCTGCGGCTGAGCCCCCAGAGGAGCAGGACGACTGCCAGCACAATCACGGCAATCAAGGCCAGCAGCTTTCCCGTCTTTCTCTTCTTCTCACGCTCTTTATCCGCGGCTCTTCTCTCTCTGGCAGCCCTCTTATTCTCCGGATTCATCTTCCTTTTTCCTCACTTTACTATGTATTACCAGTTGAGCTCATTTAAGAGCTCTCCCTTGCCATTCTTATAAATCAATTCCTGATTCTTAATCGTAACCCTGGTCCCCTCCGGTATGGAGTGGGTGATAAACGCGTTGGAACCGATCACGGATCCCCTGCCGATCACGGTCTCTCCACCCAGGATAGAAGCTCCGGAGTAGATCGTCACATGATCCTCAATCGTCGGATGACGCTTGGTTCCGCGCAGACTCTGCCCTCCGGAGGTAGACAGGGCTCCCAGGGTAACTCCCTGGTAGACTTTGACGTGCTCTCCGATGATTGTGGTTGATCCGACCACGATGCCGGTGCCATGATCCATAAAGAAATACCTGCCGATGGTAGCTGCCGGATTGATATCAATTCCCGTGACAGAATGGGCATATTCGGTCATCATGCGGGGAATCAGGGGCACGTCCAGCAAAAAGAGCTCATGGGCCATGCGATTGACTGTCGTCGCCAGAAGGCCAGGATATGAGAGCACAATTTCGTCCTTGTTAAGGGCGGCAGGATCCCCCTCCAGTGTCGCCTGCAGGTCTGTATCCAGGAATTCACGAAGCTTGGGAATACGGGAACAGAACTCCAGGACAATGGATCTTGCTTGCTCCTCAAAGAGGTATTCCTGTTCTGCCGCACAGACGCTTCCATCCCCATAACCGCTCGCGCAATAGCTGGCCTTACCCTGTCTCTCTCCTTCCTGAGGAGAATCTGCATCTGGTTTTCCTGTCTTCTCCCCCGTGAAGAAGGAGTCCCCTCTATCCTGTGGTCGGATCCTGTCAGCTCCCGGGATGCCGTTCTGGCCGGACTGATAGCGAAGGACAATATCGACCTGCTTGGTCAGCTTATAGATAACGTCCTCGATCCAGACCGTCAGATTGCTGGCCATATTGTAAACCTTGTAATTGGTATCCCGATAATACCCCGGGTAAATGATTTTTAACATACTGTGGACGATCTCCCGGATCACCTGCGGGTCCGGTTGATTGAAAATCGCCATCTTGTCAATATCCCGGCCCTTCTGATAATCCGCCAGGATCGACTCGACCACCCCGGTCACCTTCTCTTCATATAATTCCATGAAAACTCCTTTTTGCCCCCATCTCTCGTCTGCTTTTCTTCAGAGATTTTAAGCCCCTGTTTTCTCCCGGTATTCTATGCTTTTTATTATATGCAATTTTCCGATCCTTGACCAATCATCCACGCATAAGGGGAAATCGATCGAAAAAACTGTGTCTTGTGATCTGTTTAGCCAAGAGCCGATTCCTATCGTCCCCCTGGCTGATACCGGGAAAATCGACTCTTTCGAACTATTTATCTCGCAGCCGGATTCCATCGTCCCCCTAGCTGTCAGCGGAAAAATCACCCCCTTTGAACTGTTCATCTCGCAGCCGGTTCCTATCGTCCCTCTTGCTGTCACCGGCGATAGCGCGTCATGTAGCCTGCTCTTTCTTCTAAAGCAGGTTTGTAACGAGGAGGAAAATTCCCGAAATAAAAAGGAAGAGTACCACCAGATACTTGACCATCCTCTCATTCATCCTGGAGGCAACCTTCATCCCGGCGAAAACCGCTGCAAACATAAATGGATAGAGCATCAAGGACCTGGTAAATGTCTGCAGGGTAATAATTCCATAGACCAGATATAGAACGATGCGAATCGTCGTCTCCACCACAAATACCATATTCAGATTTGTCTTGAAAGTCTCCGTATCTTCTACATTGTTTCCCATGCCGACCGCCACCAGTGTCCCCACGCCGAACATCCCGAAGATCAGACCCGCGAAGATCTCGAAAATGACGCGAACAGGCCCGCGAAGTGGATGGGATACATTGCTCCGAATATCCAGAAACATCTTCACAGACATCCCAATCACTACCAGGGCGAAAAAAATCTTGACCAGATGCGCGTCCAGGTAGCGAAGAAGATTCACACCGGTAAAAGATCCAATCACAACAACAATCGCTGTCGGAAGCCAGATTCGATAGTCCAGCCTGGACCGGTTCCGCAGCGCCAAAATCAGGTTGGAGGGATAGGTTAAAAGCAATTCCACAGGGGAAATATCCACATTATTAGCTGTATAAGACGTTATGGTATCAAATACCAAAGTGTTGCCAAATCCAACCAGGCCTTTGACAAACATGGCCAAAAGGGTGGCAATGATAAATAACCACATATCTTATATCCCTCTTCTATTGACGCAAACCGATCTCTAAACAAATTATTTTTGCGATTGCGAGAATCGGGCTATCCCTTACGTCCGACGAGTCTCATAATCCCCATAATCGCGCCATACAGCACGCCGGCAACCGGCCAGATAATCCAGCTTCGATCCCACCTTCCGCTAATAAAGCTAAAGGCAAGATATCCGGCGACCGCAAGACTCCAGTAAATTGTTGCGATCGGAGCGTTTCTCCGACTTTCTTCTTTCCGGCTCCTTGTGTAGTCTCCCTCTTCCAGTAGCGTATTCATACTGTCCCAGATGACGCTGACCCTGACAATCATAAACACTCCGGTTGCGATGATTGCAAGTGTAACACATACCGCGCCGACAACCCGAATATGATCTCCCTCAAACGCTGCGGCAAGAAAAATCGGGATTGCCGCGAACACACAGAGAACGATCCCCATTGTCAGCCACTGATGGAAGGTTTGCCGAAACTTCTCTCTCTTCTCCCGAACCATCCCCTCTACTCCATATTCAGTATCAAGCGCTGCCGTCCTCAGATACTCAAAGCGATTGCCCCCGAGTCCTGCAGTCACAAAGAGCGCCACCGCGATACCAATAAGAATCAGAAGAACGGAAACTCCTCCTGCTGCCGTCTGACTCTCCGTCATTGGAAGCCGCCCTTCCTTCTGCAGCGTGGCGAGAATCAGCAACAGGATCGGAGACAGGATACAAAGCATCACACCCGTCGCTATCCGAATCGAGAATTCTTTTTTACAGGTAAGGAAATCAACGGCTTCTTCCATACTTACTCTAACGGCCTCAGACTCCGTGTCCACAGGTACATTTGTTCCTTCCGGCGCACTGATTTCGTCCTTCAAAAGATAATCCGTGCTCACGGCAAAAACTTCGGACAGTCTGAGAATTTTATTCATATCCGGTACGGATCGTGCACCTTCCCATTTGGAAACAGACTGCCTGCTGACATCCAGCTTCTCAGCAAGTTCCTCCTGTGACCAACCATTCTTCTTTCTGAGATCAATAATTTTATCGGCAAGTATCATAGCAAGGGCTCCTTTCTTGTGTTTGACGGGTAAATCATAGCAATCATGGCGGTTGCACACCATAAAGCAGCCTTGACAATTTTGCTACTCACCATTGTAGAATGCCAAAAACGTGGTTGCCACCCTGCAGAGTCAGCCTTCTTCTTTCCCTATATTGTCTGGGTGGCGTATATCTTTCTTTTGTTTTCCTCGGATGCAAGCCTATGTGTTCTATATCGATCAGGTCTCATCGTTGGCCTCTCTCTTCCTCCTATTGAGACCAAATAAAA
>ERZ772955.1718-NODE-1718-length-12988-cov-38.187196_pt1 | contig 12988 bp, 8 predicted proteins | sample MGYA00511133_ERZ772955 | MGnify/ENA primary metagenome ERZ772955 (study PRJEB29015, sample SAMEA2737914) | human oral metagenome | biome: human oral; feature: human-associated habitat; material: dental | place: China | collected 2149 ... | reverse complement strand
AATCGATCGACAAATCCTCGACATCCTCTTTATCATCCGCCCGCAGGCGCAAGCCGCTGGTCGCCAGCAATTTCTCGACCGCCCAGTTCATCGGGATGAGCGCGTCCAGATAGTCGTTCAATTTGCGCTCGTATTCCGCCAGCGTAGCAATGTCTTTGACCCGCAGCGTATGAATATTATCAGTAGCCGCTCGCATTTGGCGGTTAATCGCTGCCACCCGCCGCTGATACTGCCTAGATATTGCGTCAATCATATCAACCAACAACTCAACTGGCCGGTCGGTACGCGAACGCGCTTGGTCGATGAACGGCTGCCACAACCTGCCCAAGCTGTCGCGCGACAATGTCACAGCATAGTCCTTATTCAAGCAAAACAAAATCGGCGTAGTAAAATCATTAAAATCATCATCGGTATCTGGCAACCGGGCGATTAGATATGTCCAATCGTCGTCAATCTCCAGGCGCGGCACTTCATGCGGATCAAGCGCGTCGCTCAGCAAATCATTATCAAGCCCCAGCGACAACAACTCAGCCAGCTCATCCTCGTTCGGACGTTCGCAGCGCACCCACGAACCCGCCCGCAGGCGTTCCAGCGGCTTGATTTGCTGATTTTTAGCACTTGAATGAAGATACTGTAGCATTCCCTTTTTATACTATAATTTACTGATATTTTCAATGATTTTGGCGTCCTGCGGGTAGAAAATCTACTATAGCACTTTTATAAAAGTCCTATAGCAAATTGCGGGCTACCCGGCCTTTCTCAAAAGTACCGTGTTGGTTTTGAAAAAGTACCGTGTTGGTTTTAGCAGCAGCCCAGCAACCCTAATACATTACAAATGTTATACTATATTTATGCCTGCCAAAAAATCACCAAGGAAGCCGCCAGCGAAAACACCGGCAAGTAAAGCCAATAATCCTAAATCAGCTAGCAATAAAGCAGCCAAACCTAAACATATCCGCCGCACAGCGAAAACAAAAACTAAGCCTGCCAAATGGCGAAACGCGCTGATAGCGATATTGTTATTGACGGCAATGGCAGCGGTTTTATCGGGGCTGGTTTACGCATATTTTAACCAGCTGTCGCCGCGCCGCCCGACTGCTTTATCTGACGAGCAATATTATTTCACCGATTCGCGATACTCCGGCATTCGTTCTAAATTCGTAACGCGCCAGACTAACCGCGAGAAAGTTTCGATTGAATATCCGCTGACTAAAAACAATAAGATCAATAAAACCGTCGCCCAAGCAATTGACCGCGCTGACAGCGACTTCCGCTATGCTGCCACTAATATTCTGACGTTCGACCAACCGCTGACCGAGACGATTAGCTACCAAGTGACGCATAATAATTCGGTAGCTTTATCAATCATTGTCAATATCAAGCAAGATATGCACGGCGCACATCCGATGTCGCTGACGCATTTTTGGACGTTTGATAAAAAATCTGGCGAGGTGATTAGCCTGAGCGATTTGACCGAGCAATCAGAGAAAGCGGCCGGGGAAATCGTGGCGGCTGCCCGAAATAATCTCAAAGAAACCATCAAGCAGCGCCAGCAAGCAGAACTGGATCTCAATGAGACGATCACCCAGGAAACCTTGTCGAATTTCGTTATTATCGATGGCGGCAATAGTTTAGCTTGGCCAATCGGGCAGGCGTCGCTTTTACCGTCAGCCTACGGCGAAATGACGATCAAAGTGCCGATCGCCGCCGTTGCCAAATATCTGCAAAATTCGACAGCCCGGAAGCTAGCTAACATCCCCAAGCCGCCCGAGCCAAAACCAACGCCAGCGCCCGCCGCGCCGCCAGCCGCGAATTCTGGGGGTAAAGTGATTGCCTTAACCTTTGACGACGGGCCAGGACCGTACACTGCGCAGCTGCTGGATATTTTGGACCAGCATGGCGCCAAGGCGACGTTTTTCTTGATCGGCAGCAAAGTTTCCGCGCAAGCCGATGTACTGCGGCGCATGCACGCGCGCGGCCATCAATTAGGCAATCATTCGTGGTCGCACCCAGAACTGCCTAAATTACCAGTTGGCCAAATTGCTGGCGAAATCGACCGTACCAATGACGCCATCAAACAAGCCACCGGCGTCAAACCAACTGTTATGCGCCCGCCTTATGGCGCAGTTAACGGCGTTGTCCTAGAGCAACTTCGCCTGCGCGGTATGTCGTCAATCTTGTGGTCGGTCGATACCCGCGATTGGGCCGACCGTAATAGCGAAATCGTCTGCTCGCGCGCCGTCGCTGGCGCCCACCCCGGAGCCATCATCTTGATGCACGACATTCACCAAACCTCAGTTGGTGCCGTGCCGTGTATCCTTAACGCGCTGAAACAGCAGGGATATTCGTTTGTGACCGTGCAGGGATTGATCGGCAATATGGCAGCGGGAGCTGGGTATCCGTAAAAGTCAACGTTTCTTACTAGTCTATAGACTATTTTTTATCTCATCTCGTATACCCTGAACTTCTTTCTTTAGAGATTCTATATAGTCACTAAATACCTCTTTAGCCATCTCAGAACCACCATCCTTCTGGAGATCTTTGATCTCAACATCTTTTTCCAATAACAATTCTATTATTTTGTTAAAAACTCCCTTCAAATTCTTTTGAGTATCTGGCTCTTCAGTGTCTATGATTATCTTATCGTCGCTTGGAAATATAAATTCTAACTTACAAGTACCATCTTCCTGAAAAAGTCTTGTTTCTATCTTCACTACTTCTGAACTAGTATTACTTGCCTGATTCATATATTTCCCCTCTATTCTTAAACGCTGCTTCTCCACCTTCAAGAGTACGCATACTTTCTTCCCTCCAAGACAACGCATCATTCTCATCGTTAATATTTAATAGTTTATTTGTAAATGGGTTGCCTACGTATGTCTTATATTCCCCTTTATCATATTTTCGATATATAGAGGTATACGGCAAGGTTCTGACGGCTATATTAGCATTATGTGTCGCTATAAATACTGTCTTTTTTGCCCTACCAAGCTTGCTTATTTTCTCTCTGATGACATTATCTATATATTCTCCCCCTAGACTTAACTCAGGCTCATCCAAGACATAGAAATTTGCATCACAATCTAGTGCCCGCTGAATTGCAATTATCGCCTTTTCGCCGTTAGACGGAGAGTATTCTTTCCCATCATCATTAAGGGTCGGGTGTTTTCTTAAGCCCACAAACATATCTAAACTGTCGATTTGACCAAGACTGTTTCTACAATCATCAAGTATCTCTTCTATACCATCAGAAAACACTCTGTCTTTCAGATTCTCTAGATCTTTTCTGGCCTTTTTTAGATCTTCTATCTTAATAGAGCTCTTATACTTCTTATAACCCTTATCGCCAAGCATACTCCACTCCTTTTGGATGTATAGATCACCCTTATCACCCAATTCACCTATCCTAAACGATTCAGGGTGTTTTTTATCTTTCAATTTAAGAAAGCCTGTGATTCTATCTAGTGACTGCTTAAGCTCAAGTTTATTCCTAGCATATTGCGTGAATCCTGGAGAATCAGGTTTTGGTGCTGTATCAGTTTTTTCAGACACCTTGTTATTGATGAATTTAATTGCGTGATTATATAAATCAGTCGTATATTTCAATATCAACTCATTCCTGACTTTCTCAGTTATCTTGTTATAAAGGCTATCAATCACCTCTTCGAAGCTAGTTAATTCATGGTCACTTACATAACGGGCAGCTATTTGCTTTATGGATTGCGCATATTCCTTGTATTTATCTCTATCATTAATGGCCTTTTTTAGCTTTCTACTATCATAATTATCAAGCGGCTCTGTTTCGGATAATTGAATTTTATTTTTAGCTTTACGTGTTTCAACCGATTTAGCATGATCAGCATAGAGCTGAAGAGATGTGGGCGTTTTGTCACTCCATTTCTTTATACATGCAAACTCTTTTTCACATGCGTCCATGCCCAATTTACTAGCAGTTCTGTCCATGTCAGAAACATCAAGAAGCTCATTAAAATAATCATCTTTCTCACTAGCAATATATGTAGATACTATCTTACCACCCGCCTCAGCTTCCGCCCTCACGCTTTTAAGAATATTGGTTTTACCAAGACCTTTGTCTCCAAAAAGTATATTCACTTCATTGTATAATTTGACTGGTATTGTAATTTTAGGATCGTCTTCTTTGGGTCTGCCTGTGTACTCATAGTTAGAGGTTTTATTTAACATTGTCTCTATCGTTGACTTATCCCTATCTAGAAAAAGACAAAATTGCCCAAACGTATCAATCGGAAGTCTTAAGCTCGATACCTCACAATCACTGTAATTATCCCAATTTCTCACATCACTACCAGTTATAGCATTGAATCCATGACTAGTAAGAATCCCCGCAGAGCGAATATTTGTATCCTCTACTATAACTCGAGATGATTTTTCACCAAGTCTATCCTTAAGATACGCCAGATTCTCCTCTGATATAGCAGGTCTTTTACTGCCAAAATGCGGAATATAGAGAATATTCTCGCCTGAAAAATGGTTAATTATATTATCTAATTCTATCGTGAAATCACCAGACTTGCCATTAGTAAGCTGTTTTACTTTTTCATCAAACATATCTATACAATCTGGGTCTCCTACTAAAATAATATGGAAGTTATTTCCATTATGAAGAGCATCTAATTCAATCCCAGGCCATATTTGAAAGCTACTACCTACATACTCAACAAACTCATCGTACTGGTTTTTATCAAAAACGTCATGGTTTGTTATAGCAACTATGTCAACTTCCGCATCTTGTATACTTTTTGAGAATACTTCTTTTGTTACCGCTCGAGACTCTGGCTCACCACTGCGAATCTTTTTGGTATGACAATGAATATCTATTTTCACTATTGTTCTTCTTTTTAACTTATCTAGTTTGTATTATAACACCCTTGAATCTCTATGATCTCAAAAACCTTATATTTCGAAGTCGCACCACGTAGTAATTTTACCTTTGACGGTGCCACGCCAAAATGCTTTGCCAACAACTTCACCGCCGCCGCATTCGCCCGCCCCTCAATGGCCGGCGCCTTAGTATAAATCGTCAGTGAACCGTCATCGTTCGGGACGACTTCTTCGCGGTGATGGGAGTTGGGTTTGAGATGGACGGATATTTTCATGGTTAATACCTTACAGGCTTTGTCATATCTCCTTTCCTTTAGCCCTATTATACCCCCTTAAGACAAACTTTGCATATTGTACTAACCAATGCAATAGGCAACGCAAAGTTGCTCGCCAAGACACTAAAATTACGCTATGCTATTAGAAAATAAACGAAAGGGCGCCAAATGATTTTTGCAAAAAAACTTAAACAATTACGTCAACAAACTGGTTGGTCGCAAGAACAACTAGCCGATCAACTCAATGTCACGCGACAAGCAGTTGCTAAATGGGAACGAGGTGCGGGCTTTCCAGATATAGACAATATGCAAGCACTAGCAAAATTATTCAACACTAGTGTGGATGAGCTGCTTGACTACACACGAGCAGGATTAGCTTCGGCCATACGCGAACCACTTGATCTTGATGCCTACCCGACAGATATGAAAGGATATTCAGTATCCGACCTGGCAGTTGCAGACAAATTTGCCGACGCCGACCAAATTGAATCATTAAATCGTCACAGACGACTAACGTGGTGGCAAAAAATCATCGACTTTTTTGTAGGAGCTGGAACACTTGATGTGGCTTTTTCCGGCGAAGCCATTGGACAACTTAAAGGTGATAGACGCTATTATCTGGTTGAAAAATCTGGTCGCTCATGGATCGTCGAAGTTACAAAGACATACATTGAACGACGTGAGTTAGCCGAGACATTCCCTCGCAAAGGATTGACGGTTGGTGATTATATGTATCGGCGAAGCGGGTTTATTGTAAAACCAAAGAGAAAGTAGTAAATTAATCCAGCAAACTCGCTCCGCCACCAGCGTCATACGCCGCGCGTTTTTGACTCCACTCGTTACCATAACGCTTAGCTTGCTCTAATACCATGTTAGTCGCCCGCACCTGCTGATCTGGCGGGTAGCCATATTTTGCCAAAGTCTTTTTGACGTTAACTTTCAGTTTTGCTTGAATATTCCTGCGCTCCGCCCAGTCAATCGTTGCATCACGACGCACCTGCTCTAACAATACTTTTGCGATATCACGTAGCTGCGCGTCACCCAGTACTTCGCGGGCGCTGCCATTTTCAACCAGCGCATCGTAAAAGATAATCTCATCCTCGCTGAGGCCATCAACCGCTCCGTTCTCAACAGTCTGGCGAATTTTCTGTCCAATGTTGATTAGTTCCTCAATCACCTGCGCTGCCTCAATCGTCCCATTTCTATACCGCGTCAAGGCTTGATTGAGCAAGTCAGAGAACTTAGTGTCCTTGGCATAATTTCTCGAAAATCGTAACTTGATTTCATCAGCGAGCAGCTTTTGCAACGCTTCCACTGCCAAATTCTTGCGCTCCATGTTATGAATTTCTGCCAAAAACTCATCGCTCAAAATCGACAGTTCCGGCTTTTTGAGCCCTGCCGCCTCAAACACATCAACCACACCGACTGGCGCAATTGCTTTATCAACAATTTGTTTCAGCGCGCTGCGATACTCAGCATCAGTCACAACTGTCGAGCTGGACACTTTCTCCAGCCGGGCTTTTACCGCCTGAAATAGCGCCACTTCTTCGCGGATTTCTAGCGCCTCGGGTCTCGGCATAGCCAGCGCAAAGGCCTTACTCAGTTCCAAAACATGCTGCTTCAACCGCTTCTCACCGTCTTCCAATCCTAAAATATATTCCTCGGCATCCAAGATAATTTGTAGCTGTTGGTCGGTTGGTGCAGTAAAATATCGCTGGTAGTCAAAGTTACCAAACAAATCGCGCACTACCTCATAGCGCATCTGCATCTGTGCCACCGCCTCAGTAATATCAAGCTGCGGTGCGCCTTGCCCACCACTTTGCGTATAGTCAGAAATAGCATCGCGCAGCGCCCCCGCTACACCCAGATAGTCAACCACCAAACCGCCGGTTTTTCCAGGAAACACTCGATTTACCCTGGCAATTGCCTGCATCAAATTATGACCCTTCAGCGGTTTATCCAGATACATGGTGTGCATATTCGGCACATCAAATCCCGTCAGCCACATGTCGCACACAATCACGAGTTCAAGCGGATCATTCGGATCTTTGATACGCTTTTCAATTGCCTTTACCCGTTGTTTATTACGAATATGCGGCTGCAAATGGTCAGGGTCGCTAGCACTACCGGTGATAATCACCTTGATCGCGCCGCGTGCGTCATCGTCACTATGCCAATCCGGCCGATACGCCACAATTTTTTCATACAAATCCGCCGCAATACCGCGGCTCATCGTCACGATCATACCTTTACCACTCAGGACACTTTGCCGGGCCTCAAAGTGCTCAATGATGTCCAGCGCAATCGTATTCAGCCGCTCGCTATTACCGACGATGGCTTCTTTCTGTGCATACTCAGCCTTCAGCGCGTCCTGACGACTCAGTTCTTCGCCCTCCAGCAAATCATCAACTTCCTTATCCAGCCACTGCCGCGTTGCCTCATCCATATTCAAATCAACCAGCCGGCTCTCATAATAAATCGGTACTGTTGCGCCATCTTTCACCGCCTGCTCAACGTCATAAATATCAATATAATCGCCAAACACTGCTGGCGTTGACTTATCATCCGTTTCAATCGGCGTACCCGTAAAGCCAATGTAGCTCGCACCCGGCAGAGCGTCGCGCATATACTTAGCATAGCCATACACCAGCTGGGCGTCGCTGGCTCGAACATGCGCCTTCAAACCGTACTGGCTACGATGCGCCTCATCTGCCATCACGATGACATTGCGTCGATCGGTCAGAACTGGCAATTTATCCTCGTCATCCTCAGGCGAGAATTTTTGGATTGTTGTGAAGATAATCCCACCTGCTTCGCGCTGCAACAGCTTCCTGAGTTCACTGCGCGAATCGGCCTGCTTTGGATCTTCCCCCAGGAGCTCGCGACAGGCGCTAAACGTACCAAATAACTGACCATCAAGATCATTACGATCCGTCACCACCACGATGGTCGGGTTATGCAAATCGCGCGATTTCATCAGCTTGCCAGTATAAAACACCATACTCAAGCTCTTGCCCGACCCTTGCGTATGCCAAACCACGCCAGCCCGCTGGTCACCGCGTTCACTACTAGCTGTCAGTGTCCGATCAAGTGCCTTATTCACCACCCAATATTGATGATAGGCGGCTGCTTTCTTGATCAATTTGTCACCATCACCACGCTCAAATACGATAAAATTCTGCACCATATCCAGCAAGCGCTCAGGCGTGCACGCACCACGCAGCAGCACTTCCAGCATCGGCACATTGCCAACTTCTTTTTCGCCATCAATCGTTTTCCAAGGCATCATTCGCTCCAGCGGGCTAGTGATCGTACCCATCTCCGCCTCTAGCCCATCACTGGTGACACACAGCTCATTGAACCGAAATAGGTCACTAATCTCGCGCTTGTACGTCTGGATTTGCTGATACGCTGTCGCCAAATCGGCCTTCGTATCAGCCGCATTTTTTAGTTCAATCACCACCAGCGGCAGCCCATTTACAAACAGTACAATGTCCGGCCGGCGATTATAATCGCCCTGCAGAACCGTCAGCTGATTGACCGCCGCAAAATCGTTGTTGTGTGGCGAGGTAAAATCAACAGCCCGCACGATATCGTGTTTCATCTCACCACTTGATGTGCGATACTGTACTGGCACGCCCGCCACCAACAACTGATGAAAATCGTGATTATTCTCAATCAAGCTTGGTTTACTAATCTGCATCAAACGCCGCATCGCTTCATTCAAGGCTAGTTCTGGGACGTGCGGATTGAGCCGTGCCAAAGCACTATATAGACGCCCAGGCAATACCACCTGCCGCAGCTCACGCTCAGCCACAGCACCATCCGGACCAATATCTGGTCCATGCAGAATTTGCCAGCCGAGATTAGCCAGGATATCAAGTGCGTATTGTTCGATTTGGGATTCGGTCATATTCCTATCCTTTACTTTTCTGGATTTTTATCAACCTTACTTTGCCAATGCCGTAAAGCTCGAGACTCCTCTTAACATTCTTGAGGGCAACTTTACTGAAAAAAGGTATATTTAACTTGTTAGACGACTCACTGATAACACTAAATATTACCTCGTATTTCCGTGCGTCTGGCTTCTGTTCTACTGGACTAAATTGTTCCGAAGCCGGCAATATATTATTTACTGATTTTCTAAAATTCTCATCACTAAGCATAAGTTGCGCAGACACGAGCCCTTGATTAAATAAATGACTTAAGACAGACGATCCACCGTACTTTTTTACATGGTATAAACGAGAATTATTGTAATCAAATAGATCACAAAATTCTATCTTACTATGTCCACCTCCGTACGGTATATTTTTTGCATCCATAAGCGTCAACCCATTAATACGCGCTACTCTTTCGTTGTACGAATTTTCAGAAGAATCCTCTATTGCAAAGGGCGGCAAAATTTCTTCTTCCTCCACTATTGATAGATATTCTTGATTAATAAGTTTTGCAAAGTCTGTTTCAACACAATACCATTTTGAATTATTGAGAATATAAATTCCACCATGCTCATCCTTTACCTCAGCATAAATGCAAGACCAAGCTGCCCATCTCTTAAACTCCTGGTTATTACTTTCATTGAGTGCAACAATTTTCTGTTTTTTTAGAATATCAAGGTTAACTTCTTTGCCACGACTATCCAAACTGTTAAGTAGATTATCTAGACTCAAATCATCGTCAAAATAATTCATATCCCCAATAAATGAAAATCCCTTGACATCACTCCAGTCAATAATTTCAGGAACCGCTAACCATACAGCGCCACGCTCTTCAGAGTTTAGCTTACTAATTAAAATATCGTTTAAAGAACTGATTTTTACAGGATCTTTTACTTCAGCGACTTGATCAATCCAGTCAAAATTATCTTTATAGACATTAAGCTTTGAAGCAATAAAATAATCACGAAGTTTATCGTTAAGGTTAAATATATTAACTTTAGCTGATACATGAAGAGAATCTTTACCCGTTATTGTTGATCCATAGTCTTGATTTAAGCACTTTCCAGTAACTGCACGCACTAAATCCTGCTCTATATCAATACCAAAATCTGCCGCCTCACTAGCGACAATAACCTGCTCTCGGGCCTGTTTTGGAAATAACCCTACACTACTCTTGTCAATACTGCGAATCGAGTCAGCCTTTATTAAGTTTAATGTGGTCATTAGACCAAATCTCTCTTCATAACAACCAGGTTTTAATAGCTGCCAACCACCCAATCCAAAAGCTACTGCAAACTTACGATATTGTGCTGTTTTAATTTTTACATTCACAATTAAAACAGCACTAACGTATGCCGTATAAAGATCAGAATCCAGACTATCAGCAATATCTCTGCCAAAAAAGTCATAAAGCCAACTAGGCGGCTTAGGCTTGGAATTACTATAATAAATCGTAGCGTTGTCATTGACAGATATATTTTTAATCGACGACGGATCATCAAAGATGTCTGCTATATCTTCAGTTCCGTCCTTTATAAGATATACTGATAGTTTATTCGTTTTTGGTTCGGTTGTCATATTTCAATACCTCCAGAAATTAGTTTTGGTAAAAGCAAATCACGAATGTTGGATAAATAATCTATTTGCTTCTTGTTTTCATGTATCATGTCAAACAATGGTCGTACTCTCTGCTCGAAATCATTAAACTCGCACTCTGATAAATCAGCAATCTCCAGAAGCCCTATGTGCTTTGGATAAATATGCGGCTGACCAGAGCCAGTTTGCATATCGTATATTTCTTTTTGCTTATTCTTGAGGAATAAATAGTAGGTATAAACATATTTGGTCATTGTTGAGTCAATATACGAAGAGTCTGCCGACCAAACTGGTTCACCCCAGACAGATACAAAACCAGCATTTGCTCCGGATGCACTTATCGTGATAACTGGCGCGGTCGTATTTGCTTCATTGTGAAATCCGGCTGGCTTCAGTCCACCGCTAATAACCGGCGTGTCACCACAAATCATATCTCTAGCTTGCAAACTTCTACCTCTTTTTGGATGAAACTTTTTCCCTAAAGGTATGGTCTGTATATTACCATTACTCTGCTTAGTTTTATCAACAAAATAATGGCGAAAGAGAGCTTGACCGAGCTGCTCGAGGGTTTCGTTCATGCGGCGATTGAGCTCGATTTTTTCATCAAGACTGCTGAGGACATCGGCAATTTTCTTTTGTTGGTAGAGTGGCGGCAGATTAAGTTCCATATTAGGCACCGCTTTGACTGATAAGTGCATTACTGTACTGCCATTGCTATGTGCTAGCATATACTCTCGAGCAATTGGAGACTTTAGATAATAAAAAAGGTACCTAGGATCGACGACTTCTGTATCTGTCACTATTATTTTTGACAGATCCAACGAAAAACAAGCACTTCTGCCTATATTCGGCATAATTATAGGACTACCAATGATTTCACGATTCTGGGTAAGATCTGTGTTTGCTATCAGGATGTCGCCAGACTCAACATATTGCGATGGTTTTATTTGTCCTGCGTAATATTTTATGCCATCAGCATTATATCCCCCACCCCTAGCAACAGACTTTAGATTCACAAAAGCAATTCCATTTTCTGAATTAGAATAATCGGCACTTCTATATGAAATACCTTTGATAATCTCTGCAACCTCGCCAAGTAGGATTGTTTTTGTCATTTTTTTATTGCCCTTTCGGTAGCCTCGTCCGCGTTCGCATAATCAGACGCGAGTCTGTTGCGTTCAGTTTTTAATTCATTTTCGATAAACTTATGTCTACACTCCACGTCTGCAAATATATCACTCCATTTTCTAACGTAGATTTTACAATTATCCTTTGAGAATATTAGTCCTTTTTCTTTCTCCCCATGCCCTTTATTGGTGTCAATTTCACCCTCTATCTAGCCTGATCCATTAAATTTATTACCAACAAGCACAAAATCCCAGTAAGTATTATCACCATTAAATCGAGAGTCTGAAAATATTGTTCGTTGATATCTCTTGATCTGAGACACTTCTTTCTCCCCAAGCAAAACAGCGGGTCGTTTCAGCTCTATTACTAGGTTATTTATGCGATCGTTTTCAATACTTTTTCTACATAAAAATAAATCCATCTCCTTATTCTTATCTGGAGATTCCATATTCACATCTTGCTTTTTGCCGCCACGTAGTATATATAGATATTCTGACAATGCTTTTTCAAATTTAGCTTCAGTACTAGAAACAAGATTATATTCCTCTCCAAAAACCCAAAAATTATGATCCAAAACTTTTTGCACATGATCAACCTCACGAGAATTGAAGCTATCATTAAAGACTATCTCCTTTAGAGCATCAATTGTAGTATAACGGTTTTGAATCATCTTAATAGTTTGAATTATGGAGTTTAGTTTATTCACCTTTAATAGGTCCGCTAATTGTTTCTGTTCTTGATCATCAAGCCGCACAACAGCATCGATAATTGTATATATCTGATCGCGCTGATTTGAATCTAGAAGTGCGTTTAGAAGATGTATAAAAGTCTTTCTCTGCTCTATACTCGAAGTACCTTCACCAAATATTTTCGGTTGGATTTTATAAATATCTTTTATGAGAGTTTTTAGTTCGTTATTGCGAGGAATTTCCCAGCTGTTATTGACTTCAGGAATAATGTTCTCTTTTTCATATTTTTCAACGAGATCATCTGCCATCTTTTGGAGATGCGGACTACGCATGCGACGTAGGTAATCGTTAATTTCGGAAATAACATATTTAAATTCCTCGTCTCGCTTACTATTAAACTTTTGCTCTTTATTTTGTAGAGTGCTTTGGTCATAATCAATTTTGTCCTCGTATGAGAACATGTCAAAATAATCACTTTTTATATATACACTATGATAAA
>ERZ772955.1717-NODE-1717-length-13001-cov-4.797389_pt1 | contig 13001 bp, 13 predicted proteins | sample MGYA00511133_ERZ772955 | MGnify/ENA primary metagenome ERZ772955 (study PRJEB29015, sample SAMEA2737914) | human oral metagenome | biome: human oral; feature: human-associated habitat; material: dental | place: China | collected 2149 ... | reverse complement strand
TCCCAGGCCTCGGCAGCGCCCAGAGTCAGACAGCTGTGAAGAGCCGCACGACCGGCGACGGCGTCGACTCCGGCCCCGCAGGCTCGGGCCATTTGGATCGCAGCGAGTCCCACCGGGCCACCCGCCCCCACGACGAGCATCCGCTCGCCGGGTCGGATCCTCACCCCGTCGCGCAGTGCCCTCAGGGCAGTCAGGCCGCCCAGGACCAGGGCGCAGTCCTCGACCCGGGGCGTGTAACCGTGCGGGAAGAGCCCGCAGCGCGAGGGCTCGACGGCGAGCAGTTCGACCGTCGTTCCTCGGCTGCGCAGCGGCTCGAGGCCGAGGACGACGGCGACCCACGTGCCAGGGACGATAGCTTCGGTGCGGCTGTCGACTACCTGCCCGACGGCGTCGAAGCCGGTCTGCTTCGGGAAGAGCCCGTGAGGAAGCCGGCCGCGTCGGTACATGACATCGATCCGACTCACTGCGCTGGCGAGGGTGCGCACGAGGACCTGTCCCTCACGCAGGCGAGGCGCGGGCACATCCTCGACCCGGAGAACCTCGGGTCCGCCACAGCGGTGGTATTGCACGGCCCACATTTCAGCACTCCTCGTCCCCGGGCCCGCCGAGCACGGCGCCGCTCAGGGCGTCGTGTGCCCGAAGGAGGATGTCAGCCCCGGCGTGGGCGGCCACGAGCACCGGCAGAGACGCGGCTACGCCGCCGATCGACACTCGGCGGGGCACCGCCTCCTGGCGAAGAATCCGCCATGCCCAGGCCCCGTAGCCGATGACCAGCGGAGCGGTTACGGCACCGGACACATAGCCTCCACGGATCGCGCACAGCCCGAGATGGATGAATCCGTGCAGTCCCCAGGCGGCCGTCGCGTTCTGGAACCACGCAGAGCGTCCGCCGCTGCGACGCCCGGCGAGGGAGGCGCCCACCCAGTGGATGCCGATGAGAGCGACGGCGGCATTGACGTGCGCTTGGCTCCATCCGTTCTTGCGGACCTCATCAGGCAGCGGCACCCACGCGGGCAGCCGGCTGAAGGCCCATCGGGAGGAGCTGCGGTAGGTGAACAGTTCCTCGCCATCGTTGACGAGATAGCACAGGGCGAGTCCACCGGTCGCCAGATCGATCTTGTTCATGCGACCACCTCATAGTTTCGATACTCGAAGTTGCGCAACTTATGGTAGCGGATCGTGGATCCGTTTGGAAGAATGCTCGGCGAGCGACGGAGGCGACCAGGAGGTGGCGGTGGCTGCGAGGGCGGCGGGGCCCGCGAAGACTGCGGGCGGTGAACGGCGCGGCGGACGTCCCCGGGACGTCGGCCTGGACGAGAGAATCCTCAGGCAGACTTACGCACTCATGGTCTCCAACGGTTATCGGGGGTTGCGCATCGACGAGATTGCCCGCCGCTCGGGCGTGCCGAAGTCGACGATCTACCGCAGGTGGTCGTCTGTGGCGGAGCTGGCCGTCGACGCCGTCGACACGGCGCTGGGACCGCGCGAGTGCGAATCGAGCCCGGATCCCCTGGCGGATCTGAGTGCCATCATTATGCGGGCCCATTCCCATGTGGCGGCCTCGCCGATCGCCGACGCTCTGCCCCGACTCGCTCTCGAACTCGCCGGACATCCCGAGGCAGCCGAGGCCTACCGGGAGCGAGTGATCGCACCGTTGCGCAACGGTGCGATCGACGCCGTGACCCGAGCCGCCGCCGCGGGGCAGTGGCCGGGTCCCGACCCTGAGACGTCGGTCGACATGATGATCGGCACCATTGCGTACCGACTCAATTACCTCGGTCGCATCACGAGCTTGGAGGAGACCTTCAGGGTCGCCGAGGCGGTGGCGCGTCGGCGCCTTCCGCGGGCGACGCCGGCCTCATGACACGCACCGGCCGTCACGCACCGCATGCGACGTGAGCGTTACGGGCTGCCCCCTCCGGGTACCGGCTCGTGAGTCGACAGCCTCATTTGGAGGATTCCAACATCGTGTCCGCATATACTCAGGATAAAAACACATAGTGAACAAGCGCGAGACTGTGCATATCCTGTTATTGAGAACTTCACCCGATGTGCCCGATGTGTTTACAGCACCCTGATGCAGACCAATCCGGCTGGGCGCTATATCCTACTCGCCGTACGCTCCGTGGGCGTCGCCGGGGGCGCTCTGCCGCCGAGGAGAATAACAATGACAGACGACTCTCTGCCCCTGACAGGAGCGTCCTACCAGATGCTCCAAGCCCCGACCCCGTTATGGCAACGGCAGACGGTGGTGTCCGACATGCAGGATCCCGAAGCATGGGTCCTGTCCTCCAGGGCGGGCTCGATCCAGCCCGACACGAGCACTTACGCACGTGGGACGCAATCGCTGGCGTTCAGCACCACCGGCGACCCCTCCCGCCCGACCTTCGCGGATCTCGCTCTGCCGGGCGCCGATATGACCGACTCCCAGTGGGACCTCTGGCTTCGAGCCGAGGATTATCGTCAGATCGACGGGGTCTGGCTCGAACTCGGTGAGGACGACGACAACTACATCCGCCTCGACGCCACCCCGGACGTGCGCACTCTGCGCACCGGTACGTGGTGCCGAGTGACCGTCAACCGCGCCAGCACACGCAGCGTCACCGGACGCCCCTCGCTCGCCCGCATCACCCGCGTGCGGGTACGCGTCAACCCGGCCGCCCGGTCGGTCGCGAGCCGGGTCTGGCTCGGCTACGTGGGGCTCATCCCCACCACGGACTCCGGCGTCGTGTCGGTCGCCTTCGACGACGGCTACAACAGCGACTACGACACGGCACGTGTGATCATGCAGCGTCATGGCATCCCCACCGGTACGTCCTACATCATCGCGGACAAGGTCGGTAAGCCCGGTCGAATGACTCTGGACCAGCTGGTCGAGATGCGTGATATCCACAACTGGGAGATCGCCGCTCACGCGTCAACCGACCTCACCACGCTCGACGAGGCAGGGGTGCGCAGTGAGTTCACGACGATCCGCTCCTTCCTCATCGATCACGGTTACCGTGCGTCGGCCAACCATTTCGCCCTGCCCATGGGGCGCTACAACGAGCTCGTCCTGCGTGTGGCCCGCGACTACTTTGACTCGGTGCGCACCATCGACGTCGCCCAGGAGACCGTTACCCCCGGCGACCCCTTCAGGCTGCGCGTTTTCTACTGCGGCAGCTACACCACTGAGATCCAGGTCGCGCGGGCCCTGGCCCAGTGCAAGGAGTACGCCTCCTGGATGCACATGGTCTTCCACCGTGTCGACGCCACTCCCGATGGCGCGCCCGAGTCCGTCAGCGCGGACAACTTCGAACGCTTCATGGGCCACCTGGCCGACTCCGGTCTGCCCGTGAAGAAGATCTCCGAAATCATACGCGGAGACTGAGCCCCGCGGGTCCGACCGTCCCGTCTTTTCTCCCCACTCTCCCATTCCTCGGCCTTCCCTGACACTCCCTGACATCGAATGGATTGAACTGCATGAACATCACTGTCATTGGTTGCGGATACCTCGGCGCCGTCCACGCCTCGGCCATGGCCGAGCTCGGCCACCGCGTCGTGGGCGTCGACGTCGATCCGGACAAGGTCGCGGCTCTGTCCGAGGGACGGCCTCCGTTCCACGAGCCGGGTTTCACCGAGATCCTGCAACGGAACATTGGCAGTGGACGACTGACCTTCACCACCGACTTCGCGACCATCGGCGGCGCCCAGGTGCACTTCATCACCGTAGGCACCCCGCAGGGGCCAAGCGGGGCGGCGGACCTCACCTATGTCCATGCCGCCATCGAGGCGATGCTGCCTCACCTGGGTCGGTGCACCGACGGTGCCGAGGTGGTCGCAGGCAAGTCGACGGTTCCCGTCGGCACGGCCGCGCGCCTGGAGCCCGTCATCGCCTCCACCGGGGCTCTCCTGGTGTGGAATCCCGAGTTCCTGCGGGAGGGATTCGCCGTCGAGGACACCCTGCACCCCGATCGCATGGTCTACGGGCTGCCGGGGGAGCCGGATGGCGCCGAGCGGGCTCGCGCCGTACTGGACGAGCTCTACGCCCCTATCCTGGCCGAAGGCATTCCACGTCTGCTCATGGACTACCCTACGGCCGAGCTGGTCAAGATCAGCGCGAACGCCTTCCTCGCCACGAAGATCTCCTTCATCAACGCCATGGCGAGCATCTGCGACGCGGCGGGCGGTGACGTCACGTCGCTAGCCCGGGCCATCGGCATGGACACCCGTATCGGGCACCGTTTCCTGCGCGCCGGGATCGGCTTCGGTGGCGGCTGCCTGCCCAAGGATATACGCGCCTTCCAGGCCCGGGCTGAGGAGCTCGGCGTCGGCGAGGCGCTGGAATTCCTGGCCGAAGTCGATCAGATCAACGAGGAGACCCGCCACCACGCCCTGGTCAAGGCCCGCAGCATGCTGGGCGGGTCCCTGAACCGGGCGCGCGTGGCGGTGCTGGGCGCTGCGTTCAAGCCCGATAGCGACGACATGCGGTGCTCGCCGGGCCTGGCCATCGCCTCCGAACTGGTCGATGAGGGCGCTCAGGTCGTCGTCACAGACCCCGCCGCCGCCCCGATCCTCGCCCGCGACGTCGACCTGCCCTACGACGTCGCCGACGACCTCGAGGATGCGCTCACAGCGGCCGACCTCATTGTCCTGGCGACGGAGTGGACCCAGTACACCCATTGCGACCCCGTCTGGGCGGCCACACTGGTTAACGGACGCAACATCGTCGATGGCCGCAACGCTCTGAATCCGAAGGCCTGGCGCGAGGCGGGCTTCACCTACGCTGCGATCGGCAGGCAGTGACTCGCCCAAAGCCCACTGACGTGGGCACCGGCCGGTCCGTTTCCACGTGCTCCCACCCGGCAGCGCCCGCTCTCACTCCCTGAAAGCCGCGATATGTCTTGGTCATTCGGACTCTTCGGTGCAAATCCAGCAAAAGAGACAAGGTATTTTCCCTTTCCTCTTGGATACTTCTCTGCTGTACCTGTCTTTCCTCCAATATCATAGCCTGGCACCTGTGCAGCGGACCCTGTTCCCTCGGCAACTGTCTTTCTCAATGCTTCTCTCAAAAACTCTGTGGTCTCCATGGACACAGTCTCTCTGACCACTTTTCCATCCAGATTCTCCTTAACTGCCCCATTGGCAGATAAAATCTGCTTGGCAACATGTGGTCTATAGTAGGAACCACCATTAATTACCGAACAAAAAGCTGCTGCTGTCTGCACCATAGTGGTATTATAATTTTGTCCAAAGGAATTCGTTGCCAAATCCACTGCAGACATATTCTGTGCCGTATGAATTAGCCCCTTAGTATCTGCTTCTCCTGGAAGGTCAACTCCCGTCATCTCTCCAAAGCCAAAAATCTTTTGATACTTTGTAAACCGTTCGACACCAATGGCCGCACCAATTTGCATCAGTGCATCATTGCAACTTTGCATCAATGCTCCTGTAACAGTCAATAGGCCATGACCATGAACATTGACACATTTAATGGTCCACTTTCCAATTTTTTGAAAGCCATCACAAAAATAAGTTTCATTTCCCTTGATGACACCTTCTTCTAGGCCTGCGGCCACAGTAAAGACCTTAGATGGTGAACCTGGTTCATAGGTATCACTGACTGCAAAATTTCTCCAAATTTCATTGAGGGCATCATTCTTTTTCTTGTCATCCATCTTATCAATATCTGCCTGTTGATAAAACTTTGTAAGATCTCTCGGATGATTTAAATCATATCCCTTACTTGTGGCCAATGCCAAAATCTCTCCATTATTGGGGTTCATTACCAACACAGCCGTGCGTTTACTTCCTGTGCTACTCTCCCATTCTTGAATGTGCTTTTCCACAATTCGCTGTATATTGATATCAATTGTTGAAACAATCTGGTCTCCATCTTCAGCCGACTTAATTACCTGATTTGGACCAACATCCTCATTGAAATAGCCATACTTTTTGCCTTCTTTGCCAATGAGATTGCTATTATAAAACTGTTCAATTCCTCCAGTTCCTACATCTCCATCTCCTTGAGAAAAGCCAATGACATCACAAGCCAGAGCATTGTTTGGATAAGAACGCTGATAAGTCTTTTCAAAGCTCACACCAATAACCTTACCACTCGTCCTTTGGTCCTTCTCTGCTGTCTCCTTATTTGCATCAAAACTTTCCTTTTGCTCACTTGTAATCCCTGCATCCAAGCGATAATATCTTCTGTCCTTATACTCGTTGATGCGATCCTTAATCATCTGTTGGTCATAGCCAAAGGTCTCAGCCAAAACTTTTGAAGTCATCTCCAGATTATCCTCTGCCCTTTTTTTCTTCTTTTCGTCATCCTGACCTTCCAAAATGTCCGCAGGATTTAAAATGATTCGATAAGATTCCTTACTGATAGCCAAAGGCGTTCCATTTCTATCGAGAATATCTCCCCTCTTATAGGCACTTTCTGCTGTATCGTAATTAATATTTTCTAAAATCTTCTTCTCATACACCGAACCATTTTTCACTTTTAAGGAAAACACCCTTCCCCACAATAGTAGAAAAGCCAGCGCAATCACCAAAAAGGGTGCAAGTGCCAGCTTTTCTTCTAATTTAGGGGAAATATTGTTATTTCTCTTTTCAGACGAATTATCCGGATAACTTATTCTATCAAAAATAGATCTAATTTTTAGGAATATCTTCATCTTGCTTCACATACTCACTTTCTGTCTTCTTATATTCGATGACTTGATTCTTCTTAGCATATACCATTCCCAATCTCTTTGTTGCCACTTCATACACATTATTCAAATCAATATAAGAGTTGATGCGATTTTCCAATTCATTGTTCTTTGCTTTTAAATTCTCCAACGCTGCCTCTTGTTTTGTAATCTCTCTCTGAGAAATTTTTACTTTCGTATTGAGAGCAGCAGTATACACTGCACAGGATAGAACAACTAATCCACCCACCAAGGCAACTACCTCAAAAAAAGAAACTCTTCTCTTTTTTCGAGCCTTTTTCCTTGGTGCCAACTTCTTTGCCACCTTCGCTGTCGAAGCTGGCATGATTTCTCTCTTTTGTGCAGCACTTCCATAGATATAATCTTCTCGTACCTTTGTGCGTACCTTGGTATTTACTCGGTTATCTCTGTCGCTCACTCGCTATCACTCCTTTCAAATACCCTCAATTTTGCACTCTTTGCACGAGAATTATGTTCTAACTCTTCCTGTGAAGGTAAAATTCCTTTTCTTGTCACAATATGTCCCTTGCTCTTTTTATGACATACGCACACAGGAAAACTCTTTGGACAAGTACAAGGATTTTCATTCTTTCGAAATAATTTCTTGACAATCCGATCCTCGAGAGAATGAAAGGTAATAATTGACAATCTTCCCCCTGGCTTTAATAAATCAATCATTTCATCAATTGTATTTTCCAACACATCCAACTCTGCATTGAGTTCAATGCGAATGGCCTGAAAAGTTCTCTTTGCAGGATGCCCACCAGTAACTTGGATCTTCATCGGGATGGAAGCTCGAATAATATCAATCAACTCTCCCGTTGTCTCAATTCTCTTTTTTTCTCTCGCCTTTACAATATGCTTTGCAATATTCTTGGCAAATCGATCTTCTCCATAATCACGAATTATGCGATATAAGTCTTGCTCATCATAATCATTGACAATGTCCTCTGCGGTTCTTTCCATTCGCTGATCCATTCGCATATCCAATCTTGTGTCTTCACGATAGGTAAATCCTCTTTCCACTGCATCGAGCTGATAAGAAGAAACGCCAAGATCTAGATAAATTCCATCTACTTTTTCAATGCCCAAATCCCTTAAAACTTGCCCCATGTGGACATAATTGTCTCTCACAATTCTTACATGATCAGCAAAAGGTGCTAAACGCTTTGTTGCTGCCGCAATTGCATCAGCATCTTGATCAATGCCCACCAATAGTCCATTGCTTGAGAGCTTCTCACAGACTGCATAGGCATGTCCTGCTCCCCCCAGTGTTCCATCCACATAAATTCCATCTGATCGAACTTGCAATGAGTCCACAGTCTCATGCAACAGTACAGATATATGCTTAAAATCCATTTTTCTTCCTTCCATTGTTTGAGTACTGTATTCTTAAAACTATTGCTTTTAGTTTATGTTAATTCCACAAAAATTTCAAGTATTATCCCTTCTTTTTGCGAACAATTGTAATAACAGAAATGACCACACAAAGTATAGCCAACATTTGAGAAACAGCGATATTTGTGCCCGGAACAAGCAAGCTATCCGTTCTTAATCCTTCGATCATTGCTCTTCCTAATCCATATCCTCCGATATATAGCCAAAACATCTCTCCCTCAAATTTTTTCTTCTTCCGATACCACAATAAAAGAAGGAGCAAACAGAAATTCCACACTGACTCATATAAAAATGTAGGATGAACTTGGATATAGTCTATGCCATTGACTTGCACAAGATGATGTAACACCGCATCATTTAGCATATTTGGATTGACAATACTCTTTTTAATCTGCATAGCAAAAGGTCCGTTCGTGTACCCTCCAAAGGCCTCTGCATTAAAGAAATTTCCCCAACGCCCTAAAATTTGGCCAACCAAGAGTCCAAGTACTGCCGAATCCGCCAGAGTAAAAAAGCTCACCTTTTTTGCTCTAGAATAAACAAATGTCGTAATTGCTGCCGCAATCACCCCACCATAAATGGCCAGACCACCTCCCCGAATATTTAAAATTTCTAGTGGATGATTCTTGTAGCTATCCCATGAAAAAATAACATAGTAAATTCTTGCCCCAATCACGCCAAAGATAATCCCAAATAGGGCAAGATCCATAATTAAGTCAGGATTGAGTCCTCGTCGCTTCATATCACTAGAGGCAAGAAACATTCCAAGTAACATACCTGTTGCAATAATAATACCATAAAAAGCAATTGCAAAGCCAAATACACTGATATGATTATGCAAATGTTCAATTGTAATCCCCAAGTGAATAAACTTTAAATCGTATCCCATTTTCCCCTTCCTTTCTCTAAATTCTAATGACGAATTTTATCACAAAATTCTCCTTTTGTCACTTCTCTATTACAATATAAAATTTGATAGTATCTAAGTTCTGTGCTATACTATGATGATAGTATTGATTAAACTCATGGTATTTTTCTTCCACAACTTAAATACAGAAAGGATTTATTGTTATGAAACTAGGTATAGTAATATGCTAAGGCAAAAGCGTAATTCGACATAAATGGATACAAGTCGTTAAAGCCATGTATTATGCGGATTCCGAAAAAAGCCAGTTTCATATATCTTCTTATAAGTCTTTAAGAGTTGATGAGAAAATGGCGTAAAAATGGCGTAAAGTGAAACTACCATGAGCCCAATACAACAAAAAAGGATAATAATCATGAATGAAGAAAAATTAGCGGATGAGTATTCTGAGGAATTAAAAAAAAGAGTGGACGAAAGAATCGAGGAAATGAAAGATGATGATAATTCTCATTATCTTATTTATCGTGTTCTTGGCGTATCTGACGAGGAAGGAAATTTGATTGATTTATATCAAAACAAAGGTCGATTTCTCTACAAATATGCTGGCGCTTTTCTTGAAGCAGCTGCTGTGATATGTATACAACACAAATATCCTGAAGCCGCTAAGGTTAAAATACCTAATACACTAGGGAATCGTCCTAAAACTTTTGAAATAGATTGCCTAGTGAATGACTTGGCGCACGAAATAAAATGGAGAGATGCTACTACGGATGGTGATCATATCACCAAAGAGCACACACGCGTTAAAGTGATTAAGGAGAAAGGTTATCGTCCAATCAGAGTTATGTTCTATTACCCTCAACGAACTCAGGCAAAAAAAATACAGGAAACTCTCGAGACATTATATCATGGTATTGATGGAGATTATTACTATGGAGACTCTGCTTGGGAGTATGTTAAGGATTTTACAGGTATAGACCTAATGGAAATATTAGAAAAGGTAGCTGAATCACGCAATGGAAAAGAATAATGTATATGAAGGCGATTGTCTACTAGAACTAGGTAAACTCGATAAATCATCGATAAACATGATTTATCTTGACCCACCCTTTTTTACTCAAAAAAAACAGTCACTAAGAGATTCTAATGGCATTCTTTTTGAGTTTTCTGATGTTTGGGAATCAAGAGAAGATTATCTCTCATACATCAAAGAACGCCTTAAAGAAATGTATCGCGTTTTGAAAGAAGATGGTTCGTTGTTCCTCCATTGTGATTCTTCGTCTTCTCACTATTTAAAAATGTTGCTAGACGAAGTTTTTGGAGAGAAGAATTTCAGAAGTGAAATTATTTGGACATACAGACGCTGGTCAAATTCAAAAAAAGGATTATTACCATCACATCAGACGATTTTTTGGTATTCAAAATCCAATAGTTACAAATTCAATGTTTTATATAGAGATTATTCCCCTACAACAAATATTGACCAAATTTTGCAAGAAAGAGAACGAAATGCGGAAGGAAAATCCGTTTATAAAAGAGACAATAAAGGGGAAACGGTTGTTGCGAAAAATAAGCGAGGGGTTCCATTATCGGATGTTTGGGAAATCCCATTTTTGAATCCAAAGGCGAAAGAAAGAACTGGATATCCGACACAAAAGCCTATAGAGTTATTAGAAAGAATCATTAACATCAGTACAGATGAAGGCGATCTAATACTTGATCCCTTTTGCGGGAGCGGAACCACATTAGTAAGCGCCAAGATGCTCAATCGTTCTTATATAGGAATTGATATTAACACGGATGCAATCAACATGACATCAGAGCGTCTCAAGAATCCAGTAAAATCAGAGTCGAAGTTGCTGAAGGTCGGGGCTAATGCATACAAAACAAAGACTGATGAAGAACTTGCTATTCTGAAAAGTTTCGATTGTAATATTGTACAACGAAACAATGGTATTGATGCAATTCTTAAGAAACAGTATAATGATGCTCCAGTTGCTGTGAAGATTCAAAAAGAAGATGAATCTTTGACAGATGCAATTAATGCATTGGGCTCTGCAGGGAAAAAGAAAAAATGCAGCTATACAGTTCTTATTTCTCGAGGCGGTTGTATATTAAGTGAAAGCCTAATTCCCCAAAATATGATAGTACTAGATATGTATAATATTATGCTAGAAAAAGAACTAGCGAAACGAATATAGACAGCACCCTTCTCAGGGTGCTGTTTTTATAATCGGCTCAACCTGATCGAGCTTGAAGAAAAAAGCTTTTGTCTGGAACATCTTTTCTTCGTCAGGTTCGCTTTCTTTTTCAGCTTTTTTGCTGACATGCTTCCAAATGGGAAATGTTGCGATTGCATGCTCTCCTCGTTTAACTTGAAAGCCAAGAGCTTTCCATGCCGCATATGTATGAATTTCTTCCGGCTCTGGAATGAACCTCTTACCGTCTTCGGTTTCAATTTCGATAGTGCGACCTGTGGAAGCAAGAACTCCCTCCTGCATTAGTTCATAGCGATGATTGAAAATGATAGTTTCATTTGTCATGATAGTTCCCTCCTTCAAGGTGTAATCTGAGAATATTTCTCTGTAAGTTTTGTTGCTTGGGTTCGTAAAGACATGGCAGCTCAGGTTCTGTTCAAGAGGCAAGCGAAGCGATACGCCGTAGGGCAACTCTTGCAGGTTCTGAGCTTCCATGTTAGAAACCAGATAGCGACAAACACAGAGGAATAGTAACAGACACCAAAGGAGGAACAACAAATGAAACGCTTCAACGCGCTATATATGCAGAGGAGATTCTTATAATTTAGAAATAGTTAAGAAGGAAAGAGACGTCGGAAGAAAATGCTACTAGAGGCATGGCGAATTTCAAGGCGATGAGAAATCACAACACTATATTAGAAAGCAATTATGAGCTGAAAAGAAAATAAAAGAACAGCGCCAGATGTTACTGACGCTGATTTTTGTATTGTAGCCGATTTTAAAAGATTATAAGTTCAGACACATGTCTGGTTTCCATTTATTTACAAACACATCAAGGTCTGGAATCTTCTCATATTTCTTCTGAATTTCAGCGAGTGAGTCTACATATAAAATATTAGCTTTTGCAAAATCATCAGAGATTTTAATCAATTCAGTGTCCTCATAATGATAATTATCCGTATATACTGTGCTAATCAATAAATCATGATCAACTTCTTCTTTGATGATATCTAAAGTTTTGTTTAACATAGATGTGGCATTAGCACTGAGTAAATAGGGTTTTCTTTTTTGGAACATAGAAGGTACTAGTTCTTTTGAGACATACTTGGCAAGGCGTTTGTTGAGTCTTGTCGTATTCTCTTGCTTTTTAAAAACATCATTTATCCCATTGACAAACTCTTCTTTGTGAATAGCGAATAATCTTGCGATAGCATATTCTCTCTCAAGGTATAAATCATCTATACTATAAAGGTATGTCTGCATAGGTTCAGGAATAAGTGCAATATGATCATTGGCTTTAGCGAAGAACGACGCTACAGCATACGGGATGTAGTCGCAAAATAACACATTGAGCATTTCCTTTGTATCTGAATCACTATCACTACATGCCTCATGTAAAATATGCATGAACAGACACCCTACGTAACTATCCAATTCCTCTTTAGTCCCAAGAATTAACTCTATTGGCGATTCAAATGATAGGTTATCACATATAACTCTGATAATACTTTTCCTTTCACCTGTTGAATAATCCAGTCTGCTTCCACCAGGAATCAGATATGGATTTTTTTTATGGTGTCGTCTATTATTTGCAATTGCGCTAACAATATTAACGTCATCAGAAAAAATATTTTCGTTTGTTAAGTGCAATACTCCTTTTCTATACTTAACTCTTGCAGCAATCATTTTATAAATCATCTCACAGGATTTTTCATACATTTATATCCCTCCTTTTATAGGTGGTAAAAAAAGCAATAAAAAATTTTATACCACCATTTTAAACACCTATAAGCCGTGCTAATATATAAGTGGCAAAAGGATGCAGAATAGCATCAGTTTTATAGA
>ERZ772955.1711-NODE-1711-length-13038-cov-6.458677_pt1 | contig 13038 bp, 11 predicted proteins | sample MGYA00511133_ERZ772955 | MGnify/ENA primary metagenome ERZ772955 (study PRJEB29015, sample SAMEA2737914) | human oral metagenome | biome: human oral; feature: human-associated habitat; material: dental | place: China | collected 2149 ... | reverse complement strand
TTTAATCCCTTTAGTTTGAAAGCATAACCTGTCCCGTTATTTAAGTCTTTTACCAGACCTGATTTTAATTTGATTTTGACCGCTGTTCGACCACTACCATTGTAATTTTCAATAACTGAAAATTTATCAATCATGTTCAGATTTGCTATCCCGATTGCTTCAAGCATATCTTCCGCTTTTGTTTTGTCTACACCTGGTGCAATACTAACCCCCTTAGGAAGAAGATCAACAAGCGTTGGATTCTTTAGGTAGCGTGCTTTAGAAAGCTGTTCAAAATTCAATCCCAATAGGAAGAAGACTGATTCTCCCTCAATACCTGAAGTTTGTCCATCTGTATTCTTTGATAGACGAATCTTTTCTACAAATGGTACAAACTGTTTGTTCCATTCATCGGATATATTAATTGGAACATCTTGATTTTGAGAGTTTTTCACTTTCGCTTCAAGACCGACCACATTTTTTATATCCTTTGCAGCAGAATAAGGAACATGATAAGGGTCTTTAAAAGCCATATAGACGAAACCATCAATGTACTTTCCAACTGGTAATTCATAGCCCTTAATAAAGTGGATGGTTATTTTAGTATATTTTGGAGTGACGGCCGGCGCGTCTGCTTCCGTTAACTCACCATTTCGGATCTTTTCAGCCGCAGTATTTAGTTCGTCTTGTGCATCCTTATTAATTTGATCCCCCGGAGCAAAAGTGTCATAAGTTCCATCGCTCTTATAGGCACGTATTTCCATCTTATCATTGATAGGTTTACTATTTGAGCCTTGTCTTTCAAAGAAAGAATCAACACTAGTGAAATACAGTCTTGAGTCAAACTTGCTGGCATCTTCAACCAGAGTAATCTCTTGCATTGGTTTTGATAGCTTGTTTTCTACCTTGACTGTATAGTCTAGTCGCTGTGCGTAAAGTCCAGCTACATCGTGTTGCACCGTCTGGTGTTCTGTCCTCTTGGAAAGAAGCCCCGTCCCACTGAAATCATCTGCAATGAGATTAAAAGTTATATCGTCACTATTTTTATATTCTTCATTTGGCGATGGATTGAAAGGAGTTGCTGTGATATCCGCCTTATTTGTAAAATTAGGTTTGTTGTTGCCGTCTTTGTACTTAGCATCTGGAAAAGATAGGTACAACATAGCCTTACTGACGTCAATATTGTGACGGAAGTCCGTATCAAATTCACTTTCTAAGAATTCCTTTGTATAGGTCACTGTGCCAGTGCTACTATCGTAAGTCCAGCCAGGATTAAGGGCTTGGTCAAATTTAGCAGTAACCTTTTGACCCTGACTATTCGTATAAGTCGGTAGCGTATCCTTGATGACGACTTTTTTCATCATCCGCTGCTGACCTGAATTTGCCTGTACTTGATATGTGAAACTGAACGGTATAGGCTCTGCACCGGTTTCAGAAATTCTAGTCGGATCTTCTGTCTTAGCTGTTCCTCCGTAGAGAAGCTGACCATCTTCGCTACTAGTAGCAACTACCTTTGTTAGGTTCATATTTGGATAAGTTGGAGTATACTCCTGATCATTTCCTGTGTATAGAACTCCACCATTCTTATCCTTAAGAGTAACCTTTGGTTGTAGCTTATAGTCTTTTGGAACTAACCCGTTTGTAAAGCTAAAAACATAAGGTATGCTAATCTTGGTTGTTGATGTAATGGAATTGAAACGAATACGATAAATCGTCTTCCCATTTTTTACTATTTTTTCTGCACTTTTGATTAGAGTGATACCTTCGGTCGGAACTGTAAAGTTATCTAGATAAGCATCTGTGTTCAGCACCTTACCGCCCTGATACAGAGTGGTTGGCATTTCAATATCTAGATAAGGTTCTTCTATGTCTGAGGTTAAACTAGTTCCATCAATATCCACATAAGTGGTAATCTGTTCATCTGTACGATAAGCCGTATTTGCATTTGGCTTTATCGTGACAGTTGGAACTGTTGCCGTCGGTGTAGGAGGAGGGCCTGGTGGTAATGCATCGTCATCATCTTTTGATGTAGTCGCAGCTGGAGTTGTTTGACTCGTTGAGCTGTTACTTTCTTGACTAGAACTACTAGAGGTTTCCTGACTCTTATTGACAGTGCTTTTCTGAGTTTCACTACTAGAACTTCCCGAGTCTTCTTTTTTGGCAGTTTCAGCAGAGTTACTCACTAGAGCAGAAGACGGGCTGGTCTGTACTTGTGCAAAAGCAAGAGAAGCACCACTCACTCCTTGTAAAATTATGTTCATAAGCAGAATTAGAACTAAAAATAGACTGCCTTTTTTCTTCATTGCCTCTCCTTTTCTAAATTTATTTCACATTCCGGATGAAATTTAATATATATTAAAACATTTCATAAAACAGCTTTTTATGAAATTTATTTCTGTATGGAAGTCATGCTATTCCCTTCAGGACCTTGATTTAACCAAGCCCAAAAGAAAATCCCAACAAGTGATTATCCCTAATGCTATTTGTCAACCAAAACTAGTTAACACTTTCCTATGCACTGGACAATTTCAATCATTGGTTGCGTTACATACTTATGCAAGTATTAAATCTTGATAAATATAACCCTAGTTGCATTATAGCACATTTATTTAATTAAGACTAGTCAAGAATGTTAAATTTCAAAAGGTTTTCTGCTAGCTATGATTAACTTGACTCCAAAATATGGTATAATATGTTTCAAATTAGGAGGCAAATATGAATTTAAGTGAATTGCGGGCAGAGGCTCGTCGTATCCAACGTCAAACCAAAGGTATCTATGCACTCTTTTTAGTACCAATTCTAACGGCGATTATTTCCGTTGTTTACAATTATTCTTCAGATACCTTTCCCAATAATATCTTACAATATGGCATTCAAAAGACGATTATCCACGGAATCAATCGTTCTCTTTTCCCAATCGCGATTAGTTTTATCGTATCTTTCTTTTTGACGGCTGCTTTTTGGACCTTACTGGAAGTCATTCGTGGAAAACGGCAAGAGGTGCATTTTACAGATTCAGTTCGGACTTTTGATAGTAAAGTAATTGGTCCTGTTTTCATGACACTTTTGCTCAAACGTGTATTACTATTTCTGTGGAATATTTTCGTCTGGATTGGAAGCGGCATGATGATTCTGGCTAGTTTTAGTGTCATAAAACTCCTCCCCAATTCTCAAGCTCTCTCACAAAATACTGCACTTCAAACAACTGTTGGGACATTGTTACTTTATATTCTCATCGGTTTTATTTTGATGGTAATCGGTATTATTATTGCACTTCCTCAATATTACGCTTATTCGCAAGTAGAATTTATTCTTTGTGATACATTAGAAAACCAGAGCTATGAGAGCGCCTTTAAAATTATTCGTACAAGCCGCCAGATGATGAAAGGATATAAAGGCAAGCGATTTGTACTTGATTTAACTTTTATTGGCTGGTACTTGCTAAGTGCCCTTACTTTTGGAATTGCTTCTATTTATGTTTATCCCTACATTTATACAGCTCAGACTCTTTTCTATGAAGCTGTCAGAAAGGAAAAAGAACAAACTCCGATTTTTTCTTAATTTTTCTAACTCTGAAAAATAAAATTAACCTTACAAAGACTTGGACAGTTGTTCAGGTCTTTTAAGTTGCTTTCAATTCACTTTACATAAGTTGCCCTCAGGAAATACCATAAACTCTACACAAAAAAGCCACCAATTGGGTGACTTTATTAGGGAGATTATTATGAAAAAGTTTAGGATTTCTATCAAACAAAGTTAGGAGGTCTTCATTTGATAAATATAGTATAACCAAGTTAGCTTAAATCAACCTTAATTTTTTATAACAAATTGATATTTTTGGAAATTTTTTGAAAAGCATCTTCCAGCGAAACTTGATCTGTAAATATCGCTTCCTCCCAACCCAAGAAATCACATTCTTTCCACCAACGTTTCATATCAGCTGGACTGAAATCTGCTTTCTTGCTCCTTGTTTGATGGTGGCGAACCGCTTCTTCAAAAGTCAAATCATAATAGTAAGACAGAACTTTTGGATAAAAGAGGTCACGCAGTTCTTCTAGCATCTGCCCGTAAATGTCTGTTTCATAAAATCCTTCAACGATAACCAACAAATCTCGCTCATAGCCATAACGGGCAATGGTTGCCGTCAAAGAGATTGACAAATTGTCCGGCCCGACTTTTTCTTTTAGTATGTCACGGCGAACGACATTTTGATAAATGACAAGTGTCCTTCGTCCATAATACTCTTGCAATTTCTTTGCCAGACTCGTTTTTCCTGAACCAGAATTACCTCTGATATCACCAACGTTGGCATTTACCCTTCTAAAATCAGACGGGTATGCTCCTGCTTGATACAGCGGTTCATGACAATATCATCGTGCCCAACTGCACGAAGGATTTGCTCGGCTTCTTCATTTTCCAAGCCCAATTGTGCCCAGAAAATCTTAGCATTCACTTGCAGAAAATCACGCGCCACATCTGGCAAAAACTCACTGCGACGGTAGACATCAACAATATCCACTGAAAACGGAATATCTTTGAGGTTAGCATAGACGGTCTCACCTAAAATCTGACCACCGGCTGCTCGGGGATTGACTGGAACAATCCGATAGCCCCGTTCTTGCATCTCTTTGGATACACGGTGGCTGGTTGCCTCTTCTCGATCTGACAAACCAACAACCGCAATCACCTTGCTATTTTCTAAATAATGCTTGACAATCCCGTCGCTGGGATTTTTGAAATGATAGGTCATAAAATTTTCTCCGTAATTTTTATGTATTGTGAGTCATGCTGATCCTTTTGAATCAGAAACACAGCTATAAACACTAAGAAGCCAAACGACGCAAGAACTTCTCGCTGTCCTTATGAACTTAGCACCTTGCTTTTACTTGGCTTCATACCAGGTCTTGCCAGCACTTTCGTCCGCTTTCAAGGGAACAGAAAGTTCAATGGCAGATTCCATGATATTCTTCACCAGAGTTTTAACAGTCTCCAGTTCGTTTTCAGGTACTTCCAGCACAATTTCATCATGAACTTGCAGCAACATTCTGGTTTTAAAATTCCCATCTATCAGAGCTTGATCCAGCCGAATCATTGCAATTTTAAGAATGTCTGCGGCTGAGCCTTGAATCGGTGAATTGATAGCCGTCCGTTCCGCAAATCCTCGGACATTGAAGTTACGAGAATTGATGTCTGGAATCTCCCGACGACGATGAAAAAGGGTTTCTACATAGCCCTTGTCTCGCGCCTCTCGCACCACATTTTCCATATAGGCCTTGATACCCGGATAGCGCTCAAAATAAGTATCAATATAGGCCTTCGCTTCCTTACGACTAATGCCCAGATTGTTGGCAAGTCCAAAGTCAGAAATTCCGTAAACAACACCAAAGTTAACAGCTTTGGCATTGCGGCGGTCATTTGGTGTCACATCTTCTGGCTTTTCAATACCAAAAACCCGCATGGCTGTTGAAGTGTGAATATCTGCCCCGTGTCTGAAAGCCTCAATCAAATGCTCATCACCTGAAATATGCGCCAAAACCCGCAACTCAATTTGCGAATAATCGGAGCTAAGTAAGACACTGTTCTCCCACTCTGGCACAAAAGCCTTCCGAATCAAGCGCCCTTGCTCTAGGCGGATTGGGATATTTTGCAGATTAGGGTCAACACTTGATAGGCGTCCTGTCTGAGTCAAATCTTGAAGATAGCGAGTATGAATCTTTCCGTCCGCTAGAATCCAGTCCTGCAATCCCATGACATAAGTCGACTGAATCTTAGCAATTTGCCGATAGTCCAAAATCTTCTCCACAATTGGTGCGATTGGTGCCAAACGTTCCAATACATCTACTGCCGTAGAGTAGCCCGTTTTGGTTTTCTTAGTAAAAGACGTTGGCAAACCTAGTTTTTCAAAGAGAATACCCCCCAACTGTTTAGGCGAATTGATATTAAACTCTTCCCCTGCTAAGTCATAGATTTCCTGAGTTAGCCGAGTCAGAATTCTCTCATTTTCAGCCTGCATAGTTTGCAATGTTTCGCGTTCTACTTTGATACCAGCAATCTCCATTTTAGCCAGCACAAAGGCTAAAGGTTGCTCCATTTCGTACAGTAGATTGAGTTGGTCATGCCGACATAGCAAGTCTGTCATAGGCTTTTCCGTTTCAACGAGAACTGTGACTTTTCTGGCTAAATGGCTCAATAAAATAGCTTTTTCAGGCAGTGCCCGCTTAGCGCCTTTCCCATAAACCGCCTCATCTTCGGCGAGTTTGGTCTTGCCATAAAGACCGGCAATTGTTACGATTTCATTGTTATCAACGGTTGAAAGAAGGTACTTAGCTAAACGGCTATCAAATGCAGGTCGCGAAAGCTCAATGCCTAAGCGACTGAGCAAGACCTTGGAGCGTTTAAAATCATAAACCTTGAGGGCTGTGTTTCCCAAAAATTCTTTGAAAGCTGGTTGCTGCAAAAGGTTGATGTCCTGACTGGCATAAATCTGCTGTGCATTTCCCCACGCAAAGCCCACCATCTCGTCTATGTGGTAATTGTCCCCCAACATTTCAAAATAGAAAAAATCATCTTTACTGAGCATTTCTGGACGGACTTCCGTCACTTCCTCAAAAGCAATGTCAGCCTCCTCTTCTGGCTCTGCTTCTGTTTCTAGCGCTTGCTTAAATTGCTTAAAGCCCATTTCATCGTAAAATCTGCTTAATTGTTTGATATTCGGACCTTGATAGAGGATATCTTCCAAATCGATTTCGATGGGAGCTTGGGTATCAATGGTTGCAAGTGTTCTAGATAAGAAAGCAATGTCCTTGTCATTGATGAGATTTTCCTTCATCTTAGACTGCTTCATTTGGTTAATATTGTTATAAATGCCTTCCAGAGAGCCATATTCCAAGAGGAGCTTGAGTCCCGTTTTCTCACCGATTTTCGTCACACCAGGGATATTGTCCGAAGAATCACCCATAAGAGCCTTAAGGTCAATAAATTGTGTGGGTGTGATTCCCATTTTTTCCACGAGGTAGGCTGGTGTAAATTCCTCGAACTCAGCTACACCTTTTTTAGAAATTTCCACAATAGTATTATCATCGGCCAGCTGGATCAAGTCCTTGTCTCCGCTCACGATTGTCACATCGTAAGGAACGGCTGTGTTTTCAGCCATTTTATCCAAAGTACCGATAATGTCATCTGCCTCATACTGATCCAAATCATAATAGCGAATACCCAACTTATCTAGCATTTCGCGAATAAAAGGCAGCTGTTCACGAAATTCCTCTGGTGTTTTAGCCCGACCGCCCTTGTAATCAGCATACATCTCTGTCCGAAAGGTGGTCTTCCCCGCATCAAATGCCACCAAGATATGAGTCGGCTGTACACGTTCTATCAAGTGATTCAACATAAGATGAAAGCCGTAAATGGCATTAGTGTGAAGCCCAGACGGACTCTTAAAACGGTCAATTTGATTATACAGTGCAAAAAAAGCACGAAAAGCGACGGACGAGCCGTCAATCAACAGTAATTTATTCTTGTTTTCCATAGGTTTATTATAACATGAAACCAAAAAAATTTTTTGATTAAGGATAGTGGTAGCACACAAAAAGCCTAAGAAAATTTTCTTAAGCCTTTATACTATTTTGATACAACAACTTTTCCAAATATTTCACTGCATCTGCAAAGTAATCCACTACATACGTAGCTGCTTCTTGGACGGCCTTCGGAGCATGCGCCATACAGTAGGAAATATCGGATTTTTCAAACATCGAAATGTCATTTCCTGAATCACCAAACGTCACAACTAGTTGATCATTAGTTTTCAAAGACTGCAAGCTGCTTCCCTTTGAAACATTCTTAGCAGTCACTTCTATGCGAGTGCTCCCTGATTGATAGACTTCTAAGTGGGGAAACTGTTCTTTCTGAAGATCGTTCAGCAAAGATCTGACATCTAATTGTGATAGGGGGAAAGAAAACATTTTCTGCTTGATAAAATCAGTGACCACATGATTTTCGTCTACGATGCACCTAAAAAGCGCGAAAAACTACGCTCACGCTTGATGTTCAATTTAGTTGGAAATCTGCTTTTTGAAGTCATTTTAGCCGAGCAGCAACAAGGATAACAAAAAGAGTAGAACGCCGCCTTTTCCGGTCTTGTCCTACTCTTTTTTTATATATCCAATACTAAAGAAAAGCTGCTACCTTGCCCATATTCGCTCTGAACGAAAATATCTCCACCCAGTTGATGTGCCAATTCACGTGCAATATAGAGCCCTAGACCGTGCCCGCCAGTTTTCATATTGCGAGAAGATTCTACCCGATAAAGTCGTTTAAATATTTTCTCCAAATCCTCTGACTTAATGCCCTGACCTTCATCTGCCACCGTTAAAGTCAAGCGCTTATTGTCAACCGCCGCATCAATAGTAAGCTTAGTGCCTGCTTCTGAATACTTAAAAGCATTGCTGACAAGATTGAGAATAATCCGCGAGAGTTTATCATAGTTGCTGATAATTTTTGCTGATTCTGGCTGCACTGAAATCTGAATATCTCGGTCTTCTTTATCAATCACCAATTGGAACTCCGACATAATATCAATCAAGAGCTTATCAAGGAAAATCTCTTCTTTTTCAAGCGGTACATCTGGCTGATTCATCGTATTCAGAGTGATAAAACTTAGCTCCTCGACCAGCTTATTCAACCGATCGGTCTGCCGACTGATGGTTTTGAGATAATACTGCTGCTCATCTGCCGCAATCACACCGTCTAGCATTCCTTCAACAGTTGCTTGAATAGATGTCAAAGGCGTTTTAATATCATGTGAAAGCTGAGCAATCATCAAGCCTTTTTCTTTTTCACTTTCTTCTAAAGAGGCAAATGTGTTTTGCAAATCAGTAGACATTTCATTAAAAGCATCTGCTAGCTCTTTAAATTCAGTAGGATTTTTAATGTCGTTCACCGTTTCAAATTTCTTGTCAGAGATTCCTTTTATGAGTTGTTTTAATTTATCCAAAGAAAGAAAGACACGGCTCAACAGCAAAAGGCTAACCAATGCCCCTGTAATACTAGCCAGAATGCTAATACCAATAATAAAATAAATATCACTTTTTGAAATCAGCATGGTGTTGACAGACCAGATGATTGCAACAACCGTGATCGTTGTGGAAATGAGGTATCCCACAATAATAAAGTGTTTTAATTTCATTTTAAACCTCTATCTTATACCCTAAGCCCCAGACGGTCTTAATCGTGGGTGTTTTTTCTGTACTGTATTTTGCTAAATCTTGCCGCAGAGCATGAATGTGTACGTTTAGCGTATTGGTGTCATCCACAAAATCTTCTCGCCAAACTTTTTCGTATAATTCTGTCTTTGAAAAGACCCGCTGAGGATTACTAGCAAGAATCCATAGTAGTTCAAACGATTTAAGGGTCATCATCAACGATTGTCCGTGCACTGTCACTTCGCGCGTTGCATGATTTATCTCTAAATCCCCTAGTTGGAGTTTTTCATCTGCTCCCACACTGCGGTGAATGCGCCGCAAGATATTATGCACCCGCAACACCAACTCCCGCGGACTGAAAGGTTTGGTAATAAAATCATCCGCCCCCATACTGAGAGAATAAATCTTATCTGGCTCAGATGTTTTAGCCGTGATAAAAAGGAAAGGCTGGTCTGGAGCAAGATATTGTACTTCCCCAATCAGATCATAGCCATCCATATTAGGCATCATAATATCTGTAATTATCAAATCAATTGAATATTTCTGAAACAACTCTAAAGCTTCTTGTCCATCATGCGCCACATTGACTTCATAACCTGCCTGTGTTAAATAACGCTTGTTAATCTCGGTAATCTCTACTTCATCATCTACTAACAAAATTCTCTTCGTCATTTTCTTACCTCTACTGTGAAAAATAGTGTTATACCACGAAAAAGTATAACACTATTTCTATACTTGATTCAAGCGTTATTGCTCACAAATGCGAGAATTACTTCTTTTCTCTGCGTTTCATGCCAACAAGTGCTAAAATAGCTGCTGCACTTAGGCCAAGAAGTCCTAAAACTGTTAAAGCAAGAGAAGATTTTTGACCTGTATTAGGAAGCGATTTTTTACTTGCCCTAGCTTGTCCACCTTTTGAAGTTGTTGCAGAAGGTGTGCCACCTTTATTTGAATGTTTGCTTCCGTCATGATCTGCTTTTTTACCTTGGCTTTGTGCCTGACCATTTTGATCTTGTTGAGATTGCCCATTAGAGTCCGCTTTCTTTTCACCTTTTAGGTTAATGGTCACAGATTTCGTCGCAATGACATTGCTTAAGTCTGCTTTGCCATCTTTTTCACCATAAACTGTGACTGTTGCTTTATAAGAATGCGTTCCATTAGCTTTCAATTGTTCTAACAAAGCTTTATCTTGCTTACCCGCCACATTGCCATCTAATGAAACTTGATAGAAATATTTGCCTTTGTCTAGACCTGCAAGTGGTAGGAGACCTGCATGGTTTTCTTTACCATTATCTGACCACGGTGCGCCATCTGAGGATTTCAACAAGAGACGGGTTAACATACCATCACCACCGAAGAGTTCGTACGGAATGACTTCATTCACGCCTGCTGTAAAGGGACCGGGGTGGTTAGCGTTTTGTAAGAAGGAAGCTGGTACATCGGTACTACCTTTGATGTTATCCGCTACAGATTGCTTAGCTTGAGCAAGAGTTGAATCTTCTTGCGCTTTTGGAGCTACTTCTTTTACAACCGTTTCTGTCGCCTTTTGGATTTTTTTCGTAGCTTCTGCAACGGATTTGCCTACTTTATTTTCTTTTGTAACTTCTTGTTTTTCTTGCACCTTTTTATCTGGTGTTTGAGTTGTTTTGCCAGACAAATCTTGTGAGGGCTTCGTTGTACTTGGTATTTCTTTCTTTTCAGCTGACGAGCTTTCTGTTTGCCCTACTTTCGAATCAAGTATGGATTTACCAGAGTCTGTCGGACTATTTGACGGGGCTGTCGTGACCACCTTGTTTTGCGTACCAACTTGTGCATTTACAGGATTACTAATGAGAATAAAGAATCCACTTGCCACAACTACGGAAGCAACACCTACACTTAACCGACGGATAGACCATTTTGTATATTTTTCATTATTTGAACGATGATTTTTGTCAACCATATTATTTACTCCTTTGATTATCTTTAATGGTTGATTAAAGTTTACCAAGCTCTTATTAACTATCCGTAAGACAAAGTTAAAGTTTTTCTTAAATAAGCATTATTTCTTACTTATTTATAGAATTTTCAAATGTTGTGATATACTAGATTACATGAACAACACCTATTATTTTGTCCGTCACGCGCACTCAACTTACACACCTGACGAATGGACACGCCCTTTGTCACAAAAGGGACTCGCTTCCCTCTCACAATTAAAAATATTAGAGAATAAGCCAATCTCTGCTATTTATTCTAGTCCTTACCAACGAGCAATTGAAACGATTGAGCCTTTGGCACTAACTTTTGGACTTCCGATTCAACTGGATAAGCGATTGATTGAACGAAAGCTAAGCAGTCAGCCGGTTTCCGACCAAACATTTGAAACTACACTCAAGCAACTTTGGCAAAATCCTGACAGTTCTCTTCCGAGCGGTGAATCGAATCTCACAGCTCAAAAACGAGCACTATCATTTCTGCAAGAATTAGAAGAAAATCACCAAGATGAACACATCATCATCAGTTCTCACGGTAACCTGATTTGTATCCTACTTAGCTATTTTGATGGACAAATCCATTATGATTTTTGGAAACAACTGCCCATGCCCGCTATTTTGATATTAAAAGATGAAAAAGTATACTTGTAGTAAGATTTGAATTAACTTTATCTATCAGTCACAAATTATTTTTTCACTAGTGAAACTCCTAAACTATTCCTATTTAGTTTAGGAATTTTTATTTGACAAATGATTTTCCAAATCACCTCAAGTCCTTATACAGTTTCTTTCGCGTTCGTTTCTTCCATGAAAATGGTTCTTGCTCTCCTTTGGTCTGCTCTTGATTCTCAAAACCGCTCCCCTCCAAACTCGTAACTGAATTTTTGGCTAAGTTCCGAATGTAAGCCTTGGTTCTGTCTCGAATAAAGTCTTGCGGTGACTCACCATTTAATCGTAATAAGTTCGTATGAGGTTGCCAGATAAAGTAATAAAAATCCCCTGTCTCCACCAACCGATAACATAAATAATGAACTCCTTGCTTAACCACCCAACTATCTACCAAATACAACAATCGTTGCCGATACAACATTTTCCTTCCTTCAAATATCTTCAAAGATGTCGTTGAATAATAAATCGTTTCATGTTCTGTTTTCCGGACGAGAAGATAACTCCCTATCGGAAAAATATAGAGAAAGAAAATCAACTAAAATTCTCATCGTTTTGAACATCAAATTATGAGACTGCTCTTACCGTTTAAATAACCCATACAACTTGCAACTCTGAGTTTCGGAGGAATACTCACTAACATGTAAATATGATCCGAACCTACATTCGCTTCATGAATCGTCACTCCCTTACGCTCACACAAATCACAAATAATCTTGCCGATACTGGACTTGTATCTGCCATATATAATTTAGCGACTATATTTGGGTGCGAAAACGATATGATAACTACAATTCCAACGATTATGTGATAAACTTTCATTATCCTCTCTCATGAGGTACCTCCTTTATGATCTGATGGGGTGGTGGGGAAACCACTTCTATACTTATCATTTGGGGAGGGATTTTTATTACCTCGCTGGAGGCTCCACGGAACCACTAGCTATGCTAGTGGTTTTCGCAAGACAAAAAGAGAGAATCAGATTGATTCTCTCTAAGGTTTCATTATAATCCACTCATTACAATTGACAAAGTACCAATACTACTAAGGGAATGCTTATGATATTGCAAAAAAAGTAAATCTTATTTAATATTATTAAGATCTTTTAAGATGGTTAGGAATCCATTTACCGTCGGCGCCTACATAGTATTTTCCATTGTCTACCCAAGCGTTTCTAGCCATTTTACCATCTTGCCCGACCCAATAGGTATTGTCAA